>Ga0210388_10001243_pt1 | contig 20071 bp, 17 predicted proteins | sample IncBWC19OmetaG_FD_155485 | JGI IMG/M metagenome (GOLD analysis project Ga0210388, IMG submission 155485) | Forest soil microbial communities from Barre Woods Harvard Forest LTER site, Petersham, Massachusetts, United States - Inc-BW-C-19-O ... | reverse complement strand
GGTGGCAACGGCATGCTGGGCGGGAGCTGCAATGCGCGCGGCGAGGCTCATCGGATTGGGCATGATCTTCCTTTGGTATCACTCAATGAGCAGTAACCCGCGCTTCTTCTGGGCGGTGGCATCGACCGTGTTCATTGCCTCGTACAGTCGATCCGCCTTGACCAGCCACGGGCCGTATTTTTTATTGACGTCGAGCACGAGAACCAGGTCTTCCCGATTGAGGTAGGCGGCGATGGGTGAGTGATGGCCGCCGCCTGTCGCGAATAACGGGCCACGGGCGAAATTAATGACATAGCGGCGCGCCGGGTCATTCACGTGATTCAGTTGCTCGCGAAAAGCCGCCAAATCCAAATCGCGCAGCACCGTAACTTTTCTTTGCAGCTTCTGTCGGGCTATCTGCGCGAGTTGATCGAGGGTGAGACCTTCGGGCAGGTACCCCATGACGGTGGAGAAGCCCGAGCCTTGCAATATGCTCTCTTGGTTCCCCGGTTGCTTGCGCGAGTGCAGTACATTGGCGAGACTCGCAGGGCCACAGACACTGCCATTTTGCTGAAATTCAATGTCAGCTTGGTAGGCAGCCGCGACCGGCAGCGCCCAGGCTTTCTGGAGCAGTGCCGGGTCTTGGTAGTCGCGGGTCTCTTTGATGGAGACGACGCGAGCGGAGTCGGCGTGTCCTTTCGACACGAATATCGGGAGAACGACCGCGGAGCCGCCGACCAAGAGAGCGGCTACCGCTGCCCCTAAAACAAGCTTGCGGGTCCATGCCATTTGGCTTAAGGCACCGCAGGACTTTGCAGATTGCGCACCATCTTCAATACCATTGCGCGGGGAAGGAACGGAACCATTCGGGCCGTGCGGTGATTTCCCTTGCCGGTAATGACGACCCGTTGGTTGTCGCGAAAGCCTTTATAGCCCGCTTGCGCCACGGGCATGGAGTCCATGACCGCGGCCGTTTGACCGAATCGTGTGGCGCCCGTTCCCGCGCGTGCGCGAAACTGGCTCTTGGTCGCTCCGGGGCATAGGCAGCTGACGTGCACGCCCGTGTCGCGCGCCTCTTCCCACAGCGCCTCGGAGAACGACAAAACAAATGCCTTGGACGCATAGTAGATCGCCATAAAGGGTCCCGGGACGAAGGCAGCCATGGAGGCGACGTTCAAGACGCCGCCGCGCTTTCGGGCGAGCATCTGCGCCCAATAAATTTGGGTCAATTCCACCAACGCGCGGTCATTCAAGTCAATCATGCCCAACTGCAACTCGAGACTCGAGCCGGCGAACGCCCCGGTCTTGCCAAATCCGGCATTGTTGACGAGCACATCGACCTCGAGGCCCGCTGCTTTTATCGCTTCAGCCAGGCGGGTGCCCCCGCCTCGTTCAGCCAAATCGACGGTAAATACGTTGGCCTGCACCGCGTAGGTTTTAGACAGACGCGCAGCGACCTCCTGCAATGCCGCCGCGCTGCGAGCGGCCAGGATCAGATCGTAGCCATCCTTCGCAAAACATTCCGCCAGATCCACGCCGATCCCCATTGAAGCGCCGGTTACCAGCGCTGTCTGCCCTGCTCCGGGTTTCTGGTTGTTCATCGTTGTTCTTCCCCGTCGTGCCGCTGAGATTCTTTGTTAGTCTAGACCCAAATGCTGAACCTGAAGCAAAACAACATCGATATCAAGGGGGGCGTCATCGAGGGCTTCTTCGGGAAACCCTGGAGTTGGGAATCACGGATGACCGGTGCCAAATTCCTGCGCAAGTGCGGCTACCAGTTCTATATCTACGCGCCCAAGTCCGAGACCTTCCTTCGCCGGCAATGGCGCGAGCCGATTGCTCCGGAGACAGTGCAACATTTGTCGCGGCTCAGTGCGCAGTGCCGGCAAAACGGCATTAGCTTTGGGATCGGACTCACGCCCTTTGAAATCTATCGCAACTACGACGCCGGCGCACAGGCATCATTGCGCGCCAAAGTGGCGCAGATCGATCAGATTGGCGTGGATATTCTTTGCGTCTTGTTCGACGACATGCGCGGCGACATCGAGGGCCTCGCTGCGATTCAGGCGAGGGTGATCTCCGACATCTGCGGCTGGAGCCGCGCCGCAAGCTTCATCGTTTGTCCGACGTACTATTCTTATGATCACCGGCTCGCGCGCGAGTTCGGTTCGCCGCCTGAAGATTATCTGCGCGATCTCGGTCAAAACGTCGATACGTCGATCGATTTCTTCTGGACTGGCGAGAAAATCATTTCCGAAAGTTATTCGGCCCTGCATCTGGCGCGGGTCGCAGCCGACATCGGTCGCAAGCCCTTCATCTGGGACAACTCCATCGCCAATGATTCCAGAACGCGGACGAATTTTCTGTTTCTCGACCCCGCCGCCGGCGCATGGAACCTGCCCGCCGACCAGGTCGCCGGTGTCGCGATCAATCCGATGAACCAGGCGTATCTGTCACGGATCGCGCTGCGTGGATTTCAGAATATTTTGACTCTTGGATCCGGAAGGGACCTTCTGCCTTCAATTTGCCGGGAACTCTGCGGGCCCCTGGTCGCGAGGCATCTCCTGGCGGACATCGACCTGTTGCAGAACAAGGGCCTCGATGAGCTCGACGCCGACACCCGGCGCCGCCTTCTCAACCAATGTGAGAAGCAGCAGTCGAATCCTTTCGCCGCGGACGCCGCTGCATGGCTGCGCGGCGAATACGTGTTCGATCCGGCGTGCCTGACGACGTGACGAACGATAATCGCAGCGATCAATCAGGCAGGGCCCGGGGCCTTGCCGGCCATGGCGGCAGCCTCGCCGCGTGACTGCACGCCAAGCTTGGACAGGATCGCCGACACATGACGATCCACCGTCCGGGTCGAAACGAACAGACGCTTGGCGATCGCGGAATTGCGCATGCCTTGGGATAGCAGCGTCAGAATCTCCGCCTCGCGACGCGTCAGGCCGAGCCGATTGCTGCGGGTCGAGGTCCGCAAACCGCGTGGAACGGCGCGAACGCCTTCTGCGCGCATTCGTTTGCGCAGGGCCTGTGCAGCCGGGGTCGCGCCGAGCCGTTCGAGGATTTCAAGCGCCTCTCGCTGTTCGGATTCGGCGCCGTGCCACGCCAGTAGACACGCGTACTCGTAGGGACAGCCAAGGCCCTTCCAAGCGAACGCTGCTGCGCGCCAATCGCCGGAGATCTCCTGGGCGTAAGGGTCCGCGATTTCGTCCGGTTTTTTTTCCAGCGCACCAACCCGCCACAACCAGCTTGCGAGCTCGCCCTTCATTCGCGGATCGCGCCGCTGACACACCAGTTCATACGCGGGTTTGACCGCGTTCAGAACGCCGTCGCGATCGCCGGCGAGCCATGCAGCCTCGGCACGAATCGCCGCCAATGTGCCGATACGCTGCAGCTCCTGTACGGCACCGCCGAGCGCCCACGCCTCTTCGAGCGCAGCCTCAGCCTGAGGGTCGCCGCGGCGAATTCGGATGTGGCCCAGCGTGCGCAACGCGGGAATGCGGGTGATGGGCGTGGCATGCGGATCGCGCAGCACCGCCTCTGCATCCTCGCTGGCGGCCGGCCAGTCGCCCTGCTCGAAATTTTTGCGTGCGCGATACATGAGCATATAGCGCCGCAGCCCGTCCAGATCGCGTTTTTCGCAGTAGGCCAGCCCTTCGCTGAACCAACGAGACGCCTTGTCATATAGCCGGCAGGAAACGGCCATGGCAGACAGATCCGTATAGGCTCTGGCCACCTGCTCCTGTAGATCCTGGTCGAGCGCGAGACGCAAAGCCCGCTCGAGTTCGGCGAATCCCGAAAGGTCGCCGGCAATGAGACGAATCGTGCCCAGCGTACTCAATGCATCGCAGAGAATTGCATCCTCCGCGCAGGGTTCCGCCAGTGCGATGGCGCGCTGCGCCCAGCTGATGCCGGATTCCAATGCGTGAATTTCCATGTCAAGCTGCGCACGATTGCTGTATGCCATCGCCAATTCAGGACTGTGCGGCAGCGATTCGAGGGTCGCCACCGCCTCGGCGGCATAGCGGTCAGCGTCAGCGCGCCGTTCGAAAAACCAACTTAAGCGGGACAGCCACTGCAGCGCATCTCCCTCGCGCATGCGCTCGCCCGACGCTCGCCAGATATCGAGCGCTGCACGGCGCGCTTCGATCGCTCGCGCGTGCTGACCGGTCAAATAGCATTCGTAGGACAATCGTTCATTTAGGCGTGCGCGCTCATCGGGCGCGATCTCTTTCGCATAAGGGAGTGCAACCTCATACAGCGAGACAGCCTCGCGATGTGAACCCACCGACGCCGCCTGCATGGCCGCCAGCGGCGCGAATTGCAAAACGGCTGCTGCATTGCGCGCACCGGCCGCGTGGTGCGCGAGGCGTGCCGCAGAGATATCGTGCCGCCCGGCGAGCGCCGCGAAAACTTGCGCGTGCAAGTACTGCCGGTGAGACTGCGATAGGGAGTCCTCAAACGCGCGCCGAGCAAGTTCGTGCCTAAAGCTAAGCGCGCCGTCATCTGATCGAACCATGCCGATGCTCATGCAGTCTTCGATGGCGGCGTCATCGACCGGAACTGCTTTCTCCAACAGCCAGGATTCCGTCCTGCCGGGGACCACGCAGGCAAGTTCCGCGATTTTGCGCGCGTCCGGCGTCAGTCTCATGGCACGCGTAAGAACAGCGTCGCGCACACTGACCGGCACCGTGTCGGCCACGGCGGCCAGGGCTTCGGTGACGAAGAACGGATTGCCGCCCGTGATGCGGTGCAGGTCCGCCGACTGCTGCCCGGCCTGCCGTGCAAGCTGAGCAACTGCCGGCTCCGATAGGGGCAAAAGCGACATTCTGTGCGTGGCGGAGCGTGGCAGATCCCCGATGACGAATCGCAATGGATGCCGCGGCCCGACCTCGTCATCGCGGTAGCTTACCGCCAGCATGGCGCGGGTGCGCTGAACGCGCCGCCCGAGATATTTGAGGAGATCGAGCGTGGCTTCGTCCGCCCAATGCATATCCTCGAAGACCAGCAGGGTCTGCGTGCGTTCCAACTCACCCAGGGCTGCCGCAAAAATGACTTCGCGATTTGCATTGCTGGTGATAGTGGCCAGGAGTTCGCCCTGTGTCTGACGTGCGATGTCGTACAGCGGTCCTAGCGGCCGCGGCGCGAACAGCGCATCACAGCCGCCCCATAGCACCCGCGCACCGAGCGGTGCCTTGGCGAATTCCTGCAAAAGCGCGGTCTTGCCGATTCCCGCTTCCGCGCCAAGCAGAGCAATGCACCCCGGACCCTCGATCGCGCGCCGCAGCCGGTCAGTGAGCTCAGCCAGGCTTTTTTTGCGCTCCAGTAACTCCATCGAAAAATGCAGTCTCCCGTGAAGATCGCAGGCAAGTTGTAACCCATCCCCGGTGCGCGCGCAAAGAGCGGCGGCGCCGCAGCTTCATTTCCCCGGCAATATGGGTATGCGACTCCTCTAAATTGGGTAGGTCCTCTGATTCGCCGATCTCTCGAGCAGACCATGATTTCCAGCGGTTGGTTTGCATGGGAGATTGCACATGTCCAGGTATTTGATCGAACGAGAGTTCCCAGACGGTCTTCACATCCCGCTCGATGAGAGCGGCGCCCAATTATGTCGAAACGTCATCGATAGCAACGCGGAAGACGGGGTCACCTGGCTGCACTCCTACGTAACTCCCGACCGCAAACGCACCTTCTGTCTTTACGACGGACCGACGCCCGAGGCTGTGCGGCGCGCCGCCGTTCGCAGCCAATTACCCATCACGCAAATCACCGAGGTTCGTGTCCTCGATCCGTACTTCTATAAATAGAGCTTTCTTGTCCACTCGCCTACAAGCCAATCCTATGGGAGATCATCGATGAAGATTACAGGCCGTTTGATATTAACTATGTTGTCTCTATCCGTTCCTTTCATTGCCCTCGCCGGGGAGTCCCCACCGCATGTCATGACGATGAGCGCCGCCGATCAAAATTCGCCGCTGGTTAGCAAGGTGCGCAAAGCGACGGCGCAATTCAAGGACATCAATGCGGCGCTCGCCGCCGGTTTCGCACAGGCCACGCCCTGCGTCAGCGGCCCGGATTTCGGCGCGATGGGAGTGCACTTCGTATTGGGTTCGCGAATCACGGCCGGAACTCTCAATGCAACCGAACCCGAAGCGCTGATCTATGAGCCGCAACCGAACGGCTCCTTTCGCTTGGTCGGGGTCGAATTCATCATTCTCGCCAGCGTGTGGCAAACCCAGATTCCGCAAGGGAGCACCGCTACCCCCGTACTGGAAGGACATTTGATGAACTACGTTTCATTCCCGAATCGCTACGGCTTACCCGCATTTTACGAAATGCATGTCTGGGCCTGGGAGCAGAATCCCGTCGGCAGCTTTGCGGATTGGAACACGCAGGTGTCCTGCGATCAGCAGCCTACCGGCTGAGGAGCGATCAGCTCATTGACCTTGATCCGGCATCTGGTGCGATTGTCATCCAGGTGTCCGGGTCGAGGGCAACACGGGCGGTGAGCGGCCGCGCGCCGCGAGGCATCCCGTGCGTCAGGTCTAAAGATGTAGGGTGGCCATCAACCAAACCGTTCTCAACGGCGCCGGGGACCCCAAGGCCGCGAAGTTCGGAGCGACCGACGGGCTGGCGAAATCTTCACTCAAACTATTATTGATATTCTTGACCAGTCCGATCAGGCTCCAATGGCCATTTGCGCCGGCCACACCTAGGGATAGATCCAAGGGCCGGTAGGGAGCCGAGGGGAAGGTGTCTCCCGGTTGGTTATACATCGATCCGCGATAACGAAAGTGTGCCGCGGCCACCAGGTTTAGAGAGGCCGTGATTGGCCGCTGGTAGTCCGCGTTCGCCGTTCCGTTCCAGGCGGGTGACTGCGTGGCGCGACACACGTGACAGGTGATGGTCGGAACCAACACGGCATCCTCGGCAGTTCTGGTCTCCGTCGCGTAGGCATAGGTAACGGCTGCGGCGAGCCGCAGCTCCCGATTGACCTGCCACGCCGTTTCGATCTCAAACCCATTCGACCGTGCCGGCAGATTTTCCGTGATAAAACCCGCTGCGGCGCCGGTAAACAGGGTGTCCTGGAAATTAGTAATGACCGTGTGGAAGATCGACGCGTTGATCCGAAGGCTGTGATTGAAAAGGGTGGACTTGATGCCTGCCTCGACCGTCTGGGCGACTTCCGATTTGATGCGCGAATCGACTGCCGGGTCGGCGAACACGGGGTAAGCATTGGTGTTCGTTTCAACATATCCCCCCGTCTTGGTGCCGTGTCCATAGGCGAGGTACAGCATCTCGTTGCTGGAAGGCGAAAACTGCAGGTTCGCGTTGCCGTCCAGGAACGAATCCGAGAAGGGTAGCGCGGTTGTTGGGAATGGCGGATTGGCGAGCGTGTTCCAGATCGTCAGCGGCGCGGCATTGGTACGGCCGAAGAGCGTATCTTTTCGCTCATCCGAATAGCGCAGACCGGTGGTCAGGCGCCATTGATCACCCCAGTGCCAGGTGGTGGATGCGAATGCCGATTTCGAATCGGTCTTTTCCTTGAAATCGTTGGTGAAAGGACCGTTGTACAGTTGTCCCGCGATGGGTGTTCCGGGCGGCCAGTCCGGCACCCCCCAGTCCTGATGTTCGATCGAGTGCCAGTCGCTGTGAAACAAGAAGGCACCCACGATGTAGTCGACCGTTTGAGCTGTCGGCGAGGCGAGACGCAGTTCCTCGGTAAATTGTTGGTAGTTCTCCAATCGAATGAAATCCGTCCACGGCTCGGGCGAGAAATCGAAGTCATCATCGTAGTCAAGGTTATAGTCGATACGTGAGGTCTGGGACACGAGCGAGTACCGGCCCAGGTCCCACTGAAGCTTCAAGTTGTAAAAATTTACCTCGCTGATGTGGGTTGATTCACCGGTCTTTGTCAGACTTGTAAACACGTCCTCTTGGTCGTTGAGTACTCCCTCACCGTAAATCGGATTGAGATTCGGATCGACGATCTGATACGGAGTACCGAGACGCTTATTGTCGCTATGCTGATACGATGCAGAGGCCGTGAAGGCCTCCCACGGACGTAAAACGGCGGTTGTGCGGGACGCAAAGTCGTCGTCGATGGGCACCGATCTGCCGGTGGCCGTATTCTTGACCCATCCCGCGGTATCGTTGTAGTGGATGGCTTCCCGGACGGCGAATGTCGGCGTGAACGGCAAATCAAAGCCCAGATCGTAGGTCTGCCCACCGTCTGCGAATTCCCGCGCCACTCGCACGTCGGCGTCATACTCCGCGCCGGGCTGTCGCGTGATCAGGCTAATCGCACCGAGGCTGGTGTTCTTGCCGAGCAGCGTGCTGTCGGTGCCCTTTATCAATTCGGCCCGGTCCAAATCGAAGAAAGCGCTCGAATACAGGCGCGCCTTGGCCAGGAACATGCCGTCCATGAACAGCCCGATCGACTCCTCGAACGCCTGCGATCTCGCGGGCGAGCCAAGGCCGCGGAAAGTCAGGGCCATTCCGTCATCGGGCGCCCGGGAGAAAACCATGCCGGGGACGTAATCGGCGATTTGAAACAAATTCCGCAGGTTGGCTCTCGACATCTCATCCGCCGATACCGTATGGATTGTCAACGGAACATCTTGGGACGACTCCGCGCGCTTTTGCGCGGTGACGGTGATTTCCTCGAGTTGATCCGCGTCGGGCGAGCCACGGGCGGATCCAATGGCGCCCAACAGCAAGGGAATGACAAATAGCTTCGCGCGCTTGCTCGTTGGAAGTCTCACCCGGTATCCCCGTCCTGGTTTTTAGCTCTCTCGACGCTACTATAACCAGCGAGCCGGCAGTGGGGCCGCCAATCGGCGCGAACCTCATCAATCCCTCATAAGAGCGGGCCTCTGCACGAAGAAAACGCACGCCACCGCGAGCAGCGAGATGATGGCGCCGCAGAAAAAGCCGCTACGGATGCCGCCCGATAGCGCATCGACCGGTGCGAGCCCGCGCGCTGCCAGCGTGGTCGTCCGTGCCGACATCAATGCCACGAACAGCGCGACTCCGGCCGCACCGGCGACCTGCTGAATGGTGCCGATAACGGCGCTGCCGTGCGAGTAGAGGCTTGGCTTCACCGATGACAAGCTGACGGTGAATAGCGGCGTAAATAGGCAGGCAAAGCCGACGCTCATCACAACATGTCCGGCGAGGATGTAGCCGACCCGGGTGGTCGGACTGAGCAGTGTCATCGCCCACAGCACGCTACTAACGACGACGACGCCGGGAACCAGCAGCTTGATCGGGCCCACTTTGTCATATAAACGTCCGACATGGGGGCCAAGCAAACCCATCAGCAAACCTCCCGGCAGCAGCAACAATCCGGTTTGAAGGGTACTGAGCCCGAGCACGTTCTGCAGATAGATCGGAAGCAGGATGATGGTGCCGAACAGCGCCATCATCATGATTGCCATGAGGATCACCGACACAGTGAAGTTATGCGAGTCGAAGGTACGCAGATCGAGCAGCGGGTAGCCCTTTGTTTGAAGCGATATCTGCCGCAAGATGAACGCAGCCAAGAACACGGCGCCGACCGCAATCCAGATTCCGGTCGGCAGCGTTCCCGGCGTCGCGGCAACACCAATATTACTGAGTCCATAGACGAGGCCGCCAAACGCGAAGCCCGACAGAATTACGGAGATCCCATCAAGCGGCGCACGGTGCGGTGTCGTCACGTTCTGGATGCGGCGCGCACCCAGCGCCAGTGCGCCGAGCGAGATGGGCAGCACCAAGAGAAACATCCAACGCCAGCTGAGATAGTTAAGGATGGCTCCCGAGATGCTGGGGCCAATGGCGGGCGCCACCGATATGACAGTGGAAATAAAGCCCATCGTCTTACCGCGAGTTTCCGGGGGTGCCAGCGTCATTACAGTGGTCATCAGCAGCGGCATCATGATCGCCGTCCCGGATGCCTGAATGATGCGTGCGAGGATCAGCACCTCGAGATTGGATGCCAGACTGGCGGTAAACGTGCCCAGGGTGAACAACGACATCGCCAAGACAAAGATTGGCCGCGTGTTCATCCTCTGTAGCAAGAACCCGGTGACCGGAATGACCACCGACACGGTGAGGAGAAATGCCGTGGTCAACCATTGCACGGCACCGGCCGTGACATCGAGGTCGCGCATGAGCCGTGGGATGGCCACGGCCATGAACGTCTCGTTGAGAATCACAACGAAAGTGGCGACCAGCAGGAGATTGATGACCAGCCGGTTGCGTCCCGCGGTGTCGGCGGCCGGAGGGGCGACGACAATGTCTGGGGGCTGGTTGCTGCTGCTCGCCGAATCGTTAGACTGCATCGTGAGCGCCGCGCTCGACATCAAACTTCTTCGTCAGAGTTTTTGAGGCGACCAGTCGCCATGCGCGCTCAATCAAATCCGGCAAGGCGCGTTTCTCAACCGTCGCGAAACGCACGAGAATCCAAGGGTAATCCCGGTAGTGATCAGTAATAAAGAAGGCGTCCGGAGCGGATTGCATCAGAATCTCGCGGCCCATAAAGTCGGTGCGCAGAACGAGACAGTCCAAGTTCTGATGCACTCGCGCGATAAGCTTGCCCCCGACCTTGAGCGCCGGGGTGCCATATGAGGTGCCTTCTTTCACTCCCGGCAGTGTAAGCGCAATTTTGCGAATGTCGCCGAACGTTGTCGCGGCAGACTTTGCGGCGCCGCTCGGCGATCGTGATGGGGTGCGGCGTTTGCGCGGAGTTGTCACTGGTGGCAGAGGTAGGGCCATCTCAGAGCATAACGGCCCCGGGTGCTGCCTTGCAAATCCTCCCTGTCGGCCAGGCCGCTCAGGAACTCTCGTCTAGTCGCGGCTCATTGCCGCGCCATTACGAAGCGCGAATCCTTCTGCGACCATCTGCCTTCCAGCGGCGTCGCGGCGCACGTGTAGTCCGCTGCAACATTGGTGGTTGCTACCTTGAGCGCATCCCTACACTGCTCCAGGCTCGGATACGCCGCCAGGGTTTGGGCACCGCCGGAGTGTAACTGCGCCACCAGAATGAACACCATGGACTTCATATGATCCCCTCCATTGCGTTTACTTCGTTCTCGCGGGCGTTTGGATAAATCACCCGAATCCACATGAACGTATCGATCAAGTCGCCAATTGACTACCCTTGAGCGCGGCGTCTGGCGGGCGTGCGAACAGGCAGGACTTCTGCCGCAATTCTGGACATGTGCAGCCGCCACCCGACACCGGGCAACGTAGCGAGTGGAGTTGTGGTCCATCTCACCAAGGGACCGTTACTGCTGCGCTGCATACATCACCCCTATCTCAAAGCACCTATAAGGAATGATCCTGAACCTCAAGCGATGGTCCTGCGATCTTCGAACCGCCGCAACGCCGTCGCTGCAAAATCATGCCGCCCGTCGCAGCTTATAAAACGTTATGTCACGACCGCGCTGGAGAGGAGCGCGATTCGATGCGAGCAATTTACGGCGGGGGCGAAGGTCTGCGTCGTGCCCAACTCTAGTTGAACGGTCGTAAAATAGCGCGAACAGTGATGCCTCTAGGGTTGGCCGCCGCCGCCGGACGAGCCATAAATCTGCCCGGTCGCAAAGCTGGCTTGATTGTCCGCAAGCAGCACGTAGATCCCGGCCAGCTCGGCCGGCATCCCTGCCCGTCCCAGCGCCGTTTGGCTGCCGAACTTTTGCTGTTTCTCGGGAAACGCGCCGCCGCTGACTTGCAGCGGCGTCCATATGGGTCCCGGCGCCACGCCGTTGACGCGAATCCCTTTAGAAGCCAGTTGTTTAGCGAGCGACTTTACAAAGTTCATGGTCGCCGCTTTCGTCTGCGCGTAATCATAAAGTTCCGGGCTAGGATCGTAGGCCTGCTCTGAGGCGGTGGCGATGATGCACGATCCCGCCGATAGCGATGGCAGCGCTGCCTTGATGATCCAAAATGGCGCGTAAATATTGGTTTTCATGGTCCAATCGAATTGCTCGGTCGAAATGTCGAGAATCGACTTGTTCGCCTGCTGCCGCCCTGCGTTGCTGACCAGAATATCCAGCCCTCCGAGTTCTTTGATCGCCCGAGCGACCAGGGATTGGCAAAAAGATTCGTTACGAATATCGCCCGGAATCGCAACGGCCTTGCGGTCAGCCTCGCGGATCAGCGCAATGACTTCATCCGCGTCCGCCTGCTCGTCCGGATGGTAGTTGATCGCGACATCGGCGCCCTCGCGCGCAAACGCGATCGCCGCGGCGCGGCCCATTCCCGAATCACCGCCGGTAATGAGTGCTTTCCGTCCCTTGAGCCGGCCCGAGCCACGGTAACTTTTCTCTCCATGGTCAGGGCGCGGCTGCATTTTCGACGCGAGCCCCGGCCATGGCTGGCGCTGCTCTGGGAACGGAGGTTCGGGGTACTTGGTTCGCGGATCGCTCACGTTATTGCCGCTCATACGCGCCATCTCCGGCTGTTAAGCGGCGCGGCGCCCTCCCGCCGCCATCGTCGGGATCAATCTTTTCTTCTTCGCTAGGCAGTTCATCCTTGGAGCCGTTGTTCGAGGGCAGCGGGGGTTCGCGAACATCCTCGCCTGTCGCAGGCAACGGCGGCTCCTGCACATCGTCGCCGGGACGCACATCATCGACCGGACTGAAGACACTGTTCATGGGGACTCTCCGATTATGGCCTTTGCAGCGTCGCAAGAACGATGTTGCCAAATCAGACAGACCGCTTCTGTAGGCAGGTTTCCCTAGCGGGCGTAAGCTGCGGGCCAGTCGCTTTCGTTATCATTGTCAGCCCATGCAAGCCAACAACCCTAAAGGCGTTTGTCTCATCATCGGCGCCGGTGACGGACTTGGGGGCGCCATCGCCAAGGCGTTCGCCCGGGAGGGCCATCCGGTCTGCATCACGCGGCGCGCCCGCAACCTCGAGCAACTCGAGGCGTTGGCCCGCGAAATCCGCGATCAGGGCGGCATCGCGCACGCATTTGGAGTCGATGCGCGCACCGAGGCCGAAATGATCGCCCTGTTCGATGACATCGAAGCGCGAATCGGGCCGCTCGAGGTGGTGGTGTTCAACATCGGCGCCAACGTGCGCTTCGACCTGGTGGAAACGACGGCGCGGGTTTTCACCAAGGTGTGGGAGATGGCCTGTTTCGCAGGCTTTCTTGCCGGGCGCGAAGCGGCGCGCGTGATGGGACCGCGCGGGCGCGGATCGATTCTGTTCACCGGCGCGACCGCCTCGCTGCGTGGACGCGAAGGTTTCGCGGCGTTTGCAGCTGCCAAGGCCGGACTGCGCGCGATCGCGCAAAGTGCCGCGCGCGAGCTGGCCCCCAAAGGCATTCACGTGGCGCATGTCGTGGTGGACGGCGCCATCGACGGCGTTTTCACACGCTCCAATCGCGCCGATGTGGAAACATTATTATCCGATGACCGGATCCTCAAGCCCGACCAAATCGCCGCCAACTACGTCTGGCTGCATGGACAGCAACGCTCGGCATGGACACACGAGTTGGACCTGCGTCCCTGGACAGAGCACTGGTGAGGGCCAACTCATGAGCAAGACGATCGATTTTATTTTCGACTTCGCCAGCCCGAACGCCTATCTCGCCTGGCAGGTTCTGCCCGGCATCGCGGCCCGAACCAACGCGCACGTGAATCTCATTCCCTGCCTGCTCGGCGGTCTGTTCAAGCTGACGGGGAACCAGGCTCCAATGACTGCCTTCGGTAACGTGAGGGGTAAACTGGAATACGAGCGCCTCGAAACACAACGCTTCATCGCCAAGCACGACCTCGGCGCCTTTCGCTTCAATCCGAATTTTCCAGTCAATACGCTCCTGATCATGCGAGGCTTGCTGGCCGCCCGGCGCGCAAAGGCAGGCGAGGTCTACTTCGAAGCAGTCCTCAAGGCGATGTGGGAAGAGGGACAAAAGATGGACGATCCGGCCGTGGTCGCCGCCGTGCTCGGCGCCTCGGGTCTCGACGCCAAGGCCATCCTCGAGTCCGCTCAAGACCCCGCCGTCAAGGCGGAACTCGCGGCCAACACGAATGCCGCCGCTGCGCGCGGCGCCTTCGGCATCCCGACTTTCTTCGTGGGCGATCAAATGTTCTTCGGTAAGGAGCGCTTGGGACAAGTTGAGGAAGAACTCAGCTAAAGCCCTCATTCGGCTGGAAAGAAACGAACATCGGGAGATCCATTGCAAAACTCGCGCAGACGTTTTCTCACCAACGCATCCCTGGGTGTGGTCGGCGCCACGATCGGCGCGTACGACACGGCCCAAGCACAGGGCGATGTACCCGCCGCCGCGCCGCCCCCCGGCGCACCCTCGGCATTCGCTACCTCGCCGCCGGTAGGGCCCGAAGTTTCCGCCGCCACCTTTGTGGAAGCTGAGAAATTGATGCAGGTCCAATTGAGCCCACGGGAAGCTCGTGATGCCGCCGGCAGTTGGCGAGAGGCCATGGCGCCGCTGTATGAGCGGCGCACCGGGCCCAAAAGGATACCGCTGGAGGCGGCACTTGCGCCCGCTTCGCGCTGGGAACCCGGTCAATACGGGCCGGACCGCGGGCGAAACCGCTTTGTCCGCAGCAAGATCGCCGAGCATCCGCTGCCGGCTCGCGATTCAGACATCGCTTTTGCATCCGTGAGCCAACTGTCGCATTGGATCGAGACGCGGCAACTGTCTTCAGAGCGCCTCACCCAAATCTACCTGGCGCGGTTACGGCGCTTCGATCCCAAGCTTAGGTGTGTCATCACGCTGACGCCTGAGCTGGCGCTCGAGCAGGCAAAAGCCGCCGATGTTGAGATTGCAGCCGGAAAGTATCGCGGACCCTTGCATGGCATCCCCTGGGGTGCAAAGGATTTACTCGACACGGCGGGCATCGCGACAACTTACGGCGCGGAACCCTTCAAGGATCGCAGACCTCAAGCGGATGCCACGGTGGTTCGACGGCTGCATGAAGCCGGCGCCGTGTTGGTCGCCAAGCTGAGTTTAGGAGCGCTGGCGCTCAACGATATCTGGTTCGGCGGACAGACCATGAATCCGTGGCTGCTCGAGGAAGGATCTTCCGGATCAAGCGCAGGTCCAGGCGCCGCCACCGCCGCGGGTCTGGTGGGTTTTGCCGTGGGCAGCGAGACCGGCGGCAGCATCGTGGCGCCGAGCATGCGCTGCGGCGTCACCGGGTTGCGGCCGACGTATGGACGCGTACCGCGCACCGGCGCGATGACTTTGTGCTGGTCGCTCGACAAGCTTGGGCCCATGGCGCGCAGTGTCGAAGACACGCTGCTGGTCTTGCATGCCATCTCTGGGCCGGACAAAACCGACGTCGCTTGTGTACCGAGCACGCTGGACTATGACGCGGTTGCGCCGATCACGGGATTGCGGGTCGGCTATTTTCCGGCGTGGATGAAGCAAGCCACGGACGTGGACCGTGCGGCGCTCGATACTGTGCGAAAACTGGGAGCGACCGCCGCCGAGGTGTCGATCCCCGACTGGCCTTATGATTCTCTGAACGTGATTCTATTCGCCGAGGCGGCTGCAGCCTTCGAAGAGTTGACCTTAAACGGCGGCGTGAATCAGCTCAAGATGCAGGTTCCCGATGCCTGGCCAAATATCTTTCGGCAATCCAGATTTCTCTCCGCCGTCGATTTCGTTCAATGCGATCGATTGCGACGCAAAGTGGCCATCGAGATGGCGCGAATCTTTTCTGAAGTCGATTTGTTGCTGGTGCCCTCGCTGCAGGATGAAATTCTGGTCATCACCAACGCCACCGGGCATCCCTCGCTGACGCTGCGCGCTGGGTTTGTCGAGGTCTCGGAGGCGCGCAGTGATTGGGCGCCCGATCCCGCGCATCCCTTGCCTAAGTTCAGTCCGCCACGCCGCGTGCCGCACGGTGTTACCTTGATCGGACGCCTGTTCGACGAAGGCACTATCGGGCGAGTCGGACTGGCTCTTGAGCAAGCGTTTGGCGTCGAGGCGATGAGGCCGGCAGGGTTCGACGCATAGACGCACCGGTTCAGATTGAGTCTCAGATTTCCGTCCAGGCCTTGAGCAGTCCGTGATAGTGCGCCGTCAGGCGCACCAGCGACTCCGGATCGGCGCCTGCTTGTGTCAGGCGCTGGATGGTGCCGTCGAGTTCGAACAACTGCGCTCGCCGCGCGTCTTCGCGAATCAGGCTCTGAATCCAAAACACGCTCGCGAGGCGCTCACCGCGCGTGATCGCATTCACGCGATGCCGCGAAGTCGAGGAGTAAACGATCAAATCCCCCGCGGCGAATTTTGCGCTCTGGCTGCCGAAATCGCTTTCCACCACCAACTCGCCGCCGTCGTAGCTTTGCGGCTCCGCGAGAAACAATGTCGCCGACAGGTCGGTGCGCAATTTCTGCGGGCTACTGGGGATCATGCGCACCGATCCATCGACATGGGTGCCGAAATACATTCCCTCGCCGTAGCGATTGAACATCGGCGGATAGACTTTGTTGGGCAGCACCGCACTGATGAACAGCGCGTTGCGCTCGAGCTGCGTCAGAATAAAATGGCCCAGCTCGCGCGCCATGGGACAGGCCTCATCGAGCTGTTGATTGTGTTTCACCGCCGCACCCTGGTGGCCGGCTGTCACGCGCCCATCCACCCACGGCGCCTTCTCGCTGTTGAGCGAGGCGCGCACCGTGGCCAGTTGCTCCTCGCTCAAGATTTTCGTAATGCGCAAAAACATACGGGCCTTAAGGGCTTGTCGGCGCGGCGGCGGCCGCACCGGCGGGGCTCAGGCGTGCGGCCTTGAGGCGCGCGGCAAGATTTTGCAGTGCTCGCGGCGCGCCAGCCCGAGCGATCAGTTCCGCAACGGCGCGGCGCATCGCGGCCGTGCCGCCGGCCGCGGCGCGTTCGAACCATGCAGCGGATTCATCGAAGCGGCCCGCCTTCAGAAGCAAGCTGGCCCAATTGTACTGACCCCGAAAATAGCCGGCCTCCGCCGAGCGTCGGTACCAATCAGCCGCGGCACCCAAGTCGCGCGCTGTGCCCCAACCTTCCTCGCAGCATCGGCCCACCAAGTTCATCGCGCGCTCATGCTGCTGTTCGGCGGCCTTTAAATAGTACAGATAGGCGAGCGTTCGATCCCGCATCACGCCGCGACCATCCAGGTACATGTGAGCGACGTTGTATTGCGCCCACGCGTGCCCGAGATCCGCGGCCCGCTGAAAGTGCTGCGCAGCCCCCGCGGCGTCCTCCGCCGTGCCCCAACCGTTATCCAGGCAGCGTCCGACCATATTGATGGCGTCGGGATCTTCGTTCAAGGTTGCGCGCCGAAACCACTTCAGCGCCTGAGCGGGATCCTTCGTCACGCCGGTCCCCTCGAGCAGCATACGGCCGTAGCACACTTGCGCCTGCGGCAGACCTTCAAGCGCCGCTACGAACACCCAATCCGCGGCGCGCCGCGCATCTTGGCCGAACAACGCCTCGAGACGCGGCGTACCCATTTGCCCCAAGAGCGACATGATCGATATGGTGCTCATGGGGGGCCATCAATCAGAAACGATAATTTGCGGTGCCGATGAGCGTGCGACCTGCGGCCGGCAGCGCATGATTCTCGGCAATACCCACGTAGTAAATGCTGGTGAAGTACAGCTTGTCCGTCACGTTGTTCAGGTTCAGCTGCAGCTTCAAATGGTCATTGACTGAGTAGGAGGTCATCGCGTTGAACACCACATACGCCGGTACGCCGGCGGTGTTTTCGGTATCTGCGTAGCGATGGCTGACGCCGGTGAAGCCTGCGCCGACGGTCCACGCCGGCGTCGGTTCCAGCGTGGTCCAAACATTGACGGCATCGTGCGGCGTGTTCGGAGCGTACTTGCCCAACGAGAGAGGATCGGTGGTTTCGGTAATCTTGTCCTTCAGGTGCGTGTAGTTTGCGTTCACCTCGAAGATGTCGGTGACATAGCCGTTGATGCCGAGTTCCAGTCCCTGTACGTGCTGATCGAAGGGCGCCTGCTGCACAGTCGGATCGTCCGGATCCGAGATGCGTGCGTTGTAGACACGCGTGTCGAACAGCGCGCCGGTCAGCTCCGCGGCGCCGTTGAACAGCTTGATCTTGCCGCCGAGCTCGAGCGTGCTGTTTTTTTCGGGCGAGAGACTTTCATCGGATGGCGCGATAATGAGGTACTCGATCGCTGGATTTTGCGACACACCATAGGATAAGTAGTAGCTCTGCGCCGCCTCCGGTTTGTAGATCACCGCCACGCGAGGGCTCACGAAGGTGTCGGTGCGCTCAAACCCCGTTCCCGAGAACACTTCGCTGAAACTCGAGTTGAAGCGGTCCCAGCGCAAACCTGCATCCACGTCCCAGTTCGATCCCAAGGCAATGCTGTCGAGGGCATACACACTCACATCGCTGCCGCGGCCTTTCGGATTGGAATAAGGGATGAGCGGCGTGGGCGGATAGAAGAAGGGTGTCGGATTGAGCAGCGGCGTCGCAGGAATGTCGTCCAGTCCGTTTTGGAAACGGTTCACATTGGACTGCTCCTTGCTCAACTCCATGCCGCCCGTGAGCGCGTTGGCGAAACCGCCCACATCGAACTTCGCGGTCACATCGGTGCGGTTAATCGCCAAGCTCGTGGTACCGGCGCTGCTCGGCTGATCGCGGGAAATATCGATATCGGCATATGGTGTGCCCGGCGGCGGCGGCGCGACGAAGTCATTGCCCTGGAAAGGTCCCGTCACCAAGTATTCGAAGCCATAGTTCGCGTAGCGCAGGCTGTCGCTTAAAGTAAGGCTATCCGAAAAGTCGTGCTCGAAACGAATGGTGCCGATATCGGTGTTGGTGCGCGTGCGGTCGTAGTTGGCGAGCGAATAGTAGTTGCTGCGGTCCACGTGCGCCGGCGCGCCGTCGACGAACGGAATGCCATAGTCCGGGAGATTGTTCTCTTCCTCCTTGAAGTAGCTGAAGGTCAGGCGCGTCGGTGTATCGATTCCCAAACTCAACGTCGGCGCGACGCCGTAGCGGTGATAGTGCACTTGATCGCGATCCACCACGCCATTGCTCTGGTCCATCACGGTGACCCGTGCCGCGGCGGTGGCGCTCAAGGGCAAATTGAAATCGCCCGTGCCGCGGAAATAGTTTGCCTGGCCGCCCGAAACACTGATCGCCGCGTAAGGCGTCAACGTCGGCTGCTTGCTGATGCTGTTGATGACGCCCGATGTCGAGCCGCGGCCGAACACCGCCGAGGCCGGACCCAACAGCACCGCGATCGAATCGCTATTGAACGTATCGCGCTGATACTGGCCGATGTCGCGCACGCCATCCAAGAAGAAACTGTCGGGGATCGACAGGCCGCGCAGGTTTACCGAGTCGCCGTGCGAGCCGCCCTCGCCGGAATTTAGCGTGATGCCCGGAACGTTGCGCAAAGCGTCTTGCACGAGAGCCAGATTTTGTTCCGCCAGTTCCTTCTGATCGACAGCAACCGTGGACTGTGAAATATCCTGGGACGTGTGGATCGCCGTGCCGGTCACTTCGATGCTTTGCAGCTTGTCATCAGGGTCGGGTGCCACGGCGTCGGCCTGCGCGTTCGCCGACATGAGTGCGCCGACTGCGAGGCCGGCGGCACTGAAGGCGGCATCAGCGGGGCTACGACTGGAAAGCATTGAACGATCCTGAAATATTACGACTTGATTCAATGCTAACACGAATCATTATTATTTACATTGCAGTTCCGTTTCGCATTCAGGCCGCACCACACGGTGGATATAGCGTTTCAGCGTCTTGGTCAGTCGATTTTTTGCAGGCCGGCGACCCGATTTAACTAAACGCCGTGCGCTCGGCGACGGCACTAGCTGTGCTTGCGCAACCCAGCCGGAATCAAGACCAGCCCGATGAGTTCGAACAGCCCGTAGGCGATCAGCGCCATCAGGGCCGCAGGAATGGCGCCGGTGAGAATCGTGGGAACATCATTGAGCGAAAGCCCGGACACGATCGGCGCGCCGTATCCGCCCGCCCCCACCAGAGCCGCCAGCGTGGCCGTGCCGATGCTCACGATGGTCGCCGTTTTGATGCCCGCGAGAATGGTCGGACTCGCCAGCGGCAGGACGATACGCAGCAGCACCTGCCTGCGCGTCATCCCAAAGGCGCGC
>Ga0210388_10001242_pt1 | contig 20072 bp, 15 predicted proteins | sample IncBWC19OmetaG_FD_155485 | JGI IMG/M metagenome (GOLD analysis project Ga0210388, IMG submission 155485) | Forest soil microbial communities from Barre Woods Harvard Forest LTER site, Petersham, Massachusetts, United States - Inc-BW-C-19-O ... | reverse complement strand
AGCGACTCCATTGCGGTGGCCGCATAGTATATCCCGTCATTTTCAAACCGGTTGTAATCCTTCACAGATAGCTTGCGATACTGTGCTCCCGAGGCGATGACCACTGACCTTGAGCAGACCGAGATGCCGCCCGCTAGGGTCAGTTTGTGGATGCCGTCAATCTGCTCCGCCGTAATCACTTCTCTGGAGATGGCGAAGCGCACGCCGAACTTCAAGGCCTGCAAGAACGCCGCTAAATGCCGAGGCGGCGGCCGCCTTGTGAGTGAAGATCTGGACGATGCGAATGTATCTCGCGAGCATGATCGGGGACTTGTGTCCGGTCTGGCGCATGATGTCGCGCTGTGCTTCGCACATCTAATAGCGAACTTCCAAAGTCGGTGGTCAGCTAACCGATCGCCCCAAGCGATTCCTGAAGTGCATCCGTTTCCTTTGGCTTCTCATCCGCTTTCGTCGGAGGGTTGAAGGTCACAACGTGCATTTGCCTTCTACCCTCCAAATCCAAAGGCAGAGAAAGGCCAGTTGGAGAAGTGATGACCCCAGATTCACGTGTTGTTCGGTAAAGGTGCTCTGCTGCAGCGGAGTCAACTGGTTTTGAGAATAGGAAGCCCTGAATCTGATCGCAGTCCAGCCCACGTAGGGTGTGCAGCTGCTCCTTCGTCTCGACGCCTTCGGCGATGACTTCGAGTCTCAGGGAGTGTGCCAGTTGCATGATGGCCCTTACGATGTCGAGGCTGCGGTTTCCGTCGCCTAGCTCACGGATGAATGACCGGTCGATTTTGAGAGAGTCGAAAGGAAGCCGTTGAAGGCGGCTCAACGAAGAGTAACCCGTCCCAAAGTCGTCAATTTCGAGCCGGACGTTCATCGCCTTCAGACGATCTAGGGTTACAAGCGTTTGCTCAGTGTTCCCCATAATGGAGCTTTCGGTCATTTCTAACGTCAGAGACTCGGGGGCTAGTCCACTTTCTGCGAGCGCAAATTCCACGTCTTCGATCAAACGGGAGTCGCCCAATTGCCGGGCAGAAACATTGACACTGATCGTTAGAGCCGGATCAGGAGCGAGCCTCTTTTGCCATTCCGCCATCTGGCGGCAAGACTCGCGCAGAATCCACCGGCCAAGGAGGACAATGAGTTCACTTCCCTCGGCGACGGGAATAAATTCGCCGGGCTGGATTAGCCCGCGTTCAGGATGATTCCAGCGAACTAATGCTTCAAACCCACAAATTTGCTGATCAATCGCCGAAACGATCGGCTGGTAGTGAACGACAAATTGCTGAGCGTCGATGGCTTTGCGCAAGTCGGTCTCGATTTCAAAACGGGTGACGACCTGCTTGCGCAAACTCTCGTTGAAGAACTTGAAGCGTGATTTACCGCTCGTCTTGGCGAGGTACATGGCCGTATCCGCATTATTCAGGAGTTCTTCCGGTGTGCTTCCGGTGGTGCTCAAGGCGATTCCAATGCTGGCGGAGACCAAGAGGCGACGTCCCTCGAAGTAAAACGGCTCGCCAAGCCGCTCGAGCAAACGCGTAGCGATCGTAGAGGCGTCGGTATCCTGCTGAATAGACCCAAGGAGAATGGCAAACTCGTCTCCTCCAATGCGAGCCACTATGGACTCTCCGGCGCCACTTCGGCGTGCATCGGATCGGATGCAGGCGCGAAGCCGGCCGGCTACGTCGATGAGCAGTTCGTCGCCTGCCGCATGCCCGAAGTTGTCATTGACCAGTTTGAACTGATCGAGATCGACGAATAGGACAGCGAAGAGTTTGTCATGCTGACGGTTGGTCTCGATTGCGGACTCGAGGCGGTCGATGAGGTAGAGCCGGTTTGGGAGGCGAGTGAGCGAATCAACGACTTTGCCTTCTGTAATGTCAGTTTGCGAGCCTGCTATGCGAACTGCTTTGCCGGTTGAGTCGCGGACCGCTATACCACGACTCAACGTCCAAATATAGCCGCCGTTCTTGTGACGCATACGGTATTCACTGACGAATTCCGGAGTCTTGCCCTCGCAATGCGCGGTGATCTCAGCGCGGACGCGCTCTCGGTCTCCGGCATGAATTTGACTGAACCACTGTTCGTGGCTCGACCATGACTCGCTCTCTGAGTAGCCGAGCATATGGCCCCAGCGGGGCGAGAAATAGATATCGCCGGTTATGAGATTCCAGTCCCAAAGGCCATCGTTGGCGCCCCGTGCTGCGAGGGCATAGCGTTCTTCACTCTCTTTCAGTGCCCGCTGCCGAGATTCAATCTGGGAGAGCATCTCATTGAACGATTGGATTAGAAGACCGGTTTCGCCGCCACCGTGGATTGTGGCGCGGACGGAATAGTCCTTGTCCGCCGAAACCCGGCGAGCGACATTGGCTAGTTGCACCAGGGGGTCCCCAATCGAGGCTGCAAGACGCCAGGAGATCATCAATGTGGCAACAACAGAGAGTATGAGAACGAGAAGAGCGATCTTCGCATATTCGAAAAGCCGGGAACGGAGGTCGCTCAAATCAAAGACCAGTGCGATGGAGCCCGTGCGCTCCTCATTGAGAAGCACCCCACGATAAAGGGTGAGAGACGTGCCATCGAAGTAGTCTCCATCGAGACGCAGCGCGGGAACCACGAGACCAGTCCGATTCCGTGGACCGCGGTATTCCGCAAATGCAGTGCCATCGGTGTTGTAGAGGAACGCAGCGAGGACATGAGGTTCGGTAGCGAGCGCGCCAAGCATGCCCTCAGCCGTTTTTTGATCGTTGAAGGCCAGAGAGGCGGCAGTATTTGTACCGAGGGTATCGGCCAGGGCGGTGAGTTCACGAACGGCACTCGAACGGTAATTACTGCGTTCGTAGATGCCGAATGCGAAAGATGCGAACAGGACCGCCAGGGAACTTGCGGAGAGAATTAGCAGAATCAGGTTGGCCCGAACCGATAGGTCTCTAGTGCGCATAGTGCTGTCCCCTCTCCGAGCCGTCTCCGAGGGTCACTGACGTGGCGAGTAGTAGCAACTGTGAACTGATTCTGATGTGGGATGAGTCAGCAGCGCCGGCATTGATGTCGAAGCGCACCTTATCTTTTTCGAGACGAAGCCGTATCATTCCGCCGTCAGAGAGAAAACTGGAGGTTTCGCCGACGGTGAGAACGGGTCGACCCTGCAGGCTCTTTAAGATCACGGCCTGGCGCCCCTCTTCGTCACTGCTCATGAAGAGGATGTTGCAGCTCTGGACGGAACTTGACCTGCTGAGGAGGCGAACATGCAGAACTCTGGTTCCGACGACCTTGCCCTCAAGGGTACTTTGCAGGTCCTGCAGGTGTGTCTCGTCGCTAAAAATGCACATGGCTATGGACTGGTCACCGGCGCCGGGAGCATCGGGGGGCCACTCGACAAGCTGCGCGAAGTGGAAGAGAAAAGCGGCTTTCACTTGATACTCATCGGCTGGGAATTGAGCGGCGGCAGGCTGGCGAACTCCCAAAGCAAGCAGGGCGATGCAAAGGAGGTCGACTATTCGCGCGGAGATGTGGCTTTGCCGAGAAAACCCATGCATCGCCGAATTGTTAAGTGCGCAAGACATAGTCGACCTATGTTCAGAAGGACCACGAGATTTTGGCGTAGGCGGCTCGTCGCATCAACCCCGGCTGCACGGTGGAATTGGGTCCGGAGTATTCCGGATGGAGGTTCTTTGTGAGATTCTGTCCTGCCAGGCTCAGAGATAAGCTCTCTCCAAGGCGCCAGTTCAAGCCAGTGTCAATGCGGGTGTATGACGGAATCGACAGGCCAGGAAGGCGATTGACGAAATACGCCGAGGCATTCCATTGGAGGTGCCAGGGTAGGCTGACACTGGAACGCAACTGTGCCTGGTGGTCCGGTGTTCCACCTTGAGTTCCAGGGATGGAGCCATCCTGACTGTTGGCGAATTCGTGCAGATGGATTGCGAGGAACGAATAGCCTGGATTGAGAGTCCAGACCCTCGCCACTTTCCAGTTTGCGAAGACTTCTACGCCGTGCGTTTCACCGAAAATACTGTTGCCGAAGGACTCGGGTATCAGCAAATGAATTGGGGGCGGATTAGCCTCAATGCGCGAGGCCTCAGGTTGCACCGAGGTCAAATCGCGATAGCGGTTATAGAATACGGTCGAATCCAGCGAAAGCCGGCCCGTCAGTGCGGTCCGATAACCTGTTTCGAATGCCGTTAGTTTCTCGTTCCTCTGGTTCGGATTTCCGAACAGGCTCACAAGGATCGGCACGTTGCCGGGTCCGGGGAGAGCCTCGAAGTTCACGCGGAAGTCTGTGTCACTGCGGGCAGGGATCCGGTCGGCGAGGGAGACGCCGGCCCAAATAGAATTCCTGGCGTCCGGGGTCAATACAAGGCGAACTGAAGGTTGGAAGTTGAATCCTGTGTAGTCATTGTGCTCAACGCGCGCGCCCAGACTTAAGTGGATGCGATCTGGGACGATGGCGATCTCATCTTGCACAAACGAATTGAAGAGTTGTGTACGGCGACTCTGAGGAGTCGCAGAAATTCTAAGGGTCGGGTCAATATCATCCATGCTGACACGGTAGCCAAGCCCCCAGACGATATCTTGTCTCGCCCCCCAGACAAGGTGGTGCTGAAAATCTATGTCAAATGTGTTTCGGCCAATGCTGTAGGTGGTATCCCCACGACTGGTGCGGTCGAAATAGAACTGGAGAGATGTCGTGGATGCCGGCGAGAAAGCGTGATTCCACTTCGCGAGCAAGTTTCCGCCTGAGTAGCGGTCGCGCAGAGCGACGATTGCACTTTCCGGAGGCATCAGTGAAAGCGGTATAAAGGAGAGTTCACCCGAATTTCCTTGATAGATTTCTCCCTCGGTCGTGAGGGAATCCTTCGCAGACAAGTTGGTATCGGTTCGGAAACCGCCGTGGATGAGGCGCGCGTCGTCGCGGCCGTCCAGTCCGGCAAATGTGGGCTGCGTACTGACGTGAAAGCCCTCTGCAAAAACGCGATAGGCGCCAATGCCGCGGGCCTTTGCGCCGTAACGAATCGTCATGGGGCCGATGGTGTCGTTGCCCGCGCCAGCGGCGACATTGCCGCCCTGGGAGTCTTTGGCGTTGAGGGTGATGACATTGATGACACCATTTACCGCGTTCGATCCCCACGCAGCGGCACCGGGACCCCGAATAACTTCTATTCGCTCGATAGTGTCGAGAGGAACGTTTTCAGAATCCCAAAAGACTCCGGCGAAGATCGGTGAGTATACAGCGCGCCCGTCAATGAGGACGAGGAGCTTGTTGGAGTATTGACCGTTGAAGCCGCGGGCGCTAATGGCCCATTTGCTGGCGTCGATTTGCGCCACGTCGAGCCCAGGAACCATGCGCAAAAGGTCAGGGATATTTTGTGCGCCAGAGCGATCAATGTCTTCTCGAGAGATGACGAATACAGCCGCTGCGGTCTGGGAAGTTTTCTGCTCCCTTTTGGATACCGAGGTAACCTCAATGTTCATCAGGTCCGCGAGGCTCTTCTGAGTAAGGTCGGGGGGTTGCTCAGAGTATGCAATGAATCCTGGAAACCCCAACAGTGCAATCCATGCGAGTTTCGAGACCCGCCGAAGAACTCGGTGAGGATTGGTGGCCGCACTGAACAACTTAGTTAAACTAAGGCCGAGACTAAACAACAAGATGCGAACCCGCATGATAGAGACCCAACCTGATCCTCTACCTCCGAGTTGCGGCTGTATATGGCTCCAAGGTCTTTCTCATCTTCCAGTTCGTCGTGTTTCCTAAGTAAAGCCAACAATGAAAGAGATATACATCAGATGATCCCAAAAGCGGAAAACTTCGCTGTCGGGTATATTCCCGTTTTCCTCCTCAATTTGGTTAGAAAAATTTAATCATCCCTCGACCCTTTCAGGCACGGCGCTATTCGGCCCGGATCAATTTTTGGGGAAGTGTCCTAACACTGCGTTGCTGATTCTTCGCCGGGGGGAGGTTCCGTCAAAGTCGCGTTGGTTTCAGCTTCAAGAACCTCAGCTTTTGCGAGCAGGATGCCTTTCAATTCGAGCAAATCAGGATGGTCAGGCTCAAGGCCCGATTCGCGTTCTAGTCTATCGACGACGGAACGGAGGGTATCTGCGAAGTTTGGAGCGGCCATGGCGCAAACCGTAGTTCAAAAGGGCCCGTGGGCAGCCAAGATAGCCGCTCCTGCTCGCTTTCGATGCTATCGAGAGGTAAAGGTTCTCTGGCAATAAATACTTTGGCTAACCCGCATTGAATTTTAGGAATGTGAATCGCTGTTTTTAGCGAATCGAGACCATCCTCTCGCAGTTACACAACCAGTAGAAAGTTCCGTGTAAATATGGGATGACTCCTCCTGAATATCCCCTTTGGAGTAGCTTGAAGTGGATTTAAACGGGCCCCTCTTTGTCCACCGCGACAATGCGGACGGGACGGTCGTTTCCTTTTACCGCAGATGCTTTGCGACTGTCGCCTCATCTCAAGCGGATTCGGACTTGGAACACGCCGAAAGCAGACAGAAGTGCAATCCGATGAGTTGGAGTATCTGGACGGCATTCTCAGCCAAATATCTAAAAGCGACCAGCACGAAGACCGCTGAGGAAAGGTGTCGCTGCTCGCACCCTATCCGGCGTCGGAGCGATCAGCTGTGATAGGGATCGAAGGTGGTGCAGCGAGGACATTCTTGCCAAAAATTACAATTTTTCGCTGCTCTAAACCGTGACAGGGAATCTCAATTCCCTGATATCTCAAAAAAAATCCCTGTTAGCAGGGAATTTGCCTTGGAGAGCGGTTCTCACGAGACTCCGTCCACCGCCATAGAGTCAATACGCTCAGAAATTAATAGAGAATCGTCCGCATATTATCGGATTTCCAGTCAATCTCGTAGGGCTTTGGCTCTGAAGGGAACCGGAGAACATTTCTTTGCCTCTTTTGCTGAGTGAAAACTGGGCAAACTCTCCAACGGAGATTTCCGCAGCCCCCTTTCCGATCGCGTGTTTCCGATAAGCTTCGTTGAACAATTCGAAACATTGACGGAGCATCACTTCGGTTATTCCCGACGATGCGGTGCGTCGTAATGACGCGGCGGCCCGCTCCTGCGTTCGGACAGCAAGGACTTCGCGTCGGAGGATTCCAGCCGCACCAGGCGATCAACTGTGTATGACGTGGGCCGCTGGCTGCTGTAGTAGTGGCGCACCTGCAGCTCGCCGAGCAGACCGAGAGCCAGCAACTGGATTCCGGAGATGATCAGGACCGAAGTGATCACAAACATGGGGCCGTGCATTTCCATAACGCCCAACTGCGGATTGAGCAATTTCATTCCGAGCAGGAGCGCGGTCATAATGCCGCCGCCAAACATTGCAACAACGCCGCAACCGCCGAAAAAGTGCAACGGCCTCGTCATGTGTTTGAGCAGGAATCGAATGGTCATCAGGTCGAAGAAGACCTGAAAGGTGCGGCTCAGGCCGTAGTGGCTCTTGCCGCGGACGCGGTTCAGGTTGCGGATGGGAATCTCGCAGATGGATGCGCCAAAATAACTGGCAAGAGCAGGAATGAAGCGATGCATCTCGCCATAGAGCGGAATATTCTGAATCACCTCGCGGCGATAGGCTTTGAAGGTGGTGCCGAAGTCGTGGATGGGAACCCCGGAGAGCCGCGCCATGATCCAGTTGGCGCAGGCGGAGGGAACGCGGCGAAAGATGAAGTTGTCGATGCGCATATTGCGCCAGCCGGAGACGACGTCATAGCCCTCATCTAGTTTTTCAAGAAAAGCAGGAATGTCATCAGGATCGTGCTGCAGGTCTCCGTCCATGGCCAGAATGAATTTGCCCGAAGCGTGATCGAAGCCGGCAGCCAGGGCCGAAGTCTGGCCGAAGTTGCGACGCAGCTTGACCACCAGCACGCGCTCGTCAACGGCGGCAATCTCTTGAAGTAGCTTGTACGTTCGGTCGCTTGACCCGTCGTCGACGAGAATCAGCTCGAAGGATACATCCACCTGTTCCATGACTTGCTTCAACCGGGCATACAGGATGGTGACATTCTCTTCTTCGTTGTGGAACGGAACAACGATCGAATATTTGGCCATCTTGACTCCATTGACACGAATCCGAGGCGCTTAGGTGAGCCGCCGCTGCGGCTTCGACAGAATGAAAAGGCTTAGTGCGTTTTCACCAGACAGGACGGGATCTGCCGGTAGACACTTCTCCAGCCCCCGCCCACGTGGGACGTACGGCAATCATCCAGCGGAAACCTGTTCAACTTCGGCTGGCTCAATCGTGCTGAGTGATTTCGGTAGGCGGGGGCCGCCACGAAATGAACGGGAGCCCCTGGCTGATGTCATTTCGCGATCCCACTGCACGGTCGAAGTAGCAATGAGGGTCCCGAGGACCTCGGTATTCCAGCGGCGGAGAATACTGTCAGCGAGAAGCCTAACATCGGACTGAAACGTAGCATGTGCCATGTAATCGGCGTCAAGTTTCCGCTTTGCAGGCAGCACGACACCGTGATAGAAGGCATCGAGCTGGTCCTTGGGCAAGCAGCCGAGGTAGGTTTCCTCGGAAGCAAAAACGATCGTCGCCATACCTGTGATTCCGGGGCGGCAAGGAAGATCGAAGATCACATGTTCTGGCAACTTGGGGCGAGGGCCCACCAAGCTCATCTGCCCAGCCAAGACGTTAAGAAGCTGAGGTAATTCATCCAACTTCCAGCGGCGGAGGAAAGGGCCGATGGGAGTAAAACTCTGATTGTCCGAAGTGGTGATGGGATGATGTGCACCGTCAACAACGTGAATGAGAGTGCGAAACTTGAGGATAGTAAATGGCCGCCCATGGCGGCCCATGCGTTTCTGCATGAACAGAGCAGGGCCATTCGAAGTAAGGCGAACGGCAACAGAAATCGCCAGCATAATGGGAACCAATATTGGCAGCGACAAAAGCACGCATGCACAATCGAAGATGCGTTTGACCGCCGAGCGAGACCACGTACTTACCCGTTTCCACTCCGGGTAGAGCGTGAGATCAGTCTGCATCAGCGGATCCCCGACCCAAGAGAAAGCAACTTCAGCGTGATCCGGCTGTTCAGCAAGGTTCGCTGCTGTAAACGCTTGCGCCCGCACCTGTCCCTCGCTATCGGCCGTCCATTCGCAAGAGGAAATCGGCAAAAATGAATTCGAATCAGAAATTACATCTCGAGGGACCAATGGCTCGGTACTCAATTAACCCTCCTCTGCTGGCTTTAGACTTCCAGTCGAATTGTACGGATTGCATACGCGTGCGCCGTGACGGATTCACAGTAGACTTTGTGAATTCACCGTCTTTTCATCCGTGTTGGCCTACGGTTGCAGACCAGAGCGTTTATCGCTTCTACACAGATTCTTGTTTTGAGAGTGCACGTTCGGGCAGTTCGAAACAGCCACAGAAAGGGAAACTTCGCGACCACTATACCAGAACTTGTTTGGTGCGCCTTGAAATTAGATCCTTTCACGTTTGCGCCCGCATCACATGTGACATTAGTAACAGGATCAAAGAGCCGCATCGCAAACGTCAAGGATCAATTCGCTTGCGTATATATGATTTCCTTTTTCTGCTAAGGAGGGCCAAATCGGGAATAGGAGCGGCATCAAAGTAGTAACGGCGAGCGAGGCGCGATTATCGCAGCGGGGCGGCTTTGAGAGAAGCAGCAACAAACGCCAGTGGCGATAGTAACCTATGTGTTAACTCTTGAGCTACCTCCAGGAAACATCGCGTGATTTTCGTCACATCGAGTTTACTGTCAGGACACCCCCTGACAGTAATTCCGAAAGTGCTATAGACTCGTCACATATGTATTCGCCACAGTGCGGAGGGAGACGCGGAGGCCGAATTCCTTTTCTTCGGCAGATCAGTTTCATCCTCTTTTCCTGTTCGCTGGCAGGTGCGCAATCCTCGCAGTCCGTGCAAACTCCGGAGGGCGCAGATTGTTCAGACCCTCTGCTTGCAAAGACATTGGAATGTTCGAGCCAGTCGCAGCAAGGTGCTCCGCAGCAGGTGCCCCTCGGAATGCAGGGAACTCCGACCATCCCTGTAGTGATTCCATCTTCTAATTACTCTGACATTGAGCAGTATTCCCGCCAGGCTGCAGCGCAACCGACGCCACTGCCGGCGGAGCCGCTTACAGAGTTCCAAAAATTCGTGGCCTCAAGCACGGGGCAGATCTTGCCGGTCTACGGGGCTGAGCTATTTCGCCGCATTCCCTCAACATTCGCGCCAGTGGACATGGCGCCGGTGCCACCCGATTATGTGATCGGGCCGGGTGATGAATTGCGCATTCGCGTTTGGGGGCAAGTGAGTATCCAAGCCAATGTGCGCGTCGACAGATCGGGCGAGGTATACCTGCCTCAGGTCGGCCAGGTACACGTAGCGGACCTGAGATTGTCAGAACTTGACGCACATCTGCGCGACGCGATAGGCCGCGTATACCACAACTTCGATCTTACGGCCGACGTGGGACAGATCCGCGCCATTCAGGTTTACGTATCGGGAGAAGCGCGTCGACCCGGCGTTTACACGGTCAGCTCGCTGAGCACGTTGGTGGATGCGCTGTTCGCGAGCGGCGGGCCCTCTACGGAAGGTTCTATGCGCTCGATCGAGTTGCGCCGTGGAGGCGCAGTAGTGACCTCTTTCGACTTCTACGATCTGCTGATAAAGGGCGATAAGACCAAGGACGCCAAGCTTTTGTCCGGGGACGTCATTTACATTCCACCGGTGGGTCCGGAAGTTGCGGTATATGGCAGCGTGCACCATCCGGCCATTTACGAGCTGCGCCCGAATGAAACGCTGGCCAACATTCTAGCCGATGCCGCCGGCGTTTCAGCAGTGGCCGCAGAGGCGCGCGTCTCCATTGAGCGAATCGACGAACATCTTGACCGGCATGCCATGGAAGTGGCGTACGACGCGTCGGGATTGGCCTCGCCATTGGCCAACGGCGATACAATCCGCGTGTATTCGATCGTGCCGAAGTACCAGAAAACGGTGATCCTCAGAGGGAACACGGCTAATCCCGGCCGCTTTGCCTGGCATGAGGGAATGCACGTGAGCGATCTGATTCCCGACAAGGAATCGCTTTTGACGCGGAATTACTGGTGGCGGCGGGCGCAGATGGGTCTTCCGGAGCCGGAGTTTGAATCGCTTCCCGAATTCGCAAATCAGCACCAGCCCACGGACAACCAGCCAGTCACGCTTCCGAAGTCTGCGTTTCAACAGCAAGGGGTGAGCGAGCAGAATGCGGCTGACCTCGCCGGAGGCCAGCCCGGTTTTGGGCACCCCCCAGCTCAGAGCGCGCAACAGAGCGCGGGGAGCACCCCACTGGCAGCCCAGGAGGTTACCGGTGCCAACCAGACAACGCTTCCTGCGCAGCGAACTCAAGTGGAATTGCCGGCTCCGGAGATCGACTGGGACTATGCGGTAGTCGAGCGGCTCGATCCGGACACCTTGAAGACCGAGCTTGTTCCATTCGACCTTGGAAAATTAGTTCTGCAACACGACGCGACTCAGGACTTGGAACTACGTCCGGAAGACGTGGTCTCGATTTTTTCCCAAGCCGATTTCCCCGTGCCCATTGCCGAGCAGACGAAGCTCGTCCGGCTTGAGGGCGAGTTCGCGCACGCGGGCGTGTATTCGGTTCAGCCTGGTGAGTCATTGCGCCATTTGATCGAGCGTGCCGGCGGGTTAACACCAAATGCCTATCTTTTCGGATCCGAGTTCACGCGCTTATCAACGCGCGCCACGCAGCAGATTCGAATCGACGAATATGTCCAGAGTCTCACCATGGGGATAAATCGGAACGCATTAATGCTCGCGTCGTCTCCGGCAGCGGCATCGTCGCAGGGCTTGGCCAGCGGAGCTGTGGTTCAGGACAACGAGCAGAGGCTCCTGGCCAGCTTGAGGCAGATTCGCGCCACGGGAAGGATCGTGCTTCCCGTGCATCCCCACAGTACTGGCATAGACAGCCTTCCCAATATCGCTTTGGAAGACGGAGACCGATTTGATGTCCCGCACATACCGGAAACTGTCAACGTCGTCGGTGCAGTCTACAATCAGAATTCCTTTCTTTTCGCGGATAATTCTCGGGTAGGTGCGTATCTACACCTTGCTGGCGGCCCCAACAAGGATGCCGATCGCAACCGCGAATTCATCATCCGCGCTGACGGAGATGTGGTGAGCCGCGACATGATCAAGCGACTGTGGGGAGATGAATTCAGCGACCTGCGCATCTATCCCGGCGATACGATCGTGGTTCCTGAGAAGCTCCCGAAGGCGTCAGCGCTTTATGGCGTAATGAACTGGTCGCAGATGTTCTCTCAATTTGCCCTGGGTGCCGCGGCACTGGACGTTATTCATTAGCAGGCGAGAGGCGAGTCTCCTGTAAAACGCAAACAGGCTCGCGCTCAAATCTGATCGTGCAGTAGGAACAGACGGCCCTGCTGCTCCCCCCGCAGCGGAACTCCTTCTTGACTGACCAACTTGCGATGCGAGTGCGGTAGTTTGTTGCTCAGCAAATTAGAGTGCTTGGGGAGATCTCTGGACAAGAACGTTCGCAAGAGGATTGAAAAGAGAAGCCTGCAGGAACGGAATGCGATCAAGAATTTTTTGGTAGGCCAGGAATGACTTGCCGACCCGTCCCCTCGTCGCGCAACTCGTGCCTGTGTAGTAGCCAAGCGGAGATAGGGCCTTTACATTGTGCCCGTTGAAGTAACGATTCATATCTCCATATGAGGTGAGGAAGCGATCGAAAGGTCCATGCACTCTAATTCCCCAAAAGTTCGGCGCGTGTCCGGGATCAATCGGGAAGAGACGGTTGGGAGTAGCTACATTCAAAAAACCGCCCGGCTTCGTCACTTGCAGCAGGTTGCTCAGGAATCTCTGTCTCCGATCTTTCCAATCGGGAGCAAGCTCCATGCTGTCTCCAACCACGCCAACATGCTCCAATACCTGATGCGCCATTACAAAATCGAAATGTGCGTTGGGAAAAGGAAGAGTGTCATCCATGCATCTTGTAAGACGATTTGGATATTTGCGATTCGGCCAAAAGAGGCAGCGGCTGCCGCAGTCTGCTCCCCAAGCGTCGTACCCCATGTCGATTAGCATTTCAATGTCAATCCCAACTCCACATCCGACCGAAAGAATGCGCACCTGAGACCTGTCTTGCCGTGGGAAGACTCGATCGAGAAGCGGCGTCGTGAAGTCATTAATGAACCGAATATTGACTTGTTCATCATGAGAGTAATAATCGTATCGTCCCTCATCGAAGGCTTTCTGCGCTGCCGCGTGATCGTGATCGCGAAACATTGCGCCCGCCACTGTCAGAATGCCGGAACTGTCCACGCTCATGGGGAGCCCGCATGTGGAACATGATCCCGCCGTGAGATTGAGCTCAGACTTACAACGAGGACACACAAACTGGACGAGATTTTCCATCCTTAACCTCTTTGAGAACCGCTCATAAATAATTGTAACCGGACTTTTCGTTCCGCTTTTTCAGCCACGGACGAATACATTCCCCCATCTACGGCAGATGGCCGTTTTTTGGGGAATCGACTTAACGTTAGCTCTGTGATGAATCATCCTCAATACGATAATCCTGGAGGTAGCAGAACGGGCGCTCAACTATCGCAGGGCGTCCCTTGCGTCAGTGCAGAATCTACTTCGGCTTCTATGAAACCTGCAAGATTTCTGGCATCGCGAACGGGATCACGCCACCAGCCCCACTTATTGAAATATTCAATCGCGGCTCGGATATGAAGGCGCAGTAGTGAGAAGTCTCTGTACGATCCCTGGGCGTGAAGATGAGTGACAGTAGTCCATGGCCAGAACAATAGCCGTGAGACGTCGCCGATGCGCCGGCAAAGGTCAAAATCCTCCATATATAGAAAAAAACGTTCATCGAAATTACCGACGGACTCCAGAACCGAACGACGAGCAAACATAAAGCAACCCGACAGACAAGGGGCATACAACGGGCGCGAATAATCATTGTTCCTCATGTCGTAGCGAGTCATGCGCTTGTTAAAGAGCCACCGGACGGGCCCGGCGCCGAATCGCCTCAGCACAAGATCGAGTGGCGTAGGCAGTAGCTTGCAAAGGTATTGCGTGGAACCATCGGGATAGAGGACGCGCGGCATCAGGAGGCCTACTTGTGGCATTGAATCCATCACCGCTCCGAGTTCGGCAAGCGCCCCGCTCGACAATTGAATGTCTGGATTCAGAATGAGGTGGTAGGGCGCCCCAACAGCGGCGAGCGAGCGTAACGCAAGATTGTGACCAGCACCGTAGCCGAGATTACGGTCTGGAGACAGACAGAGGGCGCCCAGCGATTCAGCAACGGCACAGGCAACGTGAGAGCCGCCATTATTCACAACCACCCAGTCGGACAACGCAGATTCTCTCGCGAGCCCTTCGAACAGCGGGCCGACTTCCTGAGCACTGTGGTTGTAAAGAACGATACTGGCACTGACTTTCCGAGGCAAGACGGACCTCCATTGTGAGCCAAGCCGGAACTCCGGATTTCATACTAGCGACCTGTAGCTTCGCGGTGATTTGGAGGAAGATGGGCGCGCTAACCTGACCGCTGTCCATGAAGACTCAAAGATACTTATGTACTTCAGACCATAGCCGCGATGCGTTCTCCCGAATTGTAAACTGCGCAGCTCGCAGCTCTCCGCGGCTTCGCAGAGCCTGGGCTAACTGCGGATCGTCCAGTACGGAGGCAATTTTCCTTGCGATATCCTCCGGACTCGATGGGTCGCAATACAAAGCTGCATCTCCGCAAGATTCGGGCAGGGCCGAACTGCGCGCGACCAGGACCGGACACCCGCATGACATCGCTTCGACCGGCGGAATTCCGAAGCCCTCATAGAACGATGGATATACGAAAATCATCGCGTTTTCATATAGGGCGCGGAGCTCTCCGTCAGAGACATAACCAAGCCGCACGATGGTTCTGTCCAGGTTCTCTGCCCCATTCTGGAACACTCGGGTGTCTGCCCTGCCCGCAATCGCGAGCTTCAATTCGGGGCGACCAAGCAGCTTCCAGGCTCGCGCCAAACCGCCGAAATTCTTATTCGAGCTCTGCGAACTTACCCCCAAAGCAAACCTGCCGGGTTCTAGACCGAATCGAGTCAAGATGTCCGGACTAGGTTGAACCTTCAAAAGGTGGTCGCATCCAGGCGGAATGACCGTCATCTTTTCGAGTGGAATCGAGAAGTATTTGTGAAGCTCTTGTTTCGAGAAGTTGGACACAGTGAACAGTGCGATACAAGATTTCCCGAGACGCCGATAAACTGCCCGATAGTATCGCCTAAACATTGGCGAATACTGTTCCGGCGTTGCCATGACCCCCGCATCGTGAATGGTGACAATATGCCGGCTTTTGAAAACTGGAGCCGCGGCGTATGGACTGAAAAGCACACCGCCTGCGCTGCGCAGGGGCAGTTCTGCTTGTTCCCAGAATCTGCCCCCGGAAACGGAAGGCACGACAACGATCCGCTTGAACCTGGGAATTGGCCTGTCGGTCTTGGGTATGACGAGCCGAATTGAATATGCGGAACAATCGATCCGCCCACAATCCAGGTCTTCATCCCAGGCTCGAATCACTCCGGCAGCGTAACGCTGTACGCCGGTCGTTGGCTGCGAGAGGAATTTTCCATTCACGCAAAGAGTTTTCATCGGATTTCAGCTGCTCTGCAACGACGCCTCGTGTTGTCTTAGCCGCAGCTCCTTTTGCCGAACCGCATCTGGTGATCGCAGCGGTGAGGCGAAGCCGCAGATCTCGAGGCAAAGTATCACATACACCGGAAACTGGTAGCGGGGTTGGAAAAATGGAGTCGCAGCCGTAGCCACTAAATAAATCGCCATCCAATAGACGGACTGTTTTCTCATATCCAGCTTCTTCTTAAAGAGGGCGATCAGGCACACCACAAACATGGCCACACAATGAAAGGGAATCGCAAAGAAGTTTTGTATGTCCGTGAAATCCCCCTTCAGGTAATCTGTCCAAAAGTAGGATGGACGCAGGACTTCTCCCCACAGATTGAGCAATATCTTCGGCACTACAATGAGCGGAAATCCGAATTGAGCCTGAATATCATTTAGTCGGGGCATCACGTTACCACCTTCGGAAACCCCAATGAGGGCCGCGACATTCACGACTGCTGTATTAACAAGAATGGGATAGACGAGCGTAATCCCGAATATCATCATGAACAACGTCAGCCAATGCCGCCCGCGAAGAGGTGACCAGCGATGCTCAAGCACCAAAAACAGGATGATTATTGATATCTGTTCCCATCGCGCCATCATTGCTGTCAACAGGACGGCGAACAGTAGCCACCGAGATCGGTTAGCGTCGGAGATGTACTTGATGAAGAGGATTATCGAAAGACATGACAGAATTTCCTTGTTAAGGGTAAGCAGGCTCGGAGTCGTCAGAGGATTCAGAATCATTGCCCAGAAGAACAATCCCGTTTTTACTCCCGGCAATGTGTCTGCGACCCAAAGACAGATTAAGAAAAACATGAGATTCATTAAAGCTATCCCTGTAAGGTTCGGAATCAATTTTGCAATCAATACAGGGCCGAGAAAATTTCCACTGAATGAAACAAGCGCAATCTCTTCCGAATTGGCGCTATTGTCATGCAGAACTCCAGCAGCAATCAGATAGGCTTCAGAGTCCGCACCGATCCTCAAGTGATTGCCGCCAAGAAAAGAAGGCTTCACATAGATAACAAATAGCGCGAGGCACAAGACTATATAGCCGGCTATCGTCCATAGCAATAGCCACCGCCAGATAGTATGCCTCGGCATTCTAAGACGCATGAGATGACCATCCTGAGCGGTTTGTGCGGGCAAGGTCAACCATTTGGGGTTCCTTTGGAAAGAACTAGGCCCCTTTAATCATTCGCCCCATTAGGTTGACGAGCAGAGTTTCCTGCCCGGTGGCCTCAACCATTTTCTCCCACAACCATGGAAAGAACTTGGTCGGGCCAGGAAAGTAGGTCGACAATTCGATGAATCGTTCGCAGTAACGATATTCAAACTGCTGGAATCCGTATTTTCTGCCGATCCGTTCAATATCTTTGGGATGGTTAAGATGGTACACCGCCGGGTAATGATACGAGTCGATGAGTTCTTTGGTCCTTACCAGACCAAGAACGCCCCTCTGAATTCCCAATTTAGCGAAAAGCGAAGCCAAGATGGAAAAATAGTGACGCGCATTAGGAGTAATGAAGAAAAACTGGCCGCCTGGTTTCAGTACGCGCGCAGCAGCTTCAATGAAGCGCTCTTCATCGACTACGTGTTCGAACACAAAGAAAGAGTAGAGAACATCAAACGATTCGGCCGCTATCTCAGCGTCCTCAAGTGTCGAGAAATATCGTACTGAAATAAATGGGTTCCGTTCCAGCATCTTTCTGTCGGGATCTACCCCGGCCAGGCGACCGGCGTGTTGTGCGATGCGATGCATCCCGTGACAGAAGGTGCCGTCGTTTGCACCTACATCGAGGATCGAACAATCTTTCGGAGCGGCCTCTAATATCCAATCGAGCAAAAGATCGTTTCTTTCCTCGTAGTCGTTAAGTCTCACCGTTCACCTATACCGTGGTCCGCGCATTAAAAGATCGTAGACACTATGCCCTTGTGATCCGGAGGATTATCGGCCAAGTCAAATCTCTTTCAATCGACGGACGAGGCCAAGGCAAGTTGTGAGGCGCAGTGGCCTTTGACGACGATTATATTATCGAGGCGTCTGCCCGTCGATATCGAGATCAAACTGGGTCGCCTCCCGACAGGGAATTGTGGCGCGGCCTAGCGAAAAGGGCGATTGCGTGACACCCGTGGATCGGCACTCGTTCTCACCGAGGTTAGCGCACGGGGACTGCCGCGCCTTTTGATGCCGCAGAACCTATGGCGGTGTTCTTCCGCACGAACAACCCTGCACTTATTCCTTTCACTATCGCCGTAAAGCTTCTGATCTGTCCCGTAAGAAGTCGATGCAAGAGACTTAGCAGCATTGCAAAAATTACCGTTGCGAGAGCAGCCGGATGGTGGATTCTCGTGAACAGAACCCGGTTCCGTGACGCAAACCGATCGCTCAGTTCGCTGCGCCGCTTCCCCTTTACGTCCGAAGTTCCAATGCTTGCACCTTCTTTGTGATACACAATACTTCCTGGACAATATGCGAGTCCGAAGAGTCCTTTTGCTCTTTTCGCCCAGTCAATTTCCTCGAAGTAGAGAAAGTAGCGCTCGTCCAGCAGGCCGATCTGTTCCAAGAAAGAATTGCGGACGAACATGGACGCACCGACTACGTACTTCATCCGGAATTCCACTGCGCGGTGCGGCGGGATGTCATCAACATCAAGCCCGAGCCCGATATGCCCCCCACGGGCCGTCCAGCGGTTATAAATCGATCCGCCAAGTGCCTGCACAGTTCGTGGCGAGTGGTAGTACAACAAGGTGGATCCGCATAATCCAACATCTGGGCGCGTTTGCATCGCCGCCACCAGGCTCGAAAGAGCGCCCGGTTCGACGACCGTATCGTTGTTTAGCAACCAGGCATAATCGAGATCTCCAGCGCCAAGGGCCAGACGCAGCCCCACGTTGTTGCCGCCGGCAAAGCCAAGATTTGCGCCGGTCTGCAGCAGAAAAAGCGTCTCGCTTCGCGATTCCAAAGAAACCCGGTCTCGCTGCCCGATCCTGAGATAGGAAACTGGTTTGGGGTACGGAGGAAAGATGAGCTCGTGCAGTGCGGGATTGGAGCAGCCGGCTGCAAGACTTCCGCCAGCCCAGTCCGCAATCCGGTCTAACGAATTGTCTTCTGAGGCATTGTCGCAGACGATAACCCGGAAGTTCTCATAGTCCAGCCGGAAAACCGACTCGAGACACTCGATCGTATCCCGCCAGCCATTCCAGTTCAAAACGATGATGTAAACTTTCGGCATTTTCCGCAGCGGCCTAAGTCAACTTTTCTGGTGCGGAATTCTGAGCACGCAGAAATTCATTTTGCCAGTCGATTAATGGGGCCAAGCAAGTCGACTCCATGTGCGTTGCAAGTGTGGGTAAAGGCACCCATAACCGATATTGTTTCCCCAGCAGAATGTTTTTGGCGCCCCACATCCAAGTCTTGGCCCAAATCTTGGCGCGCAGCAGATCATGGCAGTGAATCCGGGGGTTTGCAAGTGCGAACCTCTGCGTGAGCGCCAGCCAGAGAGAGCAATCCATATTGCCCGCGTTGTAAGTCTTAAAGATAGAGGCAGTGCGTACCAGGTTTTCTCTGGACGTGAGAAAAGTGAGGCAAGTGGAGCTTGCGGTGCGCCAGTAGCGATCTCCAAAAGGCCGGACCAGATGTCGCTCGAAACGCGACGAGGTGCTGTAGCTGTCCGGATGGTCGTACGGCGTAACGAAATCGACGTCTTGGTTCCCCCTCATAAAGGTGACCATTTTCTCCAGTGCATCTGGAAAGTAAAAATAGTCATCCTCCGCGAAATACACGTGGGAAGCTTCCATCTGACTAGTCAGCAGGTCGATCTGGCGAGAAAAAGTGGCGAGATTGCCAATTTTACTCAGCGATATAATTTCGAGGTCATAGCCCGAGAAGGTCTCGCGAAATAACTCTTCATACTCTGGCGGACAACCGTCCAGAAGTGCCCAGACCTTTGCGCGCAATCCGCCCAGCGCCCCTCTAAATGAATCGAGACACATTTTCGAAAGTCTGAACTTGTCCGCCGAAAAGAATGCGGGCGACTTTGATACCCCGGGATAGATACGGTATGCCACTGCAAGATCAATCATGCGTGTGCCCTGCTAAGGTTTTTTGATAACCATCCAATGATGAGTAAATTCACGATTGCCAGCAAACCATCGGTTGCGATGCTCGCCCACGCCGCACCGAGCCATCCATGTCGCGGTATAAGCCCAAGATTTAACACAAGGTTCAAGCCAGCCGCAGAAAACTGAGCCACTGTCCTGAAGCGTTGGAACCCCATGCCGGTAATCGCACTGCCGGTGAGCTGATGTATGCCGCGCATCGCTGGTAATATACACAGCCACCGCAGCGCCAGGACGCTGTCAGTGAAGCC
>Ga0210388_10001241_pt1 | contig 20089 bp, 17 predicted proteins | sample IncBWC19OmetaG_FD_155485 | JGI IMG/M metagenome (GOLD analysis project Ga0210388, IMG submission 155485) | Forest soil microbial communities from Barre Woods Harvard Forest LTER site, Petersham, Massachusetts, United States - Inc-BW-C-19-O ... | reverse complement strand
AGCGCGCTGTCGTGCAAGATCTCGCGCAGCGCCGTCTGCATCCGGACGATGCGGTCGTGGTCGCGATCGTCGGGCGGCGGCTCGGGGGCGGTCTCTGGGACCCGCGATTGCTTCACCAGGGTGGGGGTCGCGTGATGGCGCGAGACGGCGGCGCGCGCCACCGGGGTGCCGGCGACGCCGAAGCAGAGGAGGAGTGCCATCGGGCGCTTCATCGGGTGGTCACTTCAAGCGTCGTCGCAGTCGTCATTTGGCAGCCGCGCAGCGGAACCCGAGGTCGCCGTCGCGGTGCTCGGGGGCCCAGGCGTTCCGGTTGGCGGCGCGCGGCCCGACAAAGAAGGTGCAGCAGGACCCGCCGCGCACGACCCGCCGGCCAGGATCTTCGTCGTACTTGTCCGCCACCCACTCCCAGACGTTGCCTCCCATGTCGAGGAGGCCATACGGGCTGGCGCCCGTCGGGTACTGTCCGACCGCGACCGGATGGCCCGGGTTCTTGCCGGCGCAGGGACCTTCGCCCTCGAAGCTCCCCCAGTTCGCGCGCGCGCAGTCGACGTCGTTCCCCCACGGGTACTCGCGCCCGTCGGTCCCGCGCGCCGCCTTCTCCCATTCGACCTCCGACGGAAGACGGCCTCCCGCAAACTTGCAGTAAGCCTGCGCGTCGTTCCAGTCGACGCCGGTGACGGGGAGCTTGGCCTCCGGATCGGCGGCGGCGGTCTTGTCGGCGGTCGCCTGGCAGTGACCGGCGGCCACGCAGGCGGCGTAGTCGCCGCGTGTGACCTCGGTGCGATCGATGGCGAACGCTTTGAGCGTCACCTTGCGCACCGGGCGCTCGTCTTCGTCACCGCGCGTGCTCCCCGCGGTGAAGGGACCCGCGGGGATGGCCACGCGATCGTGCGCCGGACGGCCGGCGTGCGCGGCGGTCGCCAGGATCGCGGCCGAGATGAGCCACCGCGCCATGGCGGAAGTTTAGTCGAGACGCTCGATGAGCGCGCGCGCCTGTTCAGCCCAGGGGGTGGCTTCCGGCTCCAGCGACAGGTAGTGCTCGAGGTGGGCACGCGCCGCGGCCCGACCGCCCAGCCGCTCGAGCGCGACCGCCAGGTTGTAGTGCGCGTCGGCGAAGTCGGGCGCTGTCTGCAGCACCCGCCGCAGCTCAGCCACCGCCAGCTCGAGGTCGCCGCTCTCGAGGACGAGGTTGGCCAGGTTGAAGCGTGCCTCCGGCTGATCGGGATCGAGCGCCAGCGCCGCTTCAAACGCCTCGCGCGCCGCGGCCGCGTCGCCGCGCCGATAGGCGAGGCTCCCGAGGTTGGTGCGCGCCGCGGCCAGCCCGGCGTCCAGCGTCAGCGCTTCGCGGTAGCACTCCTCGGCGCGCGCGTCCCCCTCGCCGCCGCTGAGCTCGGCGCGCGTCCCCTCTACGAACCAGTCGTAGGCTTGCCGCTTCGTGGAACCGGCGTCGATCGGGTGGGGAGCGCGGCGGACTCTCCCAGGGTCTCCGATGGTCGACGACTGTCCTGCCAGCTCGGCCAACCCAAAGTCGAACAGCTTCTGGCCGGACGATTCGAAGGCGCTCCCTTCGTCGACCACGACCAGCTTGGTCCCGTCGAAGGCGACCCGCATCCGGTCGAGCGGCCGGTCGACGTGCGGCAGGGTGGCGCGCACCTCCTCGATCGCCTTGCGGATCTCCCCCGCCTTGAAGCCACGGTCGACCAGCTCCTTGGCCGCCTTGACGCTCACCAGGTCCTGGAACGAGTAGTGCGGCTTGCCGCCACGGCGGACCGATGGACCGACGAAACCGACCTGCGCCCAGTAGCGCAGCTTGCTCTCCGGCACCCCGAGAATCTTGGCGACGCCGGCGAAGCTGTACATCGCGTCGTCCATGACTAGAACGTCGCTTCCACGTCGATGTCGATGAAGACCTTGGCCGCTTGGGCGCGAATCGCCACGTGCGTCCGGACGGACTTGGGCGTGGCACCCGCCACCCGCGCCGCCTCACGCGCGGCCAGCGCCTCGACGTGAGCGCCGGCCTCCGCGTCGCTCTCCAGCAGCGCCGCCAGCCGCCGCGCCGTCCCGGCGTCGCAGGCGTCGCGCAGCAGGAGCTCCAGCGACGGCAGATCGATCGTCAGCATCGTCGATCCGAAGTAGGCGTCGCGCCCGTTGCGGTTGCTGCGCTGCCCCTCGGAGATCACCTCGGCCCGCGTCAGCACCAGATCCAGCGCCGTGCGCGACAGGCGCTCGCGCACCTCCCGCTCGAACAGAGCGATCTGGGTGGCCCGGGCCATGGGCCGGCGCGCGGCCAGCGGTGGTTGCGCCGCCGCCTCCGGCTCGGGCTCGGGTGAGCGTGACCGCCTGCGTTCCGTCATGAGTGCCAAGATCGAGACCGGGGGGACAAGGAAGCGCCGATCGTAGCAAGACTCGAGGCCCGAGCGCAAAAACGGGCCCTGTCGGGTTATGCTAGCGGTCGATGTCGCAGGGGCTGGATCTGGCGAAATACCCGGTGCTGGTGGTCGACGACGAGTCCGACAACCTCGACGCGTTTCGGTTCAATTTCGGCCGTACGTTCAAGCTTCTGCTGGCCGGCAGCGGCGAGGAGGCGCTGGCGCTGGCGCGCGCGGAGGACGTGGCAGTCATCGTCACCGACCAGCGGATGCCGCGGATGACCGGCCTCGACCTTCTCAAGGCGGCGCGCGAGCTCCGCCCCGACGCGGTCGGGATCATCGTGACTGCCTTCACCGACGTCGACGTCCTCATCGAGTCGATCAATCTGGGGCGCATCTACCGCTACGTCACCAAGCCCTGGGACTCCAAGGAGGTGCGCGGCGTGCTCATCCACGCCATCGAGCGCTTCGCGCTCCTGCGCGAGAACCGCCGCCTCGAGGAGCAGCTCTCGGCCTATGTCGGGATGCTCTCGAAGGAGGCGCACAGCGCCTTCAGCTTCGGCGCCATCGTCGGCGAGTCCCCTCCGTTGCGCGACGTGCTCGCGCGCGTCGAACAGGTGGCGCAGACGTCGTCGACGGTCCTCTTGCGCGGCGAGACCGGCACCGGCAAGGAGATGGTGGCCCGCGCCATCCACATCAACAGCGCGCGCGAGTCGCGCCCGTTCGTGCGGGTCAACTGCGCCGCGCTGGCCCCCGGCGTGCTCGAGTCGGAGCTGTTCGGCCACGAGAAAGGTTCCTTCACCGGAGCGGTCGCCCGGCGGCTCGGCCGCTTCGAGCTGGCCGACGGCGGAACGCTGTTCCTCGACGAGGTGGGCGACCTGCCGCTCGATGTCCAGGTCAAGCTGCTGCGCGTCTTGCAGGAACGCGAGTTCGAGCGGGTGGGCGGCGCCGAAACGATCAAGGTCGACGTCCGCATCGTCTCCGCCACCCACCGGGATCTCGAGCAGCAGATCGCCGCCGGAACGTTCCGTGAGGATCTCTATTACCGGCTGAACGTCTTCCCGATCCTGCTCCCGCCGCTGCGCGATCGCCCGAGCGACATCCCCCATCTGGCCGAGCACTTCCTGCAAAAGTACGCGCCCAGCGCCGGCAAGGCGGTGCGGGGGATCGACGCCTCGGCGATCGCCGCGCTCTGCGCCTACCCCTGGCCCGGCAACGTCCGCGAGCTCGAGAACGTCGTCGAGCGCGCGCTGATCCTCGCGCGCGGCCCGGAGATCACCGGCGCCGATCTGGAGTTCACCCGACGCCCATCCCCTGTGGGTGTCGGCTCCGGCGCTGCGGCGCCCACGCGGACCGGCGCCGCGGACGCGGGTGCGCGGCCGCTCGGCGAGCGGTTGCACGAGCAAGAGCGCGCAGCCATCGTGGCCGCCATCGACGCCGCGCAGGGGAACATCGCCCACGCCGCGCGCGCGCTGGGGATCAACCGCTCGACGCTCTACTATCGGCTGCGCAAGCACGGCCTCGAGCACCTCCTGCCGATGAAGGAGACGGTGCCGGGGACAGTGTCGGGCCCGGGGACCGCGCCCGGCGGTAGCGATCCGAGCGGCGCGCCGGGCAGTTCCTCGCCACAATAGAGCCATGAAGCTCCTCTTCGTCATGGATCCGCTGGCGCGGCTGCAGATCGCCGGCGACACCACCTTCGCCATCATGCTGGCGGCGCAGGCCCGCGGCCACGAGATCTGGTTTTGCGAGCCACGCCACCTCTCGCTCGAGCACGCCGACGCCGTGGCCCGCGCCTGGCCGGTGACGGTCCGCCGGGTCGTCGGCGACCACTACCTGCTCGGGCCGCAGGCCACGGTCCCGCTCGCCAGCTGCAACGCCGTGTTCATGCGCAAGGACCCGCCGTTCGATCTCGACTATTACTTCGCCACGCTGATGCTCGAGCGGGCGCGAGGGCGCACGCTGATCGTCAACGACCCGCGCGGCCTGCGCGAGCAGAACGAGAAGTTGGCCGTTCTGGAGTTCCCCGAGCTCTGTCCCCCCACGGTCGTCACCCGTGAGACCAATCGGCTCCGCTCGTTCCTGGCCGAACAGGGGGGCGAAATGGTGGTGAAGCCCCTCGACGCCTCGGGCGGCTTCGGCGTGTTTCACGTCCGCCGCGGCGATCCCAACACCGGCGCCATCCTCGAACAGTCGACCAACCTCGGCCGCCGCTGGATCATGGCGCAGAAGTACCTGCCTGAGGTCCGGCGCGGCGACAAGCGGATCCTGCTGGTCGACGGCGTGCCGCTCTGCTCGGTGCTGCGCGTACCGGCCCCCGACGACGCGCGCGGCAACCTTCACGTCGGCGCCAAGCCGATGGCCACCAAGCTCGACGAGAGGGACCAGGCGATCGTCCACGCGCTCGGCCCCTGGCTGCGCGAGCGGGGACACTTCTTCGTCGGCCTGGACGTGATCGGCGGCTGGCTCACCGAGGTCAACGTCACCAGCCCCACCGGGATCCTCGAGGCGAACGTCCTCTACGACGACGCCTACGAGGTCAAGGTGCTCGAGCTCCTGGAACAGAAGATCGCAGCCGGATGATCCGGGCGCTTCGCGCGCCCGCGGCGTGCGTGGCGCTCTTCGCCGCAGCCTGCGGTGCCTCGCGCGCGTTCGCCCAGAGCGGCAACAGTGCCGGCGACGGTGCCAGCGACGGTCCCGACCAGGCAATCACCGCTGCCACCTCTCCGACCGGGCCGCTCGTGCTGTTGGTCCAGGGGGACGCGCTGCTCGCTTCCAAACCCAACCTGGCCGAGGATCCCCGGGACGCGCCCGCCGGCGCGGCGCTGCGGCTGCGGCGTTTGCGGGTGGGTGATGATGGAACCATCGGCGACTTTCGCCTGCGTGTCCTGTTCGAGGGGGAGGCGGAGACCGCGGCCGGCACCCCGTTCACGCCGCTCGCCGGTGGACGCCTGCCGTTCGGCGGCTCGGTGCGTGCGACGGAGGTGTACGTCGCCTGGGCCGCCTACCGGGCTTTCCAGATCGCGGCCGGCTCGCTGCGGGTGCCGTTCTCGCTCACCCGCCAGGTCGACGAGGGCGATCTGCGCCTGCCGGAGCGGGCCGCGTTCGCCGACGCGTTCCTCGCCGACTATCGCCTCGGCGCTGCGCTGGGCGGGGATCTGGGCGAAATCATCTATCAGGCGGCCGTGATGAGCCCCGATCCGGTGCTCGACGGCCAGCTGTTCGATCACGGCGTGCTGGTCGCCGGCAGGCTGGTGGCGGAGCCGCTCGGACCGGTGGGCCTCACCCCGTGGCGGCGCGCCGAGTCCGATCCCTGGTACGACTGGTTCCGGTTCGCGGCCGGGCTCTCCGTCCTTTACGGCACGCTCGCCGCGCCCCGCACGCTGGCCTTCGATCCAGAGCTCACCGTGCAGTGGCGGTCGCTGGTCGTCACGGCCGAGTATCTGTTTTCGGTGCGCTACACGGACAGCGCGGCGATCGTCCCTGGAAGCACCGAACAGGGGGCGGCGCTCGAGCCCGGCGTCACGCTGTTGGGCCGAAGCCTGGATCTGGTCGCGCGCGGCTCGTGGGAGCGAGCGGCGTCCGCGAACGTCTGGGCCGGCGGCGCCGGCCTCACCGCCTACGCGCCGGACTCGCGCTTCCGCCTCAACGCCGGCTTCGAGCGGCGCTGGACGCAGCCGGTGACGCCCGGCATCGACGGCAGCTCCTACTGGGCGATCGTGAGGCTGGCGATCGTCGTGAACTGAGTGGTCAATTGATCCGCTCGCCCCCGGTCGACGGCGCCGGGGTGACGCGACGGTGCTTCTTGACCGGCTTGGGCGCGATCGATTCGTCCTTCGCCGACGGCGGAGGAGGAGCGGCCGCCGGGGACCTCTTCTTCAAATCGGGGCAACCGTTCTTCGCCGGGTCGGACGACGCCGGGCCAGGTTTGGACGGGCAAGCGTCGTCGGCGTCCGAGATGCCGTCGCCATCCGAGTCGATGAAGGGGCAGCCCGGCCGCTTCGGATCGGGCTTCGAGCCCGGCGGGGTGACGGGGCAGGCGTCGTCGACGTCCGGCACGCCATCGCCGTCCTCGTCGTTCTCGGGACAGCCGGGGCGGAAGGGATCGGGGTGCGCACCGGCGGGGACGTCCTTGCACTGGTCCTCGTCGTCGGCGACACCGTCGTGATCGGTGTCGGGAATCGTGATGTGCCAGACGCCTCGCTTCACCTGCGGCTCGGTGACCGGCTTGGGCGCCAGCGCCGCCCGACCGAAGTGGTAGGTGAAGGCCGCGCCCAGGCTCCAGGCGAGACCGTCGTTGCTGTCGCGCGAATCGGGGTTGATGAAATCGCCGTAGCGGAAATAGGGCCCGATGCTGAAGCCGGGAACGTCCGGCAGGTCGAAGTCGATCCCCACGCCCACGTCGAACCCGAACGTCCAGGCGTAGCCCGTGGAGGCCGGCCCCAGCGCCAGGTCCGCGTAGGCGCGCCCCCAGGTCCAGGCGAACGGCTCGAACCGCGTCCCGATGCCCAGCATGAGGGCGTGGTTCGGGCCCGGGAGCCACCACTCACGCAGGGCGAGGAGGGCCGCGAAGCCATGTTTGATGTCGTAGGTGCCTTGCACCGAGGTGAAGAACAGCGTCGAGTCGTTGCTGGGAAATTCGTTGAAGTCGGTGATCGTGCCGCCGGCGCCGACCTCGAGCCCCAGCGCCAGGTGCAACGTCCAGTCGTCGTTGGCGTCCACCGGCTGGTCACGCGACATCACGGGTGCGGCAGCGACCGGCCGGCTCGCCGTCAACCACCCGACATTGACGACACCGACGAGACCGACCACTACAGCGATCGGCAGCCGCCTGGCGACGCCCCTCCCTCGTGCTCTCCGCGACTCGCTGGACATTGTGCGCATATTGCCAGAACCGCCCGCCGACCACGATGATCCCGATCGCCAGGCAACGAGGCGTCGTCGAGATTAGTTCGGATCGAAACCGGATTAACTAAAGGCTCAACGGCGCGGATTAGCGGAGACCCGGCAACGGCGCGCATGCCAGCAGCGCCTCCAGGTGGCGGTGCCCCTCCGGCCAGTCGCCCAGGCCCGAATCGGCGTTGAGGTGCCCTTTGGGCCCGGCGTCGACGAACATGGCTTTCCAGCAGGTGGCGAAGTGGTGCGCCCGTGCGAGGCTGACATAAGGATCGTCCCCGCTGGCCACGACGGTGGCGGGAAACGGCAGCGGCGCCATGGGCATCGGCGCGAAGCTGCGAGTCTCGGCCGGGGTGCGCTCCCGCGAATCGACGTCCGCCGGGGCGACCAGCAGCGCCGCGACGATCCGCGCAGCGATCGGACGCGACGCCAGGTGCGCGACCAGCGCGCAGCCGAGGCTGTGGGCCACCAGCACGACCCGCTCCGGCGCCGACACGACCGCCGCCTCCAGTGTCGTTTGCCATTCCTCGCGATCGGGATGGTCCCAGTCCCGCTGGGCGACGCGAACGGTGTGCGGATAGAGGGCTTCCCAGCGCGTCTGCCAGTGCGTGGGGCCCGAGCCGTTCAGCCCCGGCACGATCAACGTCGACGGCGTGCTCACGCGCCGACCCTCAGAGCTGGGTCTTGCTCCCGACACACTGATTGTTGACGCATCCGCAGGTCTTGAGGGGGGTCAGGCAGGCGAGCAGACACTCCACGGGCGCGGGGGCCGGGTCGCTCGCGGCCTGACAGACGCCGCAGCATCCGCTGCCAGCGCCCGCATACAGCATGCAATCTCCGTTCGATTTGCATTCACCGCTGCCGCCCGCGCCACCGCCGCTACCACCCGCGCCGCTACCGCCCGCGCCACCGCCGGTACCACCCGTGCCGCCACCATCCGCGCCGCCGCCGCTACCGCCCGTGCCGCCGTGCGACCCGCCGTGCGACGAGGCGTCGGTTCCCCGCGCGTCCGTCATTCGCATGTCGTTCGCCGAGCTGGAGTCGTGGTTTTCCGGGGCGTCCTGCCCGTTTCGGTCGACGGCGACGTCCATCCTCGTCGACGAATCGACGACGTTGCCGCCGGTCCCGCCGCCGTCGGATTTCTTGGCGGTCACCGAGCCACAGCCGATGGATCCGAGCAGGATCCCGCCGAGCAGGATCGCGGCCATGCCGCGCCCACGTGCGGCCCGTCTATTCACCGGCCCCGCCCCTTCGGGTCACCGGCTCCGCCCCTTCGGGTCACCGGCTCCGACCCTCCGGCTGCCGCAAGCGCGAGAAGAAGGATCGCAGCAGCGCCGCCCCCTCGGCGCCCAGCACGCCGGGAACGACCTCGACCCGGTGGTTGAGGCGCGGATCGTCGAGCAGCTTGTAGAGCGTCCGCACCGCGCCGGCCTTGGGATCGTCGCAGCCGAAGTAGAGACGCCGCAGGCGCGCGTTCACCAGCGCCCCGGCGCACATCGGGCAAGGCTCCATCGTCACGAAGAGCTCTGCGTCCGTGAGCCGCCAGCTGCCGAGCGCGGCGGCCGCCCGCCGGAGCGCCACGATCTCGGCGTGCGCCGTCGGATCGCTCCCCGTCTCGCGCTCGTTGTGCGCGACCGCGACGATCTCGTCGCCCACCACCACCACCGCGCCGACCGGCACCTCGCCGCGTCCAGCGGCCTCTTCGGCCGCGCCCAGGGCCCGGCGCATGAAGGCGAGCTCCCGCTCTCCGAAGGCAGCGACGGATTCGGGCAGCGAGACAGAGGCAGCGGTGGTCATCGAGAAGGCTTATTCTATTATCATTCCCGTGCCGAAACCCGAGATCGATCTGTCGTTTGCGCGCTACGTCGCGGCGCGGAAGGGGGACGTGGCCGCCCGCTCGCGCGAGGGGGCGGCTTACGCCTACGGTGGCGACATCAAGGTGCGCGCCGCGCTCGACCGGGTCCGGCCCGTCACCCTGGCTGTGGAGGCGGCGGTGCGGCTCTGGCAGTCGATGGAGAAGAGTCGGATGCTCGGGACCGCGGTGAAGGTGACCGGCAAGCAGTTCCCGCGCATCGCCAAGCTGGCCGAGCGCTGCGCTGACACGCTGCGCATCCCGATGCCGACGCTCTACGTGTCGCCCAACATCGGATCGCTCAACGCGCACACCTTCGGGACTGCGGAAGATCCTTACGTCGTGCTCAACGCCGCGCTCGTCGACCACCTGACCGAGCCGGAGCTGCTGGACGTCATCGGCCACGAATGCGGCCACATCCAGAACAACCACGTCGTCTACATGACGACGCTCCACTTCCTGACCCACGCGGCGAACATGTTCCTGCGCTGGAGCGTGCGGCCGGCTGTGCTGGCCCTCAACGCCTGGGCGCGGCGGGCGGAGATCACCTGCGACCGGGCCGGGGTCATCTGCACCGGCGACCTCGACGCGTCGATCGGCTGTCTGGTGAAGTTGGCGCTCGGATCGCACAAGCTCTACAGCGACGTGAACCTCGAGGAGTACCTGGCGCAGCTCGACGAGGCGCAGAAAGGGATCGGACGGTTGGACGAGCTCAGTCGCACGCACCCCTATCTTCCCAAGCGGGTGGCGGCGCTGCGGCTGTTCGCCGAGACCGCCTATTTCAAGGGGCTCAAGGGGGACCCGGACGCGGCACCGGCCGGCACCTCGAAACAGGAATGCGACGCGCGCGTCAGCGAGCTGCTGTCGGTGTTCAAATGACGACTGCCGGCGACGCCCCCGCGGCGTCGAGCTTGGACGCCCGCAAGGCGGCGATCCGCGGGGCGCTCGCCGATCTGGCCGCCCTGGCGGAACGGGCCGGGCTGGCCTACGTCGCCCGCGACATCCGCGACACGCGGTTGCCGAAGCTGGACGACGAGCGCTTCACCGTCGTCGTGCTGGGGGAGTTCAACCACGGCAAGTCGACGTTCATCAACGCGCTCTTGGGCGCGCCGGTCATGCCGACCGGCATCACGCCGACCACCGCCGTGCTGGCGCACGTGATGCACGGGCCGCGGGCGACCGCCACGCTGGTCGGCGACGACGGCGCCCGCAAGGCGATCGCCGGCGCCGCGCTCGCCGATTGGCTCACCGTCGACGGACAGGCCAATCAAGGCCAACGAGACGGAAAAACCGACGGCAAGGGCGCCACCGTGCACCACATCGAGCTGACCCAGCCGGCGTCGCTGCTGGAGAACCAGCTGACGATCGTCGACACACCGGGCGTGAACGACATCAACGAGCAGCGCGCCGAGATCACCTACGGCTACCTGCCCCGCGCCGACGCGGCGGTCTTCCTGCTCGACGCGACCCAGATCCTGACCGCCTCCGAGCGGCAGTTCCTGGAGGAGCGGATCCTGCGCTCGACGCGCGATCGGCTGCTGTTCGTGGTGGCCAAGACCGATCTGCTCGACGAGGCGGAGCTGGCCGAGACGCTGGCCTTCGCGAAGAAGCACCTGGCGGCGATCGTCCCCGAGCCGGCGATCTTTCCCGTCTCGGCCAAGCGCGCGCTGGCGGGCGATCGGGCGGGGTCGGGGATGGACGCCTTCGTCACGGCGCTGGGCGCGACGGTGGAGAACCAGCGGCGAAAGCTGCTGCTCGATCACGCGCTGGCCGACGCCACCCGCGTCTCGGCCTTCGTGCGCCAGAGCCTGGCGATTCACCGGCGGTCGCTGGAGCTGCCGCTCCCCGAGCTGGAGCAGCGGATCGGGCGCGCGCACGAGCGGCTGCGCACGGGGAAGAAGGTGCTGGAGACGGCCGCGGCGACGGTGCGCGCCGAGACCGCGGCGCTGAAGGCGCGCGTGCGCCAGGACCTGGCCGACTTCACCTCGGAGCTGCGCACCGCGGTGACGGCCGACATCGACTCCGTCGACGCCGCCGACATCCGTCGCTACCTATCGTTCTTCGTGCAAGACACCTGGAAGGCCTGGACCGAGACCGAGGGGGGGCGCATCTCCGCCGAGCTCGAGAAGCTGGCCGAGACGGTGATTCAGGTGGCGAACGAAAACGTCCGCGAGGTGCTCGACACCGTCACCACCGAGCTGGGACCGGCCGACACCAAGGTGGAGATCAAGGTCGACACGCTCAAATACGACGCGTCGATCTTCGCGCTCGGCGCCCTCGGGACCACAGTGTTCCTGTTCGTCGACGGGCTGGCCGGCGGCGTGCTGACTCTGGCCGCGCCGATCCTGGCTTTTGTGTTGCGCGGGAAGGTCGCCAACGAGGTGAAGATCGAGGCCAAGGCGCAGGCGCCGCTGGCGGTCGATCGGGTCGCTGCGCTGGTCGGCCCCAAGCTGGACGAGATCATCGATGGATTTGGCGGGCGGCTGCTCGAGTTCGTGGCGCAGGCGGGGGACACGCTGACGCGCGGGATCTCGGAGGTGCTCGATCGGGCGCTTCGCGACCGGCGCGCCGCCGATTCAACCGTCGCCGCCACCGCCGACGCCGCCGGGATCGACGCCGCGCTCTCCCAGCTGCGCGCGATCGACGAGCGGATCGCCGAGATTCGCCAGAAGGTCTGGGCGCCCGAGACCGCCTGATGGGGATCCTCGATCGCATCGCCGGGACGCTGGACGAGCTGACCGGTGACGGGCGCGCCGCGATCGCCGACGAGATTGCGCGAGCGCGAGCGCTCGGCGCCGAGGGAGATCCGACGACCGCCGAAGCGTTGCTCGTGCAGATCACCCGCCGAGCCCCCGACGCCGCGGAGGCCTTCCTGGCGCTCGGCGAGCTGCGTGCGGGGCGGGGGGCGCTCGAGGAGGCGATCGCGCCGCTCGGACGCGCGGTCGATCTGGACGGCGGTTACGCGGCCGCCTGGTGCGCGCTGGGGGAGGCGCTGGCGGGCCTGGGGCGAACCGATCCGGCCCGCGATGCCCTCCGCCGCACACTGACCCTGGCCCTCGACGACGGCCTGCGACGGCGCGCCACCGCGGCGCTTGGCCGCGTCCACGCGGCGGCGGGGAAGCTGTCCCATGCCGCGCGCGAGCTTCGCAAGGCGATCGAGATGGGCGGACCCGACAGCGCCGAGGATCGCCGGCTGGCCCTCGACTATGGACGGGTGCTGGCGCGCCTCGGTGAGCGTGAGGCCTCTGAGTGGCTCACCCGCGCGGCGCGCGCCGAGAACGCCGACCCCGCGATCTTCGCCGAGGCAGCGGCGGCGGTGCCCGACGAGCGTCGCGCCGAGGCGCTGCTGCGCGAAGGGCTCGCCCGCGCGCCCGGCGACATTTCGCTGCAGGCAGCGCTGGTCGGATTTTTTCTGCGCACCGCCCGTGTCGCGGAAGCGCTGGTGCTCGCCGAAAGCTCGGCCGCTGCGGCCCCAGACGATCCACGCAGCTGGGCGGCGACGCGAGAAGCGGCCGCGCGCGCCGGACGCTGGCGACTGGCGCTCGAGGCGGCGGCGCGCGAAACCGCGCTCGGCGCGCCGCCGCCGCCCGAGGCCCGCGTGGCCCTGGCGCTCGGCGCCGAGGACCGCGACGCGCTGGTCGCGCTCGCACGCGCCGAACCGTCACTCCCCGCGGTCGGCGCGTTCGTCGACGGGCGCGCCACGGAGACGGATCTGCTTCGGCTCGGCCGGCTGGCTCCGGACGAGACGAGCCGCCGGCTGGTCGCCCGCGCCGGCGCGCCAGGTGCACCGCCGGTGGGACAGCTCGCCGGCCTGCTCTCCTGGGCCCACGAGTTCGCCAGCGGCACGCCCGCCCTGGTCGCGCTGGCGACGGCCACGGGACGAGCCGCCGAGGCGTTCGACCGCCCGCTGCTCGTCGCCGTCATGGGCGAGTTCAACGCCGGCAAGTCGTCGTTCGTGAACGCGCTCTGCGGCGCCGAGGTCGCTCCGACCGGGGTCACGCCGACCACCGCCACGATCAACGTCCTTCGTTTCGGCGCCACGCCCGAAGCGCGCGTCGTCCACCATGATGGCTCGGCGCGGACGATCCCGGCCGCCGACATCGCGGCCTTTCTCGCCACGCTGCGCGACGCCGACGCCCGCGAGGTGCGAATGGTGGAGATCTTCCTTCCCGTCGAGACGCTTCGCCGCGTCGAGATCGTCGACACGCCTGGCTTGAACTCGATCCGTCCGGAGCACGAGCGGGTGGCGCGCGACTTCTTGCGCGACGCCGACGCCATCGTCTGGGTGTTCGCCGCCGGGCAGGCCGCCAAGGCCACCGAGCGCGAGGCGCTGGCGCTGGCCCACGCCGCCGGCAAGCGGGTGGTCGGCGTTCTCAACAAGATCGACCGCGCCGAACCGGGCGAGGTCAGCGCGCTCGTCCGTCACGTCGAGGGGACGCTGGGCGATCTGGTCGATCCGGTGGTGCCGTTCTCGGCGACGCGGGCGGCGGCGGCGCAGAAGGCGGGGCGAGCCGACGCGGCCCTGGAGGCCTTGACCGCGGTGCTCGAGCACCGGTTCCTCGCCGACGCCCGTGAGCTCAAGCGCGCCACCGCCACCGCCGCGCTGACCCGTTTCGTGGAATCGGCCCGAGCGGCGGCGCCGGTCTCCGTCGCGCCCGACCTCGAGGGTGGCCGACGCGCGCTGGAGGCGCTGGCGCAGCGGCTGCAGAGCGCGCTCGACGCTGAGCGAATCGCGCTGGGGGCGCGCATCGAGGAGGGCTACCGTCGGGCCGCCTTCGAGGTGCGCGAGTTCGTCCAGCCGCGTTCCTGGCTGTTCGGCGAACACCGCGCGACGGCGGCCGACGAGGAGTTCCTGGCCGAGCTGCTGGAGGACGCCGTGGCTCAGGCGGCCGACGGGACGCGGGCCGCCCTGCGCGCCGCCCTCCAACCGGCGACCACCCCCCCGATGACGACCGCTCCGACGACGGTTGGCGGTGAGGATCCTGCCCAGACAGCCAAGCTGCGCGCCCGCGTCGCCCGCGCCATCGAAGCCGCGCTCGAGCGCTTCGCGGCCTACGCGCGCGGCGTGATCGAGGGGGGCGCCGTTCCCGACTTCTTCCGCCATCAGCTCCCGCGCCTGAAGCTGGAGATCGCCGCCATCCGCGACGTCCTGCTCCGCCGGGCCCCGGCGCCGGAGGAGCAGCTCTTCGTTGGCTTGAAGCGCGATCTCGACGCCGCCTTCAAGGACGCCAGGGCCGCGCTCGGCGACCAGGCGACCGACGAGACGATGCGCGCGCTCATCCACGACGAGCGCATCAGGCGCCCCCTCGACGCGCTGGCGCGCGCCGTCGACGCGCTCTCTGTTTCGTAGTCGCGCTCAGCGCCGCTGGCAGCGCGCACAGAAGAAGGTCGCCCGCCCGCTGTCGACGCGTCGGTGAATCAAGGCGCCGCACTGGAAGCAGGGTTCGCCCTCGCGGCCGTAGACCAACAGAGCCGCCAGGTTGTCGCCGCGCTCTCCGTCGACGTCGACGTAGTCGCGCAGGCTGGTCCCTCGACGGGCGATCCCGCCCTCCAGCGCGGCGCGAACCGCCGCCAGCAGCTCCCCGGCCCGGCGGGCGAGCCGCTTGGCCGGCGTCGTCGGGTGAGCGCCGACCCGGAACAGCGCTTCGGCGACGTAAATGTTCCCGAGGCCGGCGATGCGCCGCTGGTCGAGCAAGAACGCCTTGATCGGTGTCCGGGCGGCGGCGAGCTCCGCGGCCAGCGCCGGCGCGTCGAGCTCGGTGAGCGGATCGGGGCCGAGCGCGGCGAGCGCGGCGTCCTTGGCGATCGGCCGTCCCGGCGTCACCCAGCCGAAGCGGCGCGCATCGACGAAGCGGAGCTCGTCCCCACCGGCGAGCGCCAGCACGACGTGCGTGTGAGGCGCGCGCAGCGTCGCCTTCGGCTGGACGCGCAGGCGCCCCGTCATGCCGAGGTGAATGATGATCCCCGCGCCGGCGTCCCGCCCCTGACCGGCGACGTCGACCAGGATGTACTTGCCGCGCCGGCGGACACCGGCGATCGCGCGCCCGACCGCCACGGCCCGCAGGCCGCGCAGGTCGACCTTGCGCCCGAGGTGAAGGCCTTGGCCGCTCCACCAGACCCCCTCGATCCGCCGCCCACGCACCAGCGGGTCGAGTCCTCGGACGATCGTTTCGACTTCGGGCAGCTCCGGCATCTCGCGCCGCCTAGGCCTTCGCCCCGGCGTCGGCGAAAGCATCCGCGAGCCGCGCGAAGTCCGCCACGAAAAGCTCTTCGGCCCGCTTGGTCCCCGCGATACCGCTCGCAGCCAGCGCCGCCGCGGCGATCTCTTCGCCGAAACCGTCGCCGAGCGCCCGCCGCAACATTTTTCGCCGCGTGGCGAACGCCCGCTTGACCACCTCTTCGAACAGCGCCGGATCGCGCACCGGCGCCAGCGGCGCGGGCCGCGGCACCAGGCTCAGCACCGAGGAGGTCACGGCGGGCGCGGGGTGAAACGAGCCCGGCTTCACGTCGAACAGGATGCGCGCCTCGGCGTGCTGCGCGACCGCCACCGTGAGTCGGCCGTAGATGCGGTTCCCGGGCGGCGCGGTGATCCGCTTGGCCATCTCGCGCTGAACCATCACCACCGCCCGCGCCACGGCGCCGGCGCGGCCGGCGTCGATCACCGCCAGGATCAGCGCGCTGGCGATCTGATAGGGAAGGTTGCCGACGACGATCAGCGAGCGCCCCGCCGTGCGCGCGGCGGCCGCGAAGTCGAACTGCGCGGCGTCGCCCGGCGCCAGCTCGACGCGCGGCTCCTCGGCAAATTCAGCCGCCAGGACCCGCAGCATGTCGGGATCGCGCTCGACCGCCAGGATGCGCGCGGGTGGCGGATCGACGGCGGCCAGCGCGGCCGTGAGCGCGCCGAGCCCGGAGCCGATCTCGACCACCACGTCGTCCGCCGCCGCGCGTGCCGCCGCGGCGATGCGGGCGAGCACCGCGCGGTCGCGCAAGAAGTTCTGGCCCCAGGACTTCTTCGCCGTCAGGCCGTGCCTGGCCAGCACCCGCCGCGGATCGTCGCTGGGGGACGTCAAGACGGCGAGAGCGGCAGCCCGGGCGAGAGCGGCAGCCCCGGATCCACGGCCAGGTCCAGGCCCGAGCGTTTCCCCCGCAGAAAAAGCGCGCTCCCCTCGGCGGCGATCATCGCGGCGTTGTCGGTGCAGCGTTTGGGCGGCGGGATGAAGAGACCGAAGCCGTCCGCGCGCGCGGCCTCGGCGAGCGCCGCGCGCAACCCGCGGTTGGCCGCCACGCCGCCGCAGACGATCAGCGCGTCGAGCTTTTCGCGCACCAGCGCGCGCCGCGACTTGCGTACGAGGACGTCGACCACCGCGGACTGAAAGCTGGCGCAGAAATCGGCCAGCGCCGCCCCCTCGGGGACTCCCGTCTTCGCCAGGCGCGTCGCGACCGCCGTCTTCAGTCCCGAGAAGCTGAAGTCGAGATCGTCGCGCGCCGGGAGCGCACGCGGCAGCTCGACGGCGCGCGGATCGCCCGTGGCAGCCAGCTTGTCGATGGCGACGCCGCCCGGATAGCCGAGCCCGAGCAACTTCCCCACCTTGTCGAACGCCTCACCCGCCGCGTCGTCGCGGGTGGCACCGAGCAGCGACGTCTTCCCCGGCTCGTCGACGCGAATGAGCGCCGTGTGTCCCCCCGACACCAGCAGGGCCAAATGGGGAAACGGCGGCGGCGCCTCCTCGCCGAGGAACACGGCGGCAAGATGCCCCGCGAGGTGGTTGACGCCGATCAGAGGTTTGCCCAGCGCGAACGCCAGCGACTTGGCCGTCTCCACGCCGACCAGCAGCGCGCCAACCAGACCGGGTCCGCAGGTGACCGCGACGGCGTCGAGATCACCGAGGGCGATCCCCGCGTCGGCGACGGTTCGCTGAATCACGGGGACAATCGTGGCGACATGCTGGCGGGAGGCCACCTCGGGGACCACGCCGCCGTAGGGCGCGTGCACCAGGATCTGCGAGGCCACCACGTCGGCCCGGACCCAACGGCCATCCTCGACGATGGCGGCGGCGGTCTCGTCGCAGGAGGTCTCGATCCCGAGGACCAGCACCTCTCAGAGCTTCCCGAGCCGGTCGACGATCGCGCGCAGCTCGCCGGCGAATTCACCGTGAGGCTCGAGCTCGAGATAACGCTGGTAGGCGCGCCGGGCATCAGCCATTTCGCCGGCGTCCTGGTGGATGCCGCCGATGACGACGTAGGCGTCGGCCCACTTCGGGTTGAGCTTGATGGCGCGCTCGGCCGCGGCCAGCGATTCGCGGCGGCGGTTGCGGTTGAGGAGAGCATGCGCGAGAAATCCGTTCGCCTCCGCGGAGCCCGGGTTCGCATCGCGCGCGGCCGTGCAGACCGCCTCGGCGTCCTTCATCCGGGCCTCTTGGTACGACGTACGGCAAGCGACCAGCAGGGCCGGTGCTTCGGCGAGACGCGTGCGCGCCAGCTTCGGATCGGAGATGCGCTCCTCCGTCTCGTCGTGGGAGGGGACCGCTGCCGCGCTGCGCGCGACCGCCGGCTTGGCGATCTCGCCCGTCGGTCCCGTCGTCGAGCTCGTGGTGGCGACCACCGGCTGTCCCGCAGGAGCGACGGACGGCGACACCGGTGGCGGTGCGGCCTGGTGCGTCGCCGTCTGGGCGGAATCGGGCTCGGCCGGCTTGTTGTGCCGGGAGGTCAACCACATCCCACCAAACACCACCACGACGAGCGCGACGAACGCGCTGATCAGCGCGCCGGTGTGGCGCGACGGCGGCGCCGGCTCGTCGGCGTCGTCTTCCGCCTGCACCGTGGCCTCGACCGCCGTGGCCCGCACGAGCTGCGTTGTCGTCCGCGGCAGCGGCTCGGGCGCGGGACCGTCGAGCAAGGGAGGGGGCTCGTCGAGAGCCCGCGCGCTCCCCGGCGGCGTCAACGATTGCGACGAACGGACGAAGGCACGCGCGCGCTCCTCGCGGAGATGCGCCAGGCGGACCTCCGCGGCGGGCGAGTGCTTGATCTTGGTCTTGGCAGGGCGAACGATGATCTCGCCCGAGGCGGAGCGTGTCTCGGGCCCAATCGGGAGCGCAGCGGCAACCTGCGCCGGCGGTTCCGCGCCCGGCACGGTCGGCGCCTCATCCAGGGACATGACCTCCACGATCGGCGTCTCGTCCTCCGAGCTGAGGATCGCGTCCTCGGCGGTCGCCCTCGAGGCCCCGGATGACTCCTCGGGCCTGAGAGCGGCCTCGACGGCAGCCCCGACCTCGCCCAACGCCGGCTTGCCCGAGGCGGCGGCGTCGAGCGAGCTCCCCAGCGCGTCGGAGACGGCTTGCATGGCGGTGGCCGCGCGCCCCTCGTCCGTCCCCGCGACGCCGAAGCCTGGCAGGGTGGTCGGAAATCCCACGATGCCGGCCGCCGTCGGCGGCACCAGCGGTGGGGCCGTCACCTCGGCCACCGACTCCGACGGGTGACCCTCGGCTGTCAACCGATCGGTGAACCGCGCGCGCAGATCGTCATCGAGCGCGTCGCTCACCCCGTCACCGAGCGGCTCCAGCGGCGCGGTGGGGCGTCCGTGCACGCCGATGCCCGCCTCCGGCGAAGCGCCGAAGAGATCTCGTTCCTGCCGTGCCGGCGAGCGGAACGGCCCCGTGGCCTCCGAGAGCCACCCCTCCATGTCGGCACCGACGGCCTCGTCCTCGCCGACCGGGAAGCGAATGTCGTGGATGATCCGCTCCTGACAGAGCTTGCCGATCGAGGCCGCCGCGTCGAGATCGGGGAGCCCGCAGTCGTCGATCACCTGCAGGAAGGTCCGCACCCCGTCGAAGAGGCGCAGGATCCGGTTCACCTCGTCGGGGATGTCGGCCAGGCGCTCCGCCAACATCCGATAGTCGACCTCGAAGATCGTGTCGAGCGGCGGCAGCCCCGCCAGCAAGCGGCGCCATTCGTCGACCCGCCGCAACGCCTCCATCAGGAGATCCTGTGGGCGCATCTCGATGGTGTCCTTGCGCCGGATGCTCTTCCACTCGACTTCGAGCCGACCCACCGACCAGCAGAACAGCCGGTAGATCGCCTCGCGTCCCGACAGGCGGCCAACCTCGGCGTCGACCACGTTTCCTTGGCGGAAGAAGATCTCCCCGCGCCCGCCACCGTCGGCGGTGATCACCGCGACGCCAGATTTTTGGTGCGCGGCGATCGCGCGCAGCAGATCGACGAGCGGCACGTCGCTGATGTCGCTCACGAAACGGTCGGTCCTCGGCGCCTCGGTCCCTTCCGACGTTCCGGGCGACGTTCCGGCCGCTCCGTTGGTGGCGTGGGCGGACAGCTCCAGCCGCTCCCGTTCACGCCGCTGCAGGAGCGCGCGCGCACGCGCCACGACCTCCTGCACGTAGATCGGCTTGACGACGAAGTCGTCCGCGCCGGCCTCCAGACCCCGCGTCTTGCTCTCCAGCCCCGGCTCGGCGATCAGGACCACCGCCGGCGGAAGCCGATCACCGGTCTGTTTGACCCGCCGGCAGAGCGCCAGCCCATCGGGATCGGTCGCGCCGGCGATCACCAGGTCCGGCCCGTCGGCGAGACGCTTCAGCGCCTCCTCGTGGGTGCTGGCGAGGCCCACGGCGAACCCCGCGTGCCGCAGGCTGAGATCGAGGATGCGACGAATGGACTCGTCCGCTTCGACGATCAGAATCGCCTGCATACCCCTCCCCTCTGTCCGTTGAGGCTCCATTACAAAGCTACGCCCCGCAGTATATGCGTTACGAGGGGCTCCGTTTTCCACCTATACAAAATACCAATTGCTAAGTGATTGACTCGGCCAGGTGACGGCGACGGTCTACCCGCGTGGTTGGGAGCTCGGCCGTTGGGCCGTCCCCCTCCGCCGTTGGAGGCCGCGCGATGGCCCCGCATGATAATACTTGGCGGCCGATGCCTGCGAGAGTGGATCCCGAGGTCGAGCCACTGGCTGTTCTGC
>Ga0210388_10001239_pt1 | contig 20099 bp, 17 predicted proteins | sample IncBWC19OmetaG_FD_155485 | JGI IMG/M metagenome (GOLD analysis project Ga0210388, IMG submission 155485) | Forest soil microbial communities from Barre Woods Harvard Forest LTER site, Petersham, Massachusetts, United States - Inc-BW-C-19-O ... | reverse complement strand
AACAGGCTGGGCCTATCGGCAGTGGCCATACTCGCCTTGCTCCTGCTCACCGGCCTTTACTTGTTCGTGCTTCCGTATGTCAACAAGTTGCGGGGATAGGTGTTGCGAACAGGGATTATCACTACCTATCTCGCTTTGAGATAGGTGGTGAGAAGAGGATTTAACGCGATGCTAGGAGCCGAGGAGTGCAAGAATTGATTCCCCCAGAGCACTCATGCCGTCAGACTTTGCAACTACTGCGTCGATACCAATCGCGGTGGTCAGCGGCTTGCAACTAAGCAATTCGTTGTGCAGCGTGAAGACGAGTATCCGCACACTGGGCAGGATATCTTTGACAATCGACGCAACTTCTACTCCATTTATGTCCGGCATGTTCAAGTCCAAAACGATCAATGCAGGCTTGAGTTCCCTGACCTTTTTTATCGTATCTCGTCCGTCAACGGCCTCTCCGCAAATATCAAAGTCTCGATTAGTTAGGTAGGTGCGGACAATTCTCCGAACAGTAGCACTGTCGTCAGCGATCAGAATCCCCCTAGACATTAGAACCCCAAGTCGAAGGCGTCCGACGCAATCTTAAGTAGCGTAATCACAGGTTCGTACTCCGGCAATACGGTCTTAACGGTATTAACGCGGTTTCAGCACAGTGACTTTCAGAAAGATGTCGAGAACAGGGATTATCACAAGCTATCTCAAGGTGAGATGGGTGATGATAAGCGGATTGCCCAAAATCTATCAGGACCAAACTATCCGAGTATCCGACTTATCGGGCACAATGCAACATCTAGTGCGCGCCCTCGTTTAGAAGTGAATTCACCAGGGATTGCGTTTTTTCGAAGGGTTGACCTGAGCCCGGCGCAGGCTGCAATTGGCCCTTGCGATCGATCAGAAAAATGGCCGGGTACTGCGCGATGTTGCGATAGAGAGTTGGAACTTTTCCATTAAGGGTCAGCAGCGGATAGGTGACAGGAATTTGGTGGACGAACTTCTGTTGAGTTAGCACGTCTTCATCGGAAACCCCGAAGACCATGAGTCCCTTGTCTTTGCGCTCACGATAAAGCTGATCGAGCTTGGGCATTTCATCGCGACAAAGTTCGCACCAGGTGGCCCAGATGTTGATGATTACGACGTCGCCGTAGTAATCGGCGAGGCGCTGTGGCTTACCGGCAATATCCAAGGTGTCGAAAACGGGTGCCGCCACATCATGCATGGCCAGATTGCGGATCTGCCGCGCACGGGCGATGCCGTCATGGATCGGAATCCAGGCAAGTCCGAGCGAAAGCACTGCAAGCGTCAGTCCAATTTTGCCGGAGAGAAGTAACCCTTGTGCACGGCGGTCCTTCCACGCCAGAAGCGCGGTAAGCGCGAACGGCACCAGCATTGCGATCGTGGAAACGATCAATCGGAACTGCCAATCCTTCGCGCGATCGGAGCTGAGACCGGTAAGTGTGGCATAAACGAGCGCATAGAGAATCAGCGCCGCTAGAGGGGAAAGTATGCCAGCCATCAGCACGCGGTATTTGGAGAGTTTGTTCATGACAAGCTTGTCCTGCTTGGCCTCGGGAACTGAGAAAGTGTACCGGGAGAATCGTTGCCAGGCAAAGGCGCAAAAAAACAACTCTGCATTGCGAATGGATAACTATCGGGAACAGGGATTATCACCATCTATCTCACTCTGAGATAGGTGGTGCGAAGAGGATTTATCAACACCTATCCGGAACCGACCGTCTCGGCCGTCTCGGCCGTCTGCGAAACCTAGTTTCCTATTACGCGAGCTACCAGGGCCTCGGAGTGTGGCCACGTCGCATCTCGCGCGATTGCGTCCATAGAGCCGCTAGCGTAAGATGCACGGCCTGTGGATACTTCCTCGATTATTGGCCGAACGATTTCCCACTACGCTGTCCTCGAAAAACTGGGCGGCGGAGGCATGGGCGTTGTGTATAAAGCCAAGGACACCCGCCTCGGCCGAAATGTCGCGCTGAAATTTCTGCCGGACGACATTTCACACGACCCGCAAGCGACCGAACGGTTCCGCCGCGAAGCGCGCGCTGCCTCCGCGCTGAATCACCCGAACATCTGCACGATTCACGATATCGGCGAATTCGAGGGCCGGCCGTTTATCGCCATGGAGCTGCTCGAGGGCCGCACGCTGAAGCACCGCATCGAAGGGAAACCGATCGAAGTATCGGAACTGCTGGAGACCGGCATTCAGATCGCCAACGGGCTCGATGCGGCGCACGCGAAGGGCATCGTGCACCGCGATATCAAGCCCGCGAATATCTTTCTTGTGGATCGAGGGCAAGCAAAAATTTTGGATTTTGGTTTGGCGAAGCTCGCGCCCGCTGTGCGGCAAGCCGCCGAATCGGTGGGCGCCTCTTCGATGCGCACGCAGGCGCATGGGCTGCACGACGAACAACTGACCAGTCCGGGCAGCTCCATGGGAACAATTGCTTACATGTCGCCCGAACAAGCGCGGGGCGAAGAAACCGACGCGCGCTCGGATTTGTTTTCGCTCGGTGTTGTGCTCTACGAGATGGCAACCGGATCGGTGCCGTTCTCCGGCGCAACCTCAGCCGTGATTTTCGACGGAATCCTACATTCCGCGCCTGGATCTGCGAAGGAACTGAATCCTCGTTTGCCCGTCGCGATGGATAGCATTCTCGGCAAGGCTCTCGAGAAAGATCCTCAGTTGCGCTACCAGCACGCTGCCGATCTGCGCGCGGATTTGCAACGACTCAAGCGGGACATCGAATCCAACCGCCGGCCCGCTGCTGAGAAGGGCGTCACGGGTTCCGGGGCGCACGTGGCTGCAGCCCAGCAAAAATCAGTCGCTGTGCTTTACTTCGAAAACCAAAGCGGGGCGAAGGAGGACGAATACTTCCGCGACGGGATTACGGAGGACATTGTCACGGAGCTTCTAAAGATCAAACAATTGGAGATCTTTCCGCGTTCGGAGATGCTCGCTTTCCGCGACAAGCCGGTTATGGCGCTACAGGTGGGCCAGCAACTCGGCGCTGCGTATGTGCTAGAAGGTTCAATCCGGCGCGCCGGCAACCGTGTGCGGATCACTGCGCAGCTGGTGGAAGCTTCGACCAGGCATTCGGTCTGGGCCGAGCGTTACGACCGGCAACTGGAAGATGTGTTCGCGATTCAGGAGGAGATCGCCCGAAGCATCGCTCAGGCCCTGCGAATCACACTAACGCCGCAAGAAGAAAAAACGATCTCGCGTAAACCCACGGAAAACCCGCAGGCGTACGATTACTATCTACGCGGCCGGAGTTACGCGAGGAGACTCGACCTAGATTTCGCTCTGCAGATGTTCGAACTCGCCATCAAGCTGGACCCGAATTTCGCTCTGGCTCATGCGGGACTGGCTACTGCTTGCGGGATGATCTATCAGTTTCGCGAGCAAAATTCCCGCTGGATCGAAAAGGGGCTGGCCGCCTGCGAGCGTGCACTGGCGCTCGAACCTGGTCTTGCCGAAGTGCTGGCCGCCCGCGCCTGGATTCTCTCTGGCCAGAAAAAGTATGATGAGGCCATCCAGTTCGCCCAGCGAGCCATTGATTGTAAGCCGGACTGCGAGGGCGCCTACACGGTCCTGGCCCGAACCTATTTTTCCTCCGGCCGATATCAGGAGGTAGCTAGCTTGGTGGACCGTGCGCTCCAGGCCAGCGGAGACGACTACAACATCTACATCCCCATCACGAATGCTCTCGCAGAACTGGGCCAGAAGGAACTTGCAAGGATGATGCGCGAGAGGGGAATTCGTGCGCTCGAGAAGCAGCTCGATACGGTGCCTGAAGACGTCCGCGCCCGGATGCTCCTCGCCGGTTACTATGCAGCAGTCGGTAGAAGGGAAGACGGAGTCCGGCAATTACAGACAGCGGTGGCCCTCCGGCCACGCGATTCGAACGTTCTCTATAATGCCGCTTGCACTTACGCCCTGCTCCAGCAGCCCCGCGAAGCGATCGAGATGTTGAAGGCAGCAAAGGACGCGGGCTGGGGTAATCTGGATTGGGCTCTACGTGACCCGGATTTGATTTCCTTGCGCGACGACCCAGAGTTCCAAAGGCTTTGCAAATGATTCTTGCCGAAGGCGCGCCCGATCTCATGCAACGACGTTCCCGCTCTCCAACGACACCACATGTCGCTCTTCTGCGCCGCCGAAAGCTCAAACCGTTTCTCTTGGATCATAAAAACCCCCTTTTGCGACCAGATTCATACCAGATGGTGTTGCATTGACCCGTTGAGCTCCACTACTAAACGGCCAAGTCCTACTCGATTAGCTCATGCTACATTGCAGCGTTGGTTTGAGGAGGTTTTCATGCTGCGTGCGATTTTATATTTAGCTTTCCAATTAGCAACTCTTGTCCTCGTTTTCTCCTGCACAAAGGCGGCTGCTCAGAACCAGCTCCCGGCCGAGACCCAGCAAAAGATTGATAAAGTGGCCACCGACGCCCTCGCCAAAACGGGCGTGCCAAGTGCCTCCCTAGCGGTGGTAAAGGATGGACAGATCGCCTATTTGCACGCCTATGGGAATGCGCGGCTCGATCCTGAAACACCGGCGAAGCCTGAAATGCGTTACAGCATTGGCTCGGTCAGCAAGCAGTTCACAGCTGCGGCCATCTTACTTCTCCAGGAACAGGGTAAGCTTTCGCTCGACGATAAGGTGGGCAAGTTCATTCCCTCCCTTACGCGCGCGAACGAAGTGACCATTCGCCAGCTTCTCTCGCACACTTCTGGTTATCAGGACTACTGGCCTCAGGACTACGTAATGCCCATGATGTTGCAGCCGGTTACTACAGAGAAGATTCTGGACATATGGGGGCACAAGCACCTTGATTTTGAGCCCGGAACGGAGTGGCAGTACAGCAACACGAATTATGTCATTGCAGGAATGATCATCGAAATGATCAGCGGCGAACCGTTGCTTCAATTTCTGCAGCAAAAAATATTTGCACCTCTCAATATGAAGAGCGTGGCCGACACTGACAAGGCCAAGCTCGGTGACACCGATCCAACCGGATACTTGCGTTACGCACTCGGGCCACCGCGTCCAGCACCCAAGGAAGGAAGTGGCTGGCTCTTTGCGGCGGGCGAATTGGCTATGCCTGCCGAAGATCTGGCAAAGTGGGACATTTCAATCATCAATCAGAATCTGATGAAACCCGCGTCCTATCAGGAGTTTGAAACGGAAGTCCTGCTCAAGAACGGCCTAGGAACCCGTTATGGACTCGGCGTGATGGTCCGTTCAGAGCTTGGCCATCGCGAATTGTCTCACGGGGGCGAAGTTTCTGGTTTCACGTCAGATAATCTTGTTTTTCCGGACGAGCGTGTTGCCGTGGTTGTGCTCACAAATCAGGATGCCGCTGATGCTTCGGAAGCGATTGCCACCGGCATTGCGCCGCTGCTGCTTGACCGCGATGACTCTGCTACTGCGGAGAAGCTGGCGCAAGCACGCAAGATTTTCGAAGGACTACAACACGGCAGTATCGATCGTTCTCTCTTCACTGACAACGCCAATTTCTATTTCAATGGGCAGGCTTTAAAGGATTGCGCCAGCAGCTTGGGGCCGTTGGGAGCCCCGGAAAGATTTATCCAGGTTCGCCAGGCCTTACGCGGGGGCATGAAGCTGCGCGTTTACACGATCAAATTTCCGAAATCGGAGTTACGCGCTTGGACCTATGAAATGCCGGATGGCAAGTTGGAACAATACCAAATCGCGGCCCAGGATTAGGGTAGTACTCCAACACGATTGTTTGTCGGGACGGGCAGAACGACAGTTCGAGAATGCGCAACCCCGCTAGTGCCTGATTAATATGGCGCTCTCAATGGGTCGACGCAACACTAGCTCGAAGTCGGCTTGCAGGACTCTCAAAAGCTAAAATCCTTCGCAACCGTTGATTCAAACGGAACACAGCCCTATCTAGTTCCGATTGAGTACAGCCGGACAGATCGGTTCTCTAGGAAAGTATTCCAGTATCACCAGGGTAGAGGGTGTTGCATCGACGGTTGAGCTCGCAGTCGTAATCGAAAGCTCCCATATTTCCAGATAGTGTTGCGAACAGGGATTATCACCATCTATCTCAGACTGAGATAGCTGGTGCGAAGAGGATTTATCAACATCTATCCGGGCCAAACCGCCCCAGCCCATCTGCAAAGCGTAGTTTCCGGTTACGCGACTACGCAGGCAAGTGGACTGAGACTATCGCGATTTCGCACAATGGGCCTTCTGACCCTGATTACTTCCGGCTTGCTCGTCACTCAGGAACAATCCTCGGAAATGCACGCAAGTCACCGTACGTTTAAGCAACTTTTCTATCTAATACTCCTCGACGGCTTGCGCGAAAGACGGCAGTGAGTCGATTCCCGGTTTGGTCGCGACTAGGGGTGGTCCTACCAGACAGCGCATCGCTCAGTCTCAGGCCGAACCATCGGGTCGCCTGCCTTGCAGTTGAAGGCCTTCTCAAACTCCGGCATGTTGCTGAGCGGACCGAGGACGCGGTACCTGCCGGGCGGATGCGGGTCGGCAGAGACGGCGGTACGAAGGGATTCGGCGCGAACGATGGCGCCGCGCCACTGGGCCTCGGCGAGAAAGAATTGCTGATCGGGCGTGAAGCCGTCGATTGTTGGCTCGGGGCTTTTTCCTTCGCGCGACCTTAGGTAGGCGCGATACGCGAGATTGACGCCGCCGAGATCGCCGAGCGCTTCTCCGGTGACGAGCTTGCCCTGTAGGTGCAGACCTGGCTCAACAAAGTAGTTATCGTATTGTTTTGTAGTGCAGGCCGTCCGTGCCTCGAAGTTCTTGTAGTCGGAGTCGGTCCACCAATTCTGAAGTGTGCCGTCCGCGGCAAACTTTGCGCCTTCGTCGTCAACGCCGTGCGAGATTTCGTGGCCGATGCTAACGCCGACCGCGCCGTAATTGATCGCGTCGAGACCTTTGGGATCGAAGCCCGGTGGCTGGAGATAACCGGCGGGGACAACGATCTCATTCATCTCCGCGCTGTAGTAGGCATTCATCGTGGGCGGCGTCATGTTCCAGCGAGCACGGTCGACCGGTTTGCCGATTTGACTAAGGTCGTCGCGCACTCCATAGCGCGCGGCGCTTAAGGAGTCTTCGAGGTAAGTGGCGCGGTCGACGACGACGCCAGCATAGTCCTTCCATTTGTCAGGATACCCGATCTTGATATTGAGCGCGTTGATCTTTTCGAGGGCCTTGGCCTTTGTGGGCGCGGTCATCCAGTCACGCGTTTCGATGGATCGCTTCAACTCGTTGACGATATTGACTGCCATCTGGTGCGCGCGGGCCTTCGCTTCTGGGGGCAGATAGCGGTCAACATATTCGCGGCCAAGGGCCTCGCCCAGCATCTCGTCTGTGGCGATGACGCAGCGCTGCCAGCGCGGGCGCATTTCCTTGGCGCCGGTGAGTGCGGTTCCGTAGAAGGCGAAGCGCTCGTTTTCAAATGAAGCGGACAGTCTGGCGGCTTCGCCGTTGAGCAGTTGCCAGCGGAGATAAGAACGCCAGTCGTCTAGCGAGGCGGAAGCGAGCAGGTTGTCGAATGCTTGCACCAGCCTTGGCTGCGGCACATTGATGTGACCGTCCGAAGGTACGCCGAGCGCGTAAAACTCTTCGCTCCAGTCGAAGTTTGGAGCGAGGGCTTTCAGTTCGGCGAAGGTCATCAGATGATCCCGCACTCGGGGATCGCGCAGCTCGACGCGGCTGAGGCGGGCCTGGGCCAGCGCCGTTTCGATCTTCATGACGGCGGCGATAGCTGGCGCCGCATCTGTACCGCTACTGCTGGAGTCGCCGGAGCTGGCAAGGGCGATCATCTTGCGCATGTAAGCAGTATATTTCTCGCGTATATCTTTGAAACGCGGCTCGTCGAGGAGGTAGTAGTCGCGATCGGGCATGCCGAGCCCGCGAATCTCGACCTCTGCAATCATTTGAGTGGTGTCGTGCAGGTTCTGAGTGGCGTTGAGAGACAGCGGAGCCGCGAGATTGATTTCCTGCATGCGAACGATCTGTGCGCTAAGGCTTTTCGCGTCATGCACAGCTTCGATGCCCTGGAGCATTGACTCGAGCGGCTTTAGACCGAGGACGTTTATACGTGGTTCGTCGATGCAGGCAGCGTAGAAATCGCCCGTGAGCTGGGTGGGCGAACCTTTGGGCGCGGAGGCTGCTTTGCTTGCGTCTTCCTCCGCGATGGAACGCAGACGCGCGCGCGTGTCATCTTGAGTGACGGTGCGCAGGGCCCAGGTGGTCTGGATGGCAGGCATGGGATGTGTCGCGCGCCATTGCCCGTTGGCATAGGCATCAAAGTCGGTGCACGGACTGACGCTGCGATCGATGTTCTCTACCGGTACACCGCGAGATTGAGCGTTCAACATAGCCGGGAGCGTCACGAAGGCAACGAATGCAGCAAATCTGCGGAGCATGATTTAACTCCTGAGTAAAGCCCGGTCAAGGTAACACAAGCCACCCGCATCGCCGCAAGCGTTCCTCGAGTCCCGCAGGATTGTGTCCCAATCGTCGGTTACACGGGAAGTTGTCCTGCAATGCGTCCGAGAGGCAATCGAAGCGAAGCGTCGCGGCACTTGGACGATTGACGCCGTTACAGGAAATTGACTTTCAGACAAGTGTCGAGAACCGCGGTTATCACCAAGCTATCTCAGTCTGAGATAGGTGGTGCGAAGAGGATTTATCGACATCTATCCGGACCGGAACATTTCAACTAGCCCGCCGAACATAGTTTCCTTCCGCAGACAATTCCCGGACGCCTGAATTGCCGGTACAGTATTCTCAGGGTTCAACCGACATGGGCTGGCGCGAGTACCATGAACTTACGAAACACAGTGTCGAATCGCTCCGGCGAACTCAGCACTATCTCGATTGGGCCAATATGCCCAATCCATTTCGACACTATGAGGGCGTCCCCGTCCTGGACTTGCCGGCCGACCCACCAGTTCCACAGATCTCAGCTCTCGCAGTACTCGAAGGCGAGACAGGAACTACCCTGGCTCGGGACGGTGCGGAATTCCTCTCGCAGTTAATGTTTTATTCCGCTTCGATTAGCGCGTCCAAGCGAGTCTCGTCCACCGGAGCCGTCTACTCTCTGCGCGTAAATCCTTCCTCCGGCAATCTCCATCCCACCGAATTTCACTTTTGCGCGCAAGGATTGGTCGGCTGGCCCGATGGGCTCTATCATTACCGTCCCTCATCCCACGTGGTGGAACAACGCGCCATCGGAGATTGGGGTGGGAAGTTGATCGGTACCTCTGCCCCGCTCATTTTCATCCTGACGAGCATTGCCTGGCGCGAAGCCTGGAAATACCGGGATCGAGCCTATCGGTACTGCTTGCACGATGTCGGGCATGCCTGGCAGGCTCTCACTCTCGCTGCTCGATCGATCGGATGCGAAAGTTTTGCGTTTGGCCAGTTTCTGGATGACAGAGTTGCGGAACAGTGTCTCCTGAATGAGGATGAGTGGCCGATGCTTATCGTCGAGCTCGAAGGCCCATCCATTCCCGTGAGGCCGCTGGAACCAGTCGAGACAATTTTGTTCAGAGGTCAGCCCAACCGATTGTCGGAGGAACAAGTAGCTTATCCATTGATTGAGAGAATTCACGCCGCAACGAAGCTCACTGTGCAAACCGCCGCCCCCGTTCTCGCCCAGGCAAAGCCATCCGGCCGCGGGGAAATTAGCCTGTCGACTAACTCTTCGACGAGCCGTAGCTTCGGCGATGTCGTTCGTGCCCGGCGTTCTGCCCTCGACTTCAGGGGTGGGGAAGAATCGATTTCGCTCTCGCAACTTGCAACACTCCTCACTGCCGCAGAGGGACGTCTCTTCGCCGATTTCGCTACCGCTCCTATGGTCCAACTGTATCTTTACGTCCACCGCGTCGACGGCTTGAAGCCGGGAGTGTACCGCTACTGGCCGGAGCACGCAGAGTTGGAAAGAATCAAGGAAGGAGACCAACGCGTAGCCGCGGCGGCTCTCAGTCTGGGACAAGAGCTGGCGGGTAACGCTTGTGTGGCGGTCTCAATGATCGGCGATTTTGAGAATGCGTCTCGCAGCTACGGCAATCGCGGATATCGCTACGTGCATTTCGAGGCGGGCGCCATTGGTCAACGAATGTATCTTGCCGCCGAGGCGCTGGGCCTGCGAGCAACCGGCATCGGAGCGTTTTTTGATGAGCGAGTGAATCGATATCTGAATTTGTCCCCCGAGCAAGGACAAGTCGTCTACCATTTTGCGATTGGCTATTCGGTTTCCGATCCGCGCCTGGAGGGTTGAAAACCAATGCTCGGCATTTTAGTCCATGGAAACAACCATTTCATTTTGTCCGGGCCCGTACCTGACGAAGCTGTCGCGTTGGCGTTAGCCCGGCATTGGTCAATTATTCAAATCGGTGAGACAAAATCTTCTTCTTTCGGCCAGTGGGAGATTCGGTCAAAAGAATTTCGAGAGAATCTGGAATGGGCCGTCATCGTCCCGACTGAGTCTCGTTTCAAGACACCACCGACGACCGGGAAACCGCTGTTAGCCGACGAACTCCACCGATCCTGTTGTCAGTTCATACATCGCGCCGACGATCTTGATGCTTCCTTTCTTTTCCAAATCCTCCAAGATTGGGCTGCGCCGGCGAATTTCGGCGACAACCAGCCCGACATTGGTGCGCGCGACAGCATCAACATAACTCGCATTCTTGCTCGATTTCTCACCGTCAAATTTCGTTGCCGTAATCGCTGGTTTGATTCGCGCCAGCAGTCCCGTGAGATTGCCCAGCACGACGTCGTCGATAGCGCCTTTTACAGCACCGCATGCCGTGTGACCTAAAACCAGCACCAACTTTGCGCCGGAAGCCGCACACGCAAACTCCATGCTGCCCAGCATGTCGTCGTTTACGACGTTGCCTGCAACACGTCCGACGAAAGTATCTCCAAGACCTGCATCGAATACGATTTCGGCCGGCACCCGGGAATCGAGGCATCCAAGTACCACTGCGGCCGGATACTGTCCCGCTGCGCTTGAGCGTTTCTCGGCAAGATAATCCCGAGGAGCCATCTTGCCCGTGCGGAACCGCTCATTTCCCTTCTTCAATTCGTCAATCACCTGCGAAGGCGTCATGCTGTCGCGCTGTTCCTTCGTCAAAGACCCGCTCAGGCTGGCCGCAAGCTGCAGAGAGACAAGTTCAAGTGAAGGACTAACGGCGCAGGCGCCGAGAGCCGCGCCGAGAAATCTGCGACGATCTAACGCTGTGTTAGCAGAAGAGTTGCTAAATGTTCTTTTCATAGCCTTCTCCCTTGTGTCCCCGGAGATGTGGGCCATCTCCGCTTGATTCTTGCCGGTCTAAATCACTCCGACGGTGCCGACTTTTTGGCCCGCGCGGTGCGGGCTTAATAGCCCTTGAAGACGTCTTCATTTCTTCTTATCGTCGCTCGTGTCGGCCGGGGACGGAACCCAGACGCTGTCAGCTGCCGCAATCTCGACGTCTGTGATTTCGGTGAATATGTTGACGCGCTGAAGCCCGGACTTCTTCTTCGGAGTGGCTCGGAAAACCAGGTAATACTGATTCTCGAAAATCTTCTGAAGACGATCCAGGTAAGGCTTGAAGCTGATCTGGTTTTGAGTTCCGAGCGCGAAGTATTCACCGCCGGATTGGTCTGCGATCATGCCCACACCAGACTGGCCCATCTGGGCTTCCCAAGAGTTCCGGCCTGCGCGTCCGACGCCGACGGCGTAGATTCCGTGAACGATCACGCCAGCACGCTGACTCGCTTCACTGGCGGTGGTAGCGTCCGTGCTGATTGTGGGCATGCCGATCGGCCCAGGGCCTGGGTTGCGGTATCCTCGCCCGTACGTGGGCGAGTTCTGAAAGCCTGATTCCCTTTCGCCGCGCAGCCGGTCGATTCCATCGGTCACCATCAGGACTTCGCGACGGACTTTCTGCACAGGCCAGCCTTTAATCAAACTAATGAGCGACAGATACGGGCTGTCCATCGCGGAGAGACCTCCACGAGGGAGACGGACGGCCTTCGCCGCCAGGGCGTGATCGGCCGTAAAATTCTGCACGATTTGAATTGTTGCGTTGGACATGTAACCGACCCCGACAAGAGTGGTCGCGGGCTGGGCGTTAATGAAATCCCGAATATCGTTGAGGCTGTTGCCGATGCTCGTATCGCAGGTGTCGTCAATCAGAATGAAAAGTTGGAGCGCGGCATTGTCGTCGCGAGCCGGAATCAAATGCTCGACTTTGAGGAGTGTCTTTCCTTGTTTCACCTGCACATTTTCCGGGCGAAGAATTGGAACATCGGTACCTTCGCGAACCGCCTCGTCCGTGATGACCATATGAACCTGCACAGTGCCCGGGGCTGCCGCTTTGTCCTGCGAATAGAGAATGCGGGCCCCGAATCCAAGTGAAGCGAATAAGATCAACCATCCGAGTACAACCCTCGAATTCTGCATGCTCCCTCCTAGAAATAGGTCCCCAATATTGTGATCCACTGATTAAGGAGTCGTAAAGCAAGCGACCTTTTTGATTGCGATTGCACTGGCATTCAAAAGGCCGGCTGTGAATCGGAGCCCTAGTTCTTCAGCTCACACGAAGGAATGGTCAAATCTCTTTCGGAAGATATGGTTTTGCAGGGCCGTAATGCACCTCCGCACTAAGAGACTTATGAAGGCGTTTAAGATGCCTTTTTAGCGAGAAATAATCAAGCTTTCAATTCAAAAGAGGCGCAAAGTCGATCGCGAAAATCGCCACTCTCAAATCCGTAGGTCCGGATTGATTTCTCGCCCGAGCGGCCTGAGATGCATAAGGATGAAAGCAGGGAACAGTCGTCTTCATCATCGATTTCCGCGCCTGTCGATCAGCCCAACAACCAAAGACGGATGCCGGAAACAGCGATTCTCACCAGCTATCTCAGTCTGAGAAGGTGCCGGTAAGAGGCTCAACATCTATTCGATTGGCGGCCCTAAAGCCGCCTTGTTGCGGCTCATTCCAACGCGTTTACTTCCCTGAATCATCCAGCTGCTTCGACAGTGCCTCTTCCTTCGCCTTTGCCGTCCCCGCATCGATCGTCGCGTTAATTTCATCGCCGAGCGCGGTAACGAGTCGTGTGTTCGTCTTCAAGTATTCAGGATAGGGTGCTGAGCTTGGACGTGTCTTGTTCTTGTTCAGGTGATCGATAGCGCTGTTCATGTTCATCGCCAAATCGTTTGCAAGCGCGGTGATACGATCGATCGCATCTTGCTGCCAGGGGCTGGCCACTGTTCGATGTGATTGCAGCCCGCGTGTATTCTCCTGCAATTTATTTACGTCGTCCTTCATTCTGGTGAGTGTCGCGGTGTGGGTATTCCAGCTCGGACCGCTTACTAAGCTGAAGGACTGCATTTCGGTGGCATCCTTCTTGATCTTTGCCACCAGCGGCTTTACGGCCTCCAGTTGGGCAGTTACACTGGGATTATCATCGGTGGGTTGACCAAATGAGCTGGCGGGCACAAGACCTGATGCAAAGAAGAGAGCCCCAGCAACCGCAATTCTAAATCTCATTTTCGTATCCTCCTATTGATGGTTGCGTTTTCCCCTGCGGGAACCTGGCCGGGTTTAACACTATCGGAAGCAACACGGAATCTTGGCTCGATCTAACCGCTTCCGCATCCTATCACGGGCTCGTTTCTCTGATGTTCAGCACGGTTGCAAAATCAAGCGGACGATTGGTTCAATAGGGATATCCCTTGGCAAGCGCTAGCGCCAGCTTTGCATCGTGCCCATAGATGTCATCGTAGAAATCCACAAGGCCATCTTCATCCACTCTTGCTGTACCGTACAAAATCAGCACGGGAATCGGTACGCTCAAGTTCACTTGGACGCTCTTCTCTCCATTCATCGCCGCCCGGATGCGTTCCTTCGTCCACTCCGGCTTGGACTGCAGCACCCACGCGGCTAGCGCGGGAGGGTCTTGAACGCGAATACAGCCGTAGCTGAAGTCGCGGCGCGATCGGGAGAACAATTCGGTTTTGGGAGTGTCATGCAGGTAGACCAAGTAGGTATTGGGAAACATGAATTTCACGCTGCCCAAGGCGTTCTTGGAGCCAGGACGCTGCCGAACGGATAGCTTACCCGCGCGAAGTAGCTGAATCTGTTCCGGTGTTACCTGCGCGCCACTTATGACCTTGCCGCTCGCATCGATGAGGTCGTATCCGTTTTGGGCGAGGTAAGAGGAATCCTTTTGCAACGGCGGAAGAATTTCCTTGCGCATGATGGTGGGAGGCACACCCCAATCGGGCCGAAAAACCAAGTAGGTCATCTTCCCTATAAACGCCGGTGTCTCCGAGCGCATGGCCTTGCCAACAACCACATTCATTTTCAAACTGATGTGATGCGGCTCGTCGAAGCCGTAAAGGCGAAAGGCCGGCACGTTTACGGCGATAAACGGCGTAGTAACAGCGTGAGGTAGCCAGCGCCAGCGTTCGAGTGTCAACTGCAACTGGCGAATTCGATCTGCGATCGGAATGTTGAGCTGATGGACGGTTTCCGGCCCCAGACTTCCCGTTACCGCCAGCGCGTGGCGCAGTTGAAACCGCTTCACTGCCTCGGCGACATCGCTTTCATATTTCACGGATCCTTCGGCTAAAGTCGCGCTTCGGGGTAAATCCCCCAAGAGCTTTAGCTTGTTCACCAGCAGCCCCATCCCGACATACGTGCCGCCCACAGTCACCGCTTTTTCTGGAACCGGAAGCTTCTCCGAAGAGACTTCCGGCGCGAGTGAGAGATATTTCCGCAGCGCCTGAGCAGTCCGCGAGTATCCGTCTTCCTGAGGTTCTACTTCGTCCAAAAGCGGCACGATGTCCGAAGCTTCAGAGAGTTGCGAAAGAAATCCCGGCAACTCGGTTTTCCTGTGATTCAAGTCGAGATCAAATTTCAGGTGGCGCGGGTTGATGCGTCCAACATTCAGCGCCGAGACGTATCGCAGCAGGCACACTGATAGGGCTAGATCAAATCGTGCAATCTCGTCCGGTGTTGGCTTCCCGGCGAAAGCTTCCTCGCGGGATTCCCACCGCGAAGCATCGTAATCCTCGGCGTTCAGACCCTTCTGCGCCGCTGCTTGCAAAATTGCAACGACAAGTTTCGCTTGTGCTGTCGGCCCCGTGCCGTCAACCCAGGCGGGCGCATACCCGCGGCCTGCATAGAATTTCGTGGTATCTCCACTAACGTCGCGGAAATTGGGCCAACGAAGATTCGCAAGTTTCCCGGAGGCGACCAGGGGACGCAGCGCGGCGCCGACAGCTTCCGCAGTCTCCGGAGCTACTGGGGCCCTCTGCGGCAAAACCGGGCCAGCTTCTGACCGATCTCCTGACGTGTGGCACGCGATCGTAGACCAGACCAGAAGGAACGCGAAAACCGAGTAGACACACCGGCTTAGTCCGCGAATTCGACCGGGCTCTTCTGCAAGTTTCACTTCGCGTGGATCTTACCCCGTGTCCCGATAACTGTCGAGAACAGGGATTATCACCATCTTTCTCACTCTGAGATAGATGGTGGGGAGAGGATTTATCAACAGTAATCTGCCAATGTGTTAGGTGTGCAAAACGGAACAGATTTGCGGAATGGAATTATCGCAGCATCTTGGAATGAAAATGAAAGACCTCACCAAGAAACCAATATCATCGGTGCGGTGCCCAACGTGCGGTGTCGCTGTCGGGCGGCGTTGCGAATTAAGTACAGGTCAACGACGACAAGAACCGCATGTAGATCGAAAGCTGTGCGCCGCTGACTCAGTGGGTGGCAGTAGGAGCAAACTATGACGCTCTCACGGGCCTCAGCATACCTTTCCATCAGCCCCTTAGCGCTGTCCTGCCCAATGTGTAACGCCATTCCACGTATGGACTGCCAAACTTCGGCGGGCACTTTTTCGATGGTGCATGTCGCGAGGATCAAAGCCGCAATGAGGATTAATGTGGCCGCGAGGAAGGCGCATGCTGTCTAACATTAGACACTCATTTATCCGGTACTGGAGTAGCCTTAGCACGCCTTCCAGCCCATTTCGATTCGAGGGAGCTTTCTCTAAAAATGGAACGTCACTATGACATCCTTGAAATTATGCCGGATGGAGCACCGATGTGGAGCGCCGCTGTCGAGGCACACGAGAATGCGATCGTGAAGCTTCAGGAGCTAGCCAAGAAGACTGAGAATGAAATGCGAGTAATGCACATCGCTAGCAATAGCATAGTTGCCGCCATGAATGACCCCAGATCTTGATCTGAACCTCGGAACCACGCCAAACCGCTCATTGACGCGCCGCTGCTACAATGTCATTTTGAGATAGGTGGTGGGAAGCGGATTTCTCGACACCTATCCAGGCTAGCAAGTCACTGGGGAAGGATGCAAATGTGCCACAGGGGGACACTCTGTAGCGCATTGGGCAATTGTCGACGATTCGCGCTCAGCGGCCTGCGGGATGCAGCAGCGACGGCTGGGTTTAATTATACATCTCGCAGAACAATGAGCACCATCACTCCGTCTGCGCCTGTCAAAGGAGATTTCCATAACTCCCAATTTGCGTTAATGTCTGGCCTGAATCGGATCTGCATTATCGAGGAGCTGACCGACGAAATGCGGCGTGAGTTCCTTGCTCGGCCCTAGGGAGTTGGGTATAGTCCCCCTGTCGTTGTAACAATCCCGTTACATTCAGACTTGTGAAGGGGTGCATCTCATGCCCGGACTGCTAACGAAGATTCTTCCGCACGAAAAGAGTTTTTTCGAAATGTTCAACAAACAGGCAGAGAATGTTCACGCAGGAGCACAAGCACTGGTTGAGATGCTGGAGCACTTCGAGAATCCCGCGCAGGGTGCGGAAAAACTGAAATCCTACGAGCACATCGGGGATGACCTTACACATGCCATTGTGATGCGACTGAACCAGACATTCATTACACCCTTCGACCGCGAAGACATTCACGAGCTGGCCAGTGCGATAGACGACGTGTTGGATCTAGTTGAGGCTGCAGCGACACGCCTGGTGATGTACCGGATCAAGCAGATTCGACCAGGAGTCGTGGACTTGGCAAAAACGGTACGAGATGCGTCGGCACAAGTCGTAGCGGCGGTCCGCGTGTTGGAAAAGGAAGACCACATTCAGGACACTTGCATCGAGGTTCATCGCCTGGAAAATCAAGCGGACCGCCAGTGCCGCGACTTGCTTGCCACGCTTTTCGACGAAGAAAAAGATGCGATACAGATCATCAAATGGAAAGAAATCATCGAGACACTGGAATTTGCCGCCGACAAATGTGAAGACGTTGCCAATGTCATCGAAGGCGTCACGTTGAAAAACGCCTGAGCCCGCGTCACCCGTCCTGGCAGCACTCATGAGGAAAATCATTCCCATCGCCAGAAGAAGGGCCGCGTGACGAATGGTCAGTTGCTGTACGTAATCGTGATCGTCACGCTGGCTTTTGAGTTCACAAATGGTTGGCACGATGCTGCAAGTTCGATTGCCACGATCGTGTCCACCCGCGTGCTCCGGCCGTTGTGGGCTGTCGCGTGGGCCGCATTTTGGAATTTTCTCGCAGCCTTCGTTTTTGGTACCGCCGTGGCTAAGACAATGGGAAGCGGGCTCGTGAATTTGAAGATTGTGAACGAGACCGTTCTCCTGGCCGGATTGCTCGGAGCGATTGTCTGGAACTATGCGACCATCCGCATGGGGTTGCCTGCTAGTTCATCTCACGCGTTGATAGGCGGTTACGGCGGAGCGGCAGTGGCGGCCGCAGGATTCCGCGCTATCTTGATTCACGGGTGGATCCTGCCGATCGTTTTCATTTTCCTCGGACCGCTGATCGGAATGGCGGCGGGACTGATAATGACGGTGATCACGAGCTGGATCGTCCGGCGCCAATCGCCACACCGCGTGGACAAATGGTTTCGCCGCCTACAACTCATCTCGGCAGGGGCCTTCAGTCTCGGCCATGGCACGAATGACGCGCAAAAAGGCATGGGCATCATCACGGCCGCGCTGGTTTCGAGCGGCGCGCTCTCAACGTACATGGTGCCTTATTGGGTAATCCTCTGCTGCCACCTCGCTATTGCGGGAGGTACGATGGCGGGTGGATGGCGCGTGGTGAAAACGATGGGGCAAAAAATCACAAAACTGACCCCATTCAGCGGGTTTGCGGCGGAGACTGCCGCAGCGTTGACCTTGATTGGCACGGCGCACGCAGGAATTCCCGTGAGCACCACACATGTGATCACCGGAGCGATTGTGGGCGTCGGAGCGTCACGGAGAATTACGGCCGTTAGATGGGGTGTCACGGGACGCATCATGTGGGCATGGGTGCTAACGATTCCCGGCGCAGGAGTGATGGGCGTGCTTTTCTATTTTGGTCTACGACATTGGATGCACTGAAAAATGTGAGAGAGAACAAGCCTAGCTCCGTTCCGAAATTCAGCCGTATCCGTCGCACTCTGTGCAAACCGCTCCATGTCGGACAGGATTCCATCGCATCTTCCGTGTGTTTGATTCTATTTGAATTTTTGGGACCGTTCAGGCTCGCTGGGAGTCATTTTCCTCAGTATAGCGTCATCGTGGAAGCGCGAGCATGCAGAAACGAGTAGTAAAACACCGAAGGGCGACCTAGGGTTCATTCGCCAAACACTACGCGGTGGACTCGCGCAGCGCGGCGATCAGCGCACTTGGAATATCAGCGTACACCGTCGCTGCTGACAAAATCAATTTGTCGCCGTACTCGCGTGACACAGCAGCGATGATTTCCTTAAACTCATCCACATTCGAGAATTCGGGCACATCGTGCACATAGAACTCGCCACAGAGGCCATCCCATCGCACGCTCGTGTCTCTGATGTGATCGTAGGCGGACGGTGGGGACAGAGCTGGCCGGAGGCGCAATCGGCGATGGGGATCGAGACTGACGCGTTGGATGATGACTTCTCGCATCCGGCACTCTATTCTGGTGATTATATGCGGGAAAACGGCGTTTATCGGAAGGCTCGTATAACTGGTGTTTCTCTCCGGTGTCCAAGGAAGCATTAGCTGCCGAGAAATGGGGGTTTTATCAAAGCTATCTCAATCTGAGGTAGCTGGTGCGAAGAAGATTTATCAACGTGTTATCCGGACGGTATTTTGGACGATCGAGATTTCCACAGATTGTTAAGGTTTATTAACAATCACCCTTGCATTCGTTCCGGGCGCACATAGAATCTCCCCAACGCGGCCGATTTCTCAGCTGCTCCTTTTCCGGTCAGCATGCCCAATGACTAAGGGAACCTCGGTGGACGCAAAGGAGAGTGTATGAATCGCATGAATTTACGATATTTCACGGCACTGCTGCTGGCGGCGACTTTAGTGGTGGCACTTCCATTCCGAGTGGCCGCCAATAACGACAATCAGGGCGGCGGAAACCCGACCAAGACCAAGACTCCTATCAAATATTTGGTCGTGATCTTCCAGGAAAACGAGTCATTTGATCACTATTTTGGGACGTATCCCAATGCCGTCAATCCGCCGAACGAAACGCCCTTTTTCGCGCGGCCGAACACTCCATCCGTGAACGGACTGAACAATGCGTTAGTCGTGAATAATCCGAATGGTCCCACTACGAACGCTCCCTTCCGCCTGGATCCGAGCCAAGCTTATACGTGCGATCAGAACCACGGCTACACACCCGAGCAGCAGGCTTTCGATAGCGGTCTGATGGACAAATTCCCCGAATTCACAGCAAAGGCCTGTGCGAGCAGCACGTATCCATCGTTGGCTCCATACGGCACACGAATCGTGATGGGGTATTACGACGGCAACACCACTACGGCGCTCTGGAACTATGCTCAGTTTTTTGCCATGAGCGACAATTTTCACGGCACGACGTTCGGGCCCTCGGCGGTCGGCGCAGTTAATCTCGCTTCTGGAATGACCGGCAACACCGACCCAGCACACACCAAGGATGACGCTTACGGGGATCTTGCGTTTGACGTTGTGAATGGAACGATGATCGGGGATCCAGACCCGTGGTATGAGGACTGCGTGGCGTACGATCAAACTTCCCTTTTGGGTCAAAATATAGGCGACTTGCTGAATGCCAAACACG
>Ga0210388_10001237_pt1 | contig 20119 bp, 21 predicted proteins | sample IncBWC19OmetaG_FD_155485 | JGI IMG/M metagenome (GOLD analysis project Ga0210388, IMG submission 155485) | Forest soil microbial communities from Barre Woods Harvard Forest LTER site, Petersham, Massachusetts, United States - Inc-BW-C-19-O ... | reverse complement strand
ATTAATTTTTTGGAGTATTACTGCAATTATATTGGCTAGTATGGCTTTGAGAAATAAGGGTAGTTTAAACGCCTCCAAAACAGATTTTTTTCAGTTGATTAGGCGAAATAAGGAAACTTCAATTGGTCTAGTATCTATACTATTTATTTTATGGTTCCAAGGAGTAGTTTACCCTCCTAATAATTGGGATTCTATGACCTATCATATGGGACGCATAGTGCATTGGGTTGCAAACAACAATGTGGATTCTTATCCAACACATATATACAGACAAATTTATGACCCCCCATTTGCTGAATTCTGGATTGCTCAAGTCTGTATATTGAGTAGAACGGATTTGTTTGCAAATTCAGTGCAATTGATGTTTATGCTCGGCTCGTTAGCCACAGTTATTAGTATTTGTAAGGAATTTAATTTCACTAAAGGCGCAATAATTATTTCAATCATCTTTGCGTGTACTACTCCAGAGATATTATTGCAATCGTCTTCAACCCAAAACGATATTGTTACATCATTTTTCATTCTTGCCAATATTTTATTTGGGATAAAAGCATACAAAAATGGCACGATTTGCAACTTTCTGTTTTTTGGCATGACTGCTGGTTTTGCGATACTTACAAAAGGTACAGCATATATATTACTGCTACCGACCTTTTTATTATTCATAGTGTTCTATATTAAAAAAATAATTAAAAAAAGTAATTATGTATCACTGCTCAAAATGACTATTATTCCAATGGTTATAATTTCTATCAACTTCGGGTATTATTATAGAAATTATAAGCTTACAAAAGACGTTTTAGGCAAAACCAATGAACACTATTTTAATGAATCGATGAATGCGAAGAAAGCATTTCTGCTAGTTGAAAAGAATATGGGGTTGCACTGGGGTGTTTTCCCTTTTAATATTATAGTAAATGAAATTATTAAGGAATCACATAGTGTTTTAAAGGAAGATATAAAAAACCCTGAAAATAATTATGCTGCGTTCTCACTGGATAGTTTTGAGCATCATGAAGACACTGCCTCGAATATTCTACAAGTAGTTATGATTATAATTTGTCTTGTTTTTTTTATAAAATGCAAATTATACCGAACGAATACTTTGTTCTTATTATTATTCCCTTTTTTCGAATTTGTAGTGTTCTGTATAACTTTAAAGTATCAGCCTTGGCATACAAGGCTACATACGCCAATCTTCTTTATGTTTGCAATACCCATTGGGTATATTTTTTCAAAAAACATTGAAAATCTAAGATTCAGGAAAGTACTTATTAAGTTAATCTTACTTTATGGTTTTTTTATCATAATTGTTAACCCAACAAGGCCTTTTATAAAATGCGGACTTGGAGTCACTAATAACATTTCAATTTTTGATACACGATTCGATAAATACCTTACAGGAAGGCATTATTATAAAGGAAACGATTTAGGAGATGTGAAAAATTTTATTGATAGTCATAGAGAAGAAAAAAATATTGGAATTGTTATGTGTGGAGATGCATGTGATACATGGGAATATCCATTGTATGGTGATATTTTTGGGGATGATGAAAAATTTGTTGCTCCGCATCTAAATGTTTCTAATCCTTCTCAAAATGCTATTTGGAACCAAAAGTTTGATAAAACAAAAATCAAATATATTGTAAGTGATACGAAGGTTGATTCAATTGAATTTAACGATTATTCTTACAAAAAGGAAATAGTCTTTAATGATTTTGCTATATACCAAAATCTTATGAAGAAATAAACTAAGGATTTATAATGCGTATAAGTTCATTTATCTTAAACATTAAAAGCATATGAGAGAGGAAATAAAGAAGATGTGGGAAACAAGGCCTCTCCTTCTCATTATTCTTGTTGGCTTGTTTTTTCGCGCCCTTGCTGTCGTATTTTCCAAGGGCTTTGGTATGTTCGACGACCATTTCCTGGTAATTGAAGCATCTCAGGCATGGGCCGATGGAACTGATTATAACTACTGGCTTCCGTCGAGCGGGGCTACTTCCCCCGACGGGCATAGCTTGTTTTATTCCGGTTTGCATTTTCTACTGTTTAAATATTTGAAATGGAGAGGGCTGATGGACCCACAGGCTAAAATGTATATAGTAAGGGCTTTGCATGCATTATGGTCCCTGCTCATAATTATATATGGTTATAAGATAACTAATCATTATGCCGGAAAGAATGTTGCAAGGCAGGCCGGAATGATATTGTCCATACTATGGTTTATGCCAATGCTTGCAGTGCGTAACCTTATTGAGATCACGTGCATTCCTCCCCTTATGATTGCAACCTGGTTACTTGTAAACCCATTAACAAAAGAGAAAGTAAGGAGCTATGTATGGGCAGGTATATTATGTGGAATTGCATTTAATATAAGGTTTCAGTCTCTATTGTTTATAGGAGGTATTGGATTAGTTCTATTGTTTCAAAAGCGCTGGAAGCAATCTATTGTGTTCGGGCTTTTATTCTTCCTGGCAGTATTCTCTGTTCAGGGATTGGTAGATATGTACATATGGAAAAAACCATTTGCGGAGCTGACAGAATACGTGCGTTATAATTTCGCAAATGCTAATACTTACACCACAGGGGCTTGGTATCAGTATATTGGTACGGTTGCCGGAACGCTTCTTCCTCCGATAAGTTTATTCCTGATGTTTGGCTTTATGCGTTCCTGGAAGAAATATCCATTATTATTTTGGCCAAGCTTTCTCTTCTTCGTTTTCCATTCTATGTTCCCTAATAAGCAGGAAAGGTTCATTGCTCCAATAATTCCGTTTATTATTGTTCTCGGCTCTATTGGCTGGTCTGAATTCGTTACAAGATCAAAATACTGGCTGAATCATAAGAAACTTCTAAGGGGCTGCTGGACATTCTTTTGGGTAGTTAACTGCATAATGTTGCCATTCCTTTCTACTATGTATTCTAAAAAGAGCAGGGTAGAGTCAATGACTTACCTTTACAAGCAAGCAGATGTGCAGAATATCATTATTGAAGATAGTGATGAAGATGATTATATACAGCCACCGTTATATTATATAGGTAGTTGGAAGGTACATGTGGTTGGAGTAACTCAGAAGTATTCCTTATACAAAGCCTATAAGGTCTTTAAAAATGCTAACTATATTATATTTTTCGGGAAGGACCATATTGATGAGCGGATTGCTTATTTCCAAAAAATGTTTCCTGATAATGAATACAAAGCAACTATTACGCCAAGCCTAATTGATAATGTGTTCGAATTTCTTAATCCGATCAATAAGAACCAAAGTGCATTTATTTATAAGTTTAATGAAAATATTATGCAGATTCCTAAGGATTCCTTAATTCTGCATTAAGCCATCGACGTTACATTCTTTCTAAAGAGGCGGAATGCCAGGGTTGAAAGAACAGTACCGAACAAAAATAATACTCCCACTTTTTTCAAGAATTCGATATCTGTTAAAGGCAACTGCCTCCAGAAAATATCGAAAAAGCCTTGAATAGACCAGTAGTTTATTGAAATGTGACCTACGCTCTGCATCCATTGTGGCATAAGAAAAGAAGGTACCATGCTTCCACCAATTACCGACATGCTAAGTATAGCCAGTGTACTCAAACTTTGCAATTGGTCACGGCTTTTTACTATAGATGCCAGGAACATTCCAAAGCCGGAACATGCAAATGCGGTTGCAATAATTAAAAGCAATACAGAGGCGATCTTGGGCCATAAAATCAAGCCAAAGACTACAGAGGAGAATGTAAACATGATCAGAAGTTGAAGAACAGCAAATGCAATCGAGGAAAGCATTTTACCCGTTAGGATGTCGGTAGCTTTTAATGGAGAATAAAGAAGTCTTTTAAGTGTGCCATTTTCTTTTTCTTCCAGTAACCTGCCGCCCATAGCTGTAAGACTAAACAGTAACATCATCACAGCAGTTCCTGCAACGGCCTGAACAATTCCCGCATTATCCTTTTCTATTTCAACAGGACTGCTTTTTATCCTCATAATATTTCCTTGTAGGTTATCCATATCCTTGGAACTACTCTCCATGTTTTTCTTCATTTGCATAGTGGCAATCATTTGTGACATGCTGTCCATGCCTGCAAATTGTTTTGCAGCGTTTTTCATAACCATCTTTTCGCTCATCATTTTTCCAACATTACCAAATAGGCTCTGTGCAAGATACTGTTGCATCATTTGCATTTCTACTGATTGAGCCTGATCATATTTCATTTCCCATGGTAAGGATTTCAGTTCATTTACAGAATCACCAAATCCCTTATGCAAGATCAAAGCACCGGGATACTTGCCGGTTTTTACAAGCCTAATAGCTGAATCGGTAGTTGTTTCAGTTACCTCCAATGCTTTTACTGAGTCAATACCTATAATAACCTTTTTTGTTATGGCAGATTTGTCTTCATCACAAACCAGCAATTCCGTTTTCTTCTCTCCACCCTTTCCCATGCCACCAAAGGCAAGCGAGAAAACCGAAATGAGAATGATGGGCATTAGGAGTCCTAACATCATTGCACGGCGGTCCTTAAATAATGACCTTAGTTCTTTTTGTAATATTTTAAACATGGGTATGTTTTTTTAATCTCTTAGTTGTTTACCGGTCATTTTCAGGAATACGCTTTCAAGGTTAGCCTTTTGTATATCAATACGGTTTATTTCATAACCAGCTTCAGTACATGTATTCACTATACGTGTAAGGTCTTTCTTTGAATCCTCAGATAATATGGAAATGGTATTTCCGCTAACTGTTAATGTTGCTTTCAGTTTTTCTAAAAGTAATTTTTCATCAGGTGTTTGGGTACAATCCACAATTATCATATCATTCACTTCACTTTGTTTTTTCAACTCATCAAGTGTTCCCTGGGCTATTATCTGTCCTTTATCTATAATGCCTATACGGTCACAAAGCTTTTCAGCTTCTTCCATATAGTGGGTAGTATAAATAATGGTCATACCCTCTTTGTTAAGTTGCTGTATCAATTCAAAAATCAGGTTACGACTTTGCGGGTCAACACCAACAGTTGGCTCATCCAGCAATAATACTTTAGGAGAATGGAGTAGGGCGCAGGCTATATTTATCCTACGTTTCATACCACCTGAATAGTCTTTTACTAAGTCCTTCCTTCTGTCATACAAACCAACCCATTTCAGTAATTCATCCGCTTTATTATGAAGTGCTTTTCCTTTTACACCGTAGATGCTACCCCAGAATAAAATATTCTCCAACGCTGTGAATTTCTCATACAGCGCTATTTCCTGTGGTACTACTCCAAGCATGCTTTTCACTTGTCCGTTTGCCTTTGCAACATCTATACCGTTAATGGAAATTTGCCCTGAATCAGCCGCAAATAACATGCTAAGCATATTAATGGTAGTGCTTTTACCTGCTCCATTAGGGCCTAGCAAGCCATAGCATTCTCCATCTTTTATTGAAAAGCTAATACCACGCACTGCTTGTGTGTCGCCATAGCTTTTGGTAATGTTGTTTACTTCTATCATGGTTTGTATACTACTATTGAGGGGTTAAAAGGCTCTTTTCCTTTCATACATAAATAAACGTTTGCAAGGGTGGTTACATCAGAACAGCAATACCTTACTATAGTTCCAAGGTCATGCTTATCCCAATAAGTTGTACCTACTTTACTGCCATCTAAATTTTCCTTAGGGCTAGGTAAGCCAAATATAGTTGCCAATAAATTAAGTGAGGAATACGCCTTGTAATCACCAAATTTCCATAATTCAAGCGTATCAAGCAATGGTACTTCCCAGGGCTTTTTGCCTCCGTTATCTAATATGGCTGGAATTGGGTGTTTATTAATAAGCATCCTTCGGGCAATGTATGGATAGTCGAATTCCTTTCCGTTATGAGCACATAATTGTTTTATACTGCTTTTCCGGTGCAATATGAATTGTTCAAGGAAGATTGAGAAATCCTGCAATATTTTCTTTTCGTTGTCTCCGCTAAACGAACGTAATTGAAAAGTTTCTTTTTCAAAAAAGCCGACAACTATGCAAATGATCTTTCCGAACTCCGCATATAATCCCGCTCTCCCGTAAGATTCTTCGAGGGTTTCATTTTCCTTAAGCAATTTCTGTCGCATCATTTTCTCTTCCCATAACTGCTGCAATGGTGCAGCAAGTTCCTGGAAAGAAGCATGTTGTGGAACAGTTTCTATATCGAGAAATAAAATGTTTTGTATAGTCGGATCCTGTGAATTCATCTATTATGAATACTATTTCCCAAAAGTAACATTTTCAGCGAGTAGGCTCAATGGACTTGCACAGAAGGGTCGGGATATTTGATTTTTAGGCCTTTATAGGCATAAATCATCAGCCCAAGGTTCACCAATAGGAATGCAACACAAATAATATATGCCCATACAATATTATCTCCTTGAGAAAAGAAGGCAAACGAGAATATCATAGCGAGGCCAATCCGGCAAAGTGTACCTAACATAAATAGAACGCTATTTACCCTGCCGGCAAGGTGATTTGGTATATGGTGGAATAAATAGGTAATCCTCAATATGCGTGTGCCAGCATTGGTAACACCCAGAATGAATGAAAATGCAAAGTATACGACAACACTTGTGGAAAGGCTACATATCAGCAAAAATACTGCAGTAACAGCAGTCATAAGCATAATTGCCCATATAGCTGAAACCTTGCTGAATACCTTTCTAATCCATACGCCTGCTAACAAAGCACCTATAGCGTAATATACATCGGTAAGTGCAAATGTGGTGACATTACTGCGCAAGTGGTTCACTACAAATATGGGAACAAGTGTATTGAAGTGGAGTAGTAAGAATACAAATATTGAGAATGAACCAACGCCAAAAATTAAGATAAGGCGATGATTGCGTAAAAAGGTGTTGCCTATTTTCAAGCGCTCCCATACCGAGCCTTCTTCGTTATGGGTTGCAGTATGGGGAGTGTATTTAATAAACCAAATTAGGGCGATGGCAATGAAATAGGTAACCCCATCCACCATAAATATCCTGCTTAGACTCCAAGGTGCGGTATGTACAGCAATTGGAATATTTATGCTGGCAATATGAATAGAGCTAACATCAACACCCTGTAAGAGAAAAGCAGCTACCCCTCCACTTGCAATTGTAATTGCCTGTGACTGTATTTCTAACAACGAATTCACCTTTCCATAATGGCTCGCATCACTTATTTCTTGCGCAAAGGCATACATGGCAGGGTAGTAAACCCCATTAAAATAGCATGTAGCAAAGAATACAGTAACAACCAAAAAAGTAGGGACATAGGTAAGTATATAGCCAGTTATGGCGGCACTGCATAATATAGTGCCACATACGAGTGAAAAGAAAAGGAATAAGTTCTTTCTGGAGTATTTATCTATAAGAGCCCCTGAATAGAGCCCCCAAAAGATGCTACCTATTAGCATGGACATATACATTATAGTAAGCCCTTGCGGCATCTTTAAAATGCTTACAAAGTACCATGGTACTGCCAACATGCTTATTCCTTGTGAGAAGCCTGAAATAATATTACTTATTATGAGCAGGTTTAGTGCTCTTGAGTTTTTCATAGAGTTTGTATTCCCGAAAGGAATGGGCAAGGGTATTAAATAAAAAAGTCAGACTTCCCGGAGGAAGTCTGACTTAGTATAAGTATTGAAATACTACTATCCTCTTGCGTGATGATCTTGTATTGCCTGATGTGTATTAGCCCTTGAATCGCGGTATGCTTCACATCTTTCTGATGATTTGCAGGCTCCTAAAAGTGATATAGCTAAAAGCGCTAATGCTACAAGGGGGAGAAAAGTCTTTTTCATTGAGTAGTAGATTATTATATAAATGATTTGATATCTTACTAATGGGTGCAAATGTAGGATATTATTTTTAAAATATCAAAAAATATTTACCCTAACTTATTCACAGGAATGAAAAATACTAGGCTTCTGACGCCTGATACTTATCGTTATTGACAACTCCGATAATCTTACCCTTGAGCTTTTTGCCTGTGAACGGAGTGTTTTTTGAAGGCGACTGCAGGTGCTTTTCTGTTAAAACCCATTCTTCAGTAGGGTTGAAAAGAGTAATGTTTGCCTTGCTGCCTTCCTTTATAGTGGCTTGTGGCAGGTCAAGTATACGCCTTGGGTTAATAGCAATCTTTTCTATGATTTGTTCCGTGGTAAGTTCACTGTACATATTTACCAGCGGATATAAGGTTTGTATGCCTGTCATGCCAGGGGTGGCAAGGTCGAACTCTACCTTCTTATTCTCTTCGTCTTCAGGCCTGTGGTCAGAACATATTACATCTATTATTCCTTCAGCAAGAGCTTTTTTTAGTGCCTTTATATCTTCTTTGCTGCGCAGGGGAGGGTCTACTTTATAAAAGCTATCGAAGCTGGCAACCGCTGAGTCATCAAGGCTCAGGTTGTATGCATTTACTGAGGCTGTTACTGCAAGGCCTTGTTTCTTTGCACCCTTTATTAGGGCTAAGCTACCTGCTACTGAAACCGAGTTAATATGTATTCTTGCTTCTGTATGCTGAGCAAGAAAGAGGTCGCGTATTACCATTATCTCTTCAGCTATGGAAGGTTCACCCTTTATCCCTATCATCACGCTTGTCTTTCCTTCGTTCACTGAACTGTGGGTAGACAAGGTCTTGTCATTACAACGGCTCATAATTAAGCCATTAAAACTTTTAGCATAAAGAAGGGCTCTGTGCATAAGGCCTGCATTCATAACCGGATTAGTATCGTCTGAGAAGGCTATTGCTCCTGATAATTTCATGTCATACATTTCGGCAAGGTGGTTCCCTTCCAGTTTATGAGAGATAGCTCCTATCGGGTATACATCTACAATGTTACCGTTTGTTTTGCTTAATATATATTCAACCTGCGATTTAGAATAGACTGGTGGTGTGGTTGAAGGAACAACTGCCACTCCTGTAAACCCACCTGCCGCTGCTGCTTTTGAGCCTGATTGAAGATTTTCTTTGTATTCATATCCCGGGTCGCAAAAACTGGCCTGCATATCGAACCAGCCCGGAGAAACGTGCAAGCCTTCTACATTCACCACTTTTTTTACTCCCGCAACAGGTATGCTTTTCTTAATCTCAGTTATGATACCATTTTCAATCAATATGTCCATTACCTTTCCATTATGCGGCGATGAAGGGTCTACGATTTTTGCTGATTGTATGAGTAGGTTCATTTTGATAGATTATATGGTTATTCTTTCCATAGCCTTAAAATTACTTCTTCCAGTGCTAAAAATAGTAAAGCAAGCAGTACGCAGTATTTCCAATAATATTTACCTCTGTTTACTTCAGTTAATAAACTTGGCAATGATGCGCTGGATGAAGGCAATACAGAAACATTCTTCATTCCTGCCCGTTCACACAGGGTTTCTATATCAGCGGGAGTCAAATAACTCATATCTGATTCTTTTCGATTATAATTAAAAGAGATTCCCGATACAAGGCTATCGCCTGCCATTAACTTGTAATTACCTGCCTGTGTAATCTGGTTGTGTAAGAATAGGAATACATTATCGTTTATGATTCTTCTTTCAGGCAACACTGATAAAGTGTCCTTGGTTGCTTCTATTTTAAAAAATACATTTTGTGGTAGGCTAATACTTGGTGCTTCTATAGGCTGAATGTTGCCCAATGTATAGTACAGGCTTGTATTAGGGCTGCTGTAAAGGCCAATGTTATATAGCGTTGGGACAAATATGGCGTGTTTTTGGAAGTTACTGAACTCGTCTGTTAACGACACAGCAAGTAAGTATATATTGCCTTTATTATAATGGAATAGGTCAAGGAAATCGTTCCCGTTATCCATTTTCATTATGTTTTCTGAAAGTGCTTTTGTGGTATGAGAAATTACATAGTGTTTCGATACTATCGGCAGATCCATGTTAGGGTGCTGCTTCTTTTCAAATACATCTGAGTAAATTATACTTTCATAATTCAGTTTATCTACTTTAAGGTGAGCCGTGTCAAGCCTTTCGTAATATGAACAATCCATATAAGAAAGGAAGTTTTGGTATGAGAGTTGGTCTATTCCTTGGGAAGGAGGTATTATTAGAATATTGCCGCCTTGCGATATGTATTTGTTTATTTCCTGGCTCATACCGGATGTTACTGAGCGGATATTGTCAAGTATAAGAAGGCGATAGGAGGGTAGTGTTGAATAATCTAAATGGTTGGCGGCTGCTTCCTGTAAGGTAAAGAGGGAATCTTTACCGTAAAGTGCACGTATGAATACATTCTTAGAAAGACTGTCTGGGTGTATCCAAAGAACCGGTATACGTGACGATAATCGGAAGGAGAAATATAAGTTATCATCAAAGTTTATTGGGTAGTCCGATATTTTGATCTCACCTTGTTGTATTGGCTTTTGCCCGGGAATAAAAGAAAGAGTAATGGTAACCGATGTCATTGGGTCAATGTTGAAGCTCGACATGGCTTTTTCTTCTCCGTTCAGGAAAAGTTTTACCGGGCTGTTTGATACGGCAACAGTTGAGTAATTTGTAAGTTTTACAGAAAGCTGTTCTGTTTTACCCGGAATATGTACAGGGGAATTAAACCAGCAAGTGTCTACGGAAATATTCTTTTTTGTTTCTGCAGTTTCCGGAACCAGGTCAGTATTTATGTCTGCAGATGCATGAAAATTGGGTATCTCTGAAACAGATTTCTGGAAATCTGATATTATAAAGTCTTCTTTTACGGGACTTTCGCTATGTTCAAGGTTTTCTTGTTGACGCTGCAATATTTCTGATAATTGCCTGGAGTAGGGTGATATCTTTAAGCCTTTCAATTCTTCTATGAATTCATCTTTGTTGAGCCAGCGTTCCTGTGCTTCATCAAAGTCCTGCGAAACAAGTTGAATTTTATCAGCTGCATTAAGCGATTGCGCAATTTGGATAGCTTTAGTTTTTGCATCTTCCAGTAATGTACCATTCTGGTTAATGGCATTCATACTGAATGAGTTATCTATAAATATGCTTACAGCTTTATTACCCGCAGTTATATTACCCGACTTGTTAGGTATAAAAGGCTGTGCGAAAGCGAATACAAGAAAGGCAATTATAAGTATTCGGCAAAGTAATACAAGCCAGTGTTTTAATCTTGAGCGGGAGCGAGACTCTTGAACTACTTCCTGTAAGAAGCGTACATTAGAAAAATATAGTCTTTTATACCTTCGGAAATTGAAAAGATGAATTAGAATAGGAATGCTTACGGCTGAAAGTGCGTAAAGGAAAGATGGGAAGAGAAAATTCATCAAAGCCCAAAGATACTATTTTGTTCGGACATGAGGAGCAATTTAGTCGCTGTTAACTTTGGTATATTTGTCATTATCTTATGCCAGTAAAGAATAATACCCGCATTAACCTAGTATTTGCAGCGCTTTTTGTGTTGTCGTTTTTCTTTGCTACCCATAAGGTGTATCATTTACCCTTTTCGTATGGAGATGACCATAGGGTTTTGGCTATGTTGCATCCGGAAAAAGCCCCTGATTTATATAAGGCTAATTTGTCCGGCCAGGTGCCTGATCTATATGGTTCTCTTATTATTGACCAGAATATTGGCCGTTTTAGGCCACTCACTTGGACATACGATAAGCTACTTATTTGTGGCGATAATAACTTTTTATGGAGGGCATCGAACCTGCTAATTCTTTTCTTGTCCGTTTTCTTTCTTTTGGGTATTCTTACTTTACTCAATGTAGATAGAATATCACGTTTTATAGTTCTTGCTATTTATGTATTCGGCAGAAATAATGAAAGCTGGTGGACTCTTATTCCTCCTCCTCAGGATGTTGGCGAATGCCTGCTGTTGGCGGGAATGTTTGTGTGGATCTTTTACAGAAAAAAAAGTATAACCGGATTTTACTTTTTTCCTGCACTTTTATTTCTGCTTGCAGGAATCAGTAAAGAGAGTTTTATTTTCTGCATACCCCTTGCATTACTGACTGACTATTTTTTCTTTAATCCGGCTAAGAGTTTCTTTTCAAAAGAGTATTGGTTTTCTCTGCTATCATCAATATTGCCTTTTCTAGGGTTACTAATAACTATACTGCATATTAAAAAGGTATATGCATATCCTTATCCCGATTCACTTAGTTCTATATTACTGTATAATCTTTTTCAATTTACTATCGCTTCCGTTTTTTTTATTGCACCGATAGTTGCAATTATAGTGGGTGGAAGAAACTTCCGTAAGAGTAACTTGTTGAAAATCCTAATTGTTACAGGATTATGGCTCTTTATTCAGTTGATTCTACTTAAGGGGATTAAGATGGATGACCAGCACCATTATCTCATACCCGGTCTCATTATTCCACTAATACTAACTGCTCTATCATTTTCTCAAATCAGGAAATTGTCTGTGAAATTATCTTATGGAGTATTTATGTTTTATTCGTTAGTGGTATTGGCGTTTGCATGGAATACATATACAAATTCTTCTTCCTATTCAGCTTCTGTAAGGGCTTACTATAATATGCTTGGCGAGGTAAAAAGGAATCCAGGTGCTTCTATTGTATACCTGAGTGATAATGCATGCACCGGCGATTGGATAACAGGTACCAGCTTAGTAATGTCTAATATAGGTATAGATACTCCAATTGAATTTTGCACGACAATAGACTCCGTTCCAGCGTGGGAGAAGGATTATTTCAGGAATTCAATACAAAACGTATATAAACGAGTACCTTTTGATAGCACACTTTTTCGCCCTGATGGCAAATGGATTTTAATGGTTGAAGATCCAGCTAAGAATGGATTTATAAAAGAGAATATCTCGTTTTATAAAAAAGAGGATAAAAGTTACTTAAAGGTGGACAATAAAACGTTTAATATACCTGGGCAATACTTCTATTTCTCAATGCCATACCAAGGATATTCTTTGGGAGAGATTGTGAAAGGAAATTTTAACCCTGTTAATTGTAAGGGCTTTTATGCAATAAAATTAGAAGATAAGCGGACTAAGCCTTGAAACCTTGTGCATATGTTTCCAATAAAGGGAAAAACTCAAGAAAGTCATTTTGGTATGATTCGAAGTTTGTTTCTAATTCACTTACTGATTCATCCATAGGTGAATAGTATTTCATGCGCTCCGATAATCCTTTTAACGCTCTTCTTATTCCTTCTTTTTTTGCATAAGAAAGTAACCAGTTTTGCTTACTGATATAGGTAAGTATAATCCGGCTCTTCTCTGGCATACTAACTTGATTCGAAAGAAGAATTTTATACATCCTTTGGCAGAAATCCTCAAGCTTCTCATCTGAATAGTTATACCAATTAACAGCAAGCATGTGGTCATAGAACATATCAGTAATAACCCCTGAGAATTTACCATAAGTGGGAGCAAGGCGATGAACACTTTTTAAATATGCAACGTGAGTATCAGAAAAGAAGTCGATAGAACGATGCATTATAATTCCATGCGCTATGCGTTCAGGATAATCTTTGTATTTGTTTCCCTTTATAGAATCGGCGATAAAGTTGCCGATAATAAGTTCTTCCTCTTTTCCTGCAAGGTAAAGATGTGCGAGGAAGTTCATAATAGATGTTAGTTAAGAGTTGGATCCTCTGGAAAATCAGCCACTACAGAATATTTTCCACCCATACCCTTTAATATTTCCTTCCATAGGTTAGTGCTGTTCTTGGCTTTGAAATGGTCTTTCTGGCCTTCTAAAACTATCCAGGAATTGTCTTTTATTTCTTTCTTCAATTGTCCTGCTGACCAACCTGAATATCCTACGAAGAAACGAATATCTGCTGGGGTAATTTTCTTAATATCTATAAGGTTTTTCAATGTGTCGTAATCACCACCTATATACACGCCTTTCATTACCTCCACACTATTTTCTATAAGTTCTGGTTTTGTATGCATATAAAAAAGCTGGTCTGAGTTTACAGGCCCTCCGTAGTATAGTGAATCTTCAAATTCAGGAAATTCCTCTATAGCTTGAGAAGGTGTAATATTCAATTTACGATTGATGATAAAACCCATAGTGCCTTTTTCTGTGTGTTCAGCCAATAATACTACAGAGCGTTTAAATTCAGGCGCTTCCATAAAAGGTTCTGCTAAAAGTAGCATGCCTTGTTTAGGCTTTAATTGCTTAACGAATATCGATGAAAAATCGGTTACGTTTTTAGACATGTTCCCCCTTCTTTACTTTTTCAATTCTAACATTTGTAGCGCTGCAATAGCGGCATCGGCACCTTTGTTGCCATGTTTGCCTCCGCTGCGTTGCTTAGCCTGTTTCACTGTGTTAGTAGTTAAAACGCCAAATATAACGGGAATATTGTATTTCAGGTTAAGGTCCATTATGCCTTGTGCCACTGCCTGAGAAATGTATTCAAAGTGTGGTGTTTCTCCTTGAATTATACAACCAAGGCACAGTACTGCATCCGCTTTATCCTGTTCCCTCAGTAATTGCGCTCCAAGCGGTAGTTCAAAGCTACCGGGTACATGTTTTACTATTATTGATGAGGTTGGGATACCGCTTTTCTTCAAAGCATCTAAAGCGCCTTTAAGCAAGGAACCGGTAATGTCACTATGCCATTGGGCCACAACTATTCCAATAGTAGTATTCTTAAGTGAAAACTTGTGTATTGCGGGCTTATGAGCTTTAGCGCGTGACGCCAAGACGGCAGGAATTAATTAATTGCAGTGCCCGCTTTTGCTTTAGCACGGGCAATGTACTTATCTATATCTTGCGCCTCTTGTGATGCATGATACTGTGTTTTTACAGTTTCATACAATGTAGCAGCTTGTGCCCAGTCTCCTTTAATTTCGCATGCAAGAGCCGCCTTTTTCAGGAAGATAGGGGCAGTATATTCATTGTCATTCCTTTTAACTGCGGTCATATAATACTCTAATGCTTTGTCTGTCTGGTTGAGTTGCATTTCATCGTCACCCATTACACCTGCAGCCATAGGGCTAACAAGCACATCTTTTGCGTTGAATTTTTCAAGGTACTCTAATGATTTATTGTAATCTTTTTTCATGTAATAGCAAAGCCCTAAGTAGTAATTAGCAAGCTTTCCAGCCTTTGTCATACTATACTGATCAGCTATAGCTTCAAAACCTAAGGAACCAGCATCACCGTTAATTGCTTTATTGATAGAATCTTCAGAGAAGTAGCGTTGAGCGTGAACAATAGCTGCTTCCGCATCTTGTTCCTGGCCTGGCAAATACCACCAGTTAAAGGCAACAAAAGCAAGAATCAATACCACTACTATGGTACCAATAGTTGAAAGGCTCTTTTTATTCTCTTGAATGTAATCTTCTACGCGGCTCCATTTCTCTTCTACTTCGAGCATCACGTCGTTATTTTTGTCAGCCATGGTGGGTTAAAATCTATTTTTAAGAATTGCAAAAGTAACTTTTATTTGGAAACAGAAGCAATTATGAGTTATAATAGAGTTTTATAAGGTATTTTGGTGGTTTTACGTTACTATTTGATCAGAAATAGGGTTACAGCACTCATTACTATCATTAGGCCATCTTCAATAATAGTAATGGTACTCATGGGTAGGTTAAATACAGCACCAAGGCACGCGCATTGTATTTTGCGCTTGTTTAACACACTTTGTAATACTCCTATAATGCTTATGCTCATTACAACTAAGGTTGCCCAATTACTAAGCTTTAGCAGAGAAGGTATAAGGAAAGAAATACCCAATAACAACTCTATGAATGGGTAAATATATCCATAACCTTGCCAGCGTTTAGCTACAATATCGTAACTGCTATAGCTCATTGCAAAGGCAGAGATATCAAGCATTTTAAAGAATGAGAACACGAGGAAGAAGCCAGCCATAAAGTGGCTCATCCATTGCATACAGTTAAAACTGCCACTTACATATTGAATAAGCAAGGTTGTAGCAGTTATATATGAGAAAATGAGGAAAATTGGAAGGTAAGTCTTAAAGGTAGAGGCTTGTACTTCTGGGCTTAATGGTGCTGATATTGCTTGTTGTTCAGCCATACTGTATTTAGTTCCGCTTAAGGCAGCCGTCAGGTTAGTGTTATCTAAAGGTTGTTCAGTAGTGATATTGGCCGATTTCTTTTCCAGATCAACTTTTACTGAAATGACTCCCGGAACTTTAGAAAGCAGGTATTCAACTTTTGCGGCGCAACCACTGCAGGTCATGCCTGTTATAGTATATGTGTTTGTCATAGACAGCAAAGTTACATAAAGGGGGGAAGTCAGGGCTTACTTCCTTCTAGGATTGGTAAACGTAGAAGGCAATTGCCTATAAACATCGGGCAATACAGCGGCTGAGTCTATCATTTCGGTATGGGAATCCTTAAATAGAGGAGGCTGTGTCGGGTCTCTCATGCTCATATTCACATATTCCATAAAGAACCTATACTTAACCGGTCCGCCCATGGAGCCCTTTACGGCAGTCGAAAGGTAATAATCGTGCTTGGAGTAGTGGGTTGCTCCTTTATCATCGGTATATTGAGTGGTATCACGCTTATTGATGATATAGGTCTGAATGTACACGTCAACAACTGCAACCTTTTCTCCATTGCCCTTGCCAGATGATAGTGGCAGAGATATGGCTTGGATGAACAACCAAACAACAAGGACTTTTTTCAGTCTTTTGTACATTTAATCTTCTAAAAAGGTAGAAATGGGTTCCCTGCTATTGGGTTTTCAGCTTAGGTATACGTTAATACCTTATAAATGTTACTCTTCCCTTACTAAACTCTGCTTTTTAATGCCGGTAATTCAATGTTTTCGCCAAACGAAATGTATATAGAAGTATCTGAATTCGGGAAGCGCCACATACGTAATATGCCTTCCTTTTTTGCCATTTTCATTTCATCTTTCACGCTTAATTCCTTTATAAATGACTCGTTTCCGGTCAGGCCTAATTTTCTGTACTCAGCCTTTGTAATCTTTCTTTCAGCAGGTATGCCCATTTTCTTGTATTCCATTGCCACCATCTTTTTTGCTATCAGCAGGGCTATTGAATAATCTGCAATCTCGCGTGTTTCATTTACACTCAGGTTAGTGGGGCTATGCTTAACTACCAGGTAAGGCTCTTTGGTTTTTACTTTGTTTGTCATATTGCAAAGATACCTTAATATACGCAAAAGATGTGATATTCACCAATTGTGGTATAGAATTATATATCTTGACCACCTGAAACTTATCTAAACTCAACACATATAAATTACCCATTATGAAAAAGACATTATTCATCTTATCGTTCGCATTCTTTGCTGTATCAGCTATTGCACAAAACCCTGCAATGCCATCAGGTGCTTCAGCAGGTTTCGGCAGCCAGTTTGCTGTTACAAATGGCCAGGGTGTGATTGACGGAAAGAGCAGCACCAGCGCCATATATGCATATACCGGAGCTGATTCTAACTGGACAGCATCCTTTACTAATATGAATGACAAAGAAGGCGTAGTAATAATGTACACCAAGACTATCGCGGGTCCTTGCGTTGTAACATTCCCTTCTGATTGTGTAATTAAGCAACCTGTAAACATGCCCGGAGTAGCCCTTTCAGGAACCAAGTTCCAACTTAATTCAGTTGCTAATGGCTCATTTCAGATTGTAATACAATACAAAGACGGTAAGTACACTGTAGTGGTTACCAGAACTTCAATGCAGTAAGACTCTCGGTTTACACTTTTTACAATCTGTAAACCATCAAGCTGCTGGTTTTCAATAATTAGGCTTATGTAAATAGGCCTTTTTTTGTAAACCTTTGTACACTATACTTAATAAATCCTCTGACCCCTTAATATTTAACTTATCATTAATAATCTGGAACTCAGTATTAATGAGATCTATTTGCCTTGCATCCCAGTCATTTTCTTCAATTTTCTTATGTAATTCCTCTAATAGATTCATATCATTAATAAAATGCAATTTAAATATAAGAAAATCTCATCATTTACTGAGTTTTCATATATAAATAGTAGGAAAAATGGAATAATACCGATAGATTTGGGACTATAAAATAGTATTCAATGGCTATTCCTGAGTTTTTAGACACATACTCTGATGATTTATTATACCTAATGGATTTAAGAGACTCTCATCTTACACATCCAGGTAAAAAGCCAGTTAGATTTCTTTTTGATCAATCTATTGCAAGAATCTTCTGTGTTTTAATGATAGGCAGTATTGAAGCCATGATAAATTATTGGAAAAATCGAGATAATAACAATATACTGGCACCTTATTTTCAAGAAAATGGCACAAATGATGAAAGGATAAGTGCATTTATCAATAGATTTCAAACTGCAGGGATAAATATAAATCCAAATATCCTTAGGGATTATCTTGCAATAAAATATATAAGGAATTCAATAATTCACAGTGGTTGGAATCAAAATCAAGAAGCATATATTTTAAGTCGTAATCTTCCAATCGATTCAAGACAATTAAATGAAAGCCATCTTGAGAAAATGTATTTTGTTAATTCTCAAATGATGATGTATATTGCTTCTACTGAGATTAGCGGTGCAGAAAACTTAAATATCGGTGCCAGACTTCCAGCAATAAAGCCTTATTTTTCACAATATGATATTCCTTCATTCTTATGGGGAAATCTTGAGAAAATCGATGCCCACATACACTCAGAGAAAAAATATAACGACACTTTGGCAAGTGAAATACTGTTTAATTGGAAATTATTTAAAGAACTGGCAATAGTTGGAAAGATTAATATAGAAAGATTACATGATTCAATGTCTATCCTTCAGCATTTAATTAATGAAAAGAGATTTAGCGTAACCTCGATTCCCCCTAATACATTGATGCATATGTTGGAAGGAATCAAAGAAAATCCAGAATTTGAAGAAATTATCAGGACAGGCTTAAAACTTAAAAATGAATCAATTCCAGAAGTCATAGAAAGTCTTATTCAAGGTGAATTTTGTTATAATATAATGAGTAATAATTTGGTACCGAAACTATTGTTGGAGTTTGGGAGTAGTTACAATGGAGAATTGAAGCAAACTCTTTTGGATGAAGGACTTTTTGCTGATCAATTATTCAGTCTAAACAGGCTATATTATAATTATGTAAATAAAAGGTCAAATTAATAAAGTTTTATATGGCAAGAGGTTCCAAAAAATACCCAATACCTAAGCATTTGTTAAAAATAGGTATAAGTCAGGATGATTTTGGGAACTGGCTTGATAATGTGACACTCTCCCACGTAAGACGGGACCGGAAGCGGTTTAAAGTAAAGATTAGTGGTGAAGTATACAGAAAGGCAATCCATAAAGCTGTATTGGACGATTCTGATAAAGATTATTATACATCTGAGCCATTGAATTGGCACTTAATAAGGTATTTTTCGAAGGATTATACAACAATACCTATTGAGAAACATAAGTATTTTCCAACAATTGATCATGAAAATTTGAGTGCTACCGAACCGATCTTTCATATTTGTTCACTGCGAACAAATATTTGTAAAAGTAATTATACAATTACGGAAGTTACAGGATTCTGTAGGGCATTTATTAACGGGCTTAACAGAGCTAAGTAAATAGCCAGCATTTAACAGACCAAATTTAATGAGGTTTAATTACTATTTTATTTGGTTTTTATCGTAGGCTTAGGTTTAATACTATCATTCCGTAATTTTTGTACAATTGACCCTTCAGCATAGCAACCAGTTGGCTTTTGGGGATCTATCGGAACATTAAGCTTGGAATATCTAAGATGTTTACAATTTTCATCGCTATATAAGTCAAGATAATCTTTGGTAATAGTATCTATTACATATGCTTGCTCCTCAACATTCATTTGATTATCACTACCGGAGTTTAATAATAGATTATTTACTAAGGCGTATCCAGACCAACATTTTGCAGATGCACATCCAGTAAATTTGGTTCTAATAACAATTTTGAATTTTGTCTTTTCTTTATGCTTATAAAATACTATTGAATCCGCTAAAGTATCCTTAACAAGAACATTAATAATCTCGCCATTTGGACCTAATGACTTCCAATTACCTACTAACAACTCTACTAATCTTGGCTTTGTAAGTTTTTGCCCATTTGATACAATAGGAAAAGTCAATAGTGTAAAAATCAAAAGATAAACGCTTCTCATTAGCGGTTATTGAATTAGCAGC
>Ga0210388_10001235_pt1 | contig 20130 bp, 12 predicted proteins | sample IncBWC19OmetaG_FD_155485 | JGI IMG/M metagenome (GOLD analysis project Ga0210388, IMG submission 155485) | Forest soil microbial communities from Barre Woods Harvard Forest LTER site, Petersham, Massachusetts, United States - Inc-BW-C-19-O ... | reverse complement strand
TCCCGTCGTGCGCGTGCCCGGGGACGCGAACACATTGGTCCAGGCGTCGAACATCGGCAGCAGGTAGTACCGCCCGTGCGTATCCGGGACCGAAAGCACGATCGGCTCCTTCGCCAGATCGAGAAAGGCGGACGAGTAGAGGGTGTCGACGTTGGCCCGAACGACCTGCTTAAAGGAAGCGGTCGGGAATGCCGGGACGTTGGCGAACTGATTGACGGGGGCGGCCATCCCGACGGGCACGGCGACGTTCGTGGCGTTCTGCATCGTCAGCTCCATCATGACCAGCGGCAGCCCGTAAAGGACGGCCTCGACGCCGGTCTGCAGAGCGGCTTGTTGCTTCGGCGTCAACGCCGTTGCCGTCCCATTGGTTCCTTCGGGAGCCGCCGCCGTTCCGAGGGTGAGGGCCGCTAGAAAGATACTCTTCATGCGGCGCAAGATAACAAATCGAGCGACCGGTCCGGCGACGAATCGGCCAATCCCGAGGGTGGCGGGACCGCGGCCGATCACCGGCCACCGGTGGCGTGTCGTGGGTCACCGCCGCGTCGGCGTCGGATCAAAAACAGAGGCGCAGGCCGCCGCCCCCAGGGGTCGGGAAGACTGACAAGCTCAGTCGCCGTTCTGGGCGCGGGGCGAGCTCACCGGTGTTTGAGCACGCGCGTCGTCTGTCCCGCCCGTTTCGGTTCGTGCCCATGACGCCTCCGGTACTGTGCGGGGCCGGTACCTGACCGCAAGGAGGCACGCGCCATATCGAGCGGTGGCCGATTCTCCCGGCGGGGCCCAATCTCGCGTGCACTGCCTGACCGACGTTGAAGTTGTGGTGGGCGATTGGCGGGTCAGAACCGCCGTCGCGTCGCCGACCGCGGCCCGCAAACAGCGCGTCAGCCCGATGAGAGACGGCCAGACCGGACCAGACCACCCACTCGGACCAACCACGTCAGACGCGCGCCTTCGTGCGCACCAGAGCGCCCGGCAACATCGCGATCGCGCTCCAGGCCGGATGGATGAATGCGAGCAGGATCGTAACTCCCGCGCCGGCGACCAGCAAGCGCGAGCGCGTGCAAAGCTGGCCGGCTCTCTGCGGCGACAGCGCCTGGCTGTGAAGCGCTGGGCTGCGCAGAAGATGCGCTGTTCGCAGATAAGAACACAACGTCATCGCCAGGAGGTGGGCTCCGTACAGGACCGCCACCGTCACGTGCGAGCGGTAAGCGGCCGACAGCGCTGTCGTGAACGGGAGCAAGCTGATCAACGCCAGCTGTGCGAGCTCACTCCAGAGCATCACACTGTCCAGTGATACGCAGAACGTGTAGAGCCGCTGCTGCCCCAGCCAAAACAGCGCCATGATCCCGAAGCTGGACAACCAGGTGAGCCCCCGGGGAAGCAGGTCCAACATCGCTGTCTGCAGGGCCCGCTCGCTCACGTCGCGCGGGAGCGACGGAACCTTCAAGTCGAGCACCAACAGCGTGAGGGCGATGGCATAGATCCCGTCGCTCAGCGCTTCCATTCGTTGCTTTCCGAAAGGTAGGCGCTCGGCTTGCGTCTTGGTCATCTTGTCATCCCGGCGTCGGGTCCTCGGTTGCCGGGGATGCTGCCCCTCCTCCGCTGCGCTGCAACGGTATCCTTGCTCACCTGGGCTGAATCCGCCCGCCGCCGCGACTTCTGTCGGCGCGCGACTTGCCGCCAGAAAACCCCGCCGCCAGACCAGGCCCCGCACGCGACGTCGGCCGAAAGATGTCAAAACTGTCGCGATTGAGGGCGGGACTTTCGTCGCTTCTCCAGATTGGCCCTGTTACGTTGCGCCAATGCGTCGAGCAGTAGGTATTGCAGTGCTGATTCTCGGGGTTGTCGTAGTCGCCTGGCGCGCCGCTGGTGCGGGTCCGGCGCCGCTGCGCGCGGGCGCTGTGGCCCGGCCATGAGAGGCTTGCGGGCGGGGTTGGGCATCGGGACACTGGTGACTTCGCTGCTCGGGTGGGCGGCGAGCCCGGCGCGCGCCGACGTGGTCGACGTCGCCGATGTCGACCAGCGATACGGGTTCATCGACGCCGAGCTGGAGCGCACTCGGTGGCCCGCCCAGGCCTGGTGGACGGTTTGGACGGCCAGCTATTCAGCGGCGACGCTGGGTGGCGCGGGGGTCGCCGTGCTGGCGACCAGTTATTCTGTGCGGGTGAGTGGCCGTGTGCTGGCGGCGAAATCCGCCTTGGGGGTTGGTTCCCTTGCGCTGACCTGGCGACCGTTCTGGGGAGCGACGGCGGAGCTCCATGCGATGGACGCAACCACCCCCCAGGCGCGGGCGGCGCGTCTGGCGCAGGCCGAGGTGCTTCTGGAACGGCGAGCCAAAGCCGAATCGATCGCGCGCGGGTGGGTCACTCAGGTCGCGTCCATCACCGTAAATCTGGCCGGAAGCGCGGTGCTTTGGTTTGGATACGGCCTGCACAGATCGGCGCTGATCGAGGGGGTAACTGGGTTGGCGATCTGCGAGCTCCAGATCTGGACTGCGCCTCAAGGCGCGGTGGATGCGCTCCAGCGCTACCGCGCCGGCGACCTGACGCCGCGGACCGAGCGGCAAGTGAGCTGGTCGGTCGTTCCCTGGCCCCTCGGCGGCGAGTTACGCGTGTCGTTTTGACGGACAATCGGATTGCGATCGTCGATCGCGCCGGGTGGGGACGGCCACGCGCTGTTGAGATGCGTCCTCAGTTCCGTACTGAATCGCGAATCGCGGTTGGCGTTCCCGCGTCGACCAGATTACCGATCCGATTGGGCGGTTTCGCTGCTTCGACCACCCCCATGCGTCACGGCGAGAGGACGAGAAAGAGCATCACGATTGTATTAAAAGAAACGTTCCCGTCGTAGTGACCGAGTAGTGATGGGTTGCAGGCCAAGTGCTCGCGACCCGGAAAGGTCGACGACGCCATGGGAACGATTTTCAAACGCGGCAGCCGAACCGCTCCGCGCTTCTACTTCCAGTACCGCGACGGTCTGACGGCCGTCGGCCGTCGGCGGTACACCACGCACGCTGCCAAGGGTGCCGAGGCAGCCAAACGCGCTGGCGGCCTGACGTACGGATTTTCTGCGGCGGTCAGGTGCGGGAACGGTGGTCGGCGCGTTTGTCGGGGCTCTTACCGGCTCTGCCTACGGCGACACGCACTTTCAGCGGCTCGCCGGCCGGTTGCAACATGGTGAGGTGCTCGTGAGCGTGAACGTCGACGGGCTCGCGTCCGAACACGAGATCGAGGAGATCCTCCACCATCACGGCGCTCAGACGACCCACAGGGCCCCCCCGTCCGCAGCGGCCGGCAATATCAGCTTCGGTTCCTGGGCAACCTGTTGGCTTGCCGTGCTTCGTCCGCGACATCTTGACCGCATCTCGCGGCACTCTTCCAGCGGTTCGAGGAGAGCAACAGAGGACAGCGCGCTCGTCCACCGGCGGATGATGAAAGATCAGGGACGAAGTCCGTTAGGTAGCTGTGAGCGAGCGCGTGCACCGTGGCCGGAGCTCCGCGCGTCTGGCGGGCTACCTGCTGGCGGCCGTCGTCTTTATCGGATCGTGCTACTCCTGGATAGGTCGATACACGCGCACGACCACGGGCAAGACTCCCTATGTCGATTCCCAGGGGCGCCGATTCTGGTACCTCGATATTGCGGCGCGCAGCATCGACCCAGACAAGACCGACCAGGAGCAGTATGTACGCGAGCAGTATGTTGCCGACCTCTTCGACCCCAACAAAGGCGGGAGGGTCGACGCCTTCGTCGAGAGCAAGGGTAAATTGCAGATGCTTCGGCGGCCCGGGCAGCCCCCGGTCGCTTCGCCGAACGAAGCGACCGGGGGCGTCCTGGTTTTCCGCGCGGGCTTCGTGAGCGACGTTCATATCCGCGAGCCGTCGGTCAAGCTCTTCAGCCAAAACACCAGTGAAACTCTGGACAACGTAATCGACTCGTTCGAGCGCAACGGCTATCAGGAGGCCTTCCAGAGTGCGGTCTTCGCCGCGACTGTCTCCGCTTTCAATCAGCTGGACAACCCCGACCAGAAGCCGCGCCTGGTGATCAACACCGGGGATGCGACAGACGCGGGAACCGTCGAAGAGGCCTATGACTTCGCGTCGGTCATTCACCATCTCTGGTATCCGATGCTTTACGCTCTCGGAAATCACGACGACGCGATCTTCGGGAACTACCAGCTCAGCCTCAACTATACGAAGAGCGCGGGACCAACATTTTACCCGACCGCTCAGAGAGTCAGGTTCATGAAGTTCTTTAACAGCACCCGCGTGGGGGCTGGTTTCTCGGACGCCCTGGTCCCGCTCCCGTCTGATTTTCCGGGCCTGAGTCTGAGCGCGCGCTGGGGCGCCCTCGACATTATTCGTGAAAACGAGGCCGTCGCCGAGAGCGCGCTGCCGAGCGTGAACCAGAACACTTGCGCCACTCCAGGCGTCTGCAAACAGGTGACGGGGTGCGCCGGCTTCGACCTCTACGGAACGACGCCGGGGCCGACCCAATGGGACCGATGCGACAAGTACCCGGGGTACTACTCGGTGGTCCTCCCGGCCGCCAACGGAGAGAAGGTTCAACTGATTGCCCTCAACTCGACACACGGCGACGACACGTGGGGCGAGAACGCCGCCTTCGATTCGACGCAGGCGAAGTGGTTGTTCGATCAGTTGAAGGTTCCGTCGGCTGTGACGATCCTCTTCATGCACCACCCGTCGGCGAGCGTCCCGGGCCTGATGGGGATCCTCGATCCGGTTGCTTCTTTGCATCCCCTGGTGGTTCTGTCGGGACACACCCACTCGCACGCCACCGAGTGGCGCGGCCACTTCTGGGAGGTGAACACAGGCTCACTGGAAGAGTTCCCACAATGGGCTCGGCTGATCGAGATTCGTAAGGATCTGAGGAACGGCCGCTACTACCTCAATGCGCGCGTGCTGCGTCCTCATCTACCTCTCCGGGATGTGCCCCCAGATCTGACCGCCTTTGGAATGCCCGGGGCGATGCCGCTGGACGAGTGGGATCAGGTCGTCGATGCCAAGAAGAAGCTCGAACCCTGGTTCGAGCAGCGGTTCGCCGAGTGCGACGTCATCGCGGCGCTCAAGCCCCCCGACTACGGGGGGAGAACAACCTTGCTTCAGGACTCCGCGCAGTGTGGGTACCTGGGCGCCCTCTACGATCACGTGTTCGTCCCGTACGCCACGCTCGGCAAGGCGAGTTCTCAGCGAGGAGTCGACGCCAGCGCTCAGGCAGACGTCATTCTCGACATCTCTCAATAGGAGCCCAGTGAATGGATCCCGAATCGCTCATGACGGAGGTGGTCGCTGCCTTCGAGCAGATCTTGGCTTTGCTTTGTAACAACGCCCCAGAGGTCCATCCAGCAATCGATCACGACGGGAACGCGACGGTGATCGGAATCGTGGCGATTCTGAGCCCGGCGGACAAGACATCCGTTCAGACGACGGGAGGCGCGGGCGCTCTGCAAACCTTGGCTGCCGCGATTGGCGCCCACAATGGCGGAGCCGTCGTGTCGTTTCTGATCGCCTAGCGGGAGCCGAAAGTAGGGCTCTTTGGAGTTGAGCAGCCATGGCTGCGTGTTGCGCTGGCCGCCGTTCTTGGACTCGGAAGGGATAAGCCCCTGCAGGGCAGAATTCGTCCTGCGCAGCTTGAAAGAACTTACCCCCTACCCGTTTGAGGTGATGCCCGGCAACGCCGGCGGGCGATTTCGACCCGAGGTCCAATGTCATCCGATCCGCCAGTTCCTCCAGCGCAGTCCAGCCACTCCTGGTTTGCGCGGGTTCTCTGGATTGGGCCGGATCCCCCCAACCCGAAGCGCCCCGGCGACGCGAGTGTCTGGGACACGCTCCTGACCTGGCCGGTTCGCCTCTGCATGACGGCTGGAGCGCTGGCGGTGGGACTGGTGTGGGCCAAGAGTCCCGGCGGTATGCAGCTCGGCTGGGCACTGCAGTATGGGATCCTGGTCGCGATCTCGGTGGTGACGGCCTTCTGGCTACCGTTGCTCTTTCTCAATCTGACTATCGCCCTGGCGTGGCTCGGGCTGTCTTGGTTTCCGCCCGCGGCCGGCCACCCCTCGTTCGTAAGGCGATCCGTCAAGTGGATGAATCGACAGGTCAGCCACATCGAAGCTGGCGCGACCTGGGTGGCTCTTGCCCTCGTCTTCCGTCCCGACCTCCGCTGGCAGCTCGGCGGGCTGGCGGCTGTGGTCCTGCTCGGCGGCCCCATCGTCAACGGCCTCGCGCGAATGGACCGGTTCGGAGGCGAAGAAGCGAGGGAGCGGCGTGTCGTCCTTCTCCGCGAACGGCGTTCGCTGATCTATCTGGCGACGCTGATAGGGCTGGCGCTCCTCGCGATGGAGGATCGCCATCAGTTTTGGACGATCTTCCCGCTGTTGCTGGCGATCCTCCCCGGGACCGGCGTCCGTTACCTCCGGTTCTGGTCGGCGAAACACGGTCTCCTGCCCACCACCCCTTTCCGAGACGACGAGTCGGCTGAAAGGGAGGCCGCGCGCGAGCTCGAGGTCGCGCAGGCGACCAGCTGGGTCGCCCCCACCATCACGTTGGCGATCTTCTGCGTGATCATCGCCGCATCCGTTGCGCAGCGCCGCCGTCTGGCGACAGACAACGCGAGCGAGCTGGATGGCACGCCTCCACCCGCCGACAAATGCGTCCCCGAAACTGGGGGGCCGATCGAGCCAACCCTGGCGGTTCTTCTGCTGGCCGACACGCAGATCCACGACCTCGGGCGAGAGCGGTTCCCTGGACAGATGGAGGTGGTCTCGGCGCTCGTCCCGGTCTCCCGGCGTCCCGTGGAGCTCGACATGCTCTCCACCGCCACCGTCGTCCGCTACCAATCGGTCTACGAGGAGCTGGAACGAAGGCGCTATGCGCTGGGCCTGGGGCCCGCGCTCTGGGCCCACCTCGGGGACTTTGCCGACCTGTCGTGCGTCGACGAGATGAAGCGCATGACCGGCCTTCTCGCCACGTTCGCACCTGGCGCCAAGCTGCTCGCCGGGATCGCCCCTGGCAACCACGACAGCACCTTCCAGGGGAACTTCGATTGGAGCCCCTACTGGGATCGCGCCTGCCAAGAGCAGCTCGACAAAGCGACGTCAGACAAGGCGCTCGCCGACCTGATGACGCCGCTGCTCGCCACCGACGCCGAGACGAAGAGCGTACCCGACAAGCGAATCGCAGCGACGCTGTTCCAACTGTCGCCCCGCGCGCGTTACACCATCACGCCCCTCGGAACATTGACGCAGCGCGGACGAAGTCGTGGCGTACTGGGAGTCTTTCTCGACACCTCCGATCGGTTGGCGAACAACTTCGGCATCGCCGGCGCGTTCGGATCGTTCTCGGGCCAGCAACGTCGGCAAATCTCCGCTCAGATCGGCCTGCTCCGGAGCGGGACACGACGGACCGACGCCTGGGCCGATCCTTGGTTCGTGATCTTCAGCCACGTCCCTTACGACGATCTGACCTCCTCGAGTCAGAAGGAGTTTGCCGATCTCATCGCGACGCTCGACGCCAAGCCCAGCGATTGCGCGAGCGGGGATTGTGACGAGGCACGCGTCATCGGGCTCGTCAGTGCCCACACCCACGTCGCCGAGTCTCATCGTTATTGCCTCGCCCAGCGGCTCGTGCGCGAGATCGTCGTGGGCTCGGTGATCGACCCTCCCGAGCAAGCCGCGCTGCTGGAGATCGGTCTCGACGCTCACGCGCGTGCGTCGCTGCGGCTCTCGACGATCCCCTCGATCGTCCGCGAGGGCTTCGCCTGCCCGACCGCCGTCACGCCGGTCTCCGCAGGGGCTTGCCGCGGAGTGATCGCCACGCTGTCGGCATCCGCAAATTGTGACGAGCTGGTCTCGGGAACAGACGCCGATCGGCAATCGGCGTCGACCTGCGAAGAGTTGGAACACCCGCTCTCGCTGTCCGACCAGATAGACGGGATCGCCCGACACGGCGGGCCTGCCGATCCCGAAGAGCTCACTCTGGCCGACGTCGCACGGGCACGCGCGTTGCTGAAGTGTCTCTGCCGGTCGGTGCCGGGAGATCCGGCGCCACCGCACGACTGTCCCACCGTCACAGCGCAGCCGCTCGTGCAGGAGGCCTACGCGTCGATCATCGAGGCATTGGCGCGCCGGCCCGAGCGACAGGCCGAGCTGACCTGCCTCGGATGGGCGGCCGCCGCCCTTCAAGAGCACAAGGCCAACGGCATGACGATGTCCGACGCGCTCCGGTGCGCCTTCGACGATCCGACCCTCCCCGCCGCCCAGGTCACCGTCGCCTCCTCGAGCGAGGTCCCATGTCGTTGAAGCGAGCGGCCGCGACACTGGCATTCGTGGCAGCCGCCGCAGCGCGCCCGGCTTCCGCGGGTCCGGTGAAGTACCTCGCCAGCGAGGCGACGGCAGGGGCGGTCGAGCAGATCGAACCGGCTCTCGCCCGCACGATCGGCGATATCGGAACGACGGCGGGGACGCTCGTCGACGAGACCTCTCAGGACCTCGGCACCAGACTCGACCAAGTCGACGGGATCCTCGAGAAGCGGCTTCTGCAGGTCAACGTCGAGGCGAACGACGTCGTCGACAACGGTCTCGACAAGGTCGACGGCGTGGCCCGACGTCGAATCACCCAGGTCGGTGCCGTGCTCGACAAGTCGATCAGCGGCGTCAACGCCGACGTGGCCGATCGTCTCCAACAAGCCGATCAGATGCTCACGGAGCAACTCGATCACGTCGGGCAGATCGTCAACGGAACCATTAACCAGGCCGATCAGGTCATCGGCGCGCGCATCGAGCAGCTCGACGAGATCGCCGGCCGGCGGCTCGGTGACGTCGACGTCGTCGCCACCAAGCAGCGCCTCGGCCTGGAACGAACGATCATTCGAGCCGCCTGGCTGATTGGGCTGGTCGTCTTCGTCATCGTCGTCCTGAAAGCCCTCTGGGGCGAGTACGTCGAAGCCTCCGACGACATCGCGCGCACGCCCGCAGGCACCGCACGCGCGCGCGCCTATGTCACGACCCTCGCCCCGCCGCTGCTGAAACACGGCCTCGTCGCGGCGATCGTGGCGGTCCTGCTGGCGACGGTGCCGCAGCGGCTGCCCATGGCGGCGGTCAAGGATCAACAGGCGCTCGTCGCGTATCACGCGGGTGAACTCGCCAAGAGCGTGGACGCCCTCGACTGGACGGAGGTCAGGTTCCACGCTTCGGAGCTCGAGTTCCTCGACGCGCCCAACACCGGCCGCTACAAGGTGCTGGAAGCCAAGGCCGACGTGCTGCGCGATCTGCTGGGCCGCCCCACCTCCCTGGCGACGACGGCGGGTGCGGGCGCAATCTTGGCCCGGGTCGAGGCGGTAGAACGGCTGGCCGAAGGCCGTCTCGATCCCGATGCCGCCACGGCGAGGGCGCTGGTCGTCTGGAAGCAGGGGGAGACGCGGGCGCAGGAGCACCAGGCGGCGGCGCTGGCGGCCCGCGCTCTGTGGTCGAGCTCCCGCGGCTTCACCTTGGCGCCGATGGCTCGGCTTCTCGTCGAGGCCTATGTGCACGCACCCGACCCGGCAGAGGATTCTTCCTCCAGCGCGGAGTTGGAACCGAGCTCGGGGATGGCGGCGATGCTCGCGCTCCCCGCCTCCCCCGCGACCGGCTCCCCCTTCGAAGCGGCGGAGACTCTGTTTCACCTCATGGAGAGGGTTGACAGCGATTCCTCCGCCGCATTCGTGGCGATGATCGAAGCGCAGGCGCTCGTGGCCACCAGCCCCAAGGGCGCGACCCATTCGTCGGCCGATATCGCGAAAGCAAAGAAGGACCGAAACGATCAAGCGCAACGTGTGGTGACCGCCTGGGAGACGTTCGACAGCGCGCTCCGCACGACCCCCATCCTGGCGGGCAACGCGCTGGTCCTTCAGGTGTTTCGCCTGAACGACGTCTTCCTGAGCCACGCGCTCTGGTACACCGCGCAGCCCGACACCGCTGAATGGCCCAAGGAGTTGGCAACGCTGCAGAGTCCCTCCGACCGGAAGCTCAAGTTGGCCATCGCGCCGGCCCGGGTGACCTGGGCGCGACGGTACGCGCCCGCGTTGCGAGGTCCCGTCCGCGGCCTCGTCCAGGTGCAAGAGTCGCAGCGGTATGAGGTCCTCGAAAAGGCGACGCTCAGCTTCGAACGCTCGTACGGGGTCTTCCGGGGCGCGCCCGCGCGGGCCCGGCGCTCCAACGCGAAGGGATCGAAACCGACCGTCTCCTGGCCGCCTGCCGCCGAGTTGAACAGCCTTGCCGCGGCCAACGACGCCGCGGCGCTCGGCCTCTATGTATCGGCCGAGGGGACGGGCGCCCGCGGCCCGCTGGCGCTCAAGATCGCGGGAAACCTCGATGAGGTGCAGCAGAAGCTCCACGCCAAGACCTCGCAGGCCATCGGTCAGCTCGAGACCAACGGCTACCAGAAGCTGCAAGGGGCAGGCGTTGTCGTGAACGAGAAGCTCGCTCAGGAGCGGTCCGACCTCGTCAACAAGCTTCTCAGCCGACTATCCGGACGAACCACGCGCCTCATTTGATCGGACCGTATTCGATCCCCCATCGTCAAGGAGAGTTCCCATGTACCTTTCGAAACCGCTCGAGGAGATCGAGGATCGCTACACCGTCGTCGTCGTCGGCTCGGGGTACGGAGGCGGAATCACGGCCTCTCGAATGTCGCGCGCCGGTCAGTCCGTCTGCGTCCTCGAGCGCGGGCGCGAGTTCCAGCCGGGCGAGTATCCCGACACGACCCCGGAGACCCTGGCGGAGACGCAGATAGATACCTCCGACGGTCACCTCGGCTCCCGTCTGGGGCTCCTCGACTTCAGCGTCGGGAAGGACATCAACGTGCTTCGCGGCTGCGGCCTGGGCGGAACGTCGCTCATCAACGCGAACGTCTCGATCCGTGCCGACCGCCGCGTGTTCGCCGACCCTCGCTGGCCGAAGGAGATCAGGAGCAATCCGGACGCGTTGAATGCCGGGTACGACCGCGCCATCGAGATGCTGCGACCCAACCCTTATCCTAAGACCTCCCTCCCGCTCGCCAAGCTCGAGGCCCAGAAAACGTCGGCCGCCGCGATGCGCGCCGACTTCCTCGAGGCGGCCATCAACGTCAACTTCCACGAGCTCGAAGGCGGGCTCAATCACGTCGGCGTTCAACAGGCCGCCTGTACGTTGTGCGGCGATTGCGTCACCGGATGTAATCACCGGGCCAAGAACACCACGCTCATGAACTACCTTCCCGACGCCTGCAACCATGGCGCCCACATCTTTACAGCCGTGACCGTCCGCTCCGTGGCACGCGGACCGAGTGGATGGGAGGTCCGCTACTGCCCGGTCGACTCGGGGCGCGATGCCTTCGACGACCGCGACGAAATGACTGTCTTCGCCGATATCGTCGTCCTGGCCGCCGGCGCGCTCGGATCGACGGAGCTCTTGCTGCGCTCCAAGCAGCGTGGCCTGGCGATCTCGGAGAAGATTGGCCACGGCTTCACGGGAAACGGGGACGTGCTCGCCTTCGGGTACAACACGGACCAGCGGATCGACGGTGTGGGGGCCGGACACCGTCCTCCCGACAGGATCGACACCCCCCGACCGGGTCCGTGTATCACGGGCGTCATCGACCTGCGCGGGCCGGGTCCACTCGACGAAGGGATGATCATCGAGGAGGGCTCGATCCCTGGATCGATGGCGCCGACGCTACCCGGAGTCTTCGTCGCCGCCGCACGTGTCTCCGGGACCGATACCGGCAGCGGCGTGGCGCACCTGGTGGCCGAACGCGGCCGCGAGCTCGAGAGCTTGGTCGGGGGCGCCTATCACGGCGCGATCCGGAACACGCAGACCTACCTCGTGATGGCGCACGACGGCGCGAGCGGGCAGATGGTCCTCGAAGACGATCGCTTGCGGATCAACTGGCCCGGCGTTGGCGGCCAGGGGGTGTTTCAGCGCGCCAACGCCAACCTGCGCGCCGCCACCAAAGCGCTCGGCGGAACGTTCGTCGAAAACCCGTTCTGGCTCCGCGAGAGCACCCATCCGCTGGTGACCGTTCACCCACTTGGCGGCTGTCCCATGGCGGACGAAGCGGCGAACGGCGTGGTCAACCACAAGGGACAGGTCTTCTCGGGCCCAGATGGGAACGGCGTCTACGAAGGGCTCTACGTGAGTGACGGAGCGGTCATCCCCCGCTCGTTGGGGGTGAACCCTTTGCTCACGATCTCGGCGCTCGCCGAGCGCTGCTGCGCGCTCATGGCAGCTGATCGAGGTTGGGTCATCCCTTATGCGCTCCCCTCGAAGCCGTCCGCGCCACCTCCGCCCCGGCCCCTGGGGGTCGAGTTCACGGAACGAATGGCCGGCTACATCTCGACCACCGTGCTCGACGAGGACTACGCGCGAGCCTACGAAGATGGGAAGAACAAAGGGTCGTCGTTCGCCTTCGTCGTGACGATCGGTGTTGGCGACCTCGCGAGGCTCATCTCCGATGAGACCTACCTCTCCGATATGGTCGGCTCTGTCGAAGCACCGGAGCTCTCGCCCGAGCCGCTGACCGTCACCGGCGGAAAGTTCAGCCTCTTCATCACTGACCCGAACCGCGTCGAGGGCAAGCAGATGCGCTACCGCATGCGGCTCGACGCCGTCGACGGAAGCCAGTTCCTCCTCGAAGGCTTCAAGTTGATCCACGACGATCCTGGTTTCGATCTCTGGTCGGACACGACGACCCTCTACGTCACGCTGTCGCGCGGCGACGGCGCGGCCAAGCAGGTCGTCGGCCGGGGGATCCTCCGCATCGCCCCGACCGACCTCATGCGGCAGCTCACCACCATCAAGGCCATCAACGCCACCAGCGCGGCCGAACGACTCGAGACCGTCGCGACCTTCGGAAAGTACTTTGCCGGGACGCTCTGGCACGTCTATGGCGGCGTCGCCGCGGGTGACACGCTTTTCGACCCCGACGCGCCAGCCCGGAAGAAGCGTCCCCTGCGCGCTCCGACGCCGACGCTTCATGCGCTCCCGGTGAGCGATCTCCAGCTCCGCCTCACCCGCTACGAGGGGGGGACGAAGGGCCCCGTCTTGTTGGCGCACGGGCTCGGTGTTTCCAGCCTCATCTTCACGATCGACACCATCGAGACAAACCTGGTCGAGTACCTCGTCGCGCATGGTTACGACGTCTGGCTCCTCGACTATCGATCGAGCATTGCCCTTCCGGCAGCCGCGACGCAGTACAGCGCCGATGACATCGCGACCCAGGACTTTCCGGCAGCCGTGCGGCGTGTCCGCGAGATCACGGCAGCGAAGTCCGTGCAGGTCATCGCCCACTGCTTCGGTGGCACGACCTTTACGATGGCGATGCTGGCCGGGCTCGAGGGGGTCCGCTCGGCGGTCATCTCCCAAGTCTCGGCTCACGCGGTGGTCCCGACACTGACCAAGCTCAAGACCGGCCTGCACTTTCCTGGGACACTCGACCTCCTCGGCGTGAAGTCACTCACCGCCTACGTTGACAAGCACGCCGACTGGAAGGCCAAGCTCCTCGACGACGCTCTCCGACTCTATCCGGTTGGCGCCAACGAACGTTGCCGCAGCGCCGTCTGCCACCGGATCAGCTTCCTCTACGCCCCGCTCTACGAGCACGCGCAGCTCAATCAGGCCACCCATCTGGCGCTGCACGAGATGTTTCAGTTGGCCACCATCCGGGCCTTCGAGCACCTGGCGCGCATTGCGAACGTCGGGCACGTCGTCGGATTCGATGGCGCCGAGTCATACCTCCCGCACCTAGATCGCATGGCCGTTCCGATCGCCTTCATTCACGGCGCCCGGAATCAATGCTACCTCCCGGAGAGCACGCAGAAGACGCTCGAGGCGCTGCGCCAGGCCAACCCCTCCATCCCGTACCGGCGCTACGAGATCCCGGACTACGGTCACATCGATTGCATCTTTGGGAAGGACGCCGCTCGCGACGTCTACCCGCACATCGTCGCCCATCTCGACGAGACCGCCGGCGCTGGGTAGGCAAAGTGGATCGCCCGCCTCAGACGCCGATCGGATGGTTCAGACTCCTGGCCGAAGAACGTCCCGCAGACTACCGGCCGTCCGAGCGTTCATTGGCCGCGCGCGTGCCTTGGCCCGCCGGGTTTGACCCCGAGCGAAACCCAGTGTTCGCGCACAACGTGCTCGACCTCTCCGTCGACGCGGCGGCGGTCTTCGAGATACTCGTCTCGGCCCTCGCCTGGCCTTCGTTCTATCCAAACTCGGCCGACGTCCGGATCGGCGATGGCCAGGCGGGGGCGCTCGGTCCGGGAACGTCGTTCACCTGGACGACGTTCGCCGTCTCGCAGCAAAGCCGCGTGACCCTGTTCAAACGGGATGCCGCTCTCGGCTGGACCGCCGACAGCCCTGGCACCCGCGCGTATCACCGTTGGCTGCTCGAGGATCTGCCCGGGACGGGCTGTCGGGTCGTCACGGAGGAGTGCCAGTTCGGTCCCCTCGCCTGGATTGGCCGCCGCTGGATGAACCCCAGCCTTCGCGCTGCTCATCAGCTATGGCTGGAACGACTGAGCAAACAGGCTGAACGAGCCTCTCCGTCATCGATCGGATCGCGGTCATGACGGCCTGGGGGTCTCCAGCCTCCGGGTCCTGCGAAGGGTCCGACCGTGAGCGGCCGGTGACCGACTTCATCCTCGTCGACCTCGACACCGACCTCGCGCGCCAGCGAGCAATCGAGACTTTTCCCTCCCTGCTCAATCGCGTTCTCGAGCACGTCTCGACCGAACGCGCCAGCGTCACTTGCTACGTAACGAACGACGCCGTGTTGCTCCGCGCGCAGGCCGACGGTCGACCGGAGTACTTGTCCCCGGGACAGCGCCTCGACGAACGCAAAGACCGAGGCGTGGCGGCCTGGACGATGATCGTAAAGGTCGATGGTCCGCTGGGCCTGGTGCGGACCGTGGTTCGGGCGTTCGTCCCTCTGATCTCCGTTTTCGGGCGCGTTCGAGAAACCCGACCGCGGCGCTCCCGCTCCTCGCATCATCCGCTCGAGGCGACGGTGCGCGACCTCGACGACGATCACCCATGGCCGAAGACTCGGAAAGTGTTCGTGCGGGTCGCGGAAGGTGACGTGCGAGGGCCGGCACTATTTCGCGTCGTTCCGATTCGACGGGCCCCGCAAGCGGCTGGCCTGAGTGGACACGTCTGGGCGGCGTTCCGCGCGCACGGGAAGGGACGCCTCCCAGACGGATCATGGCGCACATACGCCCTTGCCAGCACGACGCTGATCGACGCGTTGAGCTCCGTATTCGAGGAAGAGCGTCTCCCTTTTCTCTCCCTGACGATCGTCGACCACCGTCGCGGAATCCTGGACCTGATCGGAACCGTTGATGACCCAGGTCCCGCGACAGTCGCGCGACGCGCCAAATGCTTCAGCCGCGCCGAGCAAGTTCGCCGCGATCTCCCCTGTACGACCTCATTCCTCCGGCTGCGCTGATGCAACGAAACGACGCCCCCTGGATGCTGGTCCTCCTCGCTGGGATGGGCGCGATGGTGGCTCCCGGCCTCTACCGGCGCTCGGGTAGCGGCGAAGGACTCGCGCTTTCTCATGAGAAGGTCGCGCACGCCGCGGCCAAGGCGACGCCGTCAGGCCATCACCCCTCCAACGCGCCTCAAGGCGACGAGCCGACGGCCATCAAGGCTCGGGACCTGCTCCGCGACGTGGTGGGATGGCCGGCGCGTCCCAAGGACACGCTCGAGGGGACGGTGGCGGAGCTCAGGACGGCCGGCGTCTCCATCTCCAGCCTCATCGTGACCGTTCCCGATCCCGCCTTGACCGCGTTCGATTCGTCCTACGACCAGGCGCTCGAGTCCGTGGAACGGGCGGCGGCTGCGGCCGACTTCGCGCCCTACCGCTTCGACCTCCCATGGTCCGAGCCGGTCCCGAACGCTACGGCCTTCGACATCGCACTACCGTCTTCAATCGACCCGGCCGTCCATGTGCGGCCACCCACCGAGGACGCGGCCGAAACGACGGCCGGCGTTCTCATTTTTCGCAGATGGAAGCCAACGGACCACGGCTCGCGGTTTCCCGACCTGCTCGTCGCCCTCATCGTCGGAGAGACCGCCACAGGAGGTCTGCACCAGGTTGCCTTTCGCGCGGCGCTCTCGGTCGCCGACACGATTGACACCCGTCAGCGGTTCTGCGCCGCGGATGGCAGCGGGCCTCCCTTGTCGATCCTTGGTCCCTTCTTTTCCAGCAGCGCACTTTCGCTGCGCCTCCTGCTCGACGAGCACCTCGCGTCACACGGCCGCGCTCACGGCTCCATTGTCGTCGTGACCGGAACCGCCAACGGGCGCAATAACTTTGCGACCCTCGGAGCGCCCGGAAACATCCAGTTCTCCTCGGCCACGGTTTCATCGGACGCCTTACAGGCGGTCATTTTGCGGGAGATCGCGGAGCGCGGATCCAAAGACCCGGGCACCCAGGACGTCGCCTTTCTCGTGGAGGCGGGGACCTCCTGGGGGCTCGACGCGGGGAGCAGCGAGGAGCTCGACGCCTCCCCTGGACGCACCAGCGGCCCACCACTCTTTCACTTTCCGCTTCACGTCGCACAGCTGCGCGCCGAGCGCGAAAAATCAAAGGGCAACGCGCAGGCCGACGTGCGTTTTCCGAGCCTCGAGACGACGCTGCAGCTCCACCTCGATCAGGATCGTGAATCGCGTGACGAGCTGCCCGTCCGTTCGTCGCTCACGCCCTACACGGTCGAGCTCGCCCTGCGCGAACAGTTGGGCGCGATCGCGCGCGAGCACTACCGTTTTCTGGGAATTCTCGCCACCGACCCGATGGATACGGTGTTCATCGCCGAGGAGGCTCGACAGTACTGCCCCGGGGTGCAGCTGTTCGCGGTCGGCGCCGAGCAGCTCTTCTCTCACCCGGACCTCATGCACGACCTCAATGGCCTGCTGGTCGCTTCCACCTACCCGCTATCCGAAGACATCGATGGCTGGACCAACGACAGCAATCGACAGGCGTTCGCGAGCGAGGTGGCGGAGGGTGTTTACAACGCAGGTGTCGCGCTTCTCCATGAGATCGGGTTGACGAGCACGCTCAAGGACCTACGGGACTATCGAAATCCGTTCGACGATTCGTCCGCGGGAGCGCAGGTCTGGTTGAGCATGATCAACAACGGTGCTTCCTGGCCCATCCACGTCGAAGCGGCTCGGGGAGACTCCTTTCTCGTCAAAGGACTCCCCGCGGCTCCCGGCCGTTCTTCGCAGCTGCGGCACAGCGTGGGGGCGCTGGCCGGCGGAACGTATTGGCTGGTGGTCAGTGCAGGTCTGTTTCAGCTGTTTTGGCTGGGGTTCACTGTTCGCGGGCGGCGAGCCTTCCGCCACGCCGATCTCGTCTTGCGGCTCGAACGCGCTCGGGCGACCGGAGCCATGCTCGCCGCGCTGTTTTTCACCATCCTTTACTGGACGGTGGTCGTCGCGCGACTGAGCAAGTCACCCACCACCGTCATCGAGCGGTGGGCCTGGCCAGTGGCCGAGATCGGCGGGTTTGCCGCCTCCGCGATTCTGTTTCTAGCTTTTGTCCGCGCCGCAGTTCCCGCCCTCCAGTGGATGATTTCGGGGCTTCGCGCAGAACCGCCCGCCCATCGCAGCGCGCGCATTCGTTCTGCCATTGTCTGTCTCTGCGGGCTGGTCGTCGGCGTTCTTGGCGTTCTCTTCATCGCAAACCTCGTCTGGCCCCCCGCCGGCTCGACGGCCGGGGACCTTTTTCTCACGCTGTTCAGAACGATTGAACCGACCGGCGGCGTGTCGGTGGCGCTCCCCCTCCTTTATGTCGCGATCGCCATCTATCTCTGGGGCTACTTCGACTACCGCCGGGCCCGCGAGCAGGCGCGCTTTCCGGACGCAGTCCCGTTCCCTCAGGATGCGGGACTTGGTTTCGGTCACCTCCGCGATACGGCCGCCGAGGTCGCGTTCGGTTCCTCGAAGACATTTCGTACCGAGGAGATCCTCGCCCTCGCGTCTGCGGTGGTGCCAGGCATCTATTTTTGCCATCGCCTGACCCCGACGTTCGAAACGGCCGCCTTCGACCATCTCTTCAAGGCGGCCGTATTCTTCCTGGTCGCCATCATCCTGAGCTCGGCGGGCCGCGTCCTCGCCCACTGGTCCGATCTCGAGCGCTTCCTGGGCCGTCTCGACGATCAGCCATTCGTCGACGCCTTCGACCGTATGGGACCGGCTCCGCCGCGGCTGTTCGGTCTGGACCTTGGCGCACGCCTGCCGCACGTCGAGGAACTGGAGGAGGTTGTTCGCCTCACGGACGTTCTCGCGAACGAGACCTCACCCACCGCAGCAGGCGGATCATTTTCCGAACGGTTGCAAACGGAAGTCGTCCTCATCAAGCGCGTCTTTCAAGCCGAGATCGGCGGAGCCTTCACCGACGCTCGCGTCGGAGCGCAGGCCGCTCTCTTCCGAATGGCCCGACTGCTCTTCACGGCGCTCGAACGCGTCTGGGCGGCCATGCCGCTGCCGGGGGAGGTGATCCCCGTCAGCCAGGAAACGCCGTCCGAGCGAGGCGTCGAGACCAGGCTGGCGTTCCAGGCGTATCGACGGCACGCCCCTCCCGACACACAACGCTGGATTCGTACCGCAGAGGATGTCGTGGCCCGTCAGGTCGTAGCCGTGATCGATCTAGGACTGACCCGTCTTCGCAATCTGATGACCTTTACAGTTACCGCCTCGTTGTTGTTGGTCTGCGCCATCGTGTCGTACCCGTTCTATCCCACGCGATTCGTCCAGCTGTTCGCTTGGGCGTTCGCGATGGCGTCGATCGTCGTGAGCTGCATCGTGCTAGCGGCAATCGAACGGAACCGCATCCTGAGCAGAATCGCCCATACCGACCCTGGGCGCCTGAACTTCAACCCCGCGTTCCTCGGCCAAATCGTGATTTACGGAGTACTTCCGTTCGGCGCCCTGCTGGCGACGGTGTTTCCGGAGGTGGGCGGCGTTCTGTCGTCATGGCTTCAGCCGCTGGCCCGCGCCCTTCGGTAGAGCGCCTTCCAGGTCGGAGATTCGAGTACTTCACCACCGGCCTGACCAACGGCCGGATCTCGACCGACCGTCTGCCGCTCGAGGAACGAGTTCAGGTCGGCAGGGCGGATCCTGATCGAGTTAACGATCCAGACGTGGCTCGGCTCGTTCTTCGAGCCAAGATGCTCGGTGCTGCTCCCTAGTTAGGGCTGGCAACCTTCCGCCATCCATTTAGCAAAGAGGTCAATCCATGATTGCGGCCACGGGCCGTCTCCCCGCGGCGGCGGTGGGGGCATTACGGCGCCGTGGATTCCCCGAATCCGGTCATAGATGATCGCCGCGCGGGCTTTCACATCCTCATATCGAGCCAGGTTGAACGCCTTGCTCATGGAATGAACGTCCAGTTCCGTGAATAGCGGGCGAATGTCCGCTTGAAAGCTCGTCGGTGTTCCCATTGCTCCTCACTTTGACAACGCGTCCTTCGCAACTTACGATCTGTTTCGCCTCCCGCAACTGCGGCCGCACCCCTCGCGAGCCCCGCCTGAGATCGTTGTCCCTCCCGTCCCGTACTCCTTCGGCGTGACGCCGACGGTCTTCCGGAACCAACGGTTCAAGTGACTTTGGTCGTAGAAACCGCAGGCATGCGCCACATCGATCGGGCGATCGCCTTTCGCGAGTAGTGTTCGCGCTCGCGCGACACGAAGCTGCATCAGGTACTCGTAGGGCGTCAGGTGAAAGGCGCGCTGAAACGTACGAACCACATACGCGCGGCTGAGCGAGACCTCACGCGCGAGCTCGTCGAGTGTGAAATCATCGGAAACGCGCGCTCGAAGGACGTCGCGGATCCGCTCTGCACTGCCCCGATCGGTTCGCGTGCGCCCTGCGCCGGCTGGTCGTACCAGAGTGGCGACGGCCTCTCGCGCACACGCCGCGACGAGCGTCTCAATTTCCAGCGCCGCTTCTTCAGAATCGACGGCTTCGAAGACCGCAGCCGCTGCCTTGAAAAGCGACGGTTCATGGCGGTAGGAGAGCACGCTGGGAAAGTCTCGCGGTCGGAGGCCGGCGGCCTCGAGGGCGGCCGTCATTTCGCGTTCGCTCAGCGCCAAGAT
>Ga0210388_10001234_pt1 | contig 20131 bp, 23 predicted proteins | sample IncBWC19OmetaG_FD_155485 | JGI IMG/M metagenome (GOLD analysis project Ga0210388, IMG submission 155485) | Forest soil microbial communities from Barre Woods Harvard Forest LTER site, Petersham, Massachusetts, United States - Inc-BW-C-19-O ... | reverse complement strand
GCACGCACCGCAGGAGAGCGAAAGATGCGAGCTCTCCCTGAGATTCGGAAGTGCACCAAATGAACGTTGAGACCTACGTTGGCGTGGCGTTTGCCGCTATTTCCTTTGGGCTTGTGATTCTGGCTCGGCTGCAGCTCGGCAAGTCGTTTACTGTAACTCCAAGAGCAAGCAGTCTCGTAACGCATGGCCTGTACTCTCGATTGCGACACCCGATGTATATATTTTTCGACGTGTCCGTTTGCGGGATTGCACTTGCCCTGCATCGCTGGTATGTGTTGTCGCTCTTGGCTATTCTGTTGCCACTTCAAATGAAAAACGCGCGCAAAGCGCAAGATGCTCCAGGAGAAGTTCGGAGAACGTTACGAGACCTATCGTCGTGCTACATGGTTCTAAGGCATGGCCATTTGATTGCCACTCCGAATCGAACTCTCGCAACTTATGTTCAGAAGTTATCCTTGAGCGCTTCAGAGCTGATTCACCTTGCTGGCCCTCATTGGGCGACTCTATGATAAGCATGGCTCGCCTTCGGAGAATATGCCAGGACGAGGGCATATGCAGCAAATCCACGTCTATGTCGTCATTCCACCACGCCTCTTACTACTGGATGTAGCGGGCCCGCTTGAAGTAGTGCGCTGGGCCAACCATGTACAAACATCGGTGCGATTCGAAGTGCACTATGTGGGACCATCTTCCTCCTTGCAGACTTCGATTGGCCTGACCCTGACGGCGATCGATCCGCTCCCAGACAAGCTACCCCGGAGAGCGTTAGTCGTGCTAGCCGGCGACGTGGAGCAGGTAATGATGCCTGGCGGTAAGGGCCGTCCCGAAAGATCAAGCGCGGATGCTGCTCACGAGGGAGCAATTGTTGAGTGGCTTCAGGCTGTCATCCGACCTGGCCACAAACTGATTTCGATCTGCTCGGGAGCATTGCTGGCGGGGCGGGCCGGTCTACTGGATGGACGTGCTTGCACTACACATTATTCCTGCTGCACAGAACTCGCGCTTCTTGCTCCGAAATCCCGGGTTCTGGAAAACCGCCTTTATGTTGAGGATGGCGAGCGCTATTCCAGCGCGGGTATCACAGCAGGCGTTGACATGATGCTACACATCGTCGGTCAACTCACCGATCAGTCTTGCGCCGTGGCAATCGCGCGCTATCTGGTTATATATATGCGTCGCAGCGGTGCCGATCCTCAGCTGTCACCGTGGCTGGAAGGTCGCAATCATATTCATCCAGCGGTGCACCGAGTACAAGACGCAATCGCAAACGACCTTACGAAACCCTGGACTTTGAGCGGTCTGGCGAAGATCGCCGGAGCCGGCAATCGTCACCTCTCGCGTTTGTTTAACGAAAACGTCGGCATGAGTATCAAAGACTACTGCAACCGCCTGCGCGTGGCGCTTGCGAAGGAACTGCTCAGTGAGACTAGCCTCGACATGGAACGAGTGGCAGAACAAGCTGGCTTTGCCTCTTCACGCCAACTGCGGCGTGCATGGCGAAGGATATACACGACTGCCCCGCGGCAAGCGCGCAATAGCCCCGATTTTTAAGCCGACCAAGCCTTCCAAACGAAAGGACTCCCACGTGGGAGCCTTTAATCTCTTCTTGCAGCAGCATGGCCGGGAACGAACTATCTTCTCGGCGTACCTTTTGAGTGCCCTTCTTTTTCCTGCCGGATCGGCTTTAAGCCTTTTAGAATCTGGCCAGGCACGAGGAGAGACTCGAACTCCTGACCTCTACCGCGTCAAATATGCAAACAACCGTTTGATAATAGGTGGCTAAGAGTCGTTCAGTTGCGACTAGTGTTCTTTGTATCTCACTAAGTGCAAGGGCACCGGCCAGTGATTGACAACTCGCGCCTTCCATAAAATGAGGACTTTTCCATCTGTGGAAGTTTTATGCAATATTGCCACGGACGCGATCGTGCAGATACCGTTAAACTACTTGACAGCCTCCTGCATCTGAGTGTGTAGTGCTAGGTTGTTGCGGTGAAGGAGTTCACCTTTAACCGCTGCCCATCGAGATAGTCGATGCGACGGGCAGATGATGACTCCTAACAGGGAATCCTGTTGGGAAGTCATGCCCTCCCAGCACGATCCCTAATCACAAACTGGAGCTTGAGTCCATGACAAATACATGGGTTCTTTCCGCTTTATGGGTCGGTCTCGCGTTGGTTGCGACATTGCTCGCCATCTGGTTTCATATGTCGACGGCGTTGTCGGAGATTGTCGTTGGCACCGTCGCTCAGTTGATCATCGGCGCGGCGTTTGCCCGCGGCGGATTACTGGGCAATACTGAGTGGATCACCTTTCTGGCTGGCACGGGCGCTATCGTTTTGACGTTCCTGGCCGGCGCCGAACTTGATCCAACCATCTTTCGCACCAAATGGCGTGAGGCCCTGATTATCGGTCTTTCGGGCTTCTTTGGCCCGTTCCTTGGATGCACACTCATCGCACACTTTGTGCTGCATTGGCCCATCATGGCCAGTTGGCTCTGTGGAGTTGCGCTCTCTACGACTTCGGTCGCCGTCGTTTATGCCGTCATGCTCGAACTGGGTTTCAATGCGACGGAGTACGGCAAAGCGATCCTCGCAGCATGTTTTGTGAACGATCTAGGAACAGTGATTGCCCTGGGGCTCATTTTCTCTCCCTTCACCTTCAGGACATTGATTTTTGTCATTGTCTGTGTGGTGGTCTTCGCCATCCTGCCGTTTCTCACTCCTTGGTTTTTTCGCAAATATGGCGGTCGTGTATCGGAACTCGAAGCCAAATATCTGCTGTTTCTTCTCTTCGGGTTGGGCGGACTGGCGCTGTGGGCAGGAAGCGAAGCTGTGCTGCCAGCCTATCTGATTGGAATGGTGCTGGCGGGAACGGTGGGCAAAGATCACGCTCTGATACGCAGGCTCAGAACGCTCACCTTTGGATTTCTCACACCTTTCTATTTCATTCGCGCTGGCTCTTTCGTCTCCGTGCCTGCGCTTCTGGCAGGGCCGGTTGCGTTGATTGTTCTCTTCTTTGCAAAAATGCTGACCAAAATCGTTGTCGTGCTGCCGGCGGTCCGGGTACATAAGTATGAAGGCTCGGCAGGTATGTATTACACCCTGATGATGTCTACGGGGCTGACCTTCGGGACAATTTCAGCCCTCTTTGGACTGAACCACAAGATCATTACCCAAGCGCAGTATTCCTATGTGGTGGGGACGGTCATTGGAAGCGCAGTAATTCCAACACTCATTGCGAATTCGTTCTTCCTGCCCCGGCATTTGCTACCGAAGAAGCACGATAGCGGGAGAGTGTCAGAGGCAACAGTTCAAGCACCGGCAGAGCCAGAGGCAATCTAGGAGGTAAGTATGGGAGGTCAGGAAGCGCAGGTATTTCGCCGTATTCTCGCCGCCTATGACGGTTCTCCACAGGCGCAGCATGCAACCGAGTTGGCGCTTTCGCTGGCAACGGCAATGCACTCGCATCTGTTGATCTTCGCCGTCATTCGCCCCCCGGAACCAGCGACCCGCTCTGAGTGAATGCGATGCTGGACGACGCCCGTGAACACTATGAACAGAATTTTGTTTTATTGCGGGAACGGGCGAAGCAGAAACACGTGGATATCGCGACGGAGATTGTGGTGGGGCATCCGGCCGAGCAGATTATCTTCTGGGCACGAATGTGCTGCCTGTAGGGGTCAATCCGATTACCGCTGTGCCTACAAAACTACGCTATGGCTCGACCCTCAGAGCCGCAGTTGCGTATGGTGATGGCCGCAGCGAGGCAGTGTCAGTTGAGGAGTTGTGCCGCCTGGTTACGGAACAAGGTAATCCGGGAAATCTGAAGACCGTCGTTCGCGCGATAGTCGAAGTCCCTTCTCCACGATTGCAGCAAGGCATTTTGCTGGTTGATACACCGGGTCTCGGCTCGCTGGCTAAACGTGGTGCCGCGGAGACACTTGTCAATCTTCCTTCCTGCGATCTCGCGCTTTTGCTGATCGATGCGGGGGCGACGTTGAATGAAGAGGACATTGGCACGCTCCGGCTCCTTTATGAGGCCGGCATTCCGGCCCTTGTTCTGCTCAGTAAGGCAGATCTGCTGGCCAATGGTGACCTGCACCGGGCCATCGCCTACATCCAGGAACACGTCAGGCGCGATCTCCGACTTGATATCGCGGTGCACCCGGTCAGCGCGCTCGGCAGTTACTCGGTAATGCTCGACCAGTTCTTTGAACAAGAGCTGTTTCCACGTTTTGAGAAGGCACGTGTTCTCCGAAAGGCTTCGGTGGCCAGAAAGATTGGTTCCCTCCGTGAGGCTATTGCGTCTGCGCTTGAAAACGGTCTCCAGCGCGAACAGCGAGGGAAATCGAAGGTGCGGGAAGATTCCCCCGATCTGGAATCGCTGCTCCGTCTCGTGACAGGAGAAGTTGGAGAGCAATCCATCGCGCTCGACCACGCTTTTCGCGGACTTGGGGAAGCGCCAAATGCAGTCCTTGATTTGGTCGCGCAGCGGGCAAGCACATGGGCGCGCGCCACCTCTGAAAACAAGCTGTGCTCTTTGCAGCTTTCTGAATGGATTCACGAGGTCGTTGCCAGCTCTATCCAACCCTCCATCGACCGGAGCGTGGCTCAGCACGCAGCGGATTCCTTGCAGAGCATTGCAAAAGAGATGGGCCGGAGCGACACACCGCGCAGGAAGATTTCGATCTGTTTCTGAGAGACCTGCCGCGATTTGAGCTCGCGGCTTTGCCTATTGAGATTGTCATCACCCCCTGGGGGTTTCTCGGGGAAAGTGTGCTTCGGTCAAGAATCAAAGGCAGCCTTCGCCGGAGCATCGGCTTACCTTTCAGTGGGGCACTCCACCTGTATGGCATGGCGTTGTCCGGGTGGAGCAAGCAGGCTGTGCATAAGCTTGAAGCGCTGGTGAATTCCTACGCGGACGCATATCGCGTACAGTTACACCGTATCAGTGGCGTTTCAGGGCAAGAGGCTGGTCCTGGCCAGATGGAGGAGGATCTCAATCTCCTCGCCCATCGGAAGACAGAAGCCGCGCCCGACCTCGATGTACAACGCGCATGAGGTAAGGAGAGACAGATCTTGAAATATTTCTTTATCGCATTCGGAGGCGCACTTGGCTCTATCGCCCGGTATTGGGTTGGGGCAACGATCGGTGGCCGAATGGGCACCAGGTTTCCCTATGGCACCTTCGTAATCAATATCACCGCATGTATTGTTATCGGCTTCTCCCTGACATTTCTGGGCAAACGCACGGAGTTGAATCCAGCATGGAGGTTTCTGGTCCCTGTGGGTTTTGTCGGAGCTTACAGTACCTTTTCCACGTTTGAGTGGGAGGCATTTTCCAATTTGCAGACGGGGGCTTTTCTGATTGCAACACTGTATGTCGTTCTGAGTTTCTTTCTTGGTCTGTTGGGCGTGTGGTGCGGGGTCTTGATTGGGAGGGCCATCTCATGAGAGCGAACAAGATCATGAACCACGAGCTGATCCTGCAGGTGCCTGGAGAGCCCAATTGGCGTGCTCCTCGAAATCGAGGAAGAGCACCGCATCGGCGAGTTCGCCAGTTGCCTGAACACAAGCTCGTGGCTCAATGGTTGCGTGCTCAATCAGTCCTATGTAATGTCCACAGAACGAAACTAAGGCAAGGTCTGTCTCTGGTTTTGGCATCGACTATTGTCGCCGTTGTCGAACGGCATCGAAATCGGCTCATCGAGGACCCTACCCACCTGCGCGATGAATATGAGCCGGGCCCGCCATGGTGGGGCCTGCTGGGACGTGAGGCGGAATTCCTGGTTTCGCAGCGCGGGTTGCACGGATAGAAGAGGAGGAGATATGTTATCAGCCGGAAAAGCAGTAAAGGTCTCGATCTACCTGAGTGAGGGATCGACGCATCACGGGGCATCGACGTACTCAAGCATTCTCGACTTTCTGTTCTTTCGCGGCGTCTCCGGCGCCACGGTGCTGAAGGGAGTCGCGGGCTTTGGAGCCGATCACCACATCCATTCGTCAAGCCTTGTGGAGATATCTGATCATCTCCCGTTGAAGGTTGAATTTATCGAGACGCGGGAGAAGGTAGACGAGCTATTGGGAAAGCTGGAAGAGCTGGCCGGTTCCGGAATGATCGAGGTCCAGGAAACTACGGTTGCCAAACCGGCACGAATCTCCAAACCGAAGAAAATTGCCGCTCCGGAGCACCTTAAGATGGAGGGCAAAGCAAAGATGATGCGGATCTACATCGGGGAAAGCGACCGATGGCAGGATAAGCCGTTGCATGAGGCTCTGGTGCATGCGATGCGTGCGAATGACCTTGCGGGAGCCACGGTCTACCGCGGCATTCTTGGCTATGGGGCGCACCGCAGGGTTCACAAAGAGAAGCCACTGCACCTCTCGCACGACTGCTCGATCATGATCTCAGTCGTCGATACCGAAGAGAAGCTGCAGGACTTCCTAGCCATTGTGGACAAGATGGTCCAGGAGGGGCTGGTCGTCCTCTCCGATGTCGACATCATCAAGTATGCCCATCGTGCTATCGAGATAAGCGAAGCGAAGGAGTAAGTCATGAAAGAGCGGTTTGAGGCCAGGATGCTGCGTATCCACTTTACCGAAGCAGACAAGTGGCAAGGCGAACCACTCCACAAAGCAATTGTGGCCAAATGTATGGAGCTTGGTCTGGCCGGCGCCACTGTCTATCGCGGGATCGAGGGCTTCGGAGCAAGCGCCCGCATTTATCACGCCCGCAGCCTGTCTTTCTCGAAGTACGTGCCTGTGATGGTTACCGTGATCGACACGGAAGAGAAGATTCAAAAACTGATTCCCCACCTCGACCGGATGATCGAGGGCGGCCTTGTGGCCAGTTCTAAAGTAGAGGTCATCCGCTATTCGCGCAGCGCGCAGGATTCCTCAGTCATCGGCTAAAACAGTGGGGGCCGGGCGTATGGCCATTGCGAACCACACCGTGGGAACATCACTCGATCGAAGAATCATTACGAGCGCTGCTCGCGGTTGAGGAATCCGGGGTGGGCAATAGAGGGTTGCGCGAGAAGCTCCTCTCGCTCCAGGCGAAACTCACCGCGGGCCAACTTCACCTGGCCGTCCTTGGGCAAATGAAACGCGGAAAAAGTTCTTTCGTCAATGCTCTCCTGGGAACTGAGATCCTTCCCACAGGAGTTCTTCCGGTCACGGCCATTATCACCGAGATTAAGTATGGGGAGGTGCCTGAAGCCACGATTATCCATTCAACAGGTGGGCTCCAACAGTGGCTGGAACTGAGCGCTCTCGCGGACTACATCACGGAATCAGGCAATCCTGGAAACAAAAAGCAAGTCGCCTCTGTCGAGGTGACATACCCTTCGCCTTTCCTGAAGAGCGGAATCGTCCTGATCGATACTCCAGGTATTGGATCGACGCACACGCACAATACAAGGACGACTGAGTGCTATCTCGAACAGGTGGATGCCGGGATTGTCGTTCTTTCCACAGACCCGCCCATCACCGAAGTTGAATTTGAGTTCCTGCGAAACCTCAAAGAGGATGTCCCAAAACTGTTTTTCATTTTAAACAAGACGGACAGCGTTTCGGCAGACGAACTGGATAAGATCATACATTTCCTTGAGAGCGAACTCGATCGGCTGCAGATCGAGTCGCCAGAGATTTATCCCATGTCGGCACGGCAGGCATTACAAGAGAAGCGCGCTGCTCATTTTGCTTCGGCTACGAGTGGATTGAAGAGGTTTGAGAAGCGCCTCGATACCTTCTTGTCCGAGGAAAAACGTCAGGTGCTGACTCGCTCCATTGCTCTCGATACCTTGCAGATTGCTCGTGCCCTCAGGTTTGCGAGATCGATTGGAGTGCGTGCAGGAGAGATGAATGTGAAGGAGTTACAATGCAAGCGCCTGGCACTCGATCAGCTATTGGAACAAACCGCGACAAAAATGCGTGAGTTGCAGATGTTGCTGCACCAGCATTCTGCGGACATCCTTGCTACGGTGGAACGAGATCTAACGGCGCAGGTTGAAAGCTGTGTCTCAGAGGTACAACAACACTCGAAGCGGTTTCAGTTACAACACACCAGGGAGGCCGGGCGCACCTTCGGCACCTTGATCCAACATTTCCTCCTTGGAAGAAGTGGAGATGGCCTCTCGCAGATGGCGGCTTCAGGAAGATGAAAAAATCCAGGAACTGCTGGATGGACTATCCTCTCGCTTCGTCATGCAGTCGAATGACATTCTGGACACTCTTCAACAAACTGCAGGTGCGCTCTTCGATATTCCCGTCGAAGGCCTGGCGCTTGCCTGTCGTCTTCGTATAGAGAGCCACCTGTACTATAAGGTCGAACGCATATTCTCTTCCCTCGATTCGTTCCTTCTTCTTTTGCCTCGCTTTCTCCAGCGGCGGATTGTCATTCGGAGAATGCAAAAGAATATTCCACTTCTTTTGGATATGAATGCAGGGCGTATTCGTCACGACTACCTCGAACGCCCGGCTTAGTATAGGTAATTTCTGGCTGGTTGATAGCGGACGGCTCTGTGTCTCGCTGATCCGGCACGCTGGCCGACATACCCTTTGTCATGGTATTCCGCAACCTCACCTCGATGCTCTCTCGATTGATGTCACAGGCTCTATATCGATCGCCGGACAGAACATACAGGACCCGCGCGCGGGCGAGGCCCCGAACAAGAAATGGAAACGGAGGCCGAAATGGAGGGATCGCCGTCCAGGCTCAGCCGGTCCCGGGCCCGATCCGATGCCAGGTTTTGGACCCATCGGAAAGAGGACGGATGGTCTGGAGATCTTAAAAATAGTCTCTCTGGGCCGTACGATTTCGTTTCATTTACGGGACCAAAAGTGCCTCCGCAAGGCACGAAAAAAACTTACCGCCACCATGTTTATGGGGATTCAGTACCACTTACGCCTTTTGGCGGCGGCTTTTCTTCCGACTTAGTATAGGAGAAATCATGATGACGATTGTCCAGTGGCTGTTCTTTCTATTCCTGAGCCCGCCGGCCTGCAACGGCGATAGCCCTCCGGAACGGTACTTCGCCATCTCACCGCAAGGCTCTCTCGATGGATCCCACTCACTCACGATCAATCGCTTAGAACCAATAAGACTCACGCATTAATATATTTTTGACTTTTGCCGAGCCCCGGCAGAGGTCTGTAACCTTCAAAAGTGCAAGTGGCAGAAACGTTGGGGATGTTGAAGGGTGCTCAATCCATAGTGATGATCCTGACTACAGAACTTCATTTGTCAGAGTGAGCCCCTTTGCGGCTTCCGCGAAGCCTAACAAAGGTGCCTTCTCCTCTTTAACGCTGCTGACGAGAACCGCGTCTATCAGGACTAAGCCAGCGGCAACTGTCCGATTTGCGGACTACTCGCCTAAGTGCCAACATCTCATCTGCCGACCGCCCAGATGTTAACTGCTTCGAGAGCAGAAGGCGATGAGGCTGCGTCATCTTGCGAGTGAGCTGAATGGTTCTATCGCCTAGCCCCGGGCATAAATCGCCCCCGGACGCCTCGGGCGCGCGCTAGTTTTCAAACTCCATGTCTGGAACGGGAAGAACATCGCGTTCGCGTGCGATCCAGACGTAAAGTGTCGGCAACAGGAAGATGCTCATGACGAGATCGGCGATCAGTCCGCCGACGATGACGATGGCGAAGGGTCGCTGCGAATCGGAGCCGATGCCGTGAGACATTGCGGCCGGCAAAAGTCCCAGAGTGGCGACCAGCATGGTCATCATGATGGGACGCAGGCGTAGAACAGCACCTTCCACAGCCGATTCCTCAATTGAGTGGCCCCGCGCACGCAGTTGATTGATGTACTCCAGCATGATGACGCCAGTCTGCACAGAAACTCCGAACAGGGCGAGAAATCCCACCCCCGATGAAACGCTGAAGTTGGTGCCGGTAATCAGAAGCGCGAGGAGTCCTCCAACGCGCGCCATGGCGACGTTCATGAGGATGAGGAGAGCCCACTTGAAAGACTTGTACATCGTGTACAGGATGATGAAGATCAGCAGCACGGTTAACGGGACGATGATGAGCATCCGCGCTTCTGCTCGGACTTCGCTCTGGTACTCACCCTCCCATCCAATGTGGTACCCCCGCGGAAGCTTCACCTGCGCGTTCACTTTCGCTATCGCTTCTTTGACCGCGTCGCCAAGAGCACGGCCGCGCACGCTGTATTTGATGGCTACGTAACGCTGATTGTTCTCGCGATAAATTTCCGAACCCTCGTCTGCCTCCCGGACTTTGCAGAGCTGGGCAAGCGAAACACGTTCTCCCGAAGGGGATAGAAGGCGGATGTTCTTGATCGCTTCCATCGTGTCTCGATACTGGGGAAGGTAGCGAAGCGTAAGGTTATAGACTTCCTCTCCTTTCAAGACCTGGGTGAGGGGATTTCCTCCCACGGCTGTATAGATGGCGTCCTGTACGTCTGCGACATTGATCTGAAATCGCGCAGCCTTCGCGCGATCCACTTGGAACACAAGGTCAGGCTGGCCGGTCACCTGGAAGACGCCCAGATCCGTGATGCCCGGGACGCGACTCATGATGGTTGCGACCTGCGTCGCTTTATCTTCAAGCGTGTGGAGATCGTCGCCGTAGACCTTTGTAGCGAGTTCTCCTTTGACGCCGCTTACCGCTTCCTCCATATTGTCTTCAATCGGCTGTGAGAAGCCCCACACGACGCCCGGAATCTGCTCGGAGAGCTGCAGGTTCATGGCCGCGATCAGGTCATCTTTATTTTGATGAAACAATGACCGCCACTGCTCCTTCGGCATGAGTCCGACGAAGTATTCCGTATTGAAGAATCCCGTATGATCCGTTCCGTCATCCGGACGCCCGGTTTGGCTGGTGCACTCGGTCGCTTCGGGAAAGGAGCAGAGGATAATCCTGGCCTTGTTCGCTACATTGACGCCCTCATCGGGTCCCGCGCTCTGCGCAAGCGTGCCACGTACCCACAATGCGCCTTCGTCGAGATGCGGCAGGAATTCGGAGCCGATGACGTTGCCAAACGCGAGGAAGATGGCGATAAACAGGCTGATCACACCTGCTGCTACAGGAACACTTCGATGGCGAATCGCCCAGGTAACACTTCTGCGATAACGAACGGTGACAAAACCCATTACAGGGTTTTCCCATTCCTTTGCGCCCTTATGAAAGAGGAAGCTGGCGAGTACCGGAGCAAGCAGGATTGAAAACAGTAGGGCGCCGAGCAGTGCAAACGCTACCGTCCACGCCATCGGTCGAAAGAGCCGCCCTTCGACTGCCTGCAAAGTAAAGATGGGTAGATAGGCGGTGATTATAATCAGGATGGCGTAGAAGACAGGCCGCTGCACTTCATGGGCGGCTTCACGGATTTTCTCGCTCGCCGTCATCGTTCCGTTAGTGTGGCGATGCAGATGACGAACGATATTCTCTACCATCACCACCGCACCATCGACAACCATGCCGAAGTCCAACGCACCGAGCGAGAGGAGGTTGGCTGGAATATGCTTCAGGTCCAGACAGATGGCTGCAAACAGTAGTGAGAATGGAATGGTGAGGGCGACAATGAAAGCGCCGCGGACATTGCCCAGAAAGAGAAAGAGGATGATCACCACCAGGACGACACCCTCGGCCAGGTTGTGAAGGACAGTATGCGTAGTGAAATCGATCAGCTCGCTTCTGTCGATGAAGGGGACGATCTTCACGCCCTTCGGCAGAATCTGATCATTCAGCTCTTTAACCTTTTGGTGTATGCCCTCCAATACAGGCTGGGCATCGTCGCCCTTTTGCAACACGGCGATACCTGAAACGACGTCGTTACTGTCGACGAGCTTTCCGTCTTCACGACGGTAGGTCCGGCCAAACTGGCCAAGGCGGATCTCCGGACCCTGAGTGACAACGGCAATGTCCTTTACCCGGAGCGGCGTGCCGCTTTTGGTCATGATTACCGTGTTCTCGATGTCCTGAATGTTCCTGACCAATCCAACTTCACGAACATTGATCTGTTGTAGTCCGGCCTGAATGAAGCTGCCGCCTGCGTTAGCATTATTGTTCGTGAGCTGCTGCTCAACTTGCGCGATGCTTAGCCCGTAAGAAACCAGCTTGTCCGGATCGAGGCGCACCTGATACTCGCGTGTCGGACCGCCGAACGGATTTGTGTCGGGGACGCCAGGTACTGACTTCAGGTTTTTTTCTATGACCCAGGTCTCGATCGTCTTGAGATTCATCGGGTCATATTCCGGGTTCGTGCTCTGCAGCGTGTAGAAGTAGATCTGGCCGACAGGGCTCCAGTCCGTGCCCATTTGCGGAACAACGCCAGTCGGCAGGGTCACCTGTGAGAGCCGTTCCAGTACCCGTTCGCGGTTCTCGAAGTTTGTCGTTTCCTCGCCGAACACCATTTCGACGGTAGAAAGGCCGAAGATAGACCACGAGCGAACGTGGGCGACACCAGGAATTCCGTTCATCACGGTTTCGAGCGGGATGGTGACCTGCTGCTCAATCTGTTCTGCCGAGATTCCAGGCCACTGTGCGATGACGTCGACATAATTATTCGCAACGTCCGGATAGGCTTCGACGGGAAGCCGATGAAACGAAACCACGCCCCACGCAAACAGAAGGATCGAAGCCGCGAGCACGAGAAAGCGGTTCTGTAGCGCAAAATCGACGAGCCTGCGGATCATTGCGCCTCCAGCGTGGCTTCCAGTTGGAGAACGTCCGAGACCACCTGCTGACCGGGAGCGATGCCGGAAAGAATCTGCTGCCTGCTTCCGGGCAGCATGTCGCCCGAGTTCACCTCGACGCGCCTGAATTGCTTGCCGTTCGCGGGAACGAAGACCCAATCGCGATCATGCAGGTGCAGGATCGCCGAAGATGGAACAACCGCATAAGCGTTTGCGGTCTTACTCTGAAACATTGCGGTGACAAACATACCGAGCCGCAGCATTCCAGGGTTGGGTACTTCAATGCGCACCTTTGCGGTGCGAATATTCGGATCGAGCACCGGGCCAATGTCGCTGATATGGCCAGTCAATATTTTTCCGGGATAGGCATCCGCCTTTATAGAGGCCTCCTGGCCGAGTTGAAGCTTTGGAATGTCATTCTCATAGACATCGCAAATGATCCAGACTACCGACAGATCGGCGACGGTGAAAGCGGTGGGTGATCCGGAATACGTTACGCCTGCTGCTGCGGCGTTGGTCACGTTCTGCGCGACGATGACGCCCGTGATCGGCGCATACACATTCACGATGCTCGATGGATGATCTTTGTTGACGCCGAGCGTATTCAGCTGCTCATCAGCAGCAATCAAATCAGCTTTGGCATCCTTCTCTGTGTCTTCGGCCTGCTCGAGCAAACCTGCTGAAATGGCGCCGTGCGCGAAAAGATCTTTGGCACGCTCGTAGGCCTTGTTCGCCAGCTGCTCGTCGTTCGCCGCCTTCAGGTACACGTCAAACGCATTGGTGATGTCCGGGCTCTGGACCTTGAGGAGCAGCTGTCCTTTCTTTACGTGGTCGTCGAGCCGCGCCAGAATGTCGACTACGCGGCCGCTGGCGAGCGAGATGACGGGAATCTCACGCGCGATGTCGGGATTGACGCTGCCTGTGACGTTCAGCTGAGCGCGCGCCTCGACTCGATCTGCAGTTACCAGCGAGAATTGCTCCGGCTTATCGACACTTACTACGCTGGAGTTGCTGGCATCGACGACCTGCGGCGACTGCGGCGCGCCTTCCTCGGGGTTGAATTTCTTCTCACAAGCCGCCAGCGAGAGACACAGAGCGAGGCAGCAAAGGGGCTTCAGAATGGAGCTGTTCATCATTGGATCACCTCGCGCCCTACGGCCATGTTCAATTGACTCGCGGATGTCATATAGGCGCCTACGAGCTGCAGATACGCCAGCTGCACCTGGCGGTAATCGCTTTGTGCATTCAGAAAGTCCATTAGCGACGCGCCGCCATGCTGGTAGGAATAGGTCACGGTATCGCGCACCCGTGTTGCCTGATCCTTGTATTTGTCGCGGTAGGGCGTCAGCAGCGCGACGTTGCTCCGCACCTGTTCATACGCCGAGTCCACGTCGCTGAATACCTGGGCGCGGGTCGCGTCTTCAAGCTGCCGATTACGGTCGATGTCGATCAGCGTGCGCTTCTTCTCGCCCTGGTTGCGGTCGAAGATGCGCAGCGGAATGCTGACGCTGAGCCCAAGTGCGTCAGTGCCATTTGGGTTGTTGTTGGATTCATTATGGGTATACCACGCGCTGAAGGTTGGATCAGTCGAGCCATTGGAAATGGCCAGCTTGTGGTTCGTATCTGCCTGTTGTACAGACTGGAGCGCTGCTCTCAAATCGGGCCGGCTATCGAGCGCGGCCAGGCGGAAGGTCTCCAGCGGCTGCAACTGGTCGGAGAAGTCGAATGTGCCATTCACATCAAACTTGTCGATAGGAGTTCTGTCATCCAGGAGCTGCAGCAACTGAATCTTAGAGGTGCGCAGGTTCACGATTGCCGTCTGAATCTCGGACTCGTACTGCACACGCAGCAGTTCAATGCGATCGAGGTCAATCTGTGCGAGGTCGCCGTCCTTAAACCGTGTGCGGCTGATCTCGATGATCTTGTCGTAGTATGCGAGGTCGGCCTTTGCCAGCTCCAGCACCGCCTTGGCCTGCAGCGTCTGGACGAAGACTGCCCTTAAGTTGAAAAGCAGGTTTCGTTCGAGATCCTCATGCTGCGAGCCCGCAATCTGCGTCCCTTCCTGTGCGCTCTGCAGGCGCAATTCCCGCTTATGATCGCGTTCATGCAGATAGCTGAAGCTCGGTGAAACGTCGGTACCGTACAAGGGGACCCAAGTTCCATTCTTCGGAGCGATTTGCGTTCCATCCTCTGACAACGTGAACTGTGGGTTCGGGCGCAGATAGGCCGTAATTTCTTCGGCCTTCATCTCCTGCACATTGGATTCATCTGCTTTCAGCGTAGGATTCGCTGCTTGAAATTTGTCTTTGACCTGATCCCATGTGTAACTGGTCTGGGCAATCGCCGTTGCATTCGATGAAATGAGACATGCGCACGAACTGAAATAAAGTAGGAAAAAAAAGATGGATCGATTGTGATGATTCATGCTGGCGACTCAGCGTCTCCGAAATTGATATCGACCCTCATGTGCAATCGCTTGCCCGGTCGATTCTGATCTGTGTCAAGGCCTGGTGTGTTCTCAGCCATAGCCTAGAGGCAAAAAGCGATCTTGTTATTCCTATCTTTCAGGCATGGCAGGCTATCTTTCGGCCAAAGTGATCGCGCGCGATTACAAATGGCCGCATGATAGTTTCAGGAGACATTGTCGAGCTGAGCGTACTGGTGGGCGATCTTGCTTTAGCCAAGCAGGCGTGGTGTTCTTAGCAACGCATGCGAGACGATCGCCCTCACATTTGAGTGGCGTCCGAGCCCCGCTAACCTTTGGAACTTCGATGCTCCGGGATGTCTCAAATCGGCGAGGCCCCGCCGCACGGCTCTGCCACGAGAGAGGTTTCAGTCGTTGTCGGGTACAGCCAGTGCAGTTGTGGAAAGACCGATGGAGCAACCGGTACGAGTACTTCTTGTTGATGATCACACTCTCTTTCGCGAGAGCTTGGTACGCCTGTTAACCGCAGAAACCGATTTTCAGGTAGTGGAGCACTGCGCGACAGCTGCGGAGGCTCTTCAGCTTCTCAGCACCAGCACCGTGGACGTTGTCTTGCTCGATTACGATCTCGGTGAAGAGTTTGGAACTGACTTCCTCCGCGAACTTCGCAGACGCCAGAGCAAAGTAAAAGTGCTGATGGTAACAGCGGGAATGCGAGATACCGTTACGTTGGCAACTCTCGATATGGGTGCGTCGGGAGTGATTTTGAAACACAGCGGCGTGGGGCAGCTCGCAGAAGCCGTACGTATTGTGGCGATGGGCGGCATGTGGCTCGATACGGCAGTCGTGCGCTCACTGAATCCAGTGGCCACCGAAAATACTGAAGCCAGTCAAAGTGGACGGTCGTTGAGCAAAAGGCAGTCGAACATTCTGCGCGGTATCCTCGACGGCCTCACCAACAAGGAAATCGGCGTCCGGCTGCAGGTTTCAGAAGCTGCCGTCAAGGCCGGGATCCAGGAGCTGTTCAATAAAGCTGGCGTGAGGACACGTGGCCAACTGGTCAAGGTAGCGATGGAGAAGTACTCAGCGGAGTGGCTCGCGGACCATCGGTGGGATTAAATAGCATTTTAAACCCGCGATCCAAGCAAACTCGCTGCAATTTCGAGGCAGGGTAGGGGTTAGGTGGCCATAACGCTCGGAGATTGATTTCTCTGACGACGATTATCGCTATCGTCAGTCCACCTAGCCGTATAGCCGGCTTCCCGTCCATGTCGAATGCGTTTTGCCGTCAATGAGTGATTTGGCGATTTGGCGTGAATCCAGAATTCCTCCCGGTCATATTCCCTTGGTCGATACCGGCTCATCATGCTGGAGCAACGAGCGGGCAACCGCGGTCGTCCGCGGCATGAAACGCACTCGGTCCGTGACGGGGTTTCTTTATGTGATGATCAACGTCCGAAAGCGATCTATACACAGATCCATACAAATCCAATCCAATCGGACGTAAAGTCGGCATTTCGAAAAAATGCCCTCGAAATCTGCTGCGGGCTTGCCAACCCAAGCGGTGAATGATGAAGGACGACCCCAGTAATGCCTGGATGCGAAGAACCAATGTCTTCAGCCGGTGCAAGAGCGTTCGAGACTGCTAAGAAACTTTTTGATCAGACGAAGATAGTCGCCGGCTCAACTTCCGAGTCGGTTACACATAGGAGCCAGAAATGCCTCACTTCAGACATGCGCTGACCAAATCGATCATGTCTTCGGCCAGTTCATGTAGTGGAGTCAAGTTTTCGCTCTGTTGACAGTAGGTGGTGTCGAATGTGATCTTCCAAGACCTCTGCCATCAGGCTGTTTATACCCCATCGCACGTTCGCAAAAAGCATCAGTACGTCGGCGCAGTCGTCGCCGGCGGCGAGTGAACGTTCGATTGGATTCACCTGTCCACGTATCCGCTTGATGCGAGAAACGAGCTTCTGCTTTTCCCTGTCGAGACCGGTCAAGTTCTCCTTGACTATATCCTATGGGGGTATGGTACAAACGACGAGTGCGGAGATTTCTATCTCCGCAGGAGATGCAAAACAACAATATGAGCATAAATTTCGCACAAGAACCTCCAAGTATCTCAAGGTCACAGGTCATGTGCTGTGTTGAGCGGTGAGGGAATCGTCCTGGTAATAGGCTTCCCGTGCCGCGAATCTCAATCAGCTCACGCGCTTTGGCGAATTCATCGCCATTCGGCTTTTGATCAATCGTTCTGAATCTCACAAGGAAATGGAATAGAGGTATCGTAACCTTGTGTCAACCAACGCGTTACGATATGTGCCCCCGGTAAGTTACGATATGATTTTTCAGCCCCCCAAAAGTTACGTTAGGTTTCTGCGTTTAATGCAATAGCAGGATAGACGAGCTTATAGCCCAGTGCCTCTGGACTGTTTTCGCAACTGTCTGAATATCTCCCCCCAAAAAGTTACGATGCGAGCAGCTACCCATAAAGTTATGATCTGTGATCGGCGAGCAAAGGGGCGTCAGCAAGGCGCGCGTTGCGGCACCCCTGCAGATGTTGAAAGCAGCAAGCGGGCAAATGCCACAGGGAGCTTGGCTACTACTCCCCCGAAAAGTTACGAGGTGCTCCTGCAGCCCCCAAGAAGTTAGGATAGCGATCCAATCGCCAAGCGAGCGCCTAGCCAAGCCTTTTGGGGTGCGCCGCTCACCTTAAACTGTGCTTCAATACGTCCCGACCCGCAGTAATGCAGGACGCGATCCCCCACCAAGTTACGCTAGACCCCCGCCACGTTTCGTTACGCCCCCATAAGGTGTTGCAATTCCCCCGAAAAGTTACGTTAAGTCGCAGAACCATCTGAATTTTAATCGTTTTATTCACCATGAATTTTGAATTAAGAATTTGAATTCTTAAGAGGTGGACAGAAAATGAGTAAAATCCGAGGACACAGCCTGGAAGCTCAAGCCTATCGAAGGCTTTCGCTTCCTAAGAAAGGGGAACCCTTTCTTAACTAACCCTGTGAAACACGGCGGGGGCTAGAAGTACGTCAATTAGTAGTTTTGGTATATGCGCTGCTTGCATGTCTCAGCATGCGCAGCTATCGTCTGCTAAATTCACCGTTCGACTTCTACCAGAAAACTGATGGCGCAGCAGCTCGATGAAGCTTTGAAGATGCTCGATACGTTCGCCAGCGTCGGCGCAACGCACTTCGATCTGACCCATATCAATATCGATGGCGAAAAGCGCGGATTCAGACCTAGCCAGTCGCTTGCCCAGCTCAAGAACTCGCTGCCCAAGCTTTTCCCCGGTGCAAGAGAGCGCCAGAACAACATCATCATTCGCCCGTTGAGCGACAAGGTGCATTTCGTACAGCTCGATGATCTCAGCATGGAAGGATTGAGCAGGGTAGGGGATGCCGCGTTCCTTACCCTTGAGACCGCGCCCGGCAATCACCAGGCATGGATTGCCGTTTCAGGGTTGAACAGCCCCGAGGAAACGAAAGACTTCTCACGCAGGCTCCGAAAAGGGGCAGGGGCCGATCATTCCGCCTCCGGCGCTACCCGTGTTGCCGGAACGACCAATTACAAGCGTAAATACGAAATGGATTTTCCGATGGTGCGTATCAGCGCATCCCATCCGGGCCTGGTTGTCTCGAAAGAGCAGCTGGAGGGTATGGGCCTGCTCGCGGCTCCCGAGTCCGACGCGGCCGTGTCTGCATTCACCGCTAGGACGCAGCAGGGCAGAAATTCTCCGCCCCGCACCAAGACCAATAAGGTATGGCCGGATTATGCACGCTCATTGGCAGGCGCACCGCCGAATCTTCAAGGGACGGGTCCGGACCGCAGCATGGCTGACTTCTCCTGGTGTATGACCGCCATTGACTGGGGATGGAGTATCGAGGACACCGCCGCCAAACTGCCGGAAGTGAGCGAAAGAACTCGTGAGCGGATCAGGCTCAAGGACGAGGGTTATGCGCTCATCACCGCCCAGAACGCAGCCGCGGCCGTGGAAAGAAGTGACCGGAAGCGGGGCAGCGGGTAAAGCGCCGGGAGTCGTTCCTAAGTGTGGGACTACGCGATGATCCCCATATTCGTTGGTGCGCTACCGACAGCGGCCCGGCCGCTTCCCTCCCCCAAGATCCGCTGAGCTGTAATCGCCCAGCCCAATAACGAAGATTGACAATGTTTGCTATCGGGTCTGAGACGGAGCATCAGGCATGAACGTCTCTCTTACAACCGAGCTTGAAAAGTTCGTGAGCACCAAAGTGGAGTCGGGCCGCTACAGTTCCGCAAGCGAAGTGGTTAGGGAAGCCCTCCGATTGCTCGAAGAACACGATCATGCGCGCTCGCTTCAGCTCGCCGGATTTAACCAGGAACTCGGTCGCCGCCTGGAGTCCCTTGACCGTGGCCAGCATATCTCCCCCGCAGATGCCCGCGCCCGCCTCAAGCTTAAATCCGAGCAACGCCGGAAAGCCGGGGCGTGACGCGATATATTCTCAGCGAAGACGCCGACCACGACCTGGATGGCATTTGGGACGATCGCCGAGGGTAATATTGATGCCGCAGATAAATGGATAGGCAAGCTTTTCGATGCGTTCGAGGCCGTTGGCGCTACGCCCGGCATCGGCCATAAGCGCGACGATCTGACCGCGTATCCGGTGCTCTTCTGGCCGGAAGGCGCTTACGTCATTATCTATCGCGTGACATCCGGGCCGGTAGAAATCGTCGCCGTGACCCAGGGAGCCCGCGATGTTGCCGCCTTCCCGCAGCGCCGTTTCTGTCCATAATTTATCCCGGCATTACATTTCGGTCGCCCTGTGTCACTTCCTCGTGAAGTTGGGGCTGGCCGGAAGCGCTGGGTGGGGGTTACATCAATATCCAATTTCACCCTTTTATACCCATTTTATGGAACCCGGGAGCTCGCACTTAGCTTAATCCGGTCTAGTCGGGTGATTTTTCCGATAGACAATCCGGTATAATCCGGCATAGTTCCGGGTATGCTCAACACCGACACCATTCACGTTACGCAGGAGTTGCTGGCGCT
>Ga0210388_10001233_pt1 | contig 20148 bp, 18 predicted proteins | sample IncBWC19OmetaG_FD_155485 | JGI IMG/M metagenome (GOLD analysis project Ga0210388, IMG submission 155485) | Forest soil microbial communities from Barre Woods Harvard Forest LTER site, Petersham, Massachusetts, United States - Inc-BW-C-19-O ... | reverse complement strand
GGCGTGCCGGGCCCTGAACATCGGGATTTCGCTGCTGCCCGGCCAGCGCGGGCGTGGTTACGGAGCGGCGGCCCAGCGGGCCCTGGCCGAGTACCTGTTCGCCACCACCCTCGTGGAGCGGATCGAAGCCGAGACCGACGTGGAGAACGTGGCCGAGCAACGTGCCCTGGAACGCGCGGGCTTCACCCGCGAGGGAGTCCTGCGGCACGCCCAGTTCCACGTTGGGCACTGGCGGGACACCGTCATCTACAGCGTGCTCCGCGCCGAGATCAGCCTGGACCAGTTCTAGCGTCGGTCCGGGCGCGGGCTGGAGCATCAGCTCAGGCTCGGAGCGTCCTGGGCGTGGGTGACGCGGTCGGGGTAGCTCTTGGAGAACTTGAGCATGTAGATGGTGATCAGGGCGGGGACGGCTAGGCCGAGCAGCAGGTCAGGCAGGCGGTGGGTGGTGTGCCCGCTGACGACCACGGCCGCGAGCCGGGCTAGGCCGACGCCGATCAGAGCCACTCCCCAGCCCAGGCTGAGGACGCGGTTGATCTGCTTGAACGTGGGCGAGGACCAGTAGGCCTGCGGTGTGCTCTGCCGGGCGAACTGCTCGGTGAACGGCATCACCGGGATCAGGGCGAGGATGATCAGGCCGATGACCAGGCCAATGCCAGCCGCGGCCCAGGTGGCCAGCCACCGGTCCGGGCTGGCGCTCCCGGTGAAGCCTGCGATGGCCAGCACGGTGAACAGCACCAACGAGCAGGCGTTGAGGATCTTGGGCGGCCAGACGGGGCGGACCGCCACCATCGCGATGGCGGCGATCACCGCGGCAACTAGTCCGGCGACGCCGATGTCGCCGTGCGGCAGCAGCCGGGCCAGCACCGAGAAGGCGATGAGGGGCAGGAACGAGAGGATCAGCAGTAGTGGTTTCATGCCTTCCAACCTAAAAACGCCTGATGGACGAGACATCAGCCAGCCGGCGGATCTCCGCGGAGCCCGCGTCCAGGCCGGGGCGGCGCGCTAGGCCGGGGGCGGCGCTTTAGGCCGGGGGCGGCGCTTTAGGCCGGGGGCGGCGCTTTAGGCCGGGGGCGGCGCTTTAGGCCGGGGGCGGCGCTTTAGGCCGGGGGCGGCGCTTTAGGCCGGGGCGGCGCGGGCGATCTCGACCCGGGACCGCAGGCTGGTCTTCTGCAGAATGTGCGAGACGTGGGTCTGGACCGTGCGGGGCGAGACGAACAGCCGGGTACCGATCTCCCGGTTGGTCAGCCCGTCGCGGACCAGCGCGGCGATCCGGTTCTCGGTCGCGGTCAGGCTGGCCCAGCCGAAGTCGACACCGCGGTGAGCCTCGCGCGAGCCCCGGCGGACGCCCAACGCCCGCAGCCGTCCCAGGGCCCGGTCCCGGTCGGGCACGGCGCCCATCCGCTGGTATTCGGTCAGGGCGCTGTCCAGGGCCGTGGCAGCGCGCTCCCGGTCCCCGGCCGCGCCGGCCGCGCAAGCCAGCTCCTCGCGGGCGAACGCCGCGGCCGTGAGCCGCCCGGCCCCGGCGAGTTCCGCGGCCGCGGCCTCGATCGCGTCCGCGTCGGCGGCGAGCATGCCGCGCACCAGGCCTGCCACCTCGGGCGGGCAGAGCGCGGGCACGTCCTGGCCGACCTGGTCGGCCAGGCGTCGATCCATCCCGGTCAGGGCGACCCGGGCCACGTCCGGCGCCAGATCCGCGGCCCAGCGGCCGGGGTGGCCGCGAGCGGCCGACCACAGTGTCCTGGCCAGCGTGCCCGCCTCGCGGATCGCCCCCTCGGCTTCCAGCACGGCCAGTTCGGCCCAGCCGGGGCGGTCATCCCCGTACACGAGCGGCAGGCCACGGTGCCGGAAGGCCTCCAGCCGGACCCGGGCCGGGCCGGTGCTGCCGCGGTGCGCGTCGATGTAGGACCGCAGGCCGACCGGTACCGAGATCCAGCCGTTGTTGGTCTCCTCGGCCCGCTCCAGCGCCGCATCGAGCTCCGCGACCGCGCCGTCCCAGTCGCCGGCCGCGAGGGCGATCCCGCCGGCCACGAACCCGAGAATCGGGTCGACCCACTCGGCGTGCCGTTCCGCGCTCAGCCGCCGGGCCTGGTCGAGCGCGGCCTGTGCGGCCGCAGGGCCAGACGCGGCCAGCGAGAATACGGCCGGCAGGGCCAGCGACGACGAACGGGAGCGCAGGCTGCCGGGATCGGAGACGAGCGCTTCGCGATCCCGGATCAGCTCCAGGGCCCGGTCCGGGTGGCCGGCCAGGAAGGCGCTGAGGGCGACGGTGGCCAGCAGGTTGGCCCTGGCGTCTTTGTCGCCGGCCGCGCTAAAACGCGCCATCATCGCATCCAGCTCGGCGGCGGGCGGAGGCTGCCCGGCCTGGGTCAGCAGGAAGGCTCGGGAACCCTCGAGCTGACGGCGGATCGCGTCGGGGAGCCCGGCGATGGCAACGGTCCGGTCGACCACCGCCAGGACCGCAGCGAGATCGGCCCGGTTGGTCAGCGAGCGGATCAGGATGACCTGCATCTGCGCTGCCACCGCGGGGTCGGCGACGGTCATGATCCGTTCCCGGATCAGTGTTTCGGCGGCTTGGCCGCGGCCCCGGTGGAACAACGCGTCCACGTGGTCGAGCAGGAGTTTGTCGGGTACATCCGGACCGCCGAGGGCAGCCACGTCATCGAGCAGGTCGGCGGTGACCTCCGGCGCGTACCCCCGAGTGGCCTGGACCGCATCGTGCAACGCGGCGGCCAGGGCCGGATCGCCGCCGGTCCCGGCTGCGCGCAGCAGATGGTCCGCAATCAGGCTCGGCCGGTAGCCGGCCGCGGTGAGCACTGCCGCGACCTGCCGGTGCAGGTCACGACGCTGAGCCGGATCCAGTTCGCGATAGGCGACCTCGCGGAACAGATCGTGGCTGAACCCGAACGTACCGGCGGGATCACGGCGGACCAGGCCAGAGGCAAGGGCATGGTCCAGCAGCTCGCCGAGCGCGGCCGCCCGGCCGGGCAGCACTCTGGCCAGGTCGTCGACGCCGATCTCGGTGCCCCAGACGGCCATGGCACCGAGCATGTCCAAGGTGGGCTGGTCAAGCTGGCCGAGCTGGGTCCGGATCATCTCTTCCAGGCCGGTGCCGCGCGAGTCGAGCTCGAACCTGGCCTCGACCGAGTCCGGGCCGACCTCGGCCAGGGCACCCGCGTCCTGATAGGCGCGCAGCAGCTCGGTCACGAACAGCGGATTTCCGGCCGCCAGCCCCAGGACGCGGCGCAATAGCGGGCCGGGCCAGCGGCCGGTCTGGTCGTACACCAAGCGCTCGATCATCATCGGGCCCATCGGCGGCAGCCGGTGCCGGACACCGGCCTGCTGGATGAGCATGGTCAGCGGCTCGCGCGCCGGGTAGGGCCGGGTCGTGATGAGTACGGCCAGCGGCAGGCTCTGGCTGGCCCAGACCAGCCGGCGCAGCAGGGTCAGCGTGGCCGCGTCGAGGTTGTGCGCGTCGTCGGCGCACAGCACCACCGGTGCGTCGGCGCACAGCTCGTCGACGCGGTCGAACGCCGCGTCACCCGGGTCGCCGTTAAGGGGTCCATCCCCCAGCAGCGGCCGGGCGCCCGCGAACGGATCGTGACGGCGGCCGGGCTCGCCGGCCACGCGCAGGAAGGTGGCCGCGCCCGACGGGACGGACTCGGTGATGGCCCGGGCCAGGAACGTCTTGCCGATGCCAGGCGGGCCCTCGACCACGACGCTGGCCCCTGGCGGCGTCCGCCGCCGCACCACGGCCAGCACCAGATCCTGGACGGCGCGCTCCACCGCGACGCGATCCGGCGGCGATGACCGGTCGCTGGCCTCATCCGTCACTAATCGAGCATAGATCGCAAACTAGGCCGGCAGGTGGTCGGCCAGCCAGTCGAGCATCTGAGTGTGGGTGAGTTGGCGCCCGGTGGGTTGGCAGTGGAAGTTCGCGCCCTGCGCCTGGCCGAACTCGATGATTTCCTTCTCGCCCGGAAGCAGGTCATACAGCTGCCGCGGCTGACCCGGGAAGAACTGCTCGTTGGCCGGGTCCAGGATCAGCAACGGGGTGGTGATCCGGTCGGCCACATCACGGACCTGGTACTTCCGCACCTCTATCCTCGGGGCGGCGGTGGTTCCAGCGCTGGCGCTGGCGGAACAGCCCGGCCAGCACCGGGATGGCGACCCAGAGCAGCCAGCCGTAGGTGGTCGCGAAGAAGACCGGGATCGACAGCCCGAAACCGAGGATCAGGCTGTAGGACTTCCTGGTCATGCTGTCCACCACCGGCTGCGGCAGGTCGGCCAGCCGACGGGCAATCATGTGCCGCATCATCGCGTACAGCATGGCCGATTCCAGGACCTGCAGCAGCGCGTAGAACCCGAACCGCAGGGCGTGGACGGTCAGGCTCTGCTCGCTGACGATGAGCAGCTTGGTCGCGAACGGGTTGAGCACGATGCTCAGCAGCCACCATATGTTGAGCACCTTCAACCGCGCGTCGGTGCTCCGGACATAGCGGAACAGGTCGTGATGAGCGCTCCAGGCGGCCGCGATCACCGTGAAGCTGATCAGGAACGCGACGTAGTGGCCGTCGTCCTCACGGACCGAGGTCCAGAACTCCGAGACGCTGTTCCCTTCGGGCACCGGCAGGTCGATGGCGAGCAGGGTGATCGCGATGGCGACCACCGCGTCGGAGAAGAAGGTCAACCGCTCCACGGCGTGGGCGTCGGATTCCCGCTCGTCATCGGACATCAACCGATCATCTCGCGTCCGCCGCGAACGGGTCTAACATCATCACGCCGTGATGATCGTGTCGGCGTCTCCGGATAGCACCTGCTGCGGGATCTGGCCGAAGGCGTACTGGGCCGTCCCGGGCGCGAGGGTGAACGTCCAGATGACGTCGAAACGATCACCCGGCCAGGCCTGCGGGATGACCGTGCCCGGCACGGTCGGCAGCGCTGCGGCGATGGCCGGGATGTGCTCGTGCTCCCAGCAGATGAGCACGACACCGGAGTAGCTGCTGACCACGCTGGCGGCCAGCTGAGCTTCGCTGCCCTCGGCGAAGTCGGACACGATGGCCACGCCGAGGCGGGCGGATAGCCCCTGGATCGTCAGGTACGTACGGTGCTCGGTGGTCTTAGCCGTGCTGCCGTAGGTGGGCGAGAGCAGCGCCGCCGGCGTTTGCAGTCCTGCTTGCAGCGGTCCGAGGGTGGGGTCGAAGAGGACGGCGAGCGCGCCCGAGCGCTGCCAGCCGCGGGGCAGCAGAGAGTGCGGATCCTGATTGCCCTGGTCGTCCACGCCGAAAGGCGGGCCTGGAGCGGAGGCGGCCTGCCCGGCGGGGGCCTGCCCGGTCGGGGCAGGCGGCGGATCGGCGGGCTTCTCGCCGTGGCGGATGACGTAGATAGTGGCCGGAGGCGGGGTCATGGTGTTCAGTGTGCGGTGTGGCCCCCGCATAGGGGTAGGTTTTTGCCCAGGTAGGTCGGGTAGGGGCCCATTCGTTAGGGTCAGGAAACGCGAGGGTATGACCAGCCAGCCGGGAACGACGGGGCCGGGGACCACGGGCGAGGTGGGGATACCGGACCCCGGACCGAGCGCGGGTCCGGGCCCGTCCTGGCCGCTGGTCCTGCCGCTGACGCTGCTGGTCATCCTGGGGCTGGCCGGGCTGCGCGGGGTGGTGACCGCGCCCCGGTGGAACGGGCCGCTGCGGCACGACGGCCTGGTGATCGGGCTCGTGCTCGAGGTCATCCTGGCGGTCCTGCTGGTGCTGACCATCCGGCGCCGGTCGCGGGCCATGCGCGCGCCCCTGCTCGGTGGCGTACCGGTCAACGACGTGGCGGCCAAGCTGCGCGGGGCCCTGACCGTGGTGCTCGGGGCGGGCATGATCGCCGTGGCGGTGGCCATCTTCCTCACTTTGCACCTGCACCTGGGCGAAAAGTTTCAGCCCGCGCCGACGGTCAGCGTCAAGCCCATCCCGAAGCGGAAGCTCCCGCCGCAGAGTCAGCAGCCCGGACCGGGCTTCCACGTCCCGCTCACCGTCGTCCTGTACGTCCTTCTGGTGATCCTGCTCGTGGCCGCGGTGCTGCTCAGCATCTGGTGGTCCCGGCGATTCCGGCCCTCGTTCGGCGGCAAGACCAGCGGCTTCCTGGCCGAGGATCCCGAGGACCTGCGGGAAGCGGTGGAATCGGGCCGGCTGGCGCTGCGCACCGTCGATGACGCGCGGGCGGCCATCATCGCCTGCTACGTGGCGATGGAGACGAGCCTGGCCGAGCGGGGAGCGGCCCGGGCCGTCGCCGACACGCCCGACGAACTGCTGGCCCGGGCGACCACGAGCGGCCTGGTACGCGGGACCGCGGCCGCGCGGCTGACCGCGCTGTTCTACGAGGCCAGGTTCTCCAGCCATCCGCTGGGCCGCGGCCAGCGCGACGCGGCCGAGCAGGCCCTCGACGAGCTGGCCGCCGCTCTGGCCTCGCCCGAGGAAGCGCCCAGCCAAGCGAAGGCCACCCCGTGACCGCCCCCGAGGAGGGCCGGGACAGCGGCGCCATGGTGAGCCCCTGGCGCGGCACGACACCGGAACTGCTCACGGCCGGCATAGTCGTCACGGCGGCTGCCGTAGCCGGCTACGCGGTAGCCGGGTGGGCGGGTCTGACCGTGGTGGCCGTCGCGGCCGCGGCGGGCGTGATGGTCCTGGTGCGCGCCCTGCTGCCGCAGCTCACGCCGGACGCCGCGCGCAAGGCCCGGGAGAAACCGCTGGCCCGCACGCTGACCGGTTACTCGCACCGCCGGTTCGTCGTGCATAACGCGATGACCAGCCAGGACTACTATGACGTCCAGCTTAGGCCGGTGCTCGAGCACCTGCTGGCGGCCCGGCTGGCCGAACGCCATGACATCAATCTGTACCAAGACCCCGAGAAGGCCCGCCAGCTGCTGTGCCGCAACCCGCGCGACGAAGGCCTGTGGCGCTGGATCGACCCTGGCACCCGGCCGGAGAGGTCGGCGGGGGAGCGGTCCCGTCCAGGACACGAGCGGCGCGGCATCCCGCGACATACCCTGGCGCGCCTCATCGACCGATTGGAGAAGCTGTGATGGGCCCCGAAGAAGCCGCGGCGACCTGCTCGGCCATCCTGGACGAGCTCGAGCGCACGGTCGTCGGCCGCCGCCGGACCCTGGAGCTGGTCCTGGTCGGCGTCCTGGCCGGCGGCCACGTCCTGCTCGAGGACCTGCCCGGGCTGGGCAAGACCCTCATCGCCCGGTCGTTCGCGAAGGTGCTCGGCCTGGACTTCGCCCGCATCCAGTTCACCCCGGACCTGCTGCCCTCCGACGTGGTCGGCGCCCCGCTGTACGACCAGCGGTCGGCCGACATGGTGTTCCGCCCGGGGCCGGTGTTCACCCAGCTGCTGCTGGCCGACGAGATCAACCGGACGCCGCCCAAAACCCAGGCGGCACTGCTCGAGGCGATGGGCGAGGGGCAGGTCAGCGTGGACGGGCAGACCCGCATGCTGCCGCGGCCGTTCATCGTGCTGGCCACCGACAACCCGATCGAGTACGAGGGCACCTACGAGCTGCCCGAGGCCCAGCTCGACCGGTTCCTCATGCGGCTGCGCCTGGGCTACCTGAGCACCGGCGACGAGACCGACATGCTCCGGCGCCGGGTGAGCCGGGCCACCGAGTACGCGGAGCTCAACCCGGTGACCAGCCCGGACGGCGTGCTGGCCATGCGGGATTCGCTGGAGCAGGTGGAGATCAGCCCCGACCTGCTCGACTACATCGTGGCTATCGTCCAGGCGACCAGGAACGATGCCCAGGTCCAGGTCGGCGCGAGTCCGCGCGGCGGCCTGGCCCTGGTCCAGCTGGCCCGCGGCCAGGCGGTGCTGAACAAGCGCGACTACGTGGTGCCCGACGACATCAAGCAGGTGGCGGTGCCCGCGCTGGCGCACCGGGTCACGCTGCGGCCCGAGCTGTGGGTTCGCCAGGTCTCGGCCGACGAGGTGGTGGCCAAACTGCTCGCGGCCGTGCCCACGCCCAAGACCGATCCGACCGCGCGGGCCGGCGGCCGCGACCAGGCGTCCGCGGTCACAGGCTGATGTCGGTTCCTATTAGTCCGAACGGAGCGGGGCGCGACGGGCCCGGTCAGGAGTTCAGCCTGCAGTGGCGGTCGTCCCGGCACGCCCGCCGGCTGCTCACGCTGGGCCTGGCCGCGCTGTTCATCGCGACCGTGGTCCGGCGCCCCGAGTTCGCGGGCCTGGCCGCGCCCGCGCTCCTGCTGCTGGCGGCCGGGCGCAGCCAGCAGCGGCCGCCGCGGGTCAGCCTGCGGGCCCGGCCCAGCACCCGGCGGGCGTTCGAGGGCGAGCTGGTGGCCATCGACGTGCTGGTCGAAGGCCAGGGCGAGTGCGGCGTGCGGTGGACCTGGCACCCGGGCCGGGAGATCGAGCCCGTCGGCGCCGCGGCCGCCGACGGGCCGCGGGCCCGCTTCACCTTCTCCCCGCAGCGCTGGGGGCGGCGGGAGATCGGCACCCTGGACGTGGTGCTGCGCGACCGCTGGCGGCTGGCCGAAGGCCACCTGACCGTGGACCTGCCCTCGCTGGACTGCTACCCCGCCCCGGCCGAGCAGCGGACCCAGGTGGTGCTCAGCCGGCTGCCGAACCGGCTCGGGGAGCACGCGGCCCGGATGTTCGGCGAGGGCATCGAGTTCGCAGGCGTCCGCGAGTACGCGCCGGGCGACCGGCAGCGCAGCATTAACTGGCCCGCCAGCACCCGGCGCGGGCGGCTGCAGGTGAACACGTTCACCGCCGAGCGCTCCCAGGACGTGGTGCTGCTGGTCGACGGCACCTCGGACGTGGGCGAGCCGGGGTCATCGGCGCTCGACCTCGCGCTGCGCGGCGCGGCGGCCGCGGCCCGCGCGTACCTGGACGCCCGGGACCGGGTGGGGGTGATCACCTACCACTGGGGCTCGGTCGGCTGGCTGGGGCCCGGGCTCGGCCGGCGCCAGGTGTACCGGATCATCGACTCGATGCTGGCCAGCGAGCGGGGCGCCGCGGGACCGGCGGGGTCGGTCGAGGGCACGAGCATGCGCCGGCTGCCGCGGGCCGCACTGCCCCCGGGCGCGCTGGTCGTGGTGTTCAGCCCGCTGCTGGACCAGCGGTTCGTCGAGATCCTGCGGGACATGCGCGAGCGCGGCTTCACCATGCTGGTGGTGGACGTGCTCAACGCCGATCCGCCCGTCCGGCCGCGCAGCACGGACCGGATGGCCCGGCGGATCTGGCGGATGGAACAGGAGGCGATCAGGTTCTCGCTGCGCGAACTCGGCGTCCCGGTGGTGCACTGGGACGGGATCGGTTCCCTGGACCTGCCGCTGGCCCGCTACACCCGCCGCCCGATGATCGCCTCGGGGTCGCGGCGATGACCCGCTCCGTCGGCCCGTTGCGGCTCGGCCCGGTCATCATAGGCCCGGTCGAGGTCGGCACGGTCGCCATCCGGGCCGCCGCGGCCCTGCTCGGCACGGGCTGCGTCGTCTGGGCCGCCGCGCCGCTGGTGCACCAGGGGTGGGCCAACCTGGCCCTGGTCCTGGCCATCGCCGGGGTGGCCGCGGGCGCGTTGCGCCTGGCCCTGGCCGGGGTCCCGGCGCCCGAGGAGGCCTTCCTGCTGCCGGTGCCGGTACGGGCCTGGCTCCGGTTCCTCGAGACGCTGCGTCGGGTGCCCTGGGAGGAGGGCGCGGTCATCGCCCTGGTGTGGCTGGAAGCGCTGCACCGGTCCCGGCCGTGGCACACCGCGTTCCTCGGCGCTGCCCTCATCGCCTACCTGCTCGCCACCCACCTGGCCGAGTCCGACGCCTCCCCGGGCGTGCTCCGGCCGCAGGCGCGGGTGCTGGCCGTGGGCGCGGGTCTGCTCGCGCTCGGCGCGGGCGCCGGGATGCTGCCCGCGACCGGACCGGGCGCGGGCTCGGCGCTGCTACGGCTGGTCGCGGCCGGCGCGCTGATCGCCGCCGCCGCCCTCGTGCTGCCCTTTGTGGCCCCGCCCACCCGCCGCGACTAGCGGCGGGCGGCGGCTACCCGTGGGCGTGGACAGGCCGTTGTAGGGATATACAAGGGGGTGCGGTAATAGCGTTGTCTTCTTGGGTCCTGGCGGCTTACGACGAGGCTGGTCGGGCGGGAAGATGGGGATTCACGTCAGATATCAGGAGGGCAGGAGCCGATGGCTGAGATCGTCCGGGCCGGGCTAATCCAGCAGCGCTGGACCGGGGACAAGGAATCGATGATCGCGGCGGCGGTGGACCATATCCGGACCGCGGCCTCGGCCGGCGCGCAGGTGGTGTGCCTGCAGGAACTGTTCTACGGGCCGTACTTCTGCCAGGTGCAAGACGCCGACTACTACTCCTACACCGAGGCCATCCCGGACGGGCCGACCACCCGGCTGCTCCAGGACGTGGCGCGGCAGCACAACATCGTGATCGTCGCGCCGATGTACGAGGAAGAGTACCCGGGCATCTACTACAACACCGCGGCGGTGATCGACGCCGACGGCACCTACCTGGGCAAGTACCGCAAGACGCACATCCCCCAGGTCAAGGGGTTCTGGGAGAAGTTCTACTTCCGGCCGGGCAACATGGGCTACCCGACCTTCGACACCGCGGCGGGCCGGATCGGCGTGTATATCTGCTACGACCGGCACTTCCCCGAGGGCTGGCGGGCGCTCGGCCTGGCCGGCGCGCGGATCGTGTTCAATCCGTCGGCCACCAGCCGGGGCCTGTCCCAGTACCTGTGGCGGCTCGAGCAGCCCGCCTCCGCGGTGGCCAACGAGTACTTCGTGGGCGCGATCAACCGGGTCGGCATCGAGCCGCTGGGCGACAACGACTTTTACGGCCAGACCTACTTCGTGGACCCGCGCGGGCAGCTCATGGGCGACGCCGCTGCCGACGACAAGGACGAGGTGCTGGTCCGGGACCTGGACATGGGCCAGCTGGCCGAGGTCCGGAACCTGTGGCAGTTCTACCGCGACCGCCGCCCCGACCAGTACGAGACGCTGGTCCAACCATGAGCATTCTGATCTCGGGCGGGACGGTGGTGACGGCGTCCGGGACGCTGGATGCCAACGTGCTCGTCGAGGGCGAGAAGATCGAGGCGCTCCTGGCCGGGGACGACACCGTTCCGGACGTGGACCAGGTCATCGACGCGACGGGCAAGTACGTGCTGCCGGGCGGGATCGACGTGCACACGCACATGGAGATGCCATTCGGCGGCACGTTCTCCGTGGACACGTTCGAGACCGGCACCCGGGCCGCGGCCTGGGGCGGGACCACGACGATCGTCGACTTCGCGGTCCAGGCCAAGGGCACCTCGCTGCTGGCCACCCTGGACAAGTGGCACGCCAAGGCGGACGGCAACTGCGCCATTGACTACGGCTTCCACATGATTATCTCCGACGTCAACGACACGACGCTGAAGGAGATGGACGCCTGCATCTCCGCCGGGGTGAACAGCTTCAAGATGTTCATGGCCTATCCCGGCGTGTTCTACGCCACCGACGGGGAGATCCTGCTGGCCATGCAGCAGGCCGCCCGCTCCGGGGCGACGGTGATGATGCACGCGGAAAACGGCATCGCCATCGACCAGCTGGTCGCGCAGGCGCTCGCGGCGGGCCACACCGACCCGGTGTACCACGGCCTGACCCGGCCGCCCGAGCTGGAGGGCGAGGCCACGTCCCGGGCCATCACGCTGGCGAAGGTGGCGGACTGTCCTTTGTACATCGTGCACCTGTCGGCCCGCCAGGCGCTCGCGGCGGTGGCCGAGGCCCGGGACACCGGGCAGAACGTGTTCGCCGAGACCTGCCCGCAGTACCTGTACCTGTCCCTGGACGACCTGGCCCGGCCGGACTTCGAGGGCGCCAAGTTCGTCTGCTCCCCGCCGCTGCGGCCCAAGGACCACCAGGACTCGCTGTGGCGGGGGCTGCGAACCAACGACCTGTCGGTGGTCTCGACCGACCACTGCCCGTTCTGCTTCAAGGACGGCAAGGACCTGGGCCGGGGCGACTTCTCCAAGATCCCGAACGGGATGCCGGGCGTCGAGCACCGGATGGACCTGCTGCATCAGGGCGTGGTGGCGGGCCAGCTGTCGCTGCCGCGCTGGGTGGAGGTGGCCTCGACCACGCCGGCCAGGATGTTCGGCCTGTACCCGCGCAAGGGCGTCATCGCGGCCGGCTCGGACGCCGACATCGTGATCTACGATCCGCGGGCCCGCCAGACGCTGTCGGTGGCGACCCACCACATGAACGTGGACTACTCCGCGTACGAGGGCCTGGAGATCACCGGCCGGGTGGTGACCACGCTGTCCCGCGGCCGCGTGGTCATCGACGACGGCCAGTACCTGGGCAGCACCGGCCACGGGACGTTCCTGGCTCGCGGGCTGAATCAGTACCTGCTGTAGCAGCACGAACGATGGTCCGTTCGGCATAAAAAAGGGTTTTAGGAGGGGTCATGGAATTCGGTGTGGTCCTGCAGACCAACCCGCCCGCCAGCCGGGTGGTTGAGATGATGCGGCGGGCCGAGGGCGCGGGCTTCTCCTACGGGTGGACGTGGGACTCGCACGTGCTGTGGCAGGAGCCGTTCGTGATCTACTCGGCGGTGCTGGCCGCGACGTCGGACCTGACCGTGGGGACGATGGTGACCAATCCGGGCACCCGGGACTGGTCGGTCATCGCGTCACTGTTCGCGACGCTGAACGACATGTACGGCAACCGCACCGTGTGCGGGATCGGCCGGGGTGACTCGGCCCGGCGGGTGATCGGCCAGCCGCCCATGTCGCTGGCCACGCTGGCTTCGGCCATGACCGTGATCAAGGGACTGGCCGAGGGGCGAGAGGTCAGCTTGCACGGTCAGCCGCTGCGGATGCCGTGGGTGCGCGACGGCAAGCTGGAGATCTGGATGGCCGCGTACGGGCCGAAGGCGCTGCGGCTGGTCGGCGAGCAGGCCGACGGGTTCATCCTGCAGACCGCCGACCCGGACATCGCCCGCTGGACGATCGGGTCGGTGCGTTCGGCCGCGAAGGATGCCGGCCGTGACCCGTCCTCGATCACGATCTGCGTGGCGGCGCCTGCCTACGTGGGCACCGACCTGCCGCACCAGCGGGACCAGCTGCGGTGGTTCGGCGGCATGGTGGGCAATCACGTCGCCGACCTGGTGTCCCGGTACGGTACGGACGGGCCGGTGCCGCGCGCGCTGACCGACTACATCGCGGGCCGCGCGGGCTACGACTACGCGCACCACGGCAGGTCCGACAACCCGGACGTGGACTTCGTGCCCGATGAGATCGTGGACCGGTTCTGCCTGCTCGGCCCGGCGTCCGCGCACGTGGACCGGCTGCGCGAGCTGGCCGAGGCCGGCGCCGACCAGTTCGCCGTGTACCTGATGCACGACCAGGAGGAGGACACCCTGGCTAGCTACGGGTCGCAGATCATCCCCACGCTGCGCTAATCGGTTCCCGGGGCGGGGGTTACGGCTGACGCGGCCGGGACCAGGGGCTGGAGCTTGGGCAGGGCCTGCTGGTCGGCCAGGGCGATGACCAGTTCGCCGGTCGCGGTCGGATGCAGCGGGGCCGGGTCGCTCGGGCCCTGGACGTAGGGGTCAGCGGTGCACAGCTCGTGGCCGGTGAACGGCGGGTCGGCCACCCCGAACCCGAAGGTCTGCGCGCCCTCGGCGAGCACCGTATTCAGCTGGCCGAGGCGGGCCAGCAGCACGTTCTCTTTGGCTGCGGTGAGGCCGTATTTCGCCAGGCAGCCGATGTTCGGGCCGAAGGGCGAGTAGTACTCGTTGACCAGCACGGCGGGACTGCCTGGCAGGTTGGTCAGGTCGCCGAGGAGCTGGTAGTAGCTGGTGGTGAACGCGCTGAGCAACTGGCTGAAGTAGGCGGACGACACCTTGTCGTTGCACACCGCGCTGGCCACGCACAGGCGCGTCATGATCGACCATTCGACGTCGTCGGCACCGACGCTGACGATGATGACCTTCGCGTGCGTGGCTCGCTCGGCCTCGGCCAGCTGAGGCGGCGCCAGCTGCCCGTTGTTGAGGATCTGCGCACCGAGCAGGCCGTTCTGGATCGTCGCGCTGCTGCAGGCCAGGTTCAGCACGTTCCAGTTGTTCACCGCGGCCAGGTCAGCGGCGTAGGACACGCTGCTGCGGCCGCAGGCCTGGTCCAGGGGGCTGGCGTTGGAGACGGCCGGGTTGCCTATAGCGGCCGCGGTCGAGTCGCCGATCACCACCGCCTGCACGCCGGGCAGCGGGCGGGCGACGGGCCCGGGAGCGGCCTGGAGCGGGTCGGTGCCGACCAGCTCGTCGAGCGTCTTGACGCTGGATAGCACCCGCGGCGTGCTGGAGGCGGTCAGCAAGACGCCGCCGATGTTCACCGCGACCACGACGGCCAGTCCCGCACCGACGGTCTTCAGCATGGTCAGGTGGGACTGCCTGCGTACCCCGGCCACCGCGATCAGGGCGACGACGGCGAAGCCGGCCGCGATGAGCGTCTCCCACACGAAGTACCGGGTCCAGCCCTGGGCCAGCTGCTGGCTGAGGCTCAGCTTGAGCTTGCGCGGGTCGTCCGAGCGGAGCAACTGGGCGACCTGACGGTCGATCGTGATGTGGGTGAGCTGCAGCAGCGGGCGGATGGGCCCCTCGAACTGGGGTTTGGTCGGTATCACCTGGCCGAACAGGTCGAGCTCGCCGGGACCCGACCAGCTCGGCGACGGGATGACCGCCCCGACCTGGGCGGTCTGGCCGGCCGCGGAGACGGTCTGCATGGGCGCGACCTGCAGCGCCAGCCAGATCGAGCCGGCCGTGATGATCAGGAAAGTGACGAGGTAAAAAGCGGCCTTCCTGGTCAACCGCAGGTATTTAGAAATCTCACGCTCCCGGTAGGTCAGAGCCTGCGCTATGTACGCTACCCGGGACTCGCCGGCATCAACCCGCTTGGATCCGGGCGAGGGCTGCTCGCATGCCGGGTGTAACTCATGATCATGAACAGTTTGGGGCGGTATTTGTCCCAAACTGTTCATGATCATGAAAGCGGCCTTAGATGGCGTCTTTGCGTTCTAGGTAGTTGAGGGCGACCCAGCCGACGGGGACGGGGAACCAGAAGGTCAGCAGGCGGAACAGCAGCACCGCGCTGGCCGCCTCCGTGCCGTGCAGCCCGGTCGCCACCAGCCCGGCCGTCAGGGCCGCCTCCACCGCGCCGATCCCGCCGGGCGTCGGGATGATCGATCCGAGGGCGCTGCCGGTCAGGTAGACCACCGCGATGCCCGCGAATGCCGCCGACCCGTGGAAGGCCTTGACGCACGCGGCCAGGCACAGGATGTACGCCAGGGTGAGCAGCAGCGCGCCGCCGACGCCCTCGGCCAGCTTGCGCGGCTGCTGCGCGATCTCCAGCAGCCGCGGCAGCACCTGGCCCAGCGTCGGCGCCACCCGGGCCCGCAGCAGCCGCCGTCCGGCGGGCAGCGCCAGCACGACCCCGGCCGCCACGACCAGCCCGGCCAGCACGAAGTAGGCCCAGGTCGGCGGGCGGAACGCGTGCTTGTCGGCGGCCCCGGCGATCGCGACGAACACGATCAGCATCAGGACGTGCAGGACGAGGGCCACGACCTGGACCACGCCGACGCTAGCCGCCGCGACCGGCGCCGGGATCTTGCGGCGCTGCAGGTAGCGGATGTTGATCGCGGCGCCGCCGACGGCAGCGGGCGTGACCAGCGTGACGAAGGACCCGGCCAGCTGGGCCAGCAGGGTACGGGCGAAGTTCAGCCGCTCGACCACGAATCCGGACAGCTCCAGCGCCGCGCCGACGTAGGTGACGGCCGACAGGGCCAGCGCGATCAGGCCCCAGCGCCAGTCCGCGGCCCGCGTGACGTGGCCGAGGCTGGCCCGCGCGAGCTCGCCGGCGAGCAGGTACACCGCGGCGACGGTCGCAACCAGTGTGACCAGGCTGCGGAGCCGGATCCGCTGCAGCTGCACGGGGGCCACCTCGCCGCCGGGGACGGCGGCGAGCAGCCGCTGGCGCAGGGCGGGCAGGACGTCCCGGCGGCGGCGCAGGGCGGCCCGGGTGGAGCGGGCCAGGGCCGCGCGCTGCAGCAGCGGCACCACGGCGACCAGCTCGTCCGCCCCCGCCTTCGCCAGCGCCAGGTCAGCGGCCCGCTCCGGCCCGACGTAAAGAGCGAGCTCGGCCAGGAGCTGAGCCACGTCCAGGCGGATCTGCAGGTCGCTGGCGGCCACGTCGCCGTCGCCCGGGTCGAGCAGCATGACCTGGTCATCGCTGGTCAGCAGCATGCGGTCGGCGGTGAGCGAGCGGTGCGTGACCCGGTGCTCGTGCAGCAGGGACACGGCGTCCCAGATGTTCCGCAGCTCGGCGTCGGTAACCCCGGGATTCGCGGTATTCCGCTCGGCCAGCGTGGTCCCTTCATGGTGATCGAAGGCGAGCACGGTGGCTTCCGGCCCGACCCGGACCACGGCGCGCAGCCGGGGCGTGGGCGCGTCCGCGTCTTCGGCCGCGTAGGTCAGCAGGGCCCGGCGCTCCACGGTCCGGTCCGTCGACACCGGCGCACCGCGGGAGACCTGCCCGCGCAGCAGGACCGACCGGTACAGCCGGTAGATGGCGCCGGCCGCCTGCTGGTCCTTGTCGTAGACGGTGACGTCCAGCCGGTCGCCGGCGCTCGTCGTCGCGGCGTAGTGACGCGATCCGGCCCGGTCGGGGGTCCCCGGTGCCGAGCGGAGCCGGGCCATCTCGGTCACCTTCCGGTCCGCGCTGTTCAGCGCCGTCGCGATCTCCGCCGCGCTGGGCCGCAGCGACGGGCTGCCCGCCACGTACCGGACGCCCAGGCCGATCGTGCGCCCGACGAGCAGCGTGATCAGGAGCGACAGGACGGTGGTGTCCAGGTCCACCAGATGGACGAGCGCGTAGACGCCGACGGCCAGCGACAGGGCGTTCCGCCAGCCCGGCCGGCCGGAAAGGCCAATGATCGTCGCGTAGGCCACCAGGCCGGCCAGGTACGGATCCAGCGCCGCGGCGTGGCTGGCGCCTGGGCGGGACATGATGATCGCGTCGTAGAGCCGAGCCGCGAACTCGCGCTCCAGCGCGATGTTGATCACGGCCGCCACGACCGCGGCCAGGACCCCGGTGATCACCGCCTCGGCGAGCCGCTGCACCTGGCGCCGGAAGAGCTGGCGGACGGCCAGCGCGACGGGGATGATGAGGATGCCGAACAGCACCAGGGGCCGGGCCACCACCAGCAGGGTGTGCAGCCGCCCGCTCGCGCCGACAATGTCGGTCTCCACGCCGGTCGTGGTCGCGCTCGCCGCCACGCCGGCTATCGCCAGCACGATGATCTCGATGCCCGAGGTGATGCAGCGCAGCAGGTCGACCGGCTTGCGGATCCGGCGGTCAAGCCGGTCCGTGACCTGGATCGCTCCTGCCTGTGGTGGCATCACGGCACGATCGTTTCACCTGGCGGCCCCGCCGCAAAGCCGGGCCGCCCCTGGGGCATTGTCGCCGACGCGGTGATGAGGCAAGTCCGAGCCCTGGCGTGACCGATCCCCCGGCCGCGCTCGGCCACATCCGGGGGAGACAAAGCGTCGGCGGCGACGTACGATCCGTCGATGGACAGGTCGAGCTCTCCATCGGTGGACAGGTCGAGCCCGTCCGCGGCCCAGAGCGCCTCGGAGGTCTCCGCCGCGCTCACTCCGCGCGCCGCCGAGATGTCGGCGGACATATACCGCCTGATCGTGCGGGAGATCCCCGACCTGCGCAACGATAAGCGGGTGCTGGCGCTGCTGGAAGCTAGCGTCGCGGAGAACGTGGCTACCCTCCTGCATATCATGCAGCACGGCATTGATCTGGAGACCGTGCATGCTCCGTCGGCGGCCGAGGAATACGCTCGTCGGCTGGCGCAGCGTGGCGTCCCCGTAGCCGCGCTGCTGCGCGCCTACCGCATCGGTTCGGCCCGATTCGTGGACTGGTGCCTTCAGGAACTGGGACGGCGCAGCGACAACGCGGCGGTGGTCAGCACGGCCGGGCAGCGCATCGCGGGGATCGTGGCTGCGTACATCGACCAGACGTCGGAAGAGGTCGTGTCCGCCTACGAATCGGAGAAGGAGAACTGGCTGCGGAACCAGAGCGCGGCCAGAGCGGCACGGGTCCGGGTCCTGCTGAGGGGCGAGCAGGTGGACGTGACCGCCGCCGAGGCCATGCTGGGCTACCGGCTAAGGCAGCACCACCTCGGCGTGGTGACCTGGATCGCCAAGGCGCCAGCAGGCGGCGATGCGCTCGGACTCCTGGAGCGCGCGACCGTGGAGGTGGCGGCCGAAGTCGGCTGTGACGGGCGGCCGATGTTCGTTCCGCAGGACGAATTCTGCGCCTGGGCCTGGATGCCGCTCGGCTCACAGCGCGATGTGGCTCTGCCGGTCATGGACGTCAAGAACGCCAGCGGCGGTGACAGGATCCGGTTCGCTTTCGGCGAGCCCGCGGCGGGAGTGGCAGGTTTCCGCCGCACTCATCGGCAGGCGCTGGGCGCCCAGGCCGTTGCGCTGGCGGCCGGACCATCGGGCCAGATCGCGACCAGCTTCGGTGAGGTCGCGCCGCTGGCCCTGATGTCAGGCTCGGTCGAGCTGCTGCAGGCCTGGGTTACCGAGACCCTGGGGGCGCTCGCGGACGACGACGACCACAACGCCCGGCTGCGCGATACGCTGCGCGTCTTCCTCCAGGAAAATGGCAGCTACAAATCCACGGCCGAACGTCTGCTGCTGCACAAGAACACGGTGCAGTACCGGGTCCGCAAGGCCGAGGAGAGCCTTCGGCATCCCATCACCGAGGAACGCCTGCACGTTGAACTGGCCCTGCTGGCCAGCCAGTGGCTGGGCGCAGCAGTCCTGCGGCCCGCTGACGAGCCGAGAGACTAGCCTTCCGCGATCGGACGGATAGGCCGACTGCTGAGCGCGGCACGTGTGCTCAGTCTGTAGCCTTGGGATGCCCGGCCCCGGCGTAGATGATCCAGGCCGTACGTCGCGCGTCATCGATGACGTACCAGATTCGGCCGCCACCGGTCACCTCGTACTGCCATTGCTCCAGCGCTTCACCTTTCCAGGCCGCCGTGCCCAGGCTGCCCTTCAGGCGGTGATGACGCTCCGGGGCGGATCGTGCTCGCGGATTAGCCCGGATAGCGTCGAAGGCGCGCCGCAGGTTGCCGCCTGCCTGACGGCCGAGTTGCTCCCATCCGTCAGCCGACTGGTTGCTGGCGAACCGCAGATCGTACTCGCCTTCGATGGGCGGAGGGGCCGCCCGTTCGCCGCGCCGAGGGCTCATTCCTCGTCTGGCGGAGCAGGAACGGGACCCATGTCCCCCTCGGGTTCGGTGGTCAAGATCTCCAAGAGGACCGGGTCTGCGTACACCTCTGCCGAGTGCCGCCATTGGGTAAGAAGCACGGCGACCGGAGCCAGGTTCCCCAGCTCTACAGCCCCTTGGGTGACGGTCACGAGCTCGGTCACGAACGTGTCGACGTCCACCTCGGGCAAGAAGATCACCCACGGCAGGGCGTCGCGGAGCAGCCCACGGATGACGTCGCTCTTCTCCGAAGTAACCAGACCCGAGAGAAGCCGCGTGGTGAAGTCCACCACGCTGGTGTCGCGCTCAAGCTGTTCGATCCGCATCAAGGCGAGGTCGCCGGCGTCACGCCGCCGCAGCCGCAGCGCCCGGACGGCGTCCAGCCGTTCGGCGGTCGCCGCGGGATGGTGCAGCAACTCGCTGAACGGCACGTCGTCATAAGCCGCAGTCATGACATCCACAGTACCGTAGAACTCTGAGCCGGCCAAGCAGGCGGTTCAGGCAGCCTCTGCGGGCCCGGGCTCTCCCAGCCGCAGCTGCCGCCGAGGCCCGCCTCCTGCGTGCCCAGCTCGCCCACGCCGACCTGCATCCCCCAGTCGCTGATCCCAGCCGGCAACAGCTCCACATCCTGCCGTAGCGGGGCTAGCTGGTCCTGACAATAAGTTCAGCATCGCGAGTGCGGACGTTCTGGTTGCGTAACGTGATCCCAGGCGGCGCGCTCATCGCGCTCCGCAGTATTTCCAGGCAGGTGCACTAGGTTGATCCGCATGCGGTACACCGTGAGGGCGTTCTGCGCGATCGCCGGGTCGGCCGCCGTGCTGGTGC
>Ga0210388_10001232_pt1 | contig 20153 bp, 16 predicted proteins | sample IncBWC19OmetaG_FD_155485 | JGI IMG/M metagenome (GOLD analysis project Ga0210388, IMG submission 155485) | Forest soil microbial communities from Barre Woods Harvard Forest LTER site, Petersham, Massachusetts, United States - Inc-BW-C-19-O ... | reverse complement strand
AAACGGGTTGGATGCCGGGCACGGCTTTCACGTTTACGGCCATCCGGCGCTGAAATGCCCCTTCATGCGGTAAACCATTCTGTTTTGGGGAGTTAGTGTTTAACGCTGGGCACGGACTGGCCGCGATTGTGGGCCGGAGGGGTGGTGACTGGCTTGCGTTCCGGCTTGGGGTTCACCAGGTTCTGGCACAGAGCAGAATCCTGTCCGCGAGCCAGGCCCGGCAACGCATCTCCGGCGCGGCAAAGCCGCTGCTTCATGGCGTCGGCGTCTTTACCGCCGAGGATTTGCATGCGTTCCAGGCCGCTGAAGGAATCCAGATCGTAGCGAAATACGAAGTCCTCAGCGGGCTTCACATCGCCATAGTCGAAGTGGCTCCAAGTGCCCAGCAGTTCGCGCCCGTTGGGTTCAGCCATGCCCGCGTAAATTTGCGTCCGGGCCACTCCAGGCGGCTGGTTGGCGTTCCAGATCGGCACTCCCTGGCCGCCGCGCATCCAGCGAGGCTGCCAGAGGTGCTGCGCTTTGTCGAAGTGTAAGGAGGTGAAGTAGGTGTCCGGGGCGCACTCGATGCAGTTGTCGTAGAGGATGGGGATCTCCTGCGGCGCGCCTTCGGCAAAACTCATAAAGTCGAGCCAGCGCAGGTTGTATCCCTTCAGCAGCGGGGTCAGACTGTGATTGGTAAGCGAGAGGCTCCAGATTTGGAATGCGTCCTGGTTGGCCGGAGTATCGGGAGCGGAGCGCAGCGTGGTCACCACCAGGGCCGCATCGTACTGCACGCCGATCTCGCGAATCGCCGTCCACTTTTCAGCCGCAAGCGAGCGCTCCACCCAGAAGACGATGTCGTGATCCTTGTCGGAGTGGAAATCCATCCAGCGGAATGGGTCGGGGGCTTGCTGAGCATGCAAATGCAAGATGGGCAGGCTCGGCAAAAAGAGGAAGAGGAGCAAAAAGAATCGGCGACGGCGCATTCTCAGCCGATTCTCCTGAGAAGTTGTTCGACTTCGCCCAATGTCTCTTCGCCGCCATAGACGCTCTCGCGCACAGCATCGAATAGATCGCTATAAGCCCGAAATCTCTTCACTCGTTTCATATCCGCTTCGCCGTTCGATACTGCGGGCCAGTTGTTCGCGAAAGACTCCAGCACAGGACGTCCATCCTTCCAAAGTTGGAGGGTGATGGCCCGGTTATCTCCGGATGCCACCAGCCAAATGTGGAAGCTATACTCTTTTTCCAGATCAACGGAGAATTCATCTCGGCCCAGAGGATTGGCCATGATTCGCCAGTCGAGCTTTCTTGCGAGTGTCTTCTCCAAAAGCTCTTGTGCCAGTTGATCGAGTCTCTCGCTCATCTCTCCTCCTGATCGAGCATCCTGCGGAGTCGGCCCTGGATTGCGCTCAACTCTTGCACCGTGTTCAGCGTTTCATTGAAGAGGTATTTCTTTGCTTCCCTGCTCACGGGAAAATCGCCGGGGCCCAGAAAATCTGCCCAACGCCTGCAGTTCGATTCCACCTCCCTTAGTTTATCCGCGTCCGCGGCGAGATGACTCGCAAATTCTTCGCGATCTCTCGGAATCCGAAAAACGAGTTCCCGCAGTTGGATGCCTGCCTCAATCCCGCGCTCGTACAAGACGGAGGTATTCAACTGCTCCGCAATGCGAACGATATCCACCATGGCATCAGCCGCATTTCGCCTATAGACTGCCTTCCTAGCCTCTATTGCTGCCCTTTTGGCCCCTGTGCCTGAACAATGGCAAGAACGGTGAGCAGAAATCCCCCTCCACTCACAACGGCATTCGACCAGTCAAACAAATCGTGCAGAATCATGCGGATTCTCTCGGTGAAAGCATAGCGCAGAATGGGGCAATCCGCTCATAGCCCCATCTTGGCCCATAGCGCATCCACCTTTGCTTTGGTCCCGCGGTCCATTTCGATCATGGCGGGCCAGGGGCGATCAAAGCCTTCGGCCTTCCACTTGCGCGTGGCGTCGATGCCCATCTTTGAGCCGTAGTTGGGCAGACGCGACGAGTGGTCGAGGGAATCAATCGGTCCCAGCGTGAATTGAATATCGCGCTCGGGGTCAATGTTGTTGGTCGCGCGCAGGGTTACTTCGCCGATGTCCTGCACGTCGCAGTCTTCGTCGACCACGACGATGCACTTGGTGAACATGGCCTGCCCGAGCGACCAGATGGCGTTCATCACCTTGCGCGCCTGGCCGGGATAGCTCTTTCTGATCGACACCAGCATCAGATTGTGGAAGACGCCCTCGACGGGAAGATTGATGTCGACGATTTCGGGGATGGTGAGCTTCATCGCGGGTAGAAAGATGCGCTCGACGGCCTTGCCCATCCACGCATCTTCCATGGGCGGCTTGCCGACGATGGTGGCGGCGTAGATGGGATCCTTGCGATGAGTGATGCAGGTGAGGTGGAAGACCGGATAGGTGTCGGTCAACGTGTAGAAGCCGGTGTGGTCGCCGAAAGGGCCTTCGGGCCGCAGTTCGCCAAGCTCGACGTAGCCCTCGAGCACGATCTCCGCATGCGCCGGGACTTCAAGATCGACGGTTTCGCACTTCACAATCTCGACCGACTTGCCGCGCAGGAAGCCGGCGATCATGAATTCTTCCACCTCCGGCGGCGCGGGGACGATGGCCGCGAATGTTGTTGCTGGATCGGTTCCGATGGCTACGGCGACTTCAAGGCGCGAACCTTTCAGATTGCCCATCGCCACCTGCGGAAGTCCGCCGATAGGGCCGTCGGGAATGCTGACCGCGCCGCCGGCTGACTCCGCCATGGCGGCTACGCGAGCAGTCAGTGGATCGGCATCCGATGACCCAGCCGCTGCGTTGCGGAGCGCCTCGCGATAATGCTCGGCGGCAACTTTCTGCCGCTGCCAGTGCATGCCGGTGGTCTGGCCGTCGTAAACCTGCATGCGATACATGCCGATGTTGCGCTTGCCGGTGCGCGGGTCGCGGGTATGCACGCAAGGCAGCGTAATGAAGCGGCCTCCATCGTGCGGCCAGCACTTCAAAATTGGAAACTGGTTCAGATCGAAGTTGTCTTTCCCGCCGTAGTCGTTCCCTTTCAGGATGACTTCCTTGCAGCGAGCTTCTTTGGCGCTGAGCGTCTTGGGAAAAGCGCTTGTGAGCGCGCCCAGTTGCGGCAGCATCTTGAGCTTGTCGAGCAAGCCGCCCGTGGGAGCCTTCATGTTCATCAGGCCCTTGATGCGCTCGGCGATTTCGTCAAGCCGGTTGACGCCCAGGGCCATTGCCATGCGACGCTCACTCCCGAACTGGTTGATGAAGACCTTGTGGCCAGGATGGCCCTTTACATTTTCAAACAGCAGCGCCGGGCCGCCGGGAGCGTAGGTCGCGGCAGCCCTATCCTTTCCTTGTTCTGTGCGGAAAGGGTGGGAAGCGGCGCCGATCTTGCTCACGCGGTCTGTGATTTCGGTGATTTCGAACTCCGGCGAAACTTCTTCAGTGATTCGCTTCAGTTCGCCGGCTTTTTCAAGTGCTTTGATCCAGTCGCGCAGATCGTCGTAAGCCAAGGGTTCGCTCCCGTGCGGGCGTGGCCGCACATCAACCCTCTAGCTTAAAGCTTCGCAGCCTTCCGAACGGCGTCCGGTTAAGATTTGTGGTTTCCCGCCCTTTCCGCGAAACAACTGCGAAAAGGATGGAGCACGGAGAATTTCAATCGTCCAGCTTAAAGCGTCCGAACGATTTCGAGCGACGGCTGGGCCATTTGCACCTCAACCAGGGGAAATCCCAGGCGCTTCCACTCGTCGAAGCCGCCGCGCAGGGGGCGCACGCGCTCAATGCCCAGCTTGATGAGAATCATGGCGGTCTTGGCGGCGGTGGCCTCGCTGGGGCACGTGCAGTAGAGCACCACGTCGCGGTCGCGTGGAATCTCCAGGTGCCGCGCGGCCAGGGTGTCGGGAGAGAAATGCAGCGCGCCGGGTAGCGTGAACGGATCGGGCAACAGCTCCAGCGGATGGCGAAGATCGACGATGAAAACCGGCACGCCGGCGTCCAATTGCCGCTTCAGTTCTTCAGGCTCGAGGCGCGCGGCGAGCAGTTCCTTGAGCATCGCGCGGCGGCGGAGAAGGCGGGCCACAAAAAAGCCGACGATGCCCAGCAGGAGCAGTGCACCGGAGAATCTGCCCGCCCAGTTCAACAGGCTGGGGTCGCGCTTAAGCGCATCGCCAAACAGTCGGCCCACCAGCATCAGAGCGCCTACCCAAACCGCAACGCCGATGCCGTCGAAGAATAGAAACTCGCCAAAGCCCATGCCGTTTTGTCCGGCGACAGGCGCGGCCAGCGTGGCCAGCCCGGGTACAAATTTGGCAAACATCAGTGTCACTTGCCGTCGGCGGCCGAATGAGTCCTGGGTGCGCCGCACGCAGACGGTGGGTTCCATTGAGAGCTTGCACAGGATGCGCAAGACGTGGTGCCCATGCCTGCGGCCGACAAAGAACCATGTGCTGTCGGCAACCATCGAGCCGGCCATCGCAGCCAGCAAAGCGAGGGAGAAACTGAGTTGCCCTTCGGCGGTGAGCGCGCCGGCCGCAAGCAGAATGGGTGTGGCGGGAAGTGGGACTCCGAGCTGTCCCACCAGAATCCACGCAAACAGCAGCAAGTAACCGTAGGTGAGCAAAATATGGGTTGACAGTTCCATGGGGGGCTCCGGTCTTTGCTTGCGAGAGTCTCAGGTCGTCGAGTCTTGCCGGGCGGCGGAGGGAGCCAGCCGGAAAGACTGGTGAAGATCACATCCTATCCGATGTTGGATCACGCGGTTTCGCTTCAGACAATGGACTCGGCGGCCAGCAAAATGCAAAAGCCGCCCGAGGGCGGCTTTCGACTGGCGACAACCAAGCGGGTCTATTTGGGAAGCTGTTGCGCGCCGGGCTGCTCGGCCTGGATCGGCTGCTCGACGGGCTGCGCGGACGCCAAAGGCCCATTGGTTTGCGCTTCCTGGCTCTTGGGGGCAAAGTAGTTGCGATCGGCAAGGTTCTTGTAGAACTGGCCAGTAAGCTCCGCCGCGCGAGGGCCGAATGTAGGTCGGCCGCCTTCGAGGAAGAACACCGTCACCAGGCTGCCCTGAGGCGCATCTGCAAAAGAAGCGAACCAGCCATACCGTGTTCCATCGTTTGAGCAGGTTCCGGTTTTTCCGAAAACGGGAAAATCGTGGAAGGTGGCACTCAACCTGCGGGCGGTTCCGTATTCGACTGCTCCGGCCATTCCGTCCTGCATTTCAGGAACGTACTTCGCAATGTCCAGGGTCCGTTTGATCTTGGGCAGAAGGGCGGCAACTTCTTCCGGGGTAGTGGGATGCTGCAGGTAATAGAGCGTTCCGCCATTGGCCAGCGCTGCTACATAGGCGCCCAGTTGCAGAGGGGTAAGCGAGACGCCTTGCCCAAAGCTGCACATCCGGCCTACTCCGCCTTCAGAGGCAGGCAATTCCTGGTCGGGATAGACGCCCAACTGCTCGCCGGGAATGTTGAAGCCGGCCAGTTCGCCAAGGCCAAACTGGTTGGCATAGTGGCGCACGCGATCGAAACCGAGTTCCCTGCCCAGTTCTTCAAAGTAAAGGTTGTTGCTCTTGGCCAGCGCGTTGGTCATGTTCATGCGAAAGCCGGGCAACTGCACCATGGTGTCGCGAGTAACCAGGCCTTCAGAAAGCGCAGCCATGGCCACGGTGATCTTGATGGTGGAGCAAGGCTCGGCTCCGGGGGAAAGCGCCAGTTTCTGGTTGACCATGGCCAGGATGCGTCCGTTGGTTGGGTTGATGACGACGGCGGTGCCGTTCATGCCGTCGAGCGCGTCGATGGCTGCCTGGCGGACCACCGGGTCTTCCCCGGCCGTTACGTCGCCGGCGAAGATGTCTCCGCTGGCAAAGGAGCTGGCGGTAAAGCGCTCATAGAAGCGGTGGCGGTGAGAGATCAAAGAGGCGCGCTGCGCCGTGGCCACAGCTGTACCGCGAGGAGCCAGGCTTGCTCGCCTGCCCGCCATGGCAGCTTTGCTGGCCGTCACATGTCCGGCTGCGGCATGGGCTGTGGTAGACTTTGCCGCCGGCGCTGAAGCGTGGCCGGTGGAATGGTGGCGGCGTGTGTCCGATAGATGAGGCGCCCCGGTCTTTACGTGATGCAGGGTATGCGGGACGTCCAAAGCAGATGCAACCGTGGTGCTGAAACCGGCGAGGACCAATGCAGGGACAATTCCAAGTGCCCAAACACGCGAAATCTTCATTCAGCGAATTTCCTCTCAACCATGAAGTTCGTGGCTTGCGCCCACCTGCGAGCGGCGCACTTTCTCACTATCGGCCATTCCTCATTCCGGGCCAGTCCGTTCCGGGGCCGACCCATCTCAATTGCCATGCGCCAGGCACCGGACGATCTGAATCACCCCTATATAGGACGGTGATTCTCAGGTTTCGATCCCAAAGCAAACCTTGCGACCCCGGGCTGGCATCCTGTTCTTAGAGCTATATTGCACTATATAGCCCACCACCAGGGTATTCAAAATCACCCGAAGCGCTCGAACGATCCCTCCAAAGTCTCATTTCAGAACCGTAGCCGTCTCAGGAATGTTGGAGTATCCAAATCTCTTTGCGTTTCTTCATCATCGGCCTCCGGAACGAGAGCCGCGACCGGTTGAGCCCGCTCCTGTACAACTTCCGCGTCACGGCGCACGCCGCCCACGAAGTCGGACGCGTAATCCCTGGGCAGCGGCGTGTACACCGGCTCCTCAGCCATCTCGGCGAATTGCGGCCTGGCGCTGGCAGCGGCCCGTTCGCCGCTTGCGAAGACCGGGTCGAACTCCGGTTCGGGAATTGAATGGGATTGCGCCGCGGCGCCCGCATTGCTTCCGGTGGATGGAGCAGATGAAGCAAAGAAGAATGCCTCTTCCGATTCCTCGGCGTCGGCAGTCCCGCCCTGTTCCATCTGGCTCAGGAACGGCGCAGGAGCCGCGGCCTTTGCAACTACCGGGACTGCAGGCTCGTTCATCCAGTTGCTTCTGGCCACCACCGGCACTGAAACCACCGGCTCTTCGACAACCACCACTTCGCCAATGCTCAACATGCGCGAGCGCCGTTCCGGCATCTGGTCGCGGAAGCCGGTGGCGATTACGGTGATCTTCACCTGGTCGTCCATCGTCTCGTCCAGCACCGCGCCGAAGATGATGTTGGCGTCCTCATGGGCGGCGGACTGAATCAGCGACGAGGCCTGATTGACTTCAGACAGCTTCAGCGAACTGGAGCCGGTGATGTTGATCAGGATGCCGCGCGCTCCGTCGATTGCGCCCGCCTCAAGCAGCGGAGAAGCCATGGCCGCCTGCGCCGCTTCCACCGCGCGATTGACGCCGGAGCGAATGGCCGTGCCCATCACTGCGTGTCCCATGCCGGCCATGGTGGTCTTCACGTCGGCAAAGTCGCGGTTGATGATGCCCGAAATGGTGATGATGTCGCTGATGCCCTGCACTCCCTGGCGCAGTACGTCGTCGGCGATGCGGAAACTCTCGAAGAAGCCGGCGTCCTGAGCCACCACCAGCAACTTCTCGTTGGGAATCACGATCATGGTGTCGACGCTTTCGAGCAGTTCCTTCATGCCACGCTCGGCCTGCTGCAGACGGCGCTTGCCCTCGAAAGCAAAGGGGCGCGTGATGACCGCGACGGTGAGAATGCCCATCTCGCTGGCCAGCGACGCAATCACCGGAGCCGCACCCGTGCCGGTGCCGCCGCCCAGCCCGGCGGTGACGAAGACCATGTCGGCGCCTTCCAACGCCTCAATGATCTTTTCCGAGTCTTCAAGCGCAGCGCGCCGGCCCACGTCAGGATTGGCTCCTGCGCCCAGACCCTGCGTGAGGCGGACGCCGAGTTGCAGCTTGACTGGAGCTTGAGAAAGCTTGAGCGCCTGCACGTCAGTGTTGGCGGCAATAAATTCCACGCCCTCCATGCGGGCCTGGATCATGCGATTGACGGCGTTGCCCCCGCCGCCGCCCACGCCGATCACTTTGATCTTTGCGCCGCGCACCGGTTCGTCGTGATATTGAATGCGCATCTCGCTGCTCTGTCCGTTTTCCTGTTCCATAGCGCCTCCTCTAGGTTAGAAACTGGCTGCAAAAATGGCGCGCAATTTGGCGCGCAAACTGTTGTTCTCCGCCGCTCGCGTTACGCGTGTGCGGTGCGCATATAAAAGCATGCCGATGGCTGTCGAAAATCCGGGATGCACCAACTCGCCCGGCATGTGCGACAGGCGCACCGGCAATCCCGTGCGCGCCGGGACCCTCAACTGGCTTTCGGTTACGTCCAGCATGCCGGGCATCATGGCCCCGCCGCCGGTAAGCACGCAGCCCGCGCCCAAAGCTTCCACCACCGCACCCTGGCGCAGGCTCTCCTTCACGAAATAAAGCAGCTCGCGAGCGCGCGGCTCAAGAATTTCCGCGATGGCACGCAGGCGCAGCGATTGCGGCTGCGGGTTTTGAACTTCGATCTCCGCCAGTTGCGGCACAGACGTCACCACCACATTTCCGTACTGGCGCTTGAGTTCCTCGGCCTGGGCCACCGGCATCTGCAAGCCCACTGCCAAATCGTTTGTGAAATGCGCGCCGCCAATGGGTACTGAAGCTGTGTGTGCAACAGCCCCTTCGAAGAACACGGCCAGGTCGCTCGAATGCGCGCCGATGTCCAGCAGGCAAACCCCCAGTTCGCGCTCATCGGCGGAGAGCGTGGCCTCGGCGGAGGCGATTGATTCAAGCACCGCCTCGGTCACTTCAAGCCCCGCGCGATTGGCGCAGGTGACTGTACTCTGCAACGCGCTTCCGGAGCAGGTGGCGATGTGCAGATCGACTTCGAGCCGCGCACCCACCATGCCGACCGGGTCAAAGATTCCAGGCTGGCCATCGAGGATGAACTGACGCGGCAGCAGGTGCAGAATCTCGCGGTCAGGAGGCCGCTCGACCGCGCGTGCCCGCTCGACCGCGGTGCGGACGTCGTCGCGCGTAATCTCGCGCATGCGGCTGCCCAGTTCGAATCCGCCATTGGTATTGATGCCGCGAATGTGCGGCCCGCCCACGCCCACCACGCATACATCGATGTTGGCGCGCGCCATGTTTTCGGCCTGCTCGTTAGCCGCCTTCACGGCTCGCGCAGCCGGAGCCAGATCGCTGATGAGCCCCTTGCGCATACCCGCCGACTCAACGACTCCGTGGCCGCGATAGCGCAGCGAGCCTTCATTCAAATCCGCCGCCAGAACACGCGTGTGCGCGCTGCCAATGTCCAGCACCACGATCATGTTGTCTTGCTTCTGGCTCATGCGCTCACCGCCCCTGCGCCAATGCCGGACAGGATGGTTTCTGGCGGGTTCTGCGCGGTGTGCTGCTGCGTGGCGCGCTTCTTGTCTCGTTCGGCTTTGTCGCGCGCGGCCTTGGTTTTGGCTGCCCGCGCGGCGCGCTGTTTGGCGGCCAGCGTCTCCGCGGATACTGCTCTCTTCGCCGGACCCTTCGAACTATTCGCTACAGCCTGCTTCACGGGCGCCGGTTTTGCTTCAGACTCCTCAGCGATTCCTTTGTCGGGCCTGGCTGCTGCCACCGCTGCAGTCGCAGCAAGCTTGCTCGCCGATGGTTTGCTCGGGGTTGCCTCCGGGCTTCCGGCTTCGGCGCTCCCAGCAGATGGCTTCGCAGTGCTTGGCCCGCTCGGCCCGTCAATGACCGCCGAAACCGCATTGGTGCCCGGCGTCATCTCCAGCACCACCTGATTGTCGTAGCGCAAATCAACCGCTGCCAGCTTGGGATATTGCTGCCGCCACTCGGCAATATGCGTCTTGTAACGCTGGTAGCGCTCCATGAATCGGTCTTCGCCAAAGTGGCCCAGTATGTCTCTACCCTGCTCAGGCAGCAAGACGCGGGCATCCTGCGGATCGGTCAAATCGATTTCAGAAATTTGTTCAGAGAGGCGCTGATTGTTGGCGTCCAGCTCTCCCAGAAGACGCATGTATACGGCCATTCTGGCAGTGCGCGCGGGCAGCGGGTCTCTGGGATCGATGCCCGTCACTACGGGGAATGAATAGTTGTGCTGGGCCATCATGGCCGCGGGCATGGTGAGCAAGACTCCGTCTCTATCGACCAGGCCAACCTGCTGGCCCTGGCGCACGAATGCTACCGGCTGCCGCTCCACAACATTGACGCGAATATGGTCGGGCAGCAGGCGCATCACTGTCGCCCGCTCCACCCAGGGAATCTGTTCAAGCTGCTTGCGCCGTTCTTCGAGATGAACGAAGAAGATGTTCTTGCCGATGTCCTCGCCGAACACCGGCAGCATCTCCCCGCGGCTCACTTCCGTCAAGCCCGTAGCCTCAATGTTGCCCGTCCCCGCAATCCGAAATCGGGAGTCGCGGCCCAGAAAATTCTTCAAGGCCAGCACACCCGTTACAAACGCACCCACAACCAGCAAAGCTCCCAGCCCCAGAAACACGCGTCCCAGGGTGCTTGCCGGACGCCACCATGGACGAGCCGGCTCGCCAAAACGATCCCCTCTCATGCGCGAACTATTGGGCAAGGAATCGTCGTCGTCCGGGTCGCGCATTTCCAGCGGCATGCCGGGCAGGACGCGCCCTTTCAGGGGCACACCTGGCTGCACGCGCCGGAAGCGGGATTCGCCGGGCGCTTCATCCTCCCAGATCAGAGGCCGGGATTGATTTCTACCTTGGTTATTCACGCCTGAGCAGGGTCGCGAGGAATCGCCAGCCTTGATTATGGGCCGTGCCCGGTGTGCATTTTTCCGCATTGAGCGAGGGGGAATCCAGGTTGTAACGGGGCAAAATCTGCCGGCTCGAAAAATCGCTCCGACGTCGATTGAATGCTGGGTGCCCCAGGTCTCGATTCTGAGACCTGGGATTTCAGAATTCCAGTCGCCAGTAACCGGATCGAATAATCTACTCCCATGCCTTTTTCGCGGATGCTTGCTCCGGTGCTGTTGTTCCTTTGCCTCGCACACGCGCGCGCCCAGAGCGCGCCCGCTCATCGATACTTTCGCGTCGGCAATGTTAGCAATACAACAGCGACTCCGCGCGCCGGATATGCACTCATGGGCGGAGGGAAAGATCTGGATGACGCATTCAAATGGCTATGCGGCCATGCGAACGGCGGAGACCTGCTGGTGCTGCGCGCCACCGGCGACGACGATTACAACCCCTATATTCAGGGGCTCTGCCACTTGAACTCAGTGGGCACGCTAGTCATACCAAATCGCGCTGCTGCCGAAGATCCGTTTGTGGCGAAAGCAATCGCAGACGCTTCAGCCATCTTCATCGCTGGCGGAGACCAGTCTAACTACATCAACTTCTGGCAAGGTACTCCGGTGCAGACGAGCCTCAACGCCGCCATCGCTCGCGGCGTGCCCATCGGCGGCACCAGCGCGGGGCTTGCGGTGCTGGGCGAGTACGCCTACACGGCGCAAGGCGACAAGCCGGACGATCAAAATCTCGACGCAAAGACTGCGCTCGCCGACCCGTATGGGCCGCGCATTACGCTGAGTGCGCACTTTATTGAGATCCCGCTTCTGAAAGGAATCATCACCGATTCGCATTTCGCGAAACGGAACCGCATGGGACGGTTACTGGTGTTTCTGGCGAGGCTCAAAGAGCCGGACGGCAAGCCGGTGCCGCCGACTGCACCCGTCATCCGCGGCATCGGGATCGATGAACGCGCCGCGGTATTGGTGGAATCAGATGGCGAGGCTTCTGTGGTCGGTCAAGGGGCCGGCGCATGGTTCATCGACGCGAAACATGCGTCCGGCGTGATGAAAAAAGCCAAGCCGCTGACCTTCGGCCCCTTCGACGTATATAAAGTTGCCCCCGGCCTCAGCTTCAACCTGGCCACTTGGACAGGCGACGCAACTACGTACCAGCTTGCTGTGAAAGCCGGATCCGTTCACTCGAGTCAATCCGGCGAAGCAATTTATTGATCCGCCGCAATAGATCGGGTGCCCCATCCTCGCGACGTATTTGTTTTTGTCGCTAGGGTGGGCCGCCACAAACCTCATCGCGCCGCCCCACAACAAACCTCAACTCCACTCAAGCGTATGCACCGAGTCTGCCGGAAGATCCAGATCGAGCGCACTGGATCCGAGCACAAGCTGCACACGCGCCTCTGGACCGCTGTTCGCCAGCACCAAAGCGAAGCTGCCATCCGGATTGCGGAACCCGACGTGCGAAACGGCAGCGGTGCTTCCATTCTTCGCGTCGCCGCCCACGCCATTTGTCGCAATCACCTTTGCGCCGCGGCGCACGTGGCGTGAAAAATGCGCAAAGGCCCAGTACTGCCCGCTCTTCGCCACCTTGTGCGTCGTACTGTCAAGTGTCACCGTTCCTCCGCAGGAGAACGGCCCGATATTCGGCTTGCCCTTCTCATCGAGCGCAAGGTTCCACGCCGTGATGGAACGGGACCAGTTGCGCAGAATCTCATTGAATGTCTTTGCCCAGCGCGCGTAATCGGTGGCGTAGTTGGGTGAGTTGATGCCGGGTCCGCCTTCGGTCCAATACGCACTCTTCCCGGGAAACGCATCGTGGACGCGGCTCATGGCCGAGGGTTCGCCGAGGTAGCCATGCCAGGCAATCCCGTCAATGTATTCATTGGCCGCGGTATCGCTCAGCTCGCCAATCGCGCGACCCCACAGGTTGTAGTTATGGTCGATCACCCAAATCTTTGTGGACCGCCCGGCCTTGCGCAGTGCCGGCCCCAGGTAACGGCTCACAAACTCGGCCTCCTCTTCCTGCGCCCAAAGGCAAGCGGGCATGCGCCCATCCTGCTCAGCATCAACTTCGTTTTGCACCGTGACCGCATTGATCAGCACGCCCTCTGCCTGATAGCCTTCGAGGAATTTGAGGAAGTAGCGCGCATAGGGCGCAAAGCTCAGCTTGCGCATGCCTCCGCCGAGCATGGAGTTGTTGGCCTTCATCCATCCTGGCGGGCTCCACGGCGACGAAAAAAGAAACAGCTCCGGATTCAGCTTGCGCGCTTCGCGAAGCACGGGCAGAATGTACGCCTTGTCGTGGTCGATGGAGAATTTCGCCAGCTCCGGGTCGGGCTCGGGGCTCTCGTCAAAGCTGTAGAGCGTACGCGAGTAGTCGCTGGCGCCGATCGAGGTGCGGCAGACATTCAGCGCCATCGCATCCGGCGCGAACAGGTCGTGCATCACGGCCTGGCGCTCGTTTTCGTTGAGTTGGCTGAATACGTAACACGAGGCGTCGGTGAGCGCCGCGCCAAAGCCAAGAATCTCCTGGCGGGTGGTGAGGGGATCAAGCACGATGGCATCGGCTTCAACCTCGGTCACGGGCTTCCACGCGAGCGAGTCGGCGGGCGCGTGACGTTTGTCGCGAAACGTGGCCCAGACTTTGACCTGCCCCGACAAAGACAGGCCCTTTGCGAATGCGGGAAGTCCATGCGACGCTGCAACCGCTGCCGTTGCGGAAGCTGCCTTCAAGAATCCTCTACGCGACCCGAGCACCATAAACGCACCTCACATTGTCAGGATGATTGCCGCGGGAATGATAACAGTCTAGCGGGGTCAGGAAGGACCGAGCGCGGTGAGAATCTGCGGACCCAACTGGCTCACGTTGCCTGCGCCAAGAGTCAGGATAAGATCGCCTTCGTGCGCCGAGGCGATCACGGCTTCAATCGCCGTAGGAAAATCGGGCACGAATTGCGTCCGCGGGCCTTCGATTCTCGCCGCAAGCGCCTCCGCGGTGACGCCGGGGATGGGTTCTTCGCTGGCTGCGTAAATCGGCAGGACGGTCACGGTGTCGGCGTCGATGAACGCGCCACCAAATTGATCAAGTAAATCGAGGGTGCGCGTGTACCGGTGCGGTTGGAATAAGACGTGGATGCGGTTATAGCCGCATTCGCGCGCGGCGGCCAACGTGGCGCGAATCTCAGTGGGGTGGTGGCCGTAGTCGTCCACCACGGTGACGCCGCGTGCGTGGCCGCGGAGCTGGAAGCGCCGGTCCACGCCGCGAAAGCGATTCAGGCCTTCGGCAATTTTTTCCGCCGGAACGGCAAGCTGGCACGCGATGGCTACAGCGGCTGTCGCGTTGAGCACGTTGTGACGGCCCGGCACATGCAATTCAAACGGGCCAAGCACGCCCGTCGCTGTATGAACCAGGAACTGCGCGAAGCGGCCCTGGGGGGCGGCCAGGAATTGGAGATGATAGTCGGCCTCTTCGGCGACTCCATAGGTGAAGACGCGGCGGCGCGCGCGAGGCAGAATTCCCTTGAGCAGATCGTTGTCGATGCACGCGGTCACCGCTCCGTAGAAGGGCACCTTGTCCATGAAATCGAGAAAGGCGCGCTCCACGTCGGCCATGTCGGGATAGCAATCCATGTGCTCGCGGTCGAGGTTGGTGACGACAGCCAGAATCGGCGAGAGCTTGAGGAAGGAGCGGTCGCTTTCATCGGCCTCGGCAACCAGGTATTGCGTGGTGCCGAGGCGCGCGTTCGAGCCGAGCGCGTCCACGCGTCCGCCGACGATCACCGTAGGATCGAGGCCGCCGGCGGTGAGCACCGAGGCAACCATGGATGTAGTGGTGGTCTTGCCATGCATGCCGGCAATTGCGATTCCGTATTTGAGACGCATCAACTCGGCCAGCATTTCGGCGCGCTGGATGACGGGAATCTTGCGTGCCTGGGCCTCCAGCACTTCAGGATTCAGCGGGCTCACGGCGGAACTGGTCACCACGACCGTTGCTGCGCCGACGTGGCTGGCGTCGTGTCCTTCATATATGGTGGCGCACAAGCTGGCCAGACGGTCCGTCACTTGCCCGCGACGCAGATCGGAGCCGGAGACCTTCATGCCCAGGTTGAGCAGAATCTCGGCGATCCCGCTCATGCCGATGCCGCCGATTCCGATGAAGTGCACGTGCTGGGAGGTTGTGAACATGGAGGACGAAACTCCAATGTAGCATTGACGTCTGGAATAGCCGGAGAGACCGGGAAAAAGCCGGCCATAAACCCTCTAAGCCGGCGAAAGTTGCGCCGATTTATTTTCGTTTCGGGCCGCAACCTTTTTCTGCAAATCCTGTTAAATCAGTACATAAGCGGCTCACCGCTGAGGCAGCAGGAACCAAACCTCAGGCGGACGAGAAGCCGGGCCGGACTTGGATTCTGATCTGGAATCGTCCGGCTGGAACGGAGGGGTTATGGGCAGCATACGGAATTGGATGTTGGGAGCAGCGGTGGTGGCTGGAGCGGCCGGAATGAGTGCAACAACGGCGCAGGCAGCCGAGTTTGGTTTTCGCGTGCGCGGACCGGTGGCTTACGTTCCGCCTTGCCCTGGCGCAGGATACGTCTGGGTGGCGGGCTACATGGCCAACGGCTACTGGGTCCCCGGATATTGGAACTTCGTCGGCGTTCGCATCGGCGGGCCGGTAGTCCGCTTCGGCTACGATCGCGGATTCGACCGGCACTTCGTCCCGGAACGTGGACATGAACGCTTCCGCCGCTAGCCTCTCTGCCTGACTGCCCGGAATGCCGCGGCCCCTCCAAAACTGGAGGGGCCGCTTTTTTCATGTGCCAATACTGGGTCTGGTGGCCGCCCACCCTAGGCGCAAAAAAAAGTACGCGCCGAGACTGGGGCACCCGCTGCCTTCGCCGTCGGAGGCGCGAATGCCAGCTCACACCTTCATGCATCTTGGAAATGATTCTTCCGAGCCCATGAAATAAAGCACTTGCCCTTTATCCGCCAATGAACGATTCTTTTTGTAACAAAACCGCAACTAATTGGCAGGGATGTTGTTCTATATATCAGTAGCCGGCAGGGTAAAAAAGCCTGGGAGCCGGCAAGTGCTGAAGACGGAGATTGGCTCCGGTTCGTTCCCAAGTCCAGGACCAACAGGACGGGGCAGCATGAGGAGGATTTATGCAGAGATTTCGCCTGGTTCTGTTTGCAACAATGCTTCTGGCTCTGCCGTTCGCGGCAACGGCAGCAAATGCTCAAGTGGCTGTCGGGGTGGGTGTAGGCCCCGAGGTCGTTGCCGCGCCCGCGGACTACGGTCCTCCTGTATGCGATTGGGGTTATTACTCTTATTACCCCTACGCCTGCGCGCCTTACGGGTATTATGGCCCGTCGTGGTTTAGCGGCGGCATCTTCCTTGGCGTCGGCCCGTGGTATGGATGGGGCTACCGTCATGGATGGGGCGGATACGGCTTCCGTGGCGGATACGGATACGGACGCGGCGGATATGGCTACGGCGCACGCGGTTTTGCCGGACGTCCCGGTTACGGTGGAGTAGCTCGCGGTTACGCCGGTGGAGCGGCGCGCGGTTATGCCGGTGGCGGAGCCCGTGGCGCGGCCCCTGCGGCTCGCGGCGGATTTAGCGGCGGCGCAGCCCGTGGTGGTGGTGGATTCAGTGGCGGCGGAGGCCATGCAGGTGGTGGCGGCGGTCACGGCGGTGGTGGACACCGCTAATATCGGGGTTTCCGCACCCTTCCCCCAGATCTCTGCGGAACTCCTCAGCAAAGCCCGTTCGCTTCGGCGAACGGGCTTTGTGTTTGTGCAGATGAATACACCGGGTGCCTCGGCCCGACGACCCTTGGCCCGGGTGCCCCATCCTCGCCGCGTTCTTGTTTTTGCGGCTAGGGTGGGCCGCCACGAACCCTCTCGGCTCAATCAGACCTACGATCGTTTCCCGGCCAACTCCGCTAACTTGTCCGCAATCCGTTCTGCCGCATCCGGATGCGCCTGCGTCCGCGCTGCGGAGCTCATCCGCGCAAGCCGGGCAGGATCGGTAAGCAACCCAACCAAGCTCTCCAACAGCCTGCCGGGAATGTTCAGCTCCCGTTCTTCCAGCATGACCGCAGCCCCAACATCCACCATCGCCTCCGCGTTGCGCTTCTGGTGCTCATCGGCCGCAGCAGCAAACGGGATCAGCAAGCTGGGCTTGCCCGCGGCAGCCAGTTCCGCCACCGAGGAAGCTCCGCTGCGGGCCATGACCAGGTGCGCGTCGGCAAACCGGGCCGGCATGTCGTCTAGGAAGGCCTCGACGCTCCAGCGCGTAGGATCGGCGCCAGTTGCGGTAAAGTCCGCCCGTGTTTGTTCCAGGTGGCGCGCGCCGCATTGGTGAAGCACGGTCAGTCCCGGAACCGCGTCCAGCAGCGGTGCAATGATCTTCGCCACTTGCAGATTGAAGATGCGCGCCCCTTGCGAGCCGCCAAAAACCAGCAGATGCGGCGCGGTGCCTGCAGGCGGCTCAATCGCAAAAAACTCCGGACGCACCGGTATTCCCGTCACCTCGCAGTTGCGGAACCAGCGGGCAGCGCCTGGGAAATTAACCGCCGCTGCCTGCACACGTTTGCCCACCAGGCGGTTAGCCAAACCCGGCATCGCATTCGGCTCGAAGGCCATGGCCGGCACCTTCATTAGAATTGCCGCGGCCATGGCTGGTCCTGATGCGTAACCGCCCACGCCGAAGACAACGCCGGGTTGGAAGTCGCGGATCAACTGACGGCAAGCGGCAATGCTGCGGGGTAGATCCAAGAGGGTGCGCAGCCGGGTCATCAGGGAGACGTTTTTGAGTTGACCCACGTGAATGAGGTCCAGGCGGAATCCTGCGGCGGGGACCAGGCGATTCTCCATGCCGCGCGGCGTGCCAACGAAGAGCACTTCGGCGCTGTGGCGCGCCACTAGTTCACGCGCTACGGCGAGCGCGGGAATGATGTGCCCGCCTGTGCCGCCGCCGGCGATGAGAACGCGGAGAGTCGACAAGCGAAAAACCTTTCAGGAGGGATGGATCATGGTCGATTCGGTGTGAATAGAACGAGAAACCGAAAAACAAAAACAGGTCGTGCGATCTCGCTGAAGTGCGCTCTGAACGAACAAGGCCCGATTGAGGTTCGAGGTATCCCACCCTGGCCGCAAAAACAAGTACGCGGCGAGGATGGGGCACCCAGCATTTGTCGGGCACTCGGCAAGTCCGAGGCACCAAGCTCGGGGCTAATCCTCAATTCCTATTCCCTGTTCCCTATTCCCTGCACTTCTCACTCCGCTTTCCGCGTGATGTTAAGCAAAATGCCGATGCTGGCCAGTGTTACAAACACCGACGTGCCGCCCGACGATATCAGCGGCAGCGGAATGCCCTTCGTCGGCACCAGCGACAGCACTACGCTGATGTTGAAGAACGCCTGCAGAACAATGGTGATGGTGATGCCAAACGCCACCAGGCGCGCAAACGGGTCCGTCGAGCGAAACGCAGCCCGCAGGCCGCGCACGCCGAATACCACAAACAGAATCAGAATCAGCATGGCGCCAATGAATCCGAGTTCCTCGGCGATATTGGCAAAGATGAAGTCCGTCGAAGCTTCTGGCAGGTAGAACAGCTTCTGCATGCCTTCCATGTAACCACGTCCGGTGAGCCCGCCCGTACCCACGGCGATCAGCGACTGGTTGATGTGGAAGCCCGCGCCCTGCGGATCGGCCTCAGGATTCAGAAACACCAGCACGCGCTTCAGCCGCCATGAGACCAGCAGCAGCATGGCCGCGAGCGGGGGCAGCGAGACGCCCAGGCCCACCAGCAAGTACTTCCACTCCATGCCGGCCAGCAGAAGCATGAGACCGGTGACGCCAAAGACGACCAGCGCGGTTCCCAGGTCTGGTTCCTTCACGATCAGGAGAATGAACAATACGGGCATCACTGAGGCCTTTAGCAGCGTATGTTTCCAATCGCGCATCGCGCCCAGGCGCGTGTGCAGAAACCAGGCAAGAAACAGCACCGTGACGGGCTTGGCGAGTTCTGACGGTTGAAAGGTGAAGAAGCCGCCAAATCGAATCCAGCGGTGAACGGCGTGTGACCCAGGGAAAAAGAACACTGCCACGAGCAGCAGCGTGGTGATGCACGAGGCCGCGTAGATAAACTTCGTCGACTTGTAGAAGTTCGAGTCCACCTGCATCAGTACCAGCATGGCAAGCACGCCGGCAACAGCCCAGCCGGCCTGCCGGCCCACAAATGCATACGGGGAGTTGAAGCGCTCCTGCGCCACCACGGCCGACGCGGAAAACACCATGACCAGCCCCACCACAACCAGCAGCAGCGTGGTGAAGAACAGCCATTTGTCTACCCCTACGCGTGCTGCCATACCTTCCACCCCCGCCGCTCGCTCACAAGTTCTTTGAAGGCGCGGCCGCGTTGCTCGTAATTTTCGAATTGGTCGAAGCTGGAGCATGCCGGCGCCAGCAGCACCACTTCGCCGGGCCGCGCCGCCGATGCCGCAGCGCTGACGGCATGGTCCAGCGTCTCGCAGGAAAGAATGGAGACCACGCCGCGCAATTCGCTCTCGATCTTTGCCGCGGCCGAGCCGATGGTATAGACAGCGCGCACCCGCGACCGCAGCAGCTCTGACAGTTGCGTATAGTCAGAGTTCTTGTCCTTGCCGCCCAGAATCAAATGAATGCCGGAAGAGAACGACGCGACTGCCTTGGCGGTTGCATCCACATTGGTGGCCTTGGAGTCGTTGTAAAACTCGACGCCGTTGATGGTGGCCACGTACTCCAGCCGATGCTCCACTGCCTGGAAGCTCTCCACCGCGCCGCGAATCTGCTCGGCACTGACTCCAGCCAGGCGAGCCGCGCATACGGCGGCCAGCACATTCTCAACGTTGTGCGCGCCTTTGAGCGGAACACCGCTGAGGGGCATGATCTTCTCGACCGGCTGGTCCTTGGCGGCGCGGTAGACCAGAAATCCGTCTTCCACCCATGCGCCTTGCAGCACCGAGTGTTCGACTGAAAAGAAGTAGACTCGTGCCACGGAACGCGCCGCGGACTGGGCGGCGCGAGCATTGTCGGCATTCAAGACCACAAAATCATTTTCAGTTTGCGCGGCAAAGATGCGTTCCTTGGCCAGCGCATAGTTTTCAAAAGTGCCGTGACGGTCGAGGTGGTCGGGGGTGATGTTGAGGATGACCGCGATGCGGGGATGGAACTGCTGGGTGCTTTCGAGCTGGAAGCTGGACACTTCGAGGACCGACCAGGAGTCGTCGGTGCTTTCGTCGACGAGGGAGATGACGGGGACTCCGATGTTGCCCGCCACCAGGGTATGCAGGCCGGCGGCGGTGAGGATCTCGCCCACGAGAGTGGTGGTCGTGGTTTTGCCGTTGGAGCCGGTGATGGCCAGGGTGTT
>Ga0210388_10001231_pt1 | contig 20160 bp, 23 predicted proteins | sample IncBWC19OmetaG_FD_155485 | JGI IMG/M metagenome (GOLD analysis project Ga0210388, IMG submission 155485) | Forest soil microbial communities from Barre Woods Harvard Forest LTER site, Petersham, Massachusetts, United States - Inc-BW-C-19-O ... | reverse complement strand
TGGGCTTTTAGCGCACATGCCCCACAACGTTTGCGGGTCCCGATGTAAGCACAGGTGCGGTTCCTCAGGTTGCGACCGCCGTAGTTGAGAAACCTGGCCGGCGGGACAGATATAGCGATTGTGTTCCGGCTTGTAAGTAAACCGCTCGGGACCATAGAAGGGACTGTTCTTTCTGTGGATACTGTCGCGAGTCCGCATATAAGGAGTGATCTCCCGCTCTGCCAACCACCGCAAGAACTCCCCGTTCCCGTATGTCGTGTCGGCCGCAACCGATTCCGGTTCTCGTCCTCGCCAGTGCGCGAAACGGGTGAGCATGTCTTGTGCGGCCACGGTTTCCTGATTCATGCGCGCCGCCGTGGCCTGCACTCCCACAATCACGCAGCTTGCATTGTCCACCAGATAGTTGTCATAGTAGCCCAGCCGAGCTGGCGTGCCGCCCTTGGTGGCGTAGGTGGAATCCGGATCGGTGGTCGAGACCTTGTCTTGCTCATGCACCGGGTCTTCTACCGGGTTCTGCTGTTCCAGTCCTGCAGATGCTGTCGCACGGTGTGATGGACCTGGGCTGCTTCCCCCAATTGCTCCCGTGGAATGCGGCTCTCCTTCGCCGCATTGGCTTCTACGAAACTGGCTCGCGCACAAACTCAAAGCTGATGTGCTTCTCGATGAGCCGCAGCAGGTGGGTTTCAGGAACCTGGTCTTCCAGGCGGAAGTAGTAGAACAGCGCTTCAGAGCGGTCGTGTTGCCCCATCATGATCAGCAGGCCTCCGAGAATGGTGATCCACAGCATGGCAAACATTCCTCCTTCTTAATTACCATGCTTCTACTGCCATTCTGATCGCTAATCACGGTGACTTTTTCAACACCCACAGGCCATTTCACTCAAATCCCCTCAGGGAAGGCAGATGAGTGTAATCGGGATTTTTCAACAGTTACATAGAAAAAAGCGAGCTGTTCCCGATCTTGGGAAGGATGCGCCGCCAATCGCAGCTTTGATTTCAGCAGTGACTTAAGGTACGTACTTCCACACCGTCCCGTAGGCATAGGTGCCGCCGTAACCAGCGGTGCCGAGCAGTGCGCCATTGGAAGTGCGTAGCACTTCGCCATACGGATAGATACCGTCTGTCTCGGTACCGAAACTGTGTAGCAACGTGAGCTTGCCTTTCGCGCTCAACTGATACAGCGTTCCATAATCGCTAGTGCCACAATACGTCGTGGCCCCATACAGATTACCCTTCGAGTCCCGAGCTACGCCCGCATACGGATTGCAGCCGTCGACCGTGCCCCCAACAAAGTTGTGCAAAATGTTTTCCTTGCCAGTGTTGCTCACTTTCCATACGGTCCCGTAGTCTTTGGAGCCGCAACCGTATGTGGTCCCGTAGAAGTTTCCAGAGTCGTCTCGCACCACGGACCCCCACGGACCGCAGCCGTCCGACGCCCCGCCCTTAAAGCTATAAAGCACGCTAAACTTCCCCTTCGCGCTCAGCTCGTACAGCGTCCCCTCACCGTAAGCGCCACCCGAGGTAGTCACTCCATACAGGTTGCCAGCCAGGTCGATCGTCAGATGTCCAGAGCCCGGGTACGCTCCGTCCCACCCAGAGAAACTGTGGAGAAGGGTATATTTTCCCGCGCTGTCAATTTCGAATATCGTTCCGACGTATGAATAGTTACAGTAGGTGTTGGCTGTAGTTCCATACCAGTCTCCAGCTTTGTTGCTGACCAGTCCTTGGGATGGCAAGCAGCCGTCCGAGCCGCCACTAAAGTCGTGTAGCGCGGTCTCTTTCCGACCAGCGTCGATTTTGAACGCCGTGCCATATCTGGCGGAGCCTCCGTACCATGTGGTTCCGTAGATGTTGCCGGCGCTATCCCGAGCCACCGGAGTCGAGGCGTCCATCCCGTCGCTGCCCGAGAACCTGTGTAGGACTCTTTCTTTGCCGGCTGCGTTCATTAGGTAAACGACGCCACAACCATTCTCGCAGTTTAGGTCGCCGCCAAGGAGGGTGGTTCCGTAAATGTTGCCGGCCGAATCTTGAATTACCCCTGCCTTAGGCTCGCGGCCGCCTGAGCCAGTGAAGTTGTGGAACGTGGTGAAAGTTTGGGCTGGTGCGAGAGCGGCCAACCCAAGCGCGATGAAAATCAGTGCCACCCACGGTGACGGCGTGCACATCCTCGACAGATGGTTCGGTGAACTTGACAGTGTTTCGGGCTGGTGCGGAGACGGTTTCATGAATCCTCCGCCGAAAGGCGCATCAGATTATAACCCGAAGAGGGGTCAGTTCCGAAACCAGGCCTCTCTGACAATGTCGGCCCGTGTCAAGCACTTTTCGGGCACACGACTGCATGCACTCGAAGAAGAGCGCCATTTCGCTCTCGTTGAAGGTGTTGCTTTTCCAACCGTAGGCTCGCTCGTAATCCATTCAGGTCAGGACACTCGGTCCGACCCATGCATCTCTTCGGTCACAACCGCGATCATGATTACTAGTTCGAACTCCTCCGTGAAGAGGAGCGGGCTGCCCAATCAATAGCTCGATGTTCTACTGAACACCACGGCCTGTTCCGAGCTGGCCCGCGTGCGAACCGAACTTTTTCACTTGCTCGTAATCCCATCCCTTGCGCCACATCCAGTACAAACGAATTGCCAAGCGCCGCGCCATCGCGACTTTGGCGATCTTCCGCCCCCGGCGCATCATCAAGTGGAAATATTTGCTGCGCCATTCCGGAAGGCTGCGTGCCGTCACTTGGGCAGCTTCCACCAACAAGAAGCGCAACATCGAACTCCCTTGTTTCGTGATGTGCCCCAGCCGTCGCCGGTTCCCACTGGAATCTTCCAAGGGCACCAGTCCGAGATAGCTCGCTACCTGCTTGCCACACTCAAACCGATCCGCCTTCCCGATGATCAGCACGAAAGCGCATGCGGTCAGCGCACCCACTCCGGGATGGGTCCTCAAACGTCGTGCCTCGGGGAACTTCTCGGCCTCTTGCTCGATCGCCTGACTTAGCTCCGCGGTCATCGGGTTCAGACGATCCAGCAACTCCAGCAGATCGCGCCGTCGCCGGCTGGCCCACGGCGCCAGGCGGAATGATTCCAGTTGCTCCCGTCCGTGTTTGCGCCACAACCGCTTTTTGCAGCGCAGGCCTTCGTTGAGCGCCACCGCTTGCAGTTGGCTCATGATCCGCGTGCGTGCCTGCACCGTCCGGTGCCGGTGCCACAGCAGTTGCCGCAGATCCCGATTCTCCCCGCTCGGCACCCAGATCTTCGGGAAGCGATCTTCCAGCATCAACTGCAGAATCAACTGCGCGTCCTGACGATCCGTCTTCTGCTTGCGTACGCGTTTCGTTCGGATCTTCGCTGCATCTCCGATCCACAACTCGAAGTGCAACTCGGAGAGCAATCGTTCGAACCAGCGCCCGTGTCCGCTGGCTTCCATTCCTACACGCACCTTCTGACCTGCTAGTGCACGGTAGAACTTTTCCGCATCCTCCCGATGCGCTAGTCGCTTTTCCTGGAACTCTCCGGTGTCGGTATCCACCGAAGCCATTTGCTGAAACTCGGGATGAAAATCTACTCCTATAATGATCATGTTCGGCTCCTTGCGCGCCGGCAAAACCGGCGAGGTGTAGTGAACGAAAAGTCACACGATGAAGGAATAGCGAGCCACATCGGCCCCGAGTCATGCGGAGCCACTCGTAAGGGGGGCGTCGAAGCGTTGACAGGGGAACATATGGGCCGGGTATCCAGCCGCGTAAGAACTTACTCCGGGACGCCGACGCTGTAAGGAGAAGCGGAAGGCCGCATTCGGCACAGCGAAATCGCGAGGTGTGTCGGGGTCCCGCGCGGTCAAAGACCCCGTGCACGTACAGAGACACCTCGCATGGGAACCGGGAGATCCCCTGTTCACCCGGGGGCAATATGTCCGGGACGCGTCGGGAAGTCTAAGCACGTCGCCGACGATGAACGAACTGGGGAAGTCGGACAGACCTGTAGTACCCGTGAAGTCTTCGAACAAGAACGGACAACCGAAGGCGGAGGAGATGGAGGGAAGAGGTCTGACCAAAGGGAACCCGCCTCAGCAAAACGCGTCCCGGACACCGAGCCGGAGCGGCGCGCCCAGTGCGCTGGAGCGGGTACGTCAGGCAGCAAAGAACGATAAGAAGATACGGTTCACAGCGCTCTTACACCACATCTACAACCCGGAAACGCTACGCATGGCGTACCTCGGTCTTAAGAAGGAAGCCGCGCCCGGTGTGGACGGAGAGACGTGGCAGCACTACGGCGAGGCCGTGGAGGTGAACCTCCAGGACCTCTCCCATAGGCTGAAGCGAGGAGCGTACCGAGCGCAGCCGGTGCGTAGAGTGTTCATTCCCAAGACCGACGGGCGGCAAAGGCCGCTAGGAGTCACGGCGCTGGAAGACAAGATCGTCCAGCGTGCGACGGTCGAGGTGCTGAACGCTATCTACGAGACCGACTTTCTTGGTTTCTCGTATGGATTCCGGTCTGGGCGCAGCCAGCATCAGGCTCTGGATGCGCTCTACACGGGACTACTGACGAGGAAAGTGAGCTGGGTGCTTGATGTGGACATTCGCAGCTTTTTCGACAAAATATCGCACGAATGGCTGGTGAAGTTCATCGAGCATCGAATCGCGGACCGACGCGTTGTGCGGCCATCCAGAAATGGATGAAGGCCGGCGTGTTGGAGGATAGGGAAGCGGATATGGGTGGAAGAAGGAACGCCCCAGGGTGGTAGTGCATCGCCGCTGCTGGCCAACGTTTATCTCCACTACGTGTTTGACCTGTGGGTCCAAGCGTGGCGTCGAAAACATGCACGCGGTGATGTCATCGTGGTGAGGTTTGCTGACGACATCGTAGTTGGATTCCAGGATAAATCTGATGCCCAGCAGTTTTGGAGAGAGCTGACAGAACGCATGCTGAAGTTCGACCTTGAACTGCACCCTGAGAAAACGCGCTTACTGGAGTTCGGACCATTCGCGGTCAAGAACCGAAAGCAACGCGGAGAAGGGAGGCCGGAAACGTTCAACTTCCTCGGCTTCACGCACATCTGCGGGAAGAAAAGGAGCAATGGACAGTTTACGGTGCTGCGGCAAACGATTCGCCAACGGCTGCAAGCGAAGCTGAACGAGGTGAAGGTCGAACTCCGGCGACGCATGCACCATCCCATCCCCGAAGTAGGCCAGTGGCTGCGATCCGTAGTTGCTGGGCACAATCGCTATTACGGCGTGCCCATGAACGACCACGCGCTGCATCTGTTTCGACTCCAAGTAGGACGGCTCTGGCACCGCGCACTTTTCGTCGTAGCCAGACCAGCCGTATCCCTTGGGATCGGATGCATCGACTCATCGTCCGCTGGCTGCCTCCCGTTCGCATCTACCATCCTTATCCTCTCCGCCGCATGGGCGTTGTCACCTAAGGTAAGAGCCGGATGCGGGAAAGCCGCCTGTCCGGATCCGTGGAGGGGGTTATGAGCAATCATGATCCCTACTCCGACTCTCCCGAGCCGGTTGGTTGGATCAGCACCACCAACTTTACTCGACCACACGCTGCATCTGTTTCGACTCCAAGTAGGACGGCTCTGGCACCGCGCACTTTTGCGTCGTAGCCAGACCAGCCGTATCCCTTGGGATCGGATGCATCGCATCCCGCCGGAGACCGGCATTCTCATCCCATCTGGTTACATCAAACATTCCAGCCCATGTTCCATAAAAGCTAGATTTCGCCCAACTTAGTTACTTCTATATTGGGGGTGATTCGGGCCCAAGCCAATCGGCTTCTTCGCGTTCGCGCTTGCTTGTTGACCTTAACTATGGTTAACTACAACAAATAACCCTTGGTTAATTTGAGCAAGACAAGGAGCATTCGCATTTGTAGGCCACATGAGCGAAGAATCCATTTCGCGGGTACGCTGCTTCGCTCTTCTTGTGTTGTGCGTGGCATGTCTCCTTCCGGCGGAAGCTCTAGGGCAGGGCGAAACCACAAGTGCCATCGTTGGCGAAGTAAGGGACCCAACCAGGGCAGTTGTGCCGAGCGTCATCGTAACGGTCACAAATCACGAGACCGGCCTCAAGCGTAGCGTCCAGACCGATGAAGCTGGCCGATTCAATTTCCCACAGTTGAAGCCGGGCACGTACTCGGTCAAAGCGGAAGCACCGGGTTTCGAACCGAAGCAAAATGACAATGTCGTTTCGGGCCTGGGGCAGAAGCAAACGGTGGATTTTACGCTAAAGGTAGCCCGATCCAATGAGCTCGTCGAAGTAAGCAGTGAATCCGCAGTCATCAACCCAGAAAACGCGAACACATCCACGACTCTGAATGCGCCGGCACTGGAAAATCTGCCGAATCCAGGCGGTGATTTAACCTACCCGCTGCAGTTTGCGCCCGGAGCGCTGATCAACACGGCTGGCAGCAGCAATGACTTCGTCGGCGGCTCAAACGGGTACGGCAACGTGGAGTTTAACGGACTCCCCGCCCTTTCGAACGGTTACATCGTCGACGGTCTGGAAACGAATGACCCGCTCACCAATCTCAACAGCGGCCTTTCAACCAACCTAGTCCTGGGGTTGAATTCGATTTCAGAAGTGACCGTCAACACTCTTTCCTATTCAGTGGATCAGGGACGCTATGGAGCATCGCAAGTTGACTACGTCACCAAGTCGGGCACGAATCAGTTTCATGGCAATCTTTACGAACTGTGGAATGGTTCGCTGCTGAATGCGGCGGACTATTTTACGAATGCGACACCTGGAAATCACAAGCCGCGATCCACGGTGAATCATTTTGGAGGAAGTCTGGGGGGACCGATTGAGCACGACAAGCTGTTTTTCTTCTTCGACAGCGAGTGGGTGCGCATCGCGCTGCCCATCGTTACACCGACGATCGTCCCAACTCCCGCATTCCAGCAATACGTCTTGCAACAACTTCCGTTAGGTCTGACCGGTACAAACGGCAACATCATTTACCCGGCTGCACCGCAGGAAGTGCCGTTCTATCGACAGATGTTCTCTCTCTACCAAAATACTGGAGGCACGCCCACTGCGATACTCGGTTGCCCGATCGCTGCTGGTTGCGCGAACCGGCAGAGCGTCTCGCACTCTGGCGACGACCACGAACAGGTGCAAACCGCCCGCGTCGACTACAACATCAACCAAAAGGATACGACCTGGTTTCGTTTCCAGGCCGACACCGGACTGCAAGCCGCGTGGACAGACCCCATCAACCCGCTCTTCAATGCGCTTTCGCCGCAGCCTCTCTATTCGTTTGCGGCAGGACACACCCACGTCTTCTCACAGAACCTGGTGAACTACTTCAATCCCGCTTTCTCCTGGTACGAGAGCTTGTTCGGGCCAAGCGACTTTCAGAAGACACTCTCGGCTTTCCCGATCGTATTGCAGGGCAGCGGCGCGAACCCATTCACGCCCATCGGTGGGCTTGACAACACCTGGATGCAAGGTCGACGCGCATCTCGATTTTTCATTAATGACAATCTTGCCTGGAGCCATGGCGCTCACGAACTGCGATTTGGAACCAACACTCGAATCTTCCGTCTGAATGACTATGACTTCGGGGAAGGCACAGTTCCCACCGTGATTTATGCGAGCCTGCAGCAATTCATTCATGGAGTGGCGAACACAGCTTCGAAGACGTTCCCTACCAACGCAAACGAGCCCTTCAATTTTCTGAATCTCGATCTCTACGCGCAAGACACCTGGAAAGTAACGCGCCAACTGACCTGGACGTTCGGCCTGCGCGATACCTTCAACTCCAATCCGCTGAATCCGCACGATCAAGTTGCCCGACTTCGCGGCTCTTTCAGTTCCATCTCACATGATGTCGATCAACCGCTCAACGCGGCCATCCAGACTAATCTTGGCAATCTGTTCTCTTCCACGCCGGTGGCCATTCTGCAACCGAGAACGGCGATTGCGTGGCAGTTCGAGCCAAAAACGGTACTCCGCAGCGGTTTCGGGATTTTCAGTGACATCTTGCCGGGCAGCGTAGCCGATCTGATCGGTATCAATCCTCCCTACGACAAGACGTTCCAGGGAGGACTGCTTGGCACGGTCGGCACAGTTGGGTCCGCGGGCTGCAGCCCGGTCGGATGTACAGCAATCGCGCCGGGAGTGACCAACAGCGCGGTCGACGCAACCATCACTGCGAATCAGATCTTTGCGTCAGGATTTCCCCGAGGTCTGCTTTCGTGCGCATCGCCCCAGGCAAATCCCGCAAATTGTCTTCCACCAGTCGCGATCACGGCTATCCCGGATGGCAAACTACACGCTCCGTATTTTATGCAGTGGAGCCTGGGACTGGAACATCAATTCGGAACGACGGCCAGCTTACAGGCCCAATACGTGGGCACGCGTGCCGTGAACCAGCCTTACTCGACACAAGTCAATGGCTATCAAACCGTCTGTCAAGGTTGTTTTGCGCCATTCCCCTACATGCAGCCTACTGATCCACGGTTTGGCGCAGTCACGCAGTTCTCGACCGGTGCAAACAGTCACTACAACGGCCTTCAAGTGACGGCCGCAAAACGCCTCGGACACGGCCTGCAGGGACAGATCAATTACACCTTCAGCCGTTGTATGGATACGGTCTCGAACGGCGGATTCCTGCAATTTTCCGGTGGAGGAATTCTTTCCCCCTTGCCCGGAGAACTCGCCCGCGACTACGGTCCTTGCGACTATGACATCCGGCACAATCTCAATGGCCAGTACGTATATCAGTTGCCGGTGAAGGTGCGGAATCATTCTCTGGGCTACGCGCTGAACGGCTGGCAGATTTCTGGAACCGCATTCTGGCACAGCGGCGTCCCGTTCTCCGTCCTAAGCACGCCCTATTCCGCCGGTGGTAATGGCATTGTGCAGGGCAGTGGGCCGCAGTTTGCCAGCGTTGTTCCCGGCCTTCCGCTATATGAACATCATCCGGTTCCAGGCGTCACGCAGCCAGGAACATTGCAGTGGCTCAATCCGGGCGCGTTCGTCTCGACCGTTGATCCCAGCACCGGGCAATGTTATGGCGGGGACAGCCCCCAGAGCTGCCAATTCGGAAACCTCGGCCGCAACTTACTGCGTGGTCCTGATTTTTTCTGGAGCGATTTTTATCTGACCAAATGGTTTGCCTTGACTGAACATGTAAAGCTGCGCTTTGAGGGGCAGTTCTTTAATGTCTTCAACCATCCAAATTTCAGCCTGCCAAGCGTAGTGGAAGCCGGTATTCCGGGAAATCCTTCCACGCAAACTGGATTCGGAGCGCTCACGTCCACGACTTCTCCGCCGACCGGATTGCTCGGAGTTGGTTTAGGTGGCGATAGCACTCCACGCATGATCGCATTCCAGGCACGGCTGGAGTTCTGAACATTCTAAAGATGAGGTGGCGATGCGTTCTCAGCGTTGCATCGGAGGATCTGAGCGGTCTGAAGAGCGCCACAAATAAGAGACTGTCGTAACATCGCCATTACGCTCAAAACCCCAATTGCTAGGTGAACAGACGGCGCAAACTTGCGCTGTGGCCTGTTCTCAGTATGTCAGCGGGAGTGACATACTCAACCACGGTGACGCGCATGAGGGATTTGTGCGGGCGATATCGAGAAGGTCGAGATCCAGGAAGCGAGGGCCTCATAGCTCGAAATCGCGCATCCGGAGGCGTACAAAGCTTCAGCCCTGGTTACATCAGCTAACAAGATCGCCACTAAGCTGGTTTCGGCTAGGGCCAGTCGCAAGATCACCGAGGTCCATGATCTCTTTCTCTTTATGGCATTTCACAAGGTCATCTTTGAATAGTTGACCTCGGTACATACCGCCCCGGCAAGGTTGTAGCCTAGTATCTCAAAGAACCCACCTCTGGACGAACGTTCCACCGCTCGTAAGACGTGAGCGAAGGAGGGACCGTGAAGACTAGATCTGTTGATGGGATGCAGGTACTAAAGCGCCGAAGTAGTCGCATAGCGCTCAAAGCTCGTATAACGATGTCAGGCGACGACCGTACGAAGTGCGCCTTTACTCTGCCCGCCAACGCAACCAAGCTGAACCGACATGGGGCTGCCATTCAACTGAATCGTGAGCTGTTGGTGGGTTCAACCATCTTGTTACAAAACACTCGCCAGACTAAGCTTTCGGCCCGAGTAGTCACCCTGATCAGCGCACAACGTCAGGGTGTCTATACATATGGAGTCGAGTTTCTCGAAGCAGACGCTGTGGAAAAGAATTTCTGGGGAATCAACTTTCCGTCACCTGCGGTTCCGAAGTGAGGACTGTTACGGCTTAGGTCAACTGTTGAAATATCGCGTCTCTCACATCGGGGGTGTCACGCCCTTTTCGAGCACAACTCCTGCATGCACTCAAACAAGCCGTCAAAACGTGTAAATCCACTGGTTACAACAGTTGACCTCCGAGTTGCACGTCAATCGGGGATCATGATTGAAACGCCGTCACTGCGCCGCTGTCGATGCCGCGGGCTTGGCGGCCGCGACGCGAGTATCCTTCCCGCATACGTCATGCGCAAAGCAACCAAGGAGCGATAGCGATGGCTCGGATTCGGGTTTATGGTTGGGCGGTCTACACACCCAACCTCTTCAACAGTTGAATGTGACACGCCACGACGCGGCTGAAGTTGGCCTCTGCTGCGGCTATGGTCTTGTACTCTCGTCGCAGTTCAAGGGTAGGCAGGTCTGGGAACAGCGCGTCCCGTCTCACTGCACGCTCTGCACTCCGAGCAACTTCGATTTCTAGAATCGTGATCGCATTTGACAGGTTCTGCTGCTTCTTCTTTGTCCTCGCCTTGCGACCGGGCATCCGTGGAAGATCATCCTCGTTGATCCCGGCTAGATTCCAAAACGTCCACCCGAAAAACGGACCCGCGATCTTTGCTATTGCCAGATAAAAGGCGGCAGAAGGAGGCTGTTCGCCTCGCTCCCAGCGAGACACGGCCATTGCTGAACAGTTGAGCCTCCTTCCGAGCGCAGCTTGGGAGAGTTTCAAACTAGACCGAAAGGACTTTATGTCTCTCGACCACTGAGGGACGGAAGCGAGTGAAGACATAGCGATGTACCCCGCCAGCGCAAAGGACCTTAACAGCATCGCAGCATTTCACGAATTCGTGCCAAGGTTCGATACTGTACATACTGTAGGGAAGCCAACGCAAGCAAGCAAATCGGCCAGATACAGTTGACGGGCAGCAGTTAGGTAGCGTCAGGTGTGGGCTGGTTTGCGCGGATATTTTGCGCAATCGTGCGACGTAAACTCTTTGTCGCGGCGTGACTCAAAGTTCCGCATCATTACGTCGAAATTCTCACTGGTAGGCGGCCCGGGAGGGTTGAAGACCCATGCACATTGGGAGCAACCCCAACCACGAAAGCGCGGTTGGTCTATCCACCGCATCTCGCGCTGCATGGGCGCATTATAAAGTCAACAAGTCTTCGCAGCAAAATTCACACTCCGCGACTGCCGAAAGCAGAGCGTGAAACCATCTGTCCGCCCGCCGAAGCCGGGATGGCCCCCTAAGAGGGTTATCTCAGCCGGAGACATTCGGGTCAACTGACATTCCCCATCGTTTCAGCAGCCACTCCGGAACGTAACAACGGTCTTTGTTGCATTTGCACCAATGTTTCATTTCCTCTGAGTTCGGACAAGTCTGCTCGTTTAGGCCGAGCCTTCGGACTTTCTCTTCAAACGCAGTGGGAACATTTGGGACGGCCTCCATCGACTTCCCCCAGTTCGGATTTCCGCGCTTGCGAACTCTGGTTGGCAGAATGAAGGGTTTCGTCACGGCAACATTTTACACCGAGCCTAAGCGGCCTTCTTCTGCTGTCCCTTCAACTTCGCCCAGCGCGCGCGCTGGAACGCTGCAATCTTTCTTCTTGCTGTTGCCGACATCGTTCGCTTCACAGGAGCAGAGCCCGATTTCGTCTCCGCTGCTTGTGAATCTTTTCCAGCCTTCTGCCATCTTGCTCTTTGGGCCTGTGCCATCTTGCGCCGGGATGCGGCGGATATTATTCGGGTCGGTTGGTAGGCCTGCGTGACTGTTCCTGAGCCGTTTAACGACTTAATCACTGAAATCGCAGCGTCTAACTTCTCCACATGTGACTGCGCGTCCTTACGCTCTTCTCGAAGCTGCTGAAGCGCACTACCTAGGTTTCCCAGTTGTCCCCTCCCCAAGATTCGACAGCGAGATTATTCTATAGGATTGGAATGACTTACCATTGCTGGGCGATGAGTTCGTCCTTATGGTGGTATGAAAGAGGCGCGAGCGTGAAGCAATATGTTTGGACACGCCTGTACGAAGCCGCCCTCTTTGAAATCGACGACAAGAAGTTGCCAAGTTGTCTCGAGGCTACAAAGGCTGCCATTGACCGCCGATTGACGGAGATACAGGTAGAGCACAATAGCTCACCGGAAGAACTGCGGGCTATCACCAATGCGCTTCGCGTCTTACAAGTATTGCGGACGGGGTTAGAAAAACGTACGCCATGAAACACCGGAAATCCGATGGAATCCTGACCTTGAAGAATAGTCTTCGTGCGGATACAGGCTAATGGCGTGTCCGGCTGCGTGAATCGGCGAATGTCTTTCGAGCCTCCGGCACAGATTCCCAATCGTAACTCGTGGCGTGAAGTGTGAGTTTCAAAACTCCCAACTGTCCGCCTGTCGCACTTCGACGTTGGGTTGGGGGCTTGCGAGCCAGCGTGTGCGACTTGCATGCTGAGTTCTGCGCCAGACCTGGTGCAAAGAGGTCGGTTCTCGGTCCCCACCTGCGCGCTGCGACGTTTGACAATCGTAGGGCACAAGCCTAGCATTGTGATTGAGCAAGCTACCTATTCTTACTCTTTCAGGTTCCCTGAACTAAGTCAGCCCATCTGAAGTTCTCTCTCTTAGCAACCCCAACCTTAGGAGGTTGCAATGTTTGCACGCAATGTCTCGTTTCATCTGAAATCCAATACTCTTTCCGATTACACGCACACATTTGAGAACGATATCCTCCCCTTGCTTCGTAAACAGAAGGGCTTCAAGGACGAAATTACATTCGCGGGTCACGGCGGAATTGACGTCACCGCAATCAGTCTGTGGGAAAACAAAGCCGATGCCGAAGCCTACAATACCAATACTTATCCACAGGTGTTGAAGATGATGGCAAGGTTTATCGAGCGCACGCCTAAGGTTCAGACCTCTGACGTTGTCAATTCAACCTTCCACAAGGTCGCGGTCGCCGTAGCCGCGTAAAACCAGCAAGGGTAGCGGAAATGGGAGGCGGCCTACGTCGCCTCCCATCATAGAAGTGTGGGACTGCTATTTCCCGTGGAGTGGTCATGAAAACTGGCAAGTTAGGACCACCGCACAAAAGAGTCTGGGCGCAATTTTACAAAGCTGCGCTCTTTGAGTTGGACGCCAACAAAGTCTCAGATCGAATTGCTGAAGCGGAAACGGCACTGGTGATACGTGCACGTGAGCTTTTTGATTCCGCAGGAGACAATATCGAGGAAGAGCAGGCTGTAGATGACGCGATGTATGCGTTGCACGCCCTTCGGAGCGCGTTGAAATGTAGGGCAAGTGCGAAAAACACGTCCGAAGAGCTAGCTGCTTGAATTGACTGGAGATCAAAGGTGATGATGGATGCGAATCACATTTCGGAACGTCTCAACAGCATGAGACTAGAAATCAGCGACCTACGAGTCACGACTGCACGGTATTGGAGCAAGAGCCAGCACACCGCGCTGGAGAAATCCGCTTTCGCCTTACGAAAGGGACGTTTGTTGGAGATCAAGCGGGAAGTGTCGGACATGATGAAACGCTGTGCTTGAACCTCGGTTGGTTTATGACCGTCCGATCATTCGTGTGGGTATGGATTGGTCACGGCCGAAAAGTGTTGCACACGCGATTACCGTACAGAAGGAGCCACTATGCACCGCGACCCCCGGAAAACATGGCAGTACTTCGCTCACGCTGTCATTCGGGAGGATGATCCGGCGAAGCTCACTTACTTGATGCAAGAGCTTTACCGCATGCTGAAAGACAATCAGGAAAAGCCCAGTCTGCCGTGACCACTCGGGTAATCACGGTATTGCACCAACCGCAGAGGCGATTAGCATGAAATAAAGGAGGAAAACATATGGATACGCTTGAGCGTGAACAACAGGGACAAGGCAAGATGAATTTTCGATGCGCCGATGTGGGTCCTAAGACCTGCGATTGGCAGGTCAGTGGAAATAGCGAACAGGAAATCATGCCAAAGATTGAGCAGCATGGTCGCGAAAAGCACAACCTGACCATGGACAATGAAACCAGGAACAGAGTCCGCAACGCAATTCAGCGCAAAGCGGCATAGCTGTTGCGACACGTTATCCGGGACTCACCCAAAGGGCGGCTTGCGGGCTGCCCTTTGTTATTCCTTGCACACCTCAGCTACATGGGTTGAGGTTCGGTTTGCTCGGCGGCACGATGGCAAAAGCACGTTTGAGATTGCGAAATGCGAACTTCCTTTCAGCAGATCCGCTCCTGCTAAGTCATCTAGGCCGCTTTCTTTACTTACTCCTCGCTTCACAGGATGCGTAGATCCTCTGAGTCCCCCCGCCGGACTGCTTACGAGCATCAGGGGTGCCCAAAATTTGAGCATAAGTGAGATTTTGGAGTGTGTAATATTGACCAGACACACATGTGGGAATCGTCTAGACTTGTTTTGACCACGAAGACCCACCGAGCCGTACTTCCACCAACCTTGAGCCTTTGCGATTGAAAGAAAGGCGCTGGCCCACGACAGAGCCTTAAAGAAGGAGATCCCATGCGGGGCTTAGTTCTCTCGCTTTCCCACCTTTCTCCGATTCTGTTGGTCAGCTTGTTGATGCTTTCGACACACTTATTGTGGGCGCAGCGGACGTCGCCTCTAGAACAGGCCCTGATCAAACTTCTTGATCCTCCCGCGCCGTTTGCCAGAGTTTCAGAAGCCCAAACACGTCTGCATCTCACCTACGGAAGACTGCCGCTGGCCTTCGAGTCACATCAGGTCCAGTCCGAGTCGCCGATGAGATTCTTCCGGTATTCTTTAGGCTACTATCGTCTGCCTACCACTGCTGATGCCGCGCAGTATCTGGACACAAGAACAGTCGAATTGTGGCGCAAAGAGAGGTATCTCATCGCCAGTGCTCCGAAGTGGCCGAAGTTTGCTCCCGCCTACGGCGAAGTACCTCATGAGACGACCTATCGCGTCGAAGACCTTGAGCACTACGCGAACAAACTCCCATGGGCTAGCTCCATCATCCATCGAATCTGTCAGCAGGCTAATGCTCATCCGCATGTCCTGCGTGTACTCACGGTAGTCAAGCCCCGATTCTGATAGTTCGCTTGTTCGTTGGCGCAAATCGCCAAGTCACTCTTTGGCCGGATTCGCGAGTATTGGGTCTCCGAAGGTCAAACCTCTGCCGGTGACGGTCGTCACGGAAAAAGGTGCTTGGTTCGTGGAGTGAGATTCTTCTTGGAACCGGGTTTCTGCACAAGTGATGGCATCGGATGCAGCGATTCACCACCGAAGTCGAACTGAAAGATCCAGAACACCGCCGGTTTCACAGGTCCTGCGCTCGCCTACGTTCAGAACTTCCATTGGCATCCAACCAGTCGAGCAGAGATTGAATGCTAGCCCGAGCCAGTGCAATCGAGCAGTCAGCGGCTCCGTAGTAAAGATTGATGGTGTCGCCATCGGAGTCCATGGTGTATCCGCAGGGGAATACAACATCATCGACATCGCCGTGACGCTCGTACTCGGTCTCAGGGCCAAAGATCCACGAATCCCCTCGCAGTGAACACTTCGCCGGATTCTCAAGGTCAAACAGCGCCAAGCCCAGACGATACAGGCAGCCCGAAGGCGTGTGCCGTACACCGTGGTAGAACACGAGCCATCCTCTGGAAGTCTCAATGGGCGGCGGCGACAAGCCAATCTTGTTCGCGTCCCACCAGGCACCGCGACGCGCCTCCAACATTAGCTTGTGCCTGCCCCAATAACGCAGGTCGGGAGAGTAGGAAACCCACATGTGCGATCCCAGCGGCGTCATCGGACGATGAATAAGCGCCCAGCATCCATCGATTCTCCGAGGCAGAAGAGCCGAGTCCTTGTCATCAGGTGGCATGATGACGCCGTAGCGCTCGAAGCTACGGAAGTCTTTCGTCAGAGCCAAAGACACCCCGGGACCACCGCGTGAATAGGATGTGTAAGTGATTGCGTATTGCTGCAACTCGGGCACGAAAGTGATTCGAGGATCCTCGATGCCCCAGATTTCCTCGGGATACTCCCTGGGACTTGGCATCAAGGTCGGTTCGCGATCAATTTCCCAATTGTCCACTCCGTTGCGTGAGCGAGCAGCGCAAAGATGGGATAGGCCGCGTCGATCCTCGGCGCGACAAAGCAGCAGGGTTGATCCGTCTGCTAGTAGTGTCGCGCCAGCGTTGAACACACTGTTAATGGAGTAAGGCCAGTCCTTGGCCGTTAAAATTGGGTTGGCAGGATGCCGAAGAAGCAGCGGCTCGTGACGAATTGTTGTGGCAACGCTCATAGGTGTGTACTCATTCGACCTGATCAAAATCTAGTTGGTGGTAGCGACAAATAACTCTCCCCTTGTTCCTGGATTATCAGGTTCCGGCAGCGAGCTCATTTCGAGCAGTGCCATCAAAAACGATAGTGTGGATTCTGCTCCCTGGTTCTCATTAGCTCGGTCGGGGTGCAGGCCGTCCCGGCAGCCGCCGGTGAGGGAATCATAAAGAGGCAGTTGCAGATCGTTATCGCCAAGGAACCAGTTGAAGGCTGACCAAGCCTCGCGGCGCCAACGGCTATCTCCGGTTATGTGATGGGCTTGCAAACAGGCGGAGACCGCGCCAGCCGCCTCAAGTGGCTGTTGATCGAAACGGGCTTTTTCACCACGCTGCCGATAGAAGTCTTGCGACCCGATTGGTACAAAGTGGCCGTTGGTTGCGCAACGCTGGGTTTCGGTGAGCCAGTTGAGCGCTTCAAGACCGGCGGAAACCATACGATCATCCGAACAAGCGGAGCCCACGAGCAGCATGGCTTGGGGCAATCTCGCGTTTCCGTAGGCCAGAATGTTCTCGAACCATTTCCAATCCGATGTGCGAATCGACTCATACATTTGGAGCAATCGCGTACCGAGGACGGACCTTATTTTCTGGGCGTCCCGGTCTCCGGGATATGAATCAAGGTATTTCTGAATTCCGAGCAGTGAGTAGGCCCAGGCGCGTGGGCTGGTAAATTCCATCACTGCGGGAAGGGAGAACTCGAACAACCGTCCGGCAGCGCACCTCAGAGCCTGATCCCTGGACCGGCCTAAAACCGTTCCAAGTCCCCACAATCCACGCCCATGGCAATCTTCCGAGCCTTCATCTTCGTTCCACCGGCGATCGTATCCGAGGAAGTTTCTGAATCTACCCTTCGCGGGGTTGAAGGCATGTTCCAGAAATGCCAAATACCGAAAGGACGAAGAAGTGGTGGGTGAATCCGGAATCGGTAAATCGGTCTTCGCGAGTTGTTCCTTATCTCGCTGCTCCAGCAGCACGGTGAGAATGAGTGCGCGAGCATTGTCGTCGGTGGTGTATCCCTCACCGTATTTAGGGGTTGTGAAGATCGAGTGCTGCAGCATTCCCGTGTCGTCGGTCAGCCGGTTGAAGTGATTCAGTTTCAGCTCTGGCAACTGATTTAACGACTTTTGTATAGCGCGGGCGGAGAACTGCACCTGTGGACCCTTCATGCGGTCGCTGCTTACTCGCGCAAAACTCTCCATGTAGCCCTGCGCTACTCTCTTCCAGACCATATCCCGCGCGAACAGATACGCTCGTTTACGCATGGCATGGCGTATTGCGGGAGTATCCAAGAGCTCGACTGTCTTTTGTGCGATGGCAACAGGGTTCTGGAAGGGAACCAGCACACCGCGGCGGTCGTCCAGTAGTTCGATGGCATGCCAGTATGGGGTTGAGATAATCGCCTTACCGGCACCCAGTGCATAAGCAAGCGTCCCGGAAACCACTTGGGCTTCGTGGCGGTAAGGAGTGATGTAAATGTCTGCGGCGCCAATGAACTCGACCATCTCTTCGGTGCTGACGAAGCGGTTATGGAAGATCACATTCGACTCCACTCCTACTTCTTTCGCCAATCCTTGCAAATAGGCCCGATACTGATCGCCATCGCGACGGAGCACGTGAGGATGGGTTGCGCCCGCGACAATGTACACAACATTCTTGTGCTTGGACAGAATTTGCGGCAGGGCCTCAATGACGTTTTCGATTCCCTTGTTGGGCGAGAGAAGACCGAATGTGAGTAGTACCGCTTTTCCTTCCACCCCGAAGCGATCCTTGTAGAAATTAGGATCGAGGAATGGCAGGTCCGGAACACCGTGAGGAACCATGTCGATCTTGCTGCCCGGCACCTTGAAGATCTCCTGCAGGAATTGAGAAGAGAGCTGGCTCATGACGATGAGGCGATCCGAAAGCTCCGCGATGTCTTCCATGACCAAGAGCTGTTCGGGATTCGGATCGCGGAGGACGGTGTGCATGGTGGTTACCACTGGCATCTTCAGCCGGCGCAACAGCTGCAAGATATGGCTCCCAGCAGCTCCGCCGAAAATTCCATACTCGTGCTGCAGACAGACCATGTCGATATTGTTGAAGTTCAAGAATTCAGCAGCTTCCTGATACGATCTCAAATCGTCCTGGGCGAGCGACCATCTCACTCGCGCGGGATAGTCATATCCTTCCTCCGTGTCGTTTACCGGTAGAGCCAGCAACCTAGCGGTTCCGTACTCGGCGGATATAGCTGCGCACAGGTCGGTAGTAAACGTAGCAATTCCACACTGTCGTGGCAGATGGTTCCCGATGACCGCGATCCGGCTGGGTAACGACTGCTTCGAGTGCCATCGCGGCCGTGTAGCCGAAACTTCCTCCCGCGCCAGGTGGCGGAGGCTAACGACTTCTAAAGTCCCCTTGGGGAACACTGTGTTTGGTCGCGACATGAGCTCCTGGTTTGCTGAGAATAGCTGTTGATAAACATCAAAGTTCCGATAATCCCGACGCAGCATCCGACTTGCCCGCTGGCGATCTGTTACTGGCGAGTGGTTTCGTCCATGAGTTTGCCTCTATAGTATTCAACGAAAGTGATCTTTCGGACTGATCAATATTGACCACAAATGCCTCGAGTTGGGGGGATTGCAGGCACGTTGGCGGTCCACAACGACCATCGGCTCAAGAAACGATTACGGCTGTAACCAGGTGGGTATTGTGTCGAACACTCTCTACTTATGACGAAGCCCTACATTAGAGTCAGGTGTGTTCTAGCAGGGCAAGTATCTGCGATCCAAATGGAAACTCGCTGGGTAGGCGTCTCGGACGAGGTTGGCCGTGCGATGAGTGTGGTGTATAAGGCTCGCGATCCCAAGGTCGACCGGTTTGTAGCTGTGAAAACGATTTCGCTCTCCGGTCGGTTCAGGGAGCTGGGTTTCATCCATTACAATAGCGGACTGCAGGTCCACAGTTCGCTGCTCAATATCGTCATCCACAAAATTAGCCTTCGCATCCCTCCAAATAAACTCACGATCCGTCCGGGCGGCGTTTCTGCTTGAGCTATCAGGGTCCAGCATAGATCGAGTCATAGGCTACGTGTCGGACAGGTAAGAAAGGCCAGACCCCGGAGGAGGTCTGACCCGAAACGTGCGCGTTTTGCACAAAAAGTACAAAAGTAGAGCGATCGTGAGGGCCTGAACGTCAACACTGTCAATCGACACTAACCCATGACCACTCTGTCGAACAGGTTGAATCATACGTTGGCCAGAATGGGACTGCTGATCAAAATTGCACAGTCTTGGTGAAAAACAGAGTCTAAACTGTGATTATCCGTGACTAGAGGCGGTGCTTTATGACTGCGACCGAAGCAAGTGCTGTTCACAGAGTGTTATTGGTGGATGATGATAGCGCGGTACTCGCCATGATGATCCAAGGACTCGAACGTAAGAAGTTTGAGGTGGTTGCAGCCTCCAGTGTGACCGAAGCTCTGAGACGAATCGCGACTGAGAGCTTTGACGTGCTCATCACGGACCTGCACATGCCTGACCCTGGCGACGGTTTCACCGTAGTCTCCGCCATGCGCCATTCCCAGCCGAACGCCTTGACACT
>Ga0210388_10001230_pt1 | contig 20161 bp, 19 predicted proteins | sample IncBWC19OmetaG_FD_155485 | JGI IMG/M metagenome (GOLD analysis project Ga0210388, IMG submission 155485) | Forest soil microbial communities from Barre Woods Harvard Forest LTER site, Petersham, Massachusetts, United States - Inc-BW-C-19-O ... | reverse complement strand
TCCCGGCTCCGCAACTCGCCTTCCACCTGGACATGTGCGCCCTTGGTGAGCGTGCCCGCGAACTCCGAGAGCCTACTGAAGACTACGCAACGATGCCATTCGGTATGCGAGACGTACTCGCCGCTCTTCTTGTCCTTGTAGGAGGACTTGGTTGCGACCTGGAAGGTTGTGAAGCTGCGGTCGTTGGCGGTGCGAACTTCTGCGTCGTTGCCGAGGAAGCCGATGATGGTTACTTTGTTCTGATACATGACAGGTGTCTCCGTTTTGAATTCCCGATCTTGCTCGGGTCACACCGGGCGGAGCCAAGCGAGAGGCCCCGGCTCCCAAGTGCCAAGCTCTGCATTTACGGAGGGTCCGTCGCAGACGGAAACCGTAACCCGGAGGGTGGCAATGCCGAAGCAGAAGAGCGCCGTGCCGCCGGGCGCCGGATAGGCCCGAAGCAGTGACCGAGCATGAGCCGGGATACGTTTCGGCAGATACCCATCAGTGCAAAGTTCTCATCTGCATTCTGGCTGCGGAAGTCGATCGCCATCGCAGCTACCTTCGGGCTACCAAAGACTCCAACGGAAGAGCGCAGTCCGCCATCGCCGTTGCGTCTCGGCAGGCTCCGATTCGCCCGCTCCACCATGCACGGAGACAGATGGGGGAAAGCAGCCGGGTTGGCAGCAAGATGGGGCATAAAGAAAGCCGTGTATGGGAATCCGGTTCGTTTCTCTAGCTGAACGCCTGGTCTGCGCGGAAGCGCACGATGGTTAGCCCCAGAGGATTGACGGCCAGCTCGTTGTTCTTCACGACTTCGCGGAAGACATAGGTGACGCTGGCGGTCCATCGCTCCCGCTTCAGTTCGGTGTGATCCGCTGGGTTCGTGTACACCTTCTCGAATTCAATGCGAGCCGAATACGGTGACACCCGGAGGTCGTCAAGGACGACGTTTTTCACCTCTACATCGACATACGGAAGGCTGCTGTCCTTGATGTAGTTCTGGATGATGCCGTCTTTGCGTTCCTGGTCAATTACGGCCCGTTGCACGTCGCTGTTGAGGAAGTAGAGAGCATTGGTCTGATCGCGCTCAATCGTGAAGCGATTGCGCGAGAAATACAGCTCTGCCCAACGTGTGAGGTAATACTTGTTCTCCGCCTCCTGGGGGCGATACTGAAAGTTGCGATAGTCGATCGCTTCGGCGCGGCCCACGTCGTTGATACGGACAATCATCGGGTGCATGGAGGCAAGCGCTTTCTGGCTCTTGTAGGCCAGCGCTCCCAGCATCAGACACACGGCGGCGAGCACCAGAATCGTGACCTTCAAATATGTGTTCATCACCAACGGGTCGCCATATTGTTCGAGATACCGTTCCGCCGCGCGGGTTATCTCTGGAGTAGCCTTCATTTCAACGCTCATCTTGTGTCTCCTTTAGCTGCCTATACGGCCGCGCGAATCGCCATCGCCAACATGCCCAGCCCGCCGCCACCACCACCGCCGCTGCCGAACAAGCTGTGCGTCATGGCGGGAATCTTGAAGAGGATGTAAACATTGACCAGCACAAGCAGAATCAGCAGCGGCAAGGTCTGGACGATCAGGGCAGGATCGGAGACACTTTGCCCAAGCTGGACGTAATAATTGGTCAGGACATGGGAGAGAACATTCATTGCAGCTGCGGCAACGACTTTGTAAAACGAAAAACCGAGATAAGATTTGAGCCATCCCCAAAACAGCCAATCGAGTTTGTCGAAGACAAGGAACGGAATGAAGAGCGGTCCCAACAACCCGATGATCGTTGACGCAATCGCGCCGTAGGCAAGGATGGCGGAGACGACAGCGGCCAGGACCGCCAGAAGAAACTGCACAACGAAATACACAATGGCGTAGTAGGGAGACATGATGCTGTTCAACATCGACGGACCGGTCTTCGAAGATGCCGAGTGGATCTCGTTCAACAGACTGGTTGAACCGTCCGAACCGATCACATTGACAAGGCTCGTCGTCCCGCCGTCGATCAGACCCTTAAGCGAAAAGCCGAGCCCTGGGATGGAGCTGTCGTAGTAGTTCACCATCACATAAGCGAAGGTGAGCAGCATGAAGAGATTCAGAAACCTCGCCATGCTGAACCCAGGACCGCCATGCGCGGAGGCGAGGGACTCCTGCACGCCGAACCAGACCAGCATGATCGTCGCCAGCGCCAGAATGATGTGCGTGCCTATCGCGGTAATCGAAGGCGCCGCCGTCGCTGCAAGCGACTGGCACGCCTGGGCGATATAGTCGAAGAGTCCCGTACCCATGTTCGATACCTCTCTTTCCGGTGCGCCGTGTACTCAGTACGCCTGCGTGAGCAGGTTCGTCGCGCCGCTGCTGGTGGTGGTGATATTGGCGTTGTAGTAGCTCTCGTATCCAGACGAATCGCGGAACGCGGATTTCATTGCGTCCTGCTGCTGCTTCTGGGCGACGATCTGTTGCAGGGCAAGATTGGCGTTGATCTGGTTTGCGTCCTGCTGTGTCCGCAATTGGAGGAGCAACGCCTGATTGATGCGCTGGAGCGTCGCCATGATGGTCTGCTGCGAAGCGTCCTGGCTCTGTGTCGCGGTTTCAAGGTTGGTGATATCCGTTTGCCTTGAAGCCTGATTCGCCCGGATCGTCCCTAGCATTTGCAGGTTGTTGCTCAGCACTGCATCGTTGATGTCAACGGTTGCGCCCTGCGCCGCGATTTGCTGCTGGCCGGCGACGCTGGCGGCGCCGTAGCCGGGGACGACATTATTGGTGTGCGGAACGCTGACCTGCTGGTAGGCGGCGGCGGCTCCGCTTCCGGTATTCGCGGAATTGAGCCATCCCATCGAATTGCCGTAAGTATTGTCGATCTGTTGCAGCATTCTCAGATCGGAGGTGGGAGACAGAAACCGTGAATAGAGCATCCGCGGCGCGAGAATCATCTGGTGATAGAGGTCGTATTGCTGTTTGACCTGGTTGTAGGTTTGCAAGGCGGTGCTGGCGATCTTGAGAGTGTTGGTGAAGATCTTTGTGCCGTTCTCGATCTGCGTGGCTTCGTTCTGAAGCGATTTGCCTTCATTCTCGATCTGGGTAAAGGCGTGGGCCGATTGCGTGGGATCGTAGACGATGCCGGAACCGAACTGCGCGTGCGCTGCGGCCGGCAGGGTCATGGCGAGTCCCATCGACAGAATCGAAATAATAATCTTTTTCATGGGGGTGTCCTCCGATTGCGGTTGATGGTTGTGGTTCGACAGCGCCATCGTGCTACTGCTGCGCTGCAAGAATCTGCCGCTGAATGTCGGCGAGATGATCGGATTGCGGCTTGCACCGCGCATCCTGGGCTTTCTTTTTCGCTTTGAGGTCAGCCATCTGCGCGGCGGTCAGCTTCTCTCCGGTCAGCATCCTCGCAGCTCCGGCGCTGTCATCCTCTGGGCAATCCTTCGCATAGGCTGCGTATGCGGCGTTGTACTGTGCCTGGAGCTGGGCTACTTTGTGCGCTTTGCTCTCGCACCCTGCGATGGCAAGCACGGACAGAAAGACGAAAACACGGAAACGCATGGAATCTCCTCAGTACGATTGCGGGATGGTGTGATTGGTGTAAGCAGGAAGCAACATGTCCTGCGTGAAATAGACCTTGATCCGATGCCCCTCCCGAATCGTGATGGTGGGAGGAATCTGCATGAAGCGGTCAAGGATCGTGGTCGCGGACTGCGAAACGCTGCCCGCAGTGCCGGTCGTGAATGCCTGAGAGCCGCTGGTCGAGATGGTGCCGCCGCCTTGCTCGATCTCGCTTGCCCCGGCGACCACGCCCAACGCAATCGACGTGCCGAAGATTTGCAAATAGTGGTTGTTTACCTTGTCCTTCGCGCCTTCCTCGCCGATTTGGTCAAGGCCGTGGAACTGATCAAGGTCCACGCTGTAACCGTCCGGCATGATGAGGCGATGGAAGACCACGGCCATCCGTCGCTGCTGGCCGAAGCCCGCGGCCCCGATCTTCTTTGCTTCACCGAGAACGATGGTCCCATCGGGAATGAGAACGTGCTGACGATCGTGCGAGTAGAGGGGATTCGAGACGAGCACCTTGACGGGGCCCGCGGCGTCTCCGTCAAGGCGATTCATCAGAATGGTGTCGAGAACCGTACCCTCGTATACGAGATAGGGCTGACCCGTGGCCGAATCAATGTTGGCCTCGACAGGCCGCTTGTAACTTTCGGCGGCCTCTGGCGGTTCCCCTGGGACGCGTGGCGCGACGAGGCTGTTATCCGCCTGACGCTGGCTGGCTGGCGCCATCTGCTCTGCTCCCGGCAGCTGTGGCTGGTCGGGAGCGCGCGCGTACACAAGGTTGGAGGCGAAACGCGACTCATCGGCCCGTTCGCGCTCTTTTGCTGCAAGCTGCTGGGCCTGTTGCTGCTCCGGGCTGAGTTGGGGCTGTCCTCCCGGTTGACCATAGCCCGGCTGTGCCTGCGGGCAGAGCTGGCCGGGAACACACGGCGCAGCAGCGCCGGTTGGGCTGTAGGCCGCGCCGGCGGCCTGCTGCGCCGTCGTCGCACCCGTGAGCCCGGAATTCGCTGGGAGCGTGGGATCTGCGGCGGCAAGCCCCGCCTGTTGTTGCTCCTTCTGGCGTTCGGCCTGGAGCTGGTTCTTCAAATCCTGCACGTTGTTGTCGGTGTTGTCCTGAAGCATCGGTTGCGGCGGCTGGCCCTTCGCTGCCGCCTGTTGCGAAGGTGTCTTATTGCCGGACGAGCTGAAGATTGCCGCCACGATCACCAGCAACGCTGCTCCGAGATACACGAAGGTCTTCAGGTTCTTTTGCAGAACGCCCTTGGGCTGGTCTTTTGTAAGCCGCAATTCCGGCTCGGCCTGCGACTGGGTCTCTGGAGTGAAGTTGTTTTCGGCCATGATGCTCATCCCTTCCGCGTAAAGTCCATCCGCTTCTTGCCCAACTCGACATAGCCCGAATCCATCACCTTCGGGATGATGTAAGTGTTGTCGCGCAGCTCGTAGTTCACGAGGTTGGGTTTGCCGTCCCGCATCTCATACACACTGAACTTCTCCGGCGCGTTGGTCTTGATGTAGGTGAACTTGTCGTCGTGATAGATCGACTGAATATCGAATGGCGGCTCATCCGCCTTGAATGTGTAGTCGAACTTGAGTTCGAGTGGGTACGTACTCTTGTACTCGTCCACAGCCTGCGCGACGTGTGACTGGATAGCGGCAAGCTGCTCTCTCGACTGTTCCAGTTGCGCGGCTGGGACGAACTGCGGCGGACCGCTGGCCGCCACGATCGAAGAGCGGTCGGCTGGCTCGATAATCACCTTGAGATCCGGGCTATCCGAAGTAGCCGAGATGTCCTGCAAGGTGAAGCTGTAAATGTTGCCCTTGTCGGTAATGAGGTTCAGGTTCGAGCTGATTCCCTGTTTCGCCGGATGCACAAAGCAGAAGTTTCCAACAACATCGACAATCCAGAAATCCTTGTCTCCTGTCGCGGCCTCCATGATCTTTTCGGTCGGTGGGACTTCAATGAGCGTGGTGTATTTCACTTTCGCGCGAATCGGCACTATGTCCTGCGAGTGGTACTGAACGGTGCGGGCCGACGTATCCTGCGCGAAGGCCACAGTGGAGGGGAGGGCCAGGGCGAGCCAGGCAATCGTGATTGGTAGGCGCTTCATGGGGTGACTCCTTTAGTGGGTGGTGTTAGTGCTGGCCAGCGTGCGAGGCCGGAAGGGATTGTCCTGGGCAAGACGGCGCAGGCCCTCGGCAATGCCAAAACGCTCGAAATACTCGCGTTTTTTCAGGTTGTCGCGGGCGTTGTTGGTAGCGGTCCAATGCGAGACGGAATCGACATTGAGCTGGACCTTTTTGGAAGACTGCGCTTTGCGAATGAGCATCTGGCCGGGCGGCACCAGCCCGGCAATCAACTCAAGCTCGGTGTCATTGAGGTGGAACGCCTCACGGTATACATCACGGTCCATTTCCGGGTTCGCAAGGAAGATTTTTGTGGGGCAGCTCTCGGAGACGATCTGCAACATGCCCGACTCCTGCAACTCCTTGAGAGATTGCGTGGCAAGGATCATGGCGGCGTTTAGCTTCCTCCACGTTTTCTGGGCCTGTACGACGTAGTTGCGGATGGTCTCGTTCTTGATGAAGAGCCATGCCTCATCGAGCAGGAATATCTTGAAGGTCGCCAGCTTCTCCGGGTCGGCAATCTCGTTGCTGGCCCGGTGGAGAACATAGAACAGCAACGGCTCCAGCACATCTGGCGCATCGCCCCAGCCGGCAAAGTTGAAGGTCTGGAACCGGCTGAACGAGAGCGTGTCCTCGGCATTATCGAAGAGAAACCCGTACTGCCCGCCGCGCGTCCATCGGTGCAGGCGTTCCTTCAGTTCGCCAATGATATTCCCGAAGTTGGAGACGGTGCGCTGCTCCGGCTCCAGAACATACATCCGTTCGATCCCGTCCCACAGCTTGCGCTCTTCTTTGAAGTCGAGGCGATAGCGTTGACCGTTGCCTTCGATCAGCACCCGAAAGAAGCTGAAGAGAAATTGGAGATTCTCTTTTGTGGGTACCAACGAAAAGGGGTTTATAGTGAAGTCGCGGGCCTCTTGGCCGACGTTCTGATAGCTCCCACCGAAGATCGAGGTGAGCGATTGGAAGCTGCCGCCGATGTCGAAAATGAACGTCAAGGGCGAATATTTCTGGGCGTTTTGAAGGATGAAATTTGCGAGGTACGATTTCCCCGAGCCAGTTTGCCCGAGGATGAGCGTGTGCGCCACTTCGCCGTTATGAAGGTTGAGAAAGTACGGCGTGCTGTTGTCTGTTTCGAGCACAGCCAGGTACTCGGTGCCGAGATGGGCGTTACGCTTCTCGCCCGCGAGGATCGTAAATAGAAAACTCAGATCGGCATAATTTGTGTTGAGCAGATACAGTTTGCGGAGGTTCGTGGCATAGCCGCCCGGTATCGTGGCGAAGTACGCATTGAGCTGGTTGTATGTCTCTACGAACAGATTGCCGTCGGCGTTGGTGAACACGCTGGTGAATTCGCCGATAAGTTGGTCTGTCTCTGCCTTCGTCGGCGCATACGCCACGATGGTCAGAGAGAAGTCGCCCAATGATTGCCCATCGCCAAGGGCGCGCAGACAATCGCCAAGGTTCTCGATGTCGGCCTGCTTCGACTCATCTACGAGTACGTCGCGGGGATTGGTCTTCGTCGCATCGTTTCCCATCTGCGACACAAAGCCGGTCTTCGACATATTGAAGTGGCGGCGCCGTTTGTTCACCTCTTTGCGTGCCCTGTCCGTAGCCAACGGTGTCCACTCCGTTACGACGTAGAAGTTGGCGGGGATCTTCAGCAAAGAATCCAGTACCAATGGGCGTGTCTCGGTGATGGCCTCCTTCATGGTCAGCACACGCACGAAGTGGTCGCCTACACGGAGATGATCGCGTTCGGCCTCGATATTGGAATTGACTACCTGGTAGTCCAAAAATTGCGTGGACTGCGGCTTGCCCGCGATGCGCCATTCGTCGTAGTTGAGCAGCCGGCGGAAGAAACGGAATTGCCCCTGGTGGTCCAGGACCTCGATCTGCATGAAGTCGGCAAGCTGGCGGCTGAACGCCTTTACCTTCTGTTCCAGCGTGGACAACGCTGTTTCGATCTGCGATTGGAGCAGCGTCTTCATGCTGTTGCTGGTGAACTGCTTTCTCAGCTCACCAATCGCCCCGGCAGGATCGCGGAAAAGTTGAGCCAACGCCGCTCCCACACCAGTCTTAGACCGCGGACCTTCCAGGACAATGGCGTAGAAGATTTCGACCTGATAGAGATGATCGCGTTTGGCCTCGAAGAACTGCCGCCGCTGGTCGATGGCGGCCTCGACAACCGGGTCTTCATACTTGGCGAATGGAATCGCAGGGCGGTTCGATTTGAAAAGGTACTGGTAGACATGGAAGCCGAGACCGAACGCCTTGAGCGCAGCTTCAAGGCGCTTGACGGCATACTCCTGTTCGGAGTGGTCAAGGCTCTCGTAGTCCACACCGGGGACACGGAGGACCATGCCCACATCCCCGCTCTTGGTGAGAAACGCCGTCTCATTCCAGAAGCCATAAAGGTTGATATGGTCGTTGAGGGCCGCGGTATCCTTCCACGGCTTAATCACTTTGTCGAGTCGCAGCATCAGCGCACCTCCACGCGGGGAACCTGTTGCTTGGCGGCGTCGTAGCGCAGTTTGTATTTCTCGGACTTGGCGATAATGCGCAGAAAGGCCGGATCGCTGTTCGTGGCCCAATAGCCGAAGGTGAAGCCACCGATGAAGACGGCAATACCGGCAAGGATGGAATTGAAGATGTTGAATGCGCCAACGGCACCAACGCAGACGAAGTAAAACAGGGTGCGTTCGACACCCAGATAGGTGAGGGGCTTATGCAGGCTTTTGAATACGCGGTTTGTGCGGACTTTCGGTTTCGATGACTCTGCCATAAGCCCCCCATCCTGGGTTGCGATTTGAGTGAATGGTTGTGTTCGGAAAGAGGCGCACTTATACGCCCCACAGCCAGGTCAGGACGTTGACCGCGAGAACAGCGATTCCGGTCCCCGCAGCCACGCCCGCTAGCGCTTTTTTCGCGCCAGGCTCACCGTGCGCGAAACCGTAGCCGCCGATGACGATAGCGACCAGGCTCGCGACCTTGGCGATGGTCCCGGTGAAGAGGGTTTGAATGGCGGTAAAGCCGGTGTCGAACGGAGTACCGCCGCCCGCCTGGGCATGGGCGGCGATGGGAAGAATGAAGAGGAGGATGGAGAGCGTCTTCGCAGCGCGAAGTGCGCTGCGGGCCCGCTCTCTGAGGATGGGATTGTGAAAGGCTTTCTTGCACTGCTGAGTCATGGGCACCTCCCGCGGCCAGCAACGCCGCGATTTTGGTGTCACGCTAAACAGTTTGAATGTCGAAGTCTAACGACTTTTGGGAAGTCCACGTTTCGCAATTGGAAACATTCTTAGGCGATGAAAATCGTCACGCCAAAGAATCAGATTGCAAATCCGCCTTCGTCGGTGATGGAGGCAATATCGCGGGAACCATGCAAGACTCGGACGATGATGATCTGATCTGGACGGGGCAGATAATAGATCGCGTATTTCTCGTAGATGAGTACGCGCAAATCGTGTGCGAGATGGGGACGTGGAGCACCGGACAATGGGAACTGTAATACCTGATTGAATCGCCCCTCTATGCGGGTGAGAAAGTCGGTGGCGAATGATTCGGAGGTCTCTTCGGCGAAGTAGCTCCAAATCTCAGCGAGGTCTATTTCTGCGGTCTCGGCAAGGCGGAGGTTGAGCGGTCTGCTAATAGTTTCCTCCCGCGCGCGATGATGCGCTTGGCGTCAAACTTGGCGAGCCGGCCTTCGGCGACATCCGTCAGGCCACGGTCGATGTCGGCCTTTAGCTCCGCGAGCTGACCCAAGCGCAATTCACGCTTCATCTTCCAGTCGCGCAATGCCTCGCGGATGACCTCGCTCGAAGAAGCATAATCTCCGCCATCGACGGCACCCTTTACCAGCCCCGCCATATCGGCAGGAAGCGTAATGGTCAAGCGTTCAATAGCTGCCATGAAAGGTCTCCTGATCCCGCCCTATTGCGCATACTTTATCATACTTATGAAGCGACTTGCAGGCTCGGCCCCTCTGAACACGCACCCGATCCAATCCTGGCTGAAATTTCCGAGCGAGCCAATCGTCGCCGGCACATGAGATGTTTCCGGCCTGGAAATGTCCGCTGCCCGATATTCATTGGACACCAACGCGAAGGCCGGAGACCCTACAATTGCGGAGACTCGAATGAATCCCAATCTCATCGAACAACTCGATGCTCGCCACGGCGCGATGCGAGTCGCTGATTTGACCGCGTTGCTCGGCGTGGACGATAAACATATCTATCGCATGGCAGCGCGAGGACAAATGCCGAGCTTTCGGTTGGGCGGCGCTGTGTGCTTCGATCCCCAAGAAGTAGCAAAGTGGCTGCGATCGAAGTACGGAGCGGAGAAGAAGCCTCCCGCAGCTGTTCGTCCTTCACGCAGGCAACACCAAAGTGTTGCATGAAGCTTCTCTCTACGAACGTGCAAACGCAAGAAGCGGCTCGATGTCGTTTTTGTCGGCCGCTTGGAGGGCGTCGATATAGCGGCGCCGAAAATCTCCTTGCGCGACGACGTCGGCTCCGCCCCAGGTGAAGACGGGTCTATCTTGCGTCAGCGCCAATACGTCGGCCATCAGCCTTGCATGACGACCGTTGCCGTTGGCGAATGGATGGATCGAGACCAGACGATGATGAAAGCGGATGGCGATCTCATCGGGTGGATAGGTCTGGTGTTCGAGCCAATAACGAACGTCCCCGAGCAGACCGCCAAGGGAATCCCGAATTTGATGCGGCGGTACGCCTATGTTCTTTTCCGTGTTTCGATACATACCTGCCCACTTCCAGGTTTGATCGAACATTCGACGGTGAAGATCGCGGACGTAGGGTTCGATTAAGGGATTTTGCCTTTTGAGCGTGCGCGAATTGAGCGCCCAATCATACGCAATCAGGATGTTGGATCGCTCCCATTCATTCAGCTCCTCTTTCGTTGCGAGATTGGGAATGAGGTCGGCCTGTTCGTCGGGAGACAGTGGTGTATTGCCGTCTCCCGTTGTAAAGAGGGTCATTTGCGCCTCCGCTTCTTTGTGAGGCGGTGGGTTTCGGCTTCAATGGCCTGATCGAGGTTCCCGCTGGCTTGATTCTCAAGGGCCATCGAATGCTCGACACCAAGGACATTTGCCTTTGCCTTAGCGCGCGCACGCCTGTCCACGAGTTCTTCTAAATTGCCCGTTCGCGGGACCAGAGCGTACACCAAGTCACAATCGAGGGCCTGCGCCAACGCGCGCAAGCTCTTGAGAGTGATCCGATCTTCGGACTCAGCCTTTTCTTGCTGGAGAGCGAGCTGCCTGCTCGTTCCCATCCTCTCCGCGAGGTCACTGGAGGATATTCCGATCGCCTCCCGGATCGCATGAACCCAACCTTTCGGCGGACGTGGACTTGCCTTGGCGACCTGAAACGGAGCCAAGGCGCGATCTACTTGTTTGAGCCGTAATTGCCTGAATTCATTGCGCATGGTGGCACGACCCCATTGCGTGACAATCTAAACATAGCGAAGTTTCTTAAATAAAGCAATCTATTTATTGTCAGAGTATGCTGCACTGACAATACTAGGATTGTCATCCTCCACGAAAAAGGCGCTTAGAATCCAGTGGGGATCACGCGTGCGGTGAGAAGAGAACACTGCGTAATGCTTTCTCGTAGTCGCAGCATTACAGATTGTTAATGAAAAACAGGTTCGTATTCTTGAGCCTGAGGGCCAGTATAAGATCAGCTGTCTTCTTAGCCGCGTCCAGGTCTGTGTCCACACCGCAGTGCGGCAGACCTGTAATAAATACGCTCAGTTCTACAGGACTGAATGAGAAGTCGCGAGGTAAATCGAGCCGGTCTTTCGTTCGGCCCTCGGCGATGTTGCAATCGAAGCAGAGCATCGTCGGAGGAAAGCGTGGGGCACGCTCTCCTGTGTCTCCGCCGTGGTCATGGTGTTCATGGATCGGCGCGAGCCACTGATATTCACCCTTCGGTACACCGCGCCCGGTGATGCTTTTGGTCCATCGAAGTTGCTCATATTTCGAGCGCCTGCAAGATGGGCAGCGCCAGTCACGCGGCAGTCGAGTCCATTTCTTATCAGTATGAGCGCCACGATAGCCGGCGAAGTCTTCAGGCGTTGGCACTCGCAGGGGGGTTCGCGTTTGGCACAGCGATTTGCTATCGAAAGACTTCATGCTCTCCATCTTACCGTCGAGATGAACTGACAGCCTGCGTCCAGTCGGCCTGGTGCACTCAAAGCGTCAGGAACCTGGTTTCGACATCGCGGACATTTTCTCCAACAACTTCCAAACAGAATCGCGTATCGGTACGGGCTTGGTGAGGATGAAGAATTGCCCCCAGCGAAACTCATCCTTGTTGGGAAAGGTACTCGTATCGGCTGGCACGCTGATCATTCCCACGTAGTCCCCGAGGACTCCAACGGCGACAGCCAGAGTGCCGGATGTGGGCATTAGTGCCACGATGGAATGCGGAGCTACGATCGCGCACATGGCACGGAGGATCTTGTCGTTGTCGGTTTCGGGCTCCCGAAACCGGTGATCGACGCGGGCCTCCATCGTGTAGATGGCATCGCCGACCTCATTGGGCCGATGGTTCATGATGGTTCTGAACTCATCGTGTTTCACTTTTTGTCGGAAGAGATCCCCGTAAACAAAATAACCGGCGGAGAGAGCGACCTTTGCGACGAACCTGAGTGCAATGTCCATGTCCAGACTGAACTGGATATTGACCTTCTTGCCGAGCCCAGTGAGATCGCGTTTTTCCTTGGGAGACCAGATTTGCAGGCCCTTACGTTGGCCCATCGTCACTTTTAGCGGAGCACCCGTCTCGGCATCCGATGCGTTCCGTGTAACGTACTCCGGCTCTTTGCCGCTGTGACCTTTTACGAGATGCTTGTCTCTCTTCGCCATCACCAGGAAATCGTTAGCCAGCGCGCCGTCGATCTCTGAACCGATCTGAGAGTTGAAGTCCTTCGAGACGGGGATTGTGAAGCTGTTCAACCCACCAAGCGCCAGAGGGATGATGTGCTCTGGATTACTTTCCTCGACCGGGATGTCTCTATTTGAGTAGGGGCAGTAGATGGTTTGAGCCGATGCCGCTGTCGCATCGGCTCCCGACTTGAAAGTGCCGTCTTCAGGCAACGAGGGCCGCCAGTTCGCCGCTGTTGACCTTCTGAGCCGCGTCCTTCGACCGGATGCCTTTGAGGTAGACCATCGTCGATTTGATGTCGCGGTGGCCGAGCCACGCTTGGACGGTGCGGATATCCACGCCGTCGCGCAGATGATTGGTGGCGAAGGTATGCCGGAATTTGTGCAGAAAGAAGTTCATGCAGTACGGCCCCTCGGCGCACTTGTTGTTGTGCTCGGTCACGCACTGCTTGCAGTTGAGCTTGGCGCGCTCGGCGACGCGCTTGACGACCATATCCATCTCGCTGTCGGGCTTGCCGCGGCCGTTGGGGAAGACCAAATGGTTCGGCGTTGCATTGCGCGCCTCCTTCCGTTTCCTCAGCCGCTCGATCAGGCCGGTCGGCAGCGGAACCACGCGCTCCTCCCAGTTCTTCGGAGTGAAGCGCCAGTGAGGCTTCGCCTTCACCCGTACATCGTGATTGCGGAAGTCGATGTCCTTCCATTCGACGTAACGAATCTCCTGGTCGCGAAAACCGGAGCCGAGGATGAACTTGAGCAGCGTGGCCTCGTCCTCCGTCGCCGCTTTGAACATCGCCTCCAGCTCTTCCGGCTCATAGACCGGGCGGATGGTATCGACGTAGTTCGGCCAGTCGCCCTTCTCCATAAGGCCGGCGCGTCCATGCTTCTTGAAGAGCTGCAGCACGGTCACGACCTTGTCATAGACGGTGCGCGCTCCGAGGCCCAGCTCATAGCAGTGGGTCATGAAGTCGAGTACATCGTCCCGCGATGCATCCTCGACGAACTTCTTCTTGTACGAAGCGCGCAGGAGCGTGTCGAGCGTGTAGCGATAGGTGAGGTGGGTGCGCGGCTTGCGCTGCATCCGCACGTAGCGCAGATAGGCATCGATGGCGTCGCCGATCTTCGTCTTCGGCGCTGCCTCGGGTTCAGGTTCCGGGGCGGCGATCAGACCATCGCGGACGGCGCGCAGCTCGACGGCTTTGCGGCGGGCCCGGTCTACGGCGTCCTCGCGGGTGACCGAGACACGGCATCGTTTCCCGCGCTCGCGCCACTCGATGTAGTAGGCGCCTTCAGCGTGGACTTCGACTGTGCCGTTGATGCGCACCTTGTCCTTGAGACGACCGTTCGGTTCGGGAACGACGGGCGCGAAACGCCAGGTGTTATCGACTTTGATTTTCTTGATGAGGTTGACGCGGTCGGCGTAATCGGGGGCGTTGAGAAGAGAGCCGTGGGGCTTGAGAGCAGGCATTCACATATCCTCCTCTTGGGGCCCTTTAGCTTATCAAAATTGAGCCAAAGTGGACACCAAACTGGACACCAAGGAGGTATGTTACTGATTCCAAAGGTAGCCGGTTAGAAGGCAGCGCTCTAACCAACTGAGCTACGTCCCCACTTATCTATCTGAGCGCATCAGAATTTCGTGGCCGCTGGGAATTCAATCGGTTGAATTCAGCGCTCCGGCTGCATGGCTCAGGGTTGCCGCTGCTACCACTCTTCAAACCCATAGAAGTGCATGAAGTTGATCGCAACGACATGTTTGAGTGTATCAGAAACATACGGTTCCGGGAGTGCTGCGCGAGTGCTGTGCGCTGTTCCGCATTTTGAGCACACGTCAACACACCGACGCGCTTCTTAGTGGTCGCAGCGACAAGAAAATACTACGCAGACCAGGCAGCGCGATTGGCTCGCCCTGACGATGTGTACCCCATGTCGGCCGAGATGCCGCGAACGCACTGCAGCAGATGGTTGGCGATGGAGGGGAGCTTCTGCGCGGTAACGCGAAAGGAAGGGCCGGAGATGCTGATCGCTGCAACAGGAAGCCGCTGCGCATCCAGAAGCGGGACGGCGATGCAGCGCAGGCCCTCTTCGAATTCCTCGTCATCCACAGCGTAGCCGCGCCGGCGGGTCTTCTCCATCTCCGCGCGGAGAGCCTCAGCGTTGGGGATTGTGCGATGCGTAAAGCGCTCAAACCGTGTGCGACGCACCACGTCGGCGGCGCGGTCTTCGGGCAGGAATGCGAGAATCGCCTTGCCCACCGAAGTGCAATGCATAGGATTGCTGGCGCCGACGCGGGTGATCATGCGCACGGAACGCGCGGGCTCAATTTTGTCGATGTAAATCACGCGCGCGGCTTCCATGATGCAAAGATGCGCAGTCTCCTCGGTCTCCGCGACCAGGCGGCGCAGATGCGGCTGGGCGCGGTCACGCAGGTCGTATTGCTCAATGGCGCGGTTGCCGAAATCAAACAGGCGTAGTCCCAGGCGAAACTTGCCGTTGGTGGTGCGCTCCACCATGCGGTGCCGCTCCAGAACCATGAGGAAGCGATGAGCGGTGCTCTTGTGCAGTTGCAAAGAGGAAGCTACCTGCGCGAGGCCGAGCGGCGTCTCGCTCTCGCCGAGCAGATCGAGCACAGCAAAAGCACGGTCCAGGGCTTGGACTTTGTAGGTGCCCTGCGGAGCAGTGTCTCGCATTGTGGTCCTCCATTTCGCTTTGTGACTTCTTTATCAGTCTCCCGCGCCTTGGAGCCTGTGTCAAGGATTGAGACGGAATTTCTTTGTGTGGGATTGGTTTCGGAGCGCGTTTTTGCTCTTTCCTCACTAAAACCTGTCATCCTGAGCAGCCCAACTCGCCGTCGCGCGTTACGAGGCGAATGAACCAGACGCCGACCACCCCACAAGTGCTGGGTGCCCCATCCTTGTGACGTACTTGTTTTTGTCGCAAGGGTGGGAGGCCTCGAACCTCAACCAGCCGTGTTCATTAGAAGCGCCGCGTGCTTCAGCGGAGTCGAAGGACCTGCAGTTTGGGAAAGCTTGACGCACGCGAATCCTCCCACAAAGCAAATGCCACGAACCTCTGAGGCACGAGGCTAGGCCGGGACTACGTCGCCTTCGCCAGGGGCAAGGAAAAGATTAGCTTCCAGCCCGTGCTGCCGCGTGTAAAGGTCGTAGTAGCGTCCGTTCATGGCGAACAGTTCCGCGTGATTGCCGCGCTCGACGATTCTTCCCTGCTCCACCACGAGAATCTGTTCCGCACGCCGGATGGTCGAAAGCCGGTGCGCAATCACAAACGTCGTGCGGCCTTCCATCAACTGCGTCAGTCCGGCCTGGATCATGGCTTCCGACTCGGAGTCGAGGGAGCTGGTGGCTTCGTCGAGAATGAGAATGCGCGGCTCGGCCAGCAATGCGCGCGCAATGGAGAGCCGTTGCCGTTGGCCGCCGGAGAGTTTCACGCCGCGCTCGCCCACTACGGTGTTGTAAGTCTCAGGAAAGCGCTCGGCAAATTCATCGACGCGCGCCGTGCGGCAAGCGAAGAGGAATTGCTCTTCAGTCGCGTCGGGGCGCGAAAACATGATGTTCTCGCGAATGCTTCCATCGAAGAGGAACGAGTCCTGCAGCACTACACCCAACTGCGAACGGTAAGTGTTCAGGTCCACGTGCGCCAGGTCGATGCCGTCAACCAGCACGCGGCCCGTGGTCGGTGTGTGGAAGGCACAAACGAGGCTGATGATCGTCGACTTTCCGGAGCCGGACGAACCAACAAGAGCGGTGACGGTGCCCGGTTCGGCGAGGAAGCTGATGCCGTGCAGCACAGGCTTCCCAGGCTCGTAGGCAAACTCGACTTCGTCAAAGCGGACGGTTCCTTTGATCGGCGGCATCTTCACCGTGCGATCCGGGCTCTGGTTCTCTTCCAGCTCGCTCATGATCTCGTTCGTGCGGTCCAGCCCGGCAAAGGCCTCAGTCAACTGCGTGCCGATGTTCACGATCTGGATGACGGGCGCGATCATGAAGACGAGGAACATGTTGTATTGGAAGTAGTCGCCGACGGTCCAGGCGCCGCGCAGCACGGCATGACCTCCGAACCACATGACCAGGGCCGAGACCAGGCCGGCCATGGTTGTCGAGGCAGCCGACAGAACGCTGGTCATGGTGAGCGACTTCATCACGTTGTCCAGCAGGCGCTGCACGCCTTCGGCAAAGACGCTGTGCTCGCGCTCTTCAGCGTGGTATCCCTTAACCACGCGCACACCGCCCAGCGATTCCGTAAGGCGGCCCGTAACCTCGGCATTGATCTTGCCGCGCTCGCGGAAGACCGGACGAATGGTCTTGAATCCGTATTGAAGGATAACGACAAAGACACCGAGCACCGCGAAAACGCTGAGTGTGACCATGGCGTTGCGGTGCATCAGGTAGATAAAAGCGATAATGGCCGTGAGCATACCGCCAGTGAAGTCGACCAGCCCGGTGCCGACCAGATTGCGTACGCCTTCCACGTCGGTCATGATGCGCGAGACGAGGGTGCCGGTGCGGTTTTCGTCGTAATAGGCAACTGAAAGCAGGCCAATATGCCTCTGCACCTGGCGGCGCAGTTCGGCAATCAGGCGCTGGCCGGCCTTGGAGAGCAGTTGCGTGAGCGCGAACGAAGTAACTGCCTGCACCAGCATGGCTCCGAATACGATGCCGATGTAGAAGGGCAGCAGCGAAGCGTCGCCATGCGCGTTGAGCACCTTGTCCATGAGCGGCTTGGTCATGTACGGCATCACCAGGCCGGCAACGCGGTTGGGGATCATGAGGCCGAGTCCCGCGATGAGCAGGCCAAGGCGCGGCTTCATCAGCCCCCATACCTGCGGCAGGACTTTTTTCAGAACCGGCTTCTTTTTGGACTGATCCGTCTGGCTGGAGCGTCCACCCGGACGGGGCGAACGCTCCGCGCGCGAGCCTGCCAAACCGCCCATTCCGCCACGCATGGTGCCCAAGAGTTAGACCTTTCCTGAACGACGCGCAGCGATGAACGAGCGCACGCACAGAATCACGTAGATAAGCAGCAGTCCTGCCAGCGTGACCTTCGATGCAAGGGCGATCTGGTCCGGCTCCAGGCCAGCGGATTTAGCATGAACGTAGCCGCGAATTGCTTCGACAGCCGAGCCGATGAAGCCCAGCAGCCCGATGGTCACATTAATGTGCATAAACAGCTTGCGCCGGGCTTCACTGGGACTGATGGCGAACAGGCCGCCGAAGCCCAGCGCCAGACCGATCCATGCAGGAATCAACGCCGTGGGATGCAGGCTGCCAGTGCCGAGGTAGCCGGCGAGACCCAGGGCAATCAGCAGAACGGCCAAAACCAGTGTCACTTTTACCAAACTGAACCTCTCACGCAATCCAAGGCAAGGATAACAGTTTGAGGGATGCGGCTGCAGTTGGGTTTGATGCAAAAGGGTTGGCGCTTACCGGCCTCGCAAAACCACGAGAAGTCAAAACTCGTGAGTCGATCAATGCGCCCGCTGACTTGCTAACTCGCTCGTGGTCGCGAAGCGGACGCTAACTCGCTAAAATCCAAACCAGGGTGCAATTCTCAACGCTGAATCCGCGCCGACCCTCCCTGCGCGAACGCCCGCACCTGTTCGACGGTGGCCATGGTGGTATCGCCGGGGAACGTGGTCAACAGCGCCCCGTGCGCCCACCCCAGCTTCACTGACTCTTCCGGCGTCTCGCCATTCAGCAGCCCATAAAAAAATCCCGCCGCAAATCCATCCCCGCCGCCCACGCGATCCAACACGTCGAGCTCAACAGTCGGTGCAGCATACGTCTTGCCGTCAATCCACGCCACAGCGCTCCAACTGTGCCGGCTCGTGGAATGTACCTCGCGCAGCGTTGTCGCCACCGCCTTCACGTGCTTGTGCTTCTTCACCACGTTGTCGATCATGGCAAAAAAGACACTCGGGTCGAGCTTCGATTTTGCCGCGACTTCAGGCCCGGGAACGCCTAATCCCTTCTGCAGATCCTCTTCATTACCCACCAGCACATCCACATTTTCGACAATGGTGGCGATAGTTTCGACGGCGCGCTCGTTGCCGCCGTGAATCTTCCACAGCTTCTCGCGAAAATTCAAATCGAACGACGTAACCGCGCCGGCAGCTTTGGCTTCGCGCATCATTTCCGCGGCCAGCGGCGCAGTGGTGGGCGAAAGCGCCGCGAAGATTCCGCCGCTATGCACCCACTTCACTCCCCCGGCAAAAATCGCCTTCCAATCAAAGTCTCCTGGCTTGAGTTGCGCCGCAGCTTCATTCGCGCGGTTATAAAACACGACGGGCCCGCGCACGCCGTGGCCGCGGTCGCTATAGACCGTGGCCATGTTGGGCCCGGTTACACCGTCATGCTTGAAGCGCTTGTAGAACGGCTTCACGCCCATCGCGCGCACGCGTTCCGCAATCAGGTCGCCGATCGGATAGTCCGACATCGCCGACACAATCGCAGCCCGCATTCCGAATGCGTCGGAAAGGTTCGCGGCCACATTGAATTCGCCGCCGCTCACGTGAATCTTGCACTCGGTCGCCTTGCGGAATGGAATGATTCCCGGATCGAGCCGATGCACCAGCGCGCCGAGCGAAAGAAAATCCAGTTCAGCGTCTTTCCGAATCTTCAACCCATCGCTCATTGCCTGCTCCTCGCGCTTGCTCCGCTGGATTCATGTTAAGTTTGAAGCTCGCACTATCTCGGTCAAGGATACATCGCTTCAGCTTTTGCCGGCAAGCACTTGCTTCACGTCCGCGGTCACCTGATCGATGGTCCATTCGTTGCCGGGATAGAACTTCACCACTTTCCCGTCCGGCCCAATCAGCGTGGTCGAGAGCGTGTGCGTGATGGTGTCGTCCGGGCCGCCGGTGATACCAACATCGAAGAACTTTGCCATCTCATTCAGCACTGGTTTCTCCGGCACCGCAAAATCCCAGTGCGTGAATGCATCCTTGGCATCGCTGCCGATATAAGTCGCTCCATATGCGCGCAGACGATCCGGCGTATCGTGTTCGGGATCGAAGCTGACGCAAAGCAAATGCGTCTTCGCATAGATCGCCGGATCGGAGGCCAGTTGCTTGTTCACTTGGGAAAAGTTAAACGTCACACGCGGGCAAAAGTCGGGGCGCGGACAGCGCGTGTAAATAAATGTAATGAGCAGCGCCTTGCCTTTGAACTGAGCAAGACGAATCGGCCGTCCATCCTGGTTGCGTAGCTTGAAATCGGGAACCGCATCGCCGGGCGCCGGCACATGATAGGAGACAGGAGGGCGATAATCCGGCTTGCCCTGCGCAACCACGACGATGTGATCAAGAACGACGTCCGCATTCGGATCCCGCGACACCAGCACATCCGCCGTGATTACGTCGCCGGCGTGCAGCTCGCTCACGATGGATGCGTCTTTCAGTTTGTAGGGCATGACCATGGCATCCATGAAGCCGGGGATGGCCTCATGATCAAGCGTGACCTGGCCCTTGGCGGCGTCTGCGACGACGACTTTGCCGCGCAGCTTATACACCTTGAAGTTTTGCGCGGCAGCCGAATCCAGCGCACTCTTCAAGTCAGAGTGGCACCCCGCCAGCACGGC
>Ga0210388_10001228_pt1 | contig 20171 bp, 22 predicted proteins | sample IncBWC19OmetaG_FD_155485 | JGI IMG/M metagenome (GOLD analysis project Ga0210388, IMG submission 155485) | Forest soil microbial communities from Barre Woods Harvard Forest LTER site, Petersham, Massachusetts, United States - Inc-BW-C-19-O ... | reverse complement strand
AGCAACGTTCGGAACTTCTTGCAAAATATTATGGCCGCGTGAAGGAATCGCTGGGTGCGGTCACTGCGGCGCGGTTCGCGCAGATCGAGGACCAACTACTGTTGATTATTGATCTTCAGATCGCTTCTTCTCTGCCGATTGTTGGAGAAGGCTCGTGAGCACAACGAAGGAGAAAAAAGATATGCGAAAGGCGTCTGCTTGTGCCGTAGCCATTCTGCTCGGAATTGTATCCATGCGGGGAGATTCCTTCGCCAAAGCCTTGCCAACACCTTTGACGACGGCCCCCGCCGCCGCTGCGGCGCAAAGCTCGAAGAAGATCTACGTGCCTGCAGGAACGCGTATTTTGGTCCGCACGATTGACCCCATAGACTCGACGAAACAAAAGACGGGCGATCGCTTCACCGCGAGCCTGGAAACAAATCTCGTGGTTGACAACATAGTCGTGGCTCCCAGGGGAGCGACGGTATACGGGCGCCTTGCAGCTGCCTCATCGTCGGGCAGGATGTCAGGCAGCTCCCAGCTGTCGCTCGAGTTGACCGATATCGTGATCAGAGGTACCGCCTATCCGCTGCTCACCAGTACTTATGACATCAAGGGAAAAGGTGAAGGCGGAAACACCACAAAGAAAATTCTCGGCGGCGCCGGACTGGGGGCGCTAATTGGCGGAATTGCAGGAGGTGGAAAGGGAGCTGGAATCGGCGCGCTTGCAGGCGCTGGCGCTGGAACCGCTGTCGCTGCCTCCAAGAAGGGCGAGCAGCTATCTATTCCGAGCGAAACTCTACTCGAATTTCGCCTGCAGCAGCCCGGATCCCTGCCAGTGTCGTCTTAATTCGTGTAGCGTCGTTAGTGCGCGTGCAAAGACTGGGCAAGACTTGTTAGATTCTGCGGGTTCACACGAATGACACCCCGGCGCGGGCTGTCTATATCTGCTATCAGAAACAAGGCGATAGCCAGGACGATCGGAAGAATTAGAACGTGAATGGCTCCCGCCTTAGCGCGCCTGGCGCCGTAGCCGAACATCAAGTTCGCACTAATCGCAATCAGCATCATCATGACCCATGCAGCCATGGGAATTCGATTCCACCAGGCGGCCTGTGTGTATCCCTGCGTGTTTAATACATCATTCATGCCTGAAACGGCCAAGGCCATCACGGGCGTCGGCTGAGGTGCTACCGCCGGAGCCGTGACAGCGGACCACAGCTCTGTCTGCAGCTGGGCAGTAGCATCATTGACATGCCGGAGCTCATCTTCATCATGGGTTTTGTAGAATAATACGCGTTGATCGAGATACTGAACCAGCAGTGCACGAACTCGCGCCGCATCGGCAGCCGGCAGCAGGTCCGCCCGGACGTATTCCGTGCCAATCGCGTTAGCCTCTGCCTCCTCGCAGTTTTTGCGCTGATCGTACCGGTCGGTGGCCATGGAAAAGCTGAATCCGATGATCAGGCCGAGAAGCGTCAGGCTCGCGGCCACGACAACGTCGAGATCATGGCGCATGCCGTCGTCCAGAGGCTGCCGCGTACGAAATGCGGCACCGATCCGCGCCGAAAGCCAGAGCACGAAGAACGAAAGCAAGAAAACGAAGTATGGCGATCTCATAGAATTCTCCATTCTTGTACCCTTGTGTGCTGCTTTTGTCACTTTGGAACTTACGGCGCGCTGGCAGGGATACACCGAGTCGGACTGAGCAGACGTGTCTTGACGCCGACGCGTGAGGTCGTCAATCAGGATCACGATCGCTCAGCGAAGGGGCCCGCGTTACCTCGCGGGTTCCTTTAGTGACGCCAGTTAAAAATGCGGTCTCGAGGTTCGGAAGCCGCCATCACTCAAAAATTCCTTGCAGCATTATTTCGCGGAAGAATCCAGCTGCTGGCCAAGGCTATCCAACTTCGCTTTGTTTTGCCCGAAATCGATCGTTGCATCGATCTCATCTGCCAGATCGCTTACTATTCGCGTGTTCGCCTTCAGATATTCAGGATACGGCGGAGCAGTCGGGCGGCTCTTGCTCTTGTTCAGGCGATCGATCGTGGCGTTCATATTGGTTGCGAGGTCGTTCGCGAACCCGGTAATGCGATCAATCGCTTCTTGTTGCCACGGACTGGCCACCGTCCGGTGCGATTGCAAGCCCCGCATATTCTGCTGTAGTGTGTTTACGTCATCCTTGATTTTCTGAAGCGCCGTGGAGTGTGTTTGCCAGCTTAGTCCAGCGGTTTGTGCGTAAGACTGCATCTGTATCGCATCCTTTTTGATTTTGATTACGGTCACCTTGGCGTCGTTCAACTGCCCAGTGACGCTGGGATTGTCACTTGCTCCCTGCGCATGTGAGGCGCTGGGGATCGCGATAAATCCGAACGAAAGAACCACACAGCAGAGTACTTTTCTTGGATTCATTGTTTTTCCTCTTTTTTGAAGTGCCTAAACTGCGCGTCGAAGAATAGCTGTGTGTCCCTCTACTCCAATAAGGTCACACTGCCACTCACGATGTCGTAATACGCTGGGACTACCTTTAGCTTGCCTTCTTTCACGAACCCTGCAATGACGGTAGATGCTTGCCGCAGTAGAGCGGCCTGGATCTTGGCGTTGGCCTTGGTTGCTGCCTCAAGATTCGATCCCGCCTGGTCCACGGCTGGCTGAATGTGTGGATAGAGGGCGCTGATTTGTCCGGGGACTTCCTTCGCTTGAATCGTCGCCTTCACCGCTCCGCAGTTTCCGTGTCCCATCACCAAGATGACTCTTGTGCCTAACACCGCGGCACCATATTCGAGGCTCGCGATAATCTCCGAGGTGGCGACGTTGCCGGCGAGCCGCGCGACAAAGATATGACCTATCGTTTGGTCGAAAATTAATTCAACGGGCACGCGGGAATCGGCGCAAGAAAGCACCGCCGCGAATGGCTCCTGCTTTTCTTCCGTGTTTTGTTTGAGGATTCGAAGGTCTGCCTCGAACGAAGTCAGGTGGTCCGACGTGAAGCGTTGATTCCCATTCATCAGTTCCTGGAGGGCGGCATCGGGGCTGAGCGCGCTCTGAGCCTGGACGGAGTACGGGGCGGCAAGCTCCATGCCGGCCCCCATCAGCAAGCCAGTCAACGTCCCCCCCGCTGCTGTCTGCAGGAATCCCCGCCTTGAGCAATTTTCTTGAGTTATGTGAGTTTCAACGCTGGCTTCAGGACAGCGGGACAGGTCTTGCGCGATCGCCTTCATCTTTCGTTTCGCACCCGTTGGGGAATTGGGAAGAAGGTTCAAATGCTCTCTCCTTCGAGCTAGAATTGCCAAACCTGAACTACAGTCACCGTCCCTTATTTCCGGGAGCCGATTCTCCACGCTTCCACTTTCACGGCATCGGAAGCGCAACCCTTGGGCTGAACTGCTTAGGAAGCTCCCTTAGCATAGGGCGGGGGGCTTTATGGCTCAATTGTCAAAACTTACAGGTCAGGTCAGGCCTCACGGCTCCTGCTAAATTGCGTTCCTTCCACTTCTCTGCGCCCCACAAGCCGCTAATCTGCCGAACGCGTGGAATCGAGATCAACTGGCACGACTGCAAAAAGAACTGGTAGTTTTGACAATATTCAACGGTGCCGGTTGTCTCCGACTATCGTCGGGTAAGCGTTAGCTTGTAGCGGGCTGTATGGGCCCACGACGAGCTGCTCCCATTAAAGTCAATCCTATGGAAATTGCCAGCAGCGCTGCACGAAAACCCGAAATTGGTCGCAGATTGAGGAGTTGGGGCAAGCGTTATCGAAGCGTATTGCTCCTCTGTTTAGGATATTTCTCAATCAGCATCCCCTGTCTCGCTCAAGAAAATCCTCCAGTGGACCAGTCATCGGCTCCTGCAGCCTCCCATGAGAATTCGCCGAAGACGGCAGGGCAAGCCACGCAGTCAACTGCACCTCCGGATGCCGAGACACAGCCGAAAAAAAAGAAGAAGCTCGGTGGCCGCGGAGCGTTCGTAGTTGCACCGCTTCCAATATCGAGTCCCGCTATCGGCTCGGGCATTGTACCCGTGCTTGGCTATATCTTCCCGTTTAGTAAAAACGACAAGGTCTCTCCGCCTTCCACCATAGGCGGGGCTGGCCTGATCACCAACAATGGCAGCCGGGGATTCGCCGTCGGCGGACAACTCTTCTTGAAGCAGAATACCTGGGAGATCACATCGGGTTACGTCCATGGCAACGTGGACTACAACATCTACGGCACCGGCATCGCCTCGAACCTTAAGCTGCCTCTGCAACAAACTGGCCAGGCGTTCTTCGGCGAAGTCCTCCGCCGGCTCGGATGGAAATTTTTTGTGGGACCTCGCTTTATAACGGGACGGTCATTTGTTACTGTCGTGCCCAATAGCATCAGCAGCATCCCGATTCCCCCGGAAGTCGGGTTGCACAGCAATCTCACTTCCCTCGGTGCGCGGCTGACCAGGGACACCCGCCCCAACCACTTTTATCCGCTCGGCGGAACCTTTTTCACCTTCACAACTGATTTCTTTTCCGAGGGACTAGGTAGCAAGTTTTCCTACCAGTCTTACAAAACTGAATTCTCCAAATTTTGGAGTCTGAGCCCGCGCCAGGTACTGGCCTACGACGCCGACTTCTGCGCGACGAGCGGCGCGCCTCCCTTTTATGGAAATTGCATCTACGGAACTAACAATCAATTGCGAGGGTATATCGCGGGGAAATATTTCACTCGCGAGACCGCGTCAACACAGTTGGAGTATCGCCTGGTTTTGCCCAAGCGATTCGGGTTAGTTGTGTTTGGCGGCCTTGGCGGGACGATTCCCGGCGGAAGTCAGCCGCTACAAAGGGTGCAGGATGGCAAATTCCTGCCGAGCGGCGGCGGGGGACTGCGATTTGCGCTAAGTCAAAAGTACCACGTCAATCTGCGAGCTGATATCGCGCAGGGCAGGGATGGTCACACATTTGGGATGGGTGTTGGCGAGGCGTTTTGACGCAGCAAGATGCGATCGCAGGGCTCGAGTTTTCCTTGTATGGGAGTGCGGTCGGGATTCCCAAGGACCGTCGGTAAATTTCAACCGCTGCGTTTTCCAAATTTCCGTGTACTGGAATCGTCGTGCTGCATAACAAGGTTCCTCACAAGTCTGCAGCCGATCCATCGCTGCTCGGATATACCGGCGATGTCAATTCGACCTAGGAGTCAGGAAATGAGCATTGGAGCCTTCAGGACTCTCCACGCGGGCCGCATTTTGTTGCTTGCGCTCCTATCCGCATGTCTGTGCTGTGCCGCTCACGCCAAGCGAAAGGACGTAGTCATCATGAACAACGGCGACCATTTCACCGGGGAAGTAAAGCGGCTGGAAAACGGCTTGCTGTTCATCGAAACTGATTACGTGGCCAGTAATATTGGCCTCGATTGGAATCAAGTGCAGTCGGTTCAGAGCACTGCTACTTACAGGATTGTGTTGAACAACGGCAAAAGGCTAGAGGGAAAGATTGAAAAAGTTTCTGGTGAAAGAGCGAAGGAAGCAGACTTTCTGATTCACGAAGCGACGGAGGAAGTGCAGGTCCCGTCAGAAACGATCGTAAGTATCGACACCAAAAAGCCCACGTTTTGGCGTCAGCTGCAGGGCTCCCTTGACCTTGGTTACAGCTTTTCCAGCGGAAATAGCCAGACGGCATTGAACGTCAATACCAATGCCGCGTATCGGACTGCTGCGTGGGAAGCGGGAACTGCTTACGACTCCACGTTTGGCGGGCAAGCAGGCGCGTCCAAAACAAATCGTCAAGACCTGCAGACCATCTTCGCCAAATTTCTAAACAGGAATTCCTACCTTTTGGGCCTGTCTGATTTCCTGCACAGCAGCCAGCAGGATTTGACGTTGCGCACCACCCTGGGTGGTGGGTATGGCCGCTTCCTGAAACGCAGCACCAGCAGCAGCTTCTCTTGGTTAGCCGGGGTTGTGTTTGTAAACGAGTCGTTTGACACCACAGCCTTACAACCCGCAGACCAGCAAGCCGAAGGTTTGCTGGGACTCCAGTACAGCACGGTGCGCTTTAAGGTCGGGGACTTCAATTCACAACTGTTGGTATTTCCTGGACTTTCAGACACAGGCCGTATTCGTGTAACAACGAACAATGCGCTCAACATCAAACTGGTCAACAATTTCCATCTGACCTTTACTTTCTGGGATAACTTCGATAGCAGACCCCCCGCGACCGCAAAACGAAACGAGCTAGGAGTGAGCTCGGGGATCGGTTGGTCTTTCTAAGAGGTCCCGAGCGGGCGGGCTGAATGATAGAACGTCGCTCGACCATCCGAGATCTGTCACTTATGACAATTGCACCCCTTGTTGCCAGTGCCAGAATCAAAGTCCTGACCAGGCTGCGTGTGAGACGACGGTGCAGTTGTAGCAGCTCGCGACCGGAAGGGGAGAAATAACTTGAGACGACACGCGGTCATCATTCTAGCAGTGCTCGCTGGGCTGACAGTCGCGAACGGCAAATCGACGAAGTTCGTCTTCACTTGGACGAACCCGAGCTATTCTGGCGCACATTTCAAGAACATTCTCGTCCTGGGCATAAACGGTAAGGTAGAAAATCGAGCGGCATTTGAAGATCAGCTCTCAGCGGCGATAACCCGGCCGGGAATTCAAGCCATTCCCAGCTATTCGCTTCTTCCTAGACCTGAGTCGACGCCAATCGATGTGAATCAACTGAGGGACGTCGTTCGTGGACAAAACATTGACGCCATCGTGGCCTCCAGGCTGATAAAAATAGATAAAAAGGTTACATATATCCCAGGGCAAGCTTACGTGCCCTATCCGTACTACGGCACGTTTTACGGCTATTACGGCGCCATCTACCCAGTCGTGTATTCCCCCGACTATCTTCGGGTGGACAAGACCGCGCAAATCGAAACAAATTTCTATTCCGCAGCTAAGCCCGACGGAGAGCTCGTCTGGACCGGAACCAGCGATACGATTAACCCTCAGTCACCGCTGAAGGCCATTGACGCGATTGCGAAACTTATCGTTCAAGAATTGGAGAAGGAAAAAATCATTTAATGGGCCGTGCGGGCAGGCTGCTCGCAATCGAAACTTATGGGAATGTCCTCTGGCCGTTCGAGACGTTCTTTCTAGATCGCGAATCGCTGGAGCCTACCCCGCGGAGCGGCCCCGCTTGTGCTGCTTCAACGGTTCCTGTTTGAGCTGCTCTAATTTCGCCGGCGGCAGCGTAAGTTCAATGTGGCCACAATCCAGACAGACCGAAATATCTTGGCTAACGTAGAGCGGGGCTCGGTCCACATTGTCAAGTTTGCCGAAAGCAAGTGACATTTCCGATTTGAAGCTCCTCTCGTTTTTTGATGCGCACTTCCCGCACGGCATAGAGCCTCCTCGGCGACCCAATTCTAGCATTGGTCTTCGCTAATCGGCACGTCGCCGTACTGGCGGCCTGCCGTTCTTCTCAGGTCACCCGAAAACAGCACCGCGACTGAATACGCTCAACTTGATGCCGATGCGTGCAAGTGGTGCTAGCAGAGCACGTTGACGCGGGCGACCTGGGTCACGCTGCGAATTGCAGAGTCTTCGCACCCAATCGGCAGCTTCAATCGAAGGCGAAGCCGAGGCCGGGATTCCAGAAAGAGTGTTAGGGAGGGAAAATATATTTGCGAAACGAATTCTGCGGGTCTTCGGCGTCGCGGCTATTATCGACGAGCCCGCATCGGCTTTGCCAAGGCCGAATGCAACGAAAGAGTTGAGCCGGTCAGCTGCTGCAAACGTCTTCCACTTCAACCGCGGGTCGCTAAGACTGCTTGCGTTTCAAAATTCGCAGTGTGGACAGCGCGTCGTCCATTTCTCGTCGCTCATCGCGCGAAACCCGGGCCTCACACGTCGCACGCGCATGGATAGCGTCCTCAGCTGCTTTCACGCGAGCCTGAAGTCGCTTTGGATCGAGCTCAAGAACCGCGGCTCTGTATAAGTCCCGCCATTGACTTTCGACCATCTACAACTCCTCTAAGGGCCAGTAGCCGTCTTTGTTCAGAGTTCTGGATCGGTTTGACACACCGCTCATGCGGAACGAATTTCGGAAGTCAGAGTTTCACATGCGGAAATGACCACGTCGTTGCGACCGAGCAACGTGGGACTTGCTCCAGCGCAATTACGAAACACGACAGCAAAAGAACTGAGCAGACGTAATGTCTGGTGCGCCCGTTCGCCGGCAGGGAGAGCAAATGAATCATCGCCGTAGCGTTCTAGCGACCTCGCCCGAATTCGCACGAGAGTGTTTTAGGCGAGAGGATGACGCGATCAGTCGGTCAAATGCTGAGTGACAAACCGATTACCTGACATAACTGCTTCCACCGCCAGCAAGAGATCGCGGTCGACGTTTATTTTCAAAACGTAACCTTCAACGCCCATACTGAGCGCCACTTGCGCCACTTTCGCAGATGTTTCTGCGGTCAAGTAGATGATTTTAGATTCCGGCACAAGCTTGCGGATTTGTCTGGCGGCTTCGATTCCGCTTAGACCTGGAAGGCCAATGTCCAACAAAATCAAGTCCGGTCTTACTTCTGTCGCTCTCCGAACTGCCTCAAGCCCATCCACCGCAAAGTCAACGACGCGCAACTTTTGATTTTCGCCGAGCTTCTCAGCGATATAGTCTCGCCAACCGCCAAAATCTTCTACAACCAGAACGCGGACAACCGATTTCTCGCTGATAACTTTCTCCTAATTTGAGTTCACGATCACAGGGACGCACTGCCGGTGACGGACACATAACCGGCAGCAAAGCATCCCATGTGGGGAAAAGTGTGTCGTTGTCCTGAAGCAAGCTGTGGCTTGCCCTCGCGCAATTACGGAGACCAAATTCAAAGCGGAGAAAGGTGAACGGAACGGTGCGCAGGGTCAGTGCGGAAAAAGTTGTGTAGGCTGGCGGAGCAAGATCTTACCGCGGCTTTTTTTTACTACGCCGCGGCGTTGCCAACCACTCAGCAGACGGCTGGCAGTGAAAGCTGTCACGTTCGCGGCATTCGCCAATTCCTCATTGGTGACATCGAGTTCGACGCCACCAGGGACGGTTTGCCCGATCACCCGGATCAAGCTGCCCAGCACACCTGCCAATCTTTGTTCAGCGGAGTGACAAGTCAGCGCGACATGTGCGGCAAGATACCACCCTAAATAGTCCGAGGCGATCGCCAAGGCATTCTCGAGCAGCACCGGATATTGCGCCACAAATCCTCGGATGGTGGCTCGATCCCACACTAACAGATTGCACTCTCTCACGGTTTCCGAGCCGAGAAGATACGTAGCAGGTTTTGCCAGCAGCGCCTTTCCTCCGATGAGTTCGCCCACGGCGATCCAGTGGAGCAAGATGTGTTGCCCCTCCAGCTCGTCGAAGAAATATCGGGCGCGGCCCTTCGTAAGCAAGAACAAACTGTCTGCGGGGTGCCCCTGATTAGTGATGACGGAATTCGCAGCGAAGCGGCGAGGTTTTGCTGCGGCCAGAATTTTCTTGCGGTCCTCTACGGCTAGACCATCGAAAAAGCTCGATATCCAGCCCACGGATACGGCAGCGATTCTCGAAGACGCCATGGGTGCTTCCCCCTATTTCCGGAGTATCCGGGTGGCTAGCTCATGGTTCGGTCTCGACTTATCTGCGCCGCATCAGGAGGAACACGACGTCCGAGACTCAAAGGGATTGAAACAGAGTCAGTACCGCGAGCAGCTACCCCCTGCTTGACAAAGAGCTTGTCTTCCACAGGGGACAAAATAGCAGCAATCTGTGCCGAGAATGTCTTACTTGCCGCAATAAACTGCAGACCGACCAGGCCACACAAACACGTAGTCCTTATTTTTAACGTTGACGAAATAACGTATCGTGCCGGTAGGGTAGCAACCCTCGACTGAGCACAGGACGGAATGATAAGTGCGAGGGTCCCGGATTACAGATGAAACTGTCAGCCCGGATCGGGGGGCGACGGTAAGCACGTGAGATGAGGCGTCTGCCGAAAAGAGATTCTCACCGGAAAGAAAACCGCTTGCCAGGCACTGGATTTTCGCAAGTTCTACTGCATCTGGTTTGCTTTTGCGTTCCTTCTTACTGAACTTCTTATCTGCGGGCACAACCCAAGCAGGTGACGCCGCGTGCCCATCAATGCTAATTCCGCCGTATCGGACGGACAGCGTTGAGTCGGTGCCGTTGACGATGGTCGCCGTGTAGTTGAGAAAAATGCCTGCTTCGTTGGGGCCGACGCGCTCGAATCCCATCCGGGAACTCACCTCTATTCCGTCATAACTCATTGCGTGGATCGCATTGCCGGTCCGTGGATCTTGCATGGTCGAGGAAATCGCGCCTGAAGGGGAGTCCTGCCCCCACACAAACGCACTCGTCGCTTCTGACCTGATTACGGGTCCGTCGTCTTGGCCAAATACTCCGGGGGCAAACGCGAAAACTGCTAGGACGAATATGCACGCCCTTTTCATCGTATTTTCATCATCTTGTCCAGAGACATCTCGAGATTTCAGGACCTCAGTGGATTGTGCAGCTCACACGGCCGGATCCCAATTGTCAAAAGTAACAGGCTCCTCCGCGTGGTCAGAAGTGAGTGGGACAGGCAAGGACGGGGACAACTCGGCGACGTGGATGGCCACATCAAGCAGCACGCCCGCCAAGAGCGGTTTTTGGCTGGGCTGTCCGGATCTTTAGGAAGCTCAACAACCTGTCATTTATGACACTTGCGTCCCCGTCTCGCTAATGCCAGCCTCATCCTCTGTCCTGGTCTGCGGCTTGATCCCGCGGATTCTTGTGCAGGTCACGAGTTGCGCGCGCTCTTCGTCCATGCGGTTTCTAGTGCGACGCTTGGGAAATATGCGCAGTAGATCACGTTCGGTTCGCACGCCATGTGCGCGGCATCGGTACGCGTCCAAAATTCGTATTGAAGAGGAAAAACAACGCTGATGGAGACTCGTTTCCCAGTTGCCAGTCAAAATCGGTTTCTGACGCAACCGAGAGCGATGTTCGAGCGTTTCGTTCACGACGAGACTTCCGGCTCGGTCCTTCTTTTCGGAGCGACGGTTGCCGCTCTCGTTTGGGCGAATTCGCCCTGGAGCGCGTCCTATTTTGCTCTTTGGAAGCTTCCCTTAAGTTTGGGTCGCCGCCCGCTTCTCTCGATGGACTTGCATCACTGGATCGATGATGGATTGATGGCGCTGTTTTTTCTGGTGGTCGGACTTGAAATTAAGCGCGAGATCGTGAAGGGTGAGCTGTCTTCCTATCGCCAAGCGGCGCTTCCCATCATGGCAGCGCTGGGCGGTATGATCCTTCCGGCGCTTCTCTATTTCGCTTTGAATCGGTCAGGGCTGGGCGCGCGCGGATGGGGAATTCCCATGGCAACGGATATCGGCTTCGCCCTGGGTGTTCTCGCGCTGCTCGGCAAGCGCATACCCTCGAGTCTGCGTGTATTCATGCTTGCGCTAGCCATCGTGGACGACGTCGGAGCAATCCTCGTAATTGCCCTCTTTTATACTCCGACAATTTCTCTATCGGCCCTGACGGTGGCCGGCGGGTTGCTAGCGCTCCTGATAGCACTGGCCATGCGTCGCGCTCCTATCTCCCTCTACGCGGTTGTGGGCTTTTTTTTCTGGGCGGCAGTTCTGAATTCCGGAGTGCATGCCACGATTGCTGGTGTGATTTTGGGACTTGTCGCCCCGATCAAGCCGAAATTCCGCCCAGAAGGGCTGGCAGAGGGTGCGGAACCGCTCTTGAGAAATTTCCAGGCGCAAATCTTGAGCAAGGACAAATCATCGGCAGAAGCCACACTCAGTGCGCTGGATCAACTTCTTCGTGGCACTGATTCGATTGCCGAGCGGCTCGAACGAACTCTTCATCCCTGGGTCTGTTTCCTCATTCTTCCTTTATTCGCCTTAGCGAGCGCAGGAGTCCCCCTGTCCACCGAGCAACTCCGGCCCGCGTTTTCGAGCCCGATCGCGCTGGGCATATTTCTGGGGTTGGTCGTGGGGAAAGTAGCGGGAATAACCGCATTTTCTTTTCTCGCCGTGAAATCGAAAATTGCCGGGATGGCCGACGGTTTGACGTGGGTGGGGATTACCGGAGTCGCCATTCTCGCGGGCGTGGGATTTACGGTCGCTCTGTTTATTAGCGGCCTTTCTTTCGGGGACGAGAGCGTAATTGCCACCGCAAAAATCGCAGTTCTCGCAGCCTCGTTGGCGGCGGGTGCAATCGGTTACTTCTACCTCCGCTTTGCGCTCAGACACAGCTCTGAAAAAACGCAAACGGAATGGCGGTAATAAGTACGACGGCTAAACGGTTCGTTCACCAGTTCTTCTGAAGGTCTCGCAAATCGCGGATATCCTATTCGGCAAACGGAGTTTCCCCAAGCCGCGCGGTCGGTTTCAATCGGTTCCAGAACTACGACTTTGAGACTGCGGAGAGCATGAACGGACTCGAGCGCGCCGAATTTTTATTCGCGGCGCTAGACTTCCCAGTGTCGTCAAGATGCGGGCTGCCAGACCTCATGATGATTGCATTTCTCACTTGCGAGATGCCGAAAATTGATCAGAATTGGTGGAATCGAATTCCAGCGGCGGCGTGGGTTCTGATAGCAGTGATCGATATATGTTGCAACCTCTTAAGTGGCTACGGCGCACGCAGAGGTGAAGCGAGAACCACGTTGCTTCTCGTTCTACCGCTTATTGTCTCTATCTCATTCTGTTTGATAGCAGACATTGACAGCCCACGCGATGGCGTCGTTCGAGCGCGCGCCGAAAATCTAGAAAGTCTGTTTCAATCCTTGCGTACGCACCAGTCGCGGCCACCTTGGACCAGTAGTTTTGGGATTGTCCCACAGGGACGCGGCGCGCCGACTGTATGTTCTGACAATTGAAGCGTTAGCGCGCGCTTGGTTAGGCTGTCCTGCATTCTGAATTGGATTTCTTGCCGACCATGCGCCTTCGCTTTTTCCTTACAGCATTCGCCTCATTTGCCGCAGGGGCTGCGCAACTCGCCGCCCAGGATTTGGCGCCACGCGCCTACGTAATAACGCCATTACACTCCAACGCCGTCACGATAACTTGGAGTTACTTCGACGGAGGCGTGAACTTTAATGGCACCGTACCTATCGCCAACGCCACTGGCACCTACTATGTTCCGATTCTCAGTTACTATCACTCCCTGAATTTCTTCGGACGCTCAGCGAACGTTGTCGCCTCGTTGCCCTACGGTGTGGGAAATTTTAAGGGTGACGTCGCGGGCCAAACCCAAACGATATACCGCTCGGGCCTGCTCGACTCCACGTTTCGATTTTCCGTGAACTTGTTCGGCGGCCGCGCCATGCAACCGAATGAGTTCGCAAGCTGGACGCCTAAGAGGCTGTTAGGGATAAGCCTGAAGCTCGTTGCGCCGACAGGACAGTACAGCCCAACGAAGCTAGTGAATTGGGGTAGCAATCGGTGGGCTCTTAAGCCGGAGATTGGATATTCCGAGCGCTGGGGCCATTGGGTGCTTGACGCCTATGCTGGAGTTTGGTTTTACACCAGGAACCCGGCATCGTTCGATGGGCCCGTCGTCGCCCCGCAGACGGAAGCACCTATAGGCGCGCTCGAAGCCCATCTGAGCTACGACTTGAAGCCGCGCTTGTGGGTATCGCTGGACGGAAATTTCTGGGCCGGCGGCATCACCAGCTTGAGCGGCATTCAGAATCTGCAGACGAAGCAAACTGGATCACGAATTGGGGCGACTGCTTCCATCCCTATCAGCAAACACCAATCCATCAAAGCGAGCTACAGCGACGGCACATATATCCGCTTCGGCGGAAACTATCAAAGCGTTTCCCTAGGATGGCAGTACTCCTGGGTGGGCCAACCAAAATAGGGCGGTCTCAATGGGCTGATGCACTACTAGCCCGAACTCCACTTGCGCGAGTATCCGAGGCTGAAGTCCTCGTTGACCTAAAAATCCCGCATTGGTAGTTCTGACAGTATCTCGATACGCGCACTCGCGTTGACAATCAGCGCGCAGCCCTGCTAAAGCTCGAGGAGAAAGAGGGGAGTCGCCAGCGTTTCACCCATCGAAAATGCACTGCAAAAAAGGGATACACATGAATTCGCACGGCTCGTCGCTAGAATTGAAATTGAAAATCGCGCAGTTGATGAGCATGCCTTGGCTCTCCAGATCTGCCCGCATGCTGGGCTGGACCGCGGGCTTCCTGCTTCTCATCGTGTGCATCCGCGCGGTGGGCCAATCCCCTGCGACCAAAGCCGAGTATATCCATCAATCAGGACCGCATCTGCTCACATTCGACGAGCTAGTCCAACTGGAAAAGACCGACGATCCCAGTCCGGAGCTCGCCGCTAATCTGGATCAGCTTCTACACACCCCCTTTATCAGCAATGAGGCGTTCTACGCCGGGGCCAAGCCAAATCGCCCTTCGTCAGAGGTTCTTGGTCCCTTCCTGCGCGCGACGACGTGGAACATCGAAAGGGGTATTGAGTTTGACGGGATCCGCATCAGCCTCACCGAGCCAGACAAATTTGAAGCCTACATTCAGGAAAAGAAGGACCCGAAATCAAAACCGCTCTCGGCCGATGCACTAGCGGTCGTCAAGAATCAGCTCGACATTCTGAAACCCACCGACCTCTTCATCTTGAACGAAGTGGACAGCGGAGTAACGCGCACGGATTATCGCGACGTTGGCCGCGAACTCGCGCAAGCGCTGCACATGAACTACGCCTATGCCGTCGAGTTTCTGGAGATCGATCCGCTCAATCTCGGCCTCGAACAAGTGACGATGGCAGACAAGGACGCGCAAGCGGACATACAGAAGTCCTTTGAGCCAGACAAGAGCCGCTACCTTGGCTTACATGGCACCGCCGTTCTCAGCCGGTATCCCATCCGCAGCGCGACCATCCGTACTCTGCCAGTTTGCTACGATTGGTTCCTCGGTGAAAAGAAGGCGATCTCCAAACTGGAATCCGGCAAGCGAGCAGGCGCCAATCTTGTCTTCATGGAGCGCATCACGCGGGAGGTTCGCCGCGGCGGTCGGACCGCGCTCTTCGTGGAACTCGCTGTGCCAGAGTCTCCGACGGGAGCGGTAACCGTAGTCGCACCGCACCTGGAGACCAAGTGCAAACCAGATTGCCGCCGCAAACAAATGGCATCGATCCTGGAATGGATTAAAGCTGAGAAAAACCCGGTGATTCTCGCGGGCGACCTGAATACCTCCGGCACCGATACGTCGCCAACTTCGGTATCCAAGGTCATCACCAACCGCCTGAAAGATCCCGATAAGTGGGCGGTCACTGCGATCAGGTGGTCCACCGGGGCTCCGACCATCCTGCTTGTGCCTGTGAACATAATGCGAAACAAGAATGACCCTACTGGTTTTGACCTACCCTTGCTGTCGCGCAAAAAAGAGGCAAAACTTTTCGGCGATCTAAATAATTTCCGCTTCGATGATGGCAATACGTTTGACTACCGCGGCGAAGATGCGCGCAGCGCGGATAACAGAGGCGGAACCCTCAGTGATTCGAATCAGCGCGCCACCAAGGGTTTTCGGTACACATTCGCTCTGGCGCGCACCTACGGTGGGCTCTTCGGTGAATACAAACTTGACTGGGTTTTTGTCAAGGGCTACGCTACCGACTCTTCCAAGCCGGGGGGAAGCTACAAGTTTTCGCCGAACTTTGCCCGAACGCTGCAGGAAGTGAATAACGCTCCTGACGAATCCCTGTCGGATCATTTTCCAATCACGGTGGATGTTCCTCTCACCGAGCCTGCTCGGAACGTGGATCGCCCCTGAAGCATCTTTGGCGATGGCGATCGGGCACGCGAGTCCGAAGCTCCGATGCCGGCCACGAAATCGGCTACTCGCCACCCACGTAAGGTAGTGATGGGTGAACTCGAAACCACGGCTCTGCTAGCTTGGAATCCAAATCGAGGCAAAAAATCATCTCGCTGTGGCCGCACAGTATCAGGTATGGTGTTTCTTGCGTAGGCCGGGCCAGAATTCCTTGATCATGTAGGTCGCGACGTCCCACCCGATTTGCGTGGACCACACGCTTGCCACGTTGCCAAAACTTCGCTCGGACTCTGGATGGTAGCTGTAGGTCGAAATGGTGGCAGCAAGTCCCGCGCCAAAAACTTCAGAATAATTGAACTGCTCCTTTCCAGAATCGGTGCGTGTGATCACAACGCGCGCGAGTGCGTGGCCGGCTCGCCGGACAAAGCTGCCGTGACCCAGCTGGTAATAGCGCGGATCCTGATGAAGGAGTGAAGGCAACACAGCGCTGGCCATGAAATTCTCAACCGCGTTGTCGGCGTATGACGTTCCATATCGCTTCGCGTAACCCTGAGCGCCCTGCCCGTACGTTGGATTGCTATCGCTGGCCTGCCCCAGTCCGGCTACGAACCCGATGAGGACAAACTCAGACGGGTCAATTAGCGACCGGCCGACCACTTTAAATTTCTGTCCCGCAGTAAGAGGAGGAATATTGTCCGCGTTTTCCATTGTGAGAAAGTTCGGCATGATCCAGAAAATCCGGTCTTTGGAGGTTCCGGTTTCTTTCTCGTGTTGGGCGTTTTGCTGTTCCTTCTCGGTCAACCCGGGTTGGGACGTATTCTGTTGTGATTGAATGGAGGCTGGCTGCGTAGTGGTTATCTGTTGCGCGGAGAGCTGCTGTTCATATTGCATGGCTGACGCTTTGGACTCCTGGCCCATCGCGCGCGCAGGTATCGTCAAAAATACCGCAAGCAGGGCGCCCAGAAAAAATGTCGTTTGCCCGAAACCTCGAATCCTATTTCTCAATGACTCCACAAACTCCAGTTTTTCAATTAGTGCATCGCGTCCCCGAGGCCGCAGGCCCGGTAGTTGCAAATTTCGGATTCTGTATCCCTCACTTCTATCTGCAAGAGGCGATACAGGATGAGAGATCCGTGCCATAACTTGTGGCTCCTGTTGTTCACCGACGGAATGCTGTCAGATTTCGCAAGGAGCCGTGGGTATTGAAGCCGGTTCACGGCAGGATGCTAGTCAGAACTTGGGTGTGCGTCGTCCAGGGGGCTCCGGACACACTCCCGGACTAAAGCTGGATACTTTCACTCGCGCAGACAGGATGACATTGTCAAAACTAACAGCGTCTCGCCGCGGGTCGAAGCGATGCGGGCCTTTGGATAATTCCGGAAGAATCGCGATAGCCGTCGTCTGCGCTCGCTATTGGACGTCAGTCATGCCTGCCTGATAAACGTCAATTAGGCATTGAACCCAATTAGCAAGATCAAAGCTCCCTTAACGCGACTGGTCGGTGAGGTTTGCGCTCCAGGGCCGAATAAGCAACATTCTTTTAGACCGTCCGTATCCTGTCAATTCTGACAATGGCAGCAGGTGACCGCGAGTGACAACATAGGACAGGTGGAAATTATTTGCGCTGCACGAAGGGCCACGTCGTATTTTGCCCCAGGTATAGGTCAAGGCTGGAGAACGAGCCCGGCGATTCGAGAGGACGCACATTAACACGATCCTGATTTTGTTCCCAAGCCGCCATTCCCCTGGGATCAGAGGCTAAACCACCTGTCCGGCAACGCGGCTTGAATGGAGTGAAGAAAATGATCAACATCTTCGTCAAACAGTTTTTGTCTTCGGCGCTCTCCATTCTGCTACTCATTGGCGCCACGCCATTTGAAGCCGGTGCTCAATCGGGTCAATCAGGGTATTCGGGACAAGGCGTGCCGCTAACTCCGGACGAGTTGCAACAACTGGCGGCACCCATCGCGTTGTATCCGGACTCCCTGGTAGCGCAGGTTCTCGCAGCTGCGACCTTTCCGGATCAGATTGCTGCCGCTGAAGGCTGGTATCAGTACCACAGCAATTTGACCGGCTCAGCCTTGATGGCGGCCGTAGATCAGCAGCCATGGGATCCCGCCGTGAAGGCGCTCTGCCAATTTCCGTCCGTGCTCGGTAACCTGGCCTCCAACCTCTCCTGGACTTCGTCGCTGGGAGAGGCGTATCACACGCAGTCGGGCGACGTGATGACGGCCATCCAGGTGTTGCGCGCGAAAGCTTACGCGGCCGGCAACTTGAAATCATCAACGCAGCTCGCCGTCGTCCAACAATCGCCGCAAGTGATCGTGATTCAACCGGTGAATCCGCAGGTAGTGTACGTTCCCATGTACAACCCCGCAGTGGTTTATGGCTATCCCTACGTGGTTCCGGCGTACGTTGCTCCGCCGCCGCCCGCGGGCGCCGCTGTTGTGGCGTTTGGAGTTGGCATCGCGGTCGGCGCCATGATGGCGGGCAGCTCTTACGCCTGGGGATACAGTAGTTGGAACTGCGGATGGCACGGCAGCACAACCGTGGTCTATCACGGCGGCGCGTATTACGGGAACAGCGCCTGGCACGGCGGGTATTACGGCTCCAGCGCCTCCGCCTATGGACCCAACGGCAGCGCCACAGCGTCACGTGGCTACAATCCCTCCACCGGAACCTACGCGCGTGGTGGCACGGCCTCAAACGGTTACGGCAGCGTAAGTGCCGGTCAAGCCTACAACCCACGGACCGGGGCCTCTGCTTCGACAGTGCAAGGGTCCAATGCGTATGGCAGCTATGGGGCCTCGACCGCTTCGAAAAATGGCACGACCGTAAACAGCCAGCACCAAACCAACGCTAACGGAACCACGGCGCAGGCGCACAGCTCGAACGGCGGTTCGGCTTATGCCGCGACGGGCAAGAACGGTAACAGCGCGGCCGTGGGCCAAACCGCCAACGGCGACAAATATGCGGCGGCAAACGGCAAAACCTACAGCAACACCGGCAGCGGTTGGGACCAGAAGAGCGGAAGTCCGTCCAGCTATAACAAATCCAGTTCCAGTGGCTGGGGCGGGCAAGAAAAGAGCGGTGGGTCGTCGGCCATGAGCAGTGGGGGCGGCGGCTGGAGTTCGCGGGCTTCCAGTGCTCGCGGTTCGGAAAGCTACGGCGGTCGTCGCAGGTGACCCCAACGCCACCGGAGCAGGTGCGCGCGACGCCAATTCTTATGTGCTGACGAAGTGCTTCTAGTCCAAGTTTTGGAGGATCGATATGTCGCGAGCAACGCGTTCAATCGCTATTTCGTGTCGGCTCATTCCTCTGGCGATAGCCCTTCTCTTTGCCGGATGCAGCAATTCCGCCAAGCCTTCCTACCAGACGTTTGCTTCGCCCGATGACGCAGGCAACAGCCTGGTGACGGCGGCCAAGTCGGGCGACCCCAATAACGTAATCGCCGTGTTTGGTCCGGACTCGAAAGACATCATTTTCTCTGGCGATCCGGTGCAGGACAAGGAGATCGCCGGTGTATTCACGACCGCCTACGACGTGATGCATCGCTGGCGCAAAATGCCCGACGGCTCCCAAACGCTGCTCATTGGAGCAGACAATTTTCCTTTCCCGATTCCGCTTAAAAAGAACGCCGCAGGACAGTGGTACTTCGACGTGGCTGCGGGAAGGGAAGAGATCCTGATGCGCCGTATCGGCCGCAACGAACTCGCGGTCATAGACGTATGCAACGGGCTGGTTGACGCCGAGGCTCAATACTTCTCAATGCGCCATGACGACGGAAGCACCGGCCAGTTCGCCGCGAAGTTCATCAGCGACACCGGCAAGCAGAACGGTTTGTATTGGGAATCGCCGGAAGGTCAACCCAAAAGTCCGCTCGGTCCGATGGCGGTGTATGCCACCAACGAAGGCTACAACGTGAAACCGGATGCGCATGTGCCGTTCCATGGCTACTACTTTAAGATGCTCACTCGGCAGGGCGCTAACGCGCCCGGCGGCGCCAAGGACTACGTCGTCAACGGAAAGATGACCGGCGGGTTCGCCTTCGTCGCCTATCCCGCTCAATACCGCAACTCCGGCGTGATGACTTTCATTATCAATCAGGACGGCGACCTGTTGCAGAAGGATTTGGGAGCTGATACAGCGCAGACAGCAGCCGCGATGACCGAGTTCAATCCCGATCCGGGTTGGACCCCAGCACAGCAATAGCGGGTTTCCCTTCTCCGTGTGATCGCTAGGCGAAGCGTTCCTGAGGGCTAGTCGGTTGATTGGGCGGTGGGTTCACGCGTAATGCGAACGTACCGATTCTGAAAAAGACTTCCTCGATTCTCTACTGGTCAAATCTGCAACCAGGCCCCGAGAGTCGCATGGATACCCTATCTTGTGATAACACCGGCAGCGGCG
>Ga0210388_10001227_pt1 | contig 20185 bp, 19 predicted proteins | sample IncBWC19OmetaG_FD_155485 | JGI IMG/M metagenome (GOLD analysis project Ga0210388, IMG submission 155485) | Forest soil microbial communities from Barre Woods Harvard Forest LTER site, Petersham, Massachusetts, United States - Inc-BW-C-19-O ... | reverse complement strand
GAAAATCGGTGGGCGTGAATGGCACGCCGACGCTGTTCATCAACGGACGAAACGTTCCTGGAGGAGCGCCGGTTGATGTGTTGAAGAAGATTACGGATTTCCAGGCCAGTCAGAAATAGATTGAACGAATAAAAGATTGACTCACAGAATCATCGAAGAACAATACATAGTGATCCGATTTATTTGCTCAGCCAGATTAACGGCGCTTCCGTGCGCTCCGGACTACGGACGACGTGCGGTGTGATCAGGATCAGCAGTTCGTCATCCTCTTCTTGCTTTCCTTTTTGCGATGTAAGGTAGCCGAGTCCTGGAACCTCCGAGAAAAATGGCAGACCGGTGAGGCTATTCTCGTCAGACTTAGTGATCATTCCCGCCACGACCGCCTGCTCCCCTTCCTTGACCATGATCCCGCCTTTGTACTGGCGATTTAAAATGTCAGGAACGCCATTTGTGACGGTAGTTCCCAAAGACTGAATTTGTACCTCCAGATCGAGGGCTACGTCGGAATTATTGTGAATGAGCGGCTTCGCCTTGAGCGTGAGCCCAATGTCCTCGTAGGTGAAGGATGGGGCCAAAGAAATGGAGGAAGTTTGCGAACCGATGGCCTGCAAGGCAGCGGCACTTAATCCCGCGGAGTAGCTGGCGTTGATGATGGGATAGCGCTCGCCCAGCTTGAACGTGGCATCCTTCTGTTGCGAAGCCCGCAACTGGACATGGTTGATTTGCCGGATGGAACTCTCGTTCACGGAAAGCACCGCGGATAACTGATCGAGACTAAGCCCCATGAAGGTGAGGCCGCCGCCGAAAGTTGCGAGGGGCTGGGCGAAGAGTGAACTCGCCTGACTTTCCAATTGGGCGAGGAGGGCTGCGAGCGCCTGACTATTGCCGCCAGCGGCCAGTTGCTGGAGGAGTTGCTGGATATTCTGTCCGCCGAGAGCCGTAAGCGCAGCAATCGGAATATTGTAAAGACTGAAATTATTGGGAAGGTGCAGCCCCATATTCCTCATATAGCTGTGGCTGACCTGGAATACTTTCAGATCGAGCAGCACTTCGGGTGGTTCGCCATTTAGTTGTCCGAGAAACTGGGTGGCGGCTTCCAGCATAGCTTGTGGCGCGCGCACCGTGACCGTGCTCGACGAAGCGCTCTGGCTCACGAACTTGAACTCAAATAGCGTCCGCAGCGAATTCACTACCTCCTGTAGTTGCTGCGGTGCACCGCTACCGGGAATATAAAACGTGCGCAAACCCATGCGATCGTAGAGGCGATGATTTTCCAGGGTGTCGGCGGCGGCAAAAAACACGGTGTCTTCCAGCGCTACGCTGAAGCTCTTTGTCGCCGCGGAGGCCGTTTGCATAGCGGTTGCAAAATCAGCGTTGTCGAGATCGAACAGCACATGGCGAGTCGGGAAGTTATCGTCGAAGACGACCGTCAGTCCATAGCTCGCCGCGACCGCAGTGAGCAGTCCACGCGAGTCGCCGCGGTAATGGAAGTCATGGTGCGCGTCGATCGGTTTCAGGGCAATAGCGTCGGAACTCTCGACCACTCGCGGTTGTTCTGTGGTGTGCACTGGCCCGGACCCCAAAGCATCGCTGAGGCGTTGTTGCACGAATTCATTTTGCGGATCGAGGCTCAGCGCGGCTTGAAACTCAGCCAACGCCTCTACTTGCTTGCCACCGAGCAGATCGCTATTCCCACGTTCTAGATGTTCCCCAGCCAAATGCTGCCGCGTAACTTCGCGGGCGGTCAGATATTCCACGTTTTGCGGAACCAGACGAACTGCTTCCTCAAATTCGTAGAGGGCCTCGTCCAGATTTTGAGGATGGCCGTTATGATTCTTTTCGAGTTCGAGGCCGCGCGTGAAAGCCTGGCGCGCCGCCTTCAGATCTTTAGCAGGAGCATGGCAGGTGGATGCGCCTCCGGAATTGGAGCAGAGTGCGGGCGCAGCCGTAGGCGGAGTATCTGCAGCTAGGCACACTCCTGCGAGTAACAACAGGAGCAGCAAAACAATCCCTGCAGGCAGTCGTCGCATATCACTTATTACTATAGAATGCCTGGCGGCAGGTGTCTTGCAAGGGAAATCCCGGGCTGGGAGCTACCGTCGTAACAGGTGTAAATAGAAAGTGCAAGTTTGCGAATGGGGCTACTTTCGGAAAACCAGAGGGAAGATTATGAAACCCGCCATCCCCAAAACAAATGCCAGTAGAGAAAAGCAGTAGGCCGAATAGTTTTGATCTTGACCATAAAGGACGCGGTATTCTCGCACCAGCTGTCTCGACAACACGCGAAATGACTTTCCTGTGCGGTTATAAACCCGTCTTTTCATAGCGTTGCTGGCACCGTTCGCTAAGGTAATACCAACTGCTGCTGCAAAGAAACAGATTGTGGCTACCTCGGTCATCTAACTTTTCTCGCCCATTGTTGCGCGACTGGATCAGCGTAGCATCAGCCGTTCTATCCGCGTGGCATGGCCGGTCTGGTCATCACACTCGACGACGACGGCGCACAGGCGCACGTCTCCGTTGGCCGCCTCGAAGCGCGCGGGCATCCCGTTGAGAAATTTCTCGATTACCAATTCTTTCTTCACCCCGATGACGCTGTCATAGGGACCGGTCATGCCAACGTCCGTGATGTAGGCAGTACCTTTGGGTAAGACAGTTTCATCCGCGGTGGGAATGTGGGTATGGGTGCCGACCACGGCAGTGACACGGCCGTCGAGATACCATCCGAAGGCAACTTTTTCGGAACTGGCCTCGGCATGGAAATCGACAAATATGATCTTCGGCTGACTCTGCTGCGATTTAATCTGCTCCAGAAGGCGATCGACATACCGAAAGGGATCGTCGCTTGATCCCATGAACACGCGTCCCTGCAAATTCATGACGGCATAGGTTACGCCATTTTTCTGGCCTTCATAGACTCCCCAACCGGGCAATCCCTGCGCTAAGTTTGCCGGACGCAACAGACGGCGTGCCGGACTGTGCGGATTGCCGTCGGCCATCTGGAAGTACTCGATGATTTCGCGTTTGTCCCAGACGTGATTTCCGGTGGTCATCACGTCGATACCAAGATCGAAAAGTTCTTCGGCTAACTGTGGAGTAATGCCAAAGCCAGCCGCCGCATTCTCACAGTTGGCGATAACGAGATCGACGGCGTGCTGCTTGCGTAATTCAGGCAAGCGTTCTTTAACGATCGCTCGCCCAGGACGTCCAAAAATGTCACCGATAAAAAGAATTTTCAAGATTCGATGGTAACATGCAGAAAATCGTGCGCGTTTCCATGCAGGTATCGCTCAACTTGAATCGTCGTCGATAAAAATCTGCTCGATAGTCATATCGAACAAGCGAGCTAGCCGGAACGCCAGCGGCAGACTGGGATCGAATTTCCCCGTCTCGATGGCGTTGACGCTTTGCCGTGAAACCCCCAGCTGTTGCGCCAGATCGGCCTGCGACCAATTCTTTTCCGCGCGGAGCACGCGTAATCGGTTCTTCATTTGTACCTCCGCTGCACAAGAGGTTGGGCCACTGCAAACGACACGCACCACAGGACAAAAACCCAATACATGGGTACCTTCAGGACCAGGTCGATAGCCGGAGCATAGATCTGGAGAAGCGACCAAAAGGTTGTAAATGCCAGGACGACGCAGGTGGCCCACAGGCTGGATTGCACGAGAACGGCGCGTATAAATTCATCCTTTTCCTCGGCAAGATAGATACCAAAAATCGCAAGGATCGCGAATATTGGCAACTCGGGCGCAAGAGCCAGTAAATAGACTGCTGCGCCCCTGCGGATGACGATGTCTAAACATCCAAGTGACACTCCAATCGACAAGAGATATGCGTCGTAGCGAAGAGGGTTCGGGCTCGATAGCGTCGAGCAGCGGCTGTGTTTGTGCAATACATGTCAAGCCGCCATGTCTTAATGACAAGTAAACATTACATTACAGGTCTGGAAATGTCAAGTACGCTTGTCATTGACTCTTACGAACACTTTAGGAAGTAAGCGAAGCCAAGGCTGGGTTTATCGACTACTGATCTCAGCGGTTTTCAGAAAATCGTAATTTCCCGACGGATTCAGCATGAGATTTCGCACCCTGCGTGTGTGCACCAGCACATTATCGAAGTACCACAGGTTTATATACGGTTCATCTTGAGCCAGAATCTCCTGCACCTCGGCATACAGCCGCTTGCGCACATTCTGATCGGTCTCATGGCGCGCCTGATCGATTAGGGCGTCGATACGCGGATTGGAATAGAATCCGCGGTTTGCGCCTTTGGGTGGAAATCGATTGGAGTGAAATGAATACTCAAAAATATCAGGATCTTCATTTCCGCCGATCCAGCGCAATGAATAAAGCTGAAAAGCGCCGCTGGTGACGTCGGCAAAAAAGGTAGCAAACTCGAAGGTGCGAATGTCGAGCGCAATGCCTACATCCCGCAACTGCTGCTGTAACACTGCCGCCAGCAGCCGCGTCGATTCTTCCGTGGATGTCTTCATGGTCAAATGAAAACGCACGCCGTCGTGGGCCATGTACCCGGCAGCATCAAGCAACTGGCGAGCTTTTTCAGGGCTGTGTGGATAGTTCGGTACATCCGCGTCATACGCCCAGCTTTGCGGTGGAAGCACGCTCAGCGCCGGTTGCGCGAAGCCACGCCAGATATATTGCAGAAGGGGAGCACGGTCGATAGCATACGCGATCGCCTGGCGCACCCGAGCATCTCGCAAGGTCGGATCGCGCAGATTAAACGCGAGATAGGAAAGCACGGTACCCGGCGCGCGCTCGATCTGTAAATTAGGCTCGCGCTCCAATGCCACGATGGTGTCGGAAGTAAGCGCATTGATCTCGGCGTCAGCGCTACCTTTGCGTAGTTCCAACGCCCGCGTCGTCGCGTCGGGCACGACGATGAAGCGTACACGGGCGAGGCGTGCTTTTGCACCCCAGTAATTATCGTTGCGGGCGATGATGACCTCTCTGTCCTGTTCCGCGCTTACAAATGAGAAGGGACCCGAACCAATTGGCTGGCGTGTGATTTCGTCGAGCGATCCGTAGGGAACAATCCCGCTTGCGCCCTCGGAAAGATTCCACAATAGGGTCGCGTTTGGCTCCTTCAGATGAAACACAACCGTGAAGTCGTCGGGCGCATCGATGCGATCCACGAAACGATAAGCCGAGGCCTTCGTACTGCGAATCTTCCCCTCGAGTAGAGAGTCGAAGGTCCACTTCACATCGCGCGAAGTCAGCGGCTGCCCGTCGTTGAAGATCACCCCGTGATGCAGATGGAAGACATAGGTCAACGGATCCGGAATTTCCCAACGTTCCGCCAGTCCAGGTTGGACATTCAGATGCTCATCGCGGGTCAGCAGCGCGTCGAATATAAGTTCATCAATGCGTTCCGATTGTGCGTCGATTCCCACTCGCGGATCGAGATTCGTAGGGCTGCTCTCAATAATCATTACCAACGTGTTCGGATCGGGTGCCTGCGAGCAGGAAAGCAGCGGTAGAGACAGGCCCCCGACAAGTATCCCCAGAATTGTCATCTTGAGCGCTGCGAGAGATCTGCTTTTTGTATGCTCCAGAATCCTCTCCTCACGCATAGGAGATCTTTCCGAGGATCGCTGCGCGCTTGGCTCCCGTGGCCGATGGCACGTTACTTGGCCGTCGATGCCACGTCTCGTGCGCAAGCACGGCAAATGCAACTGCCTCCTTCGCCTCCGCAGGGAGTCCGAACTCATCCGAAGAATGCAGGCTGATTCCGAAAGGTGCGATTTCGTTATGCAACATGGCCATCAGAGTTGGGTTCTTCGCGCCTCCGCCGGAGACAATCATTTGATGATTATGTCTTCGCTGGTGTTTCGCTGGTCGCAAGGCTGCGAATCGCGGGAGCACAAATCGCTGCACCGCATCTGCGATTGATCGCGCGGTCAGTGCCGTTGCCGTTGCCACCATGTCGGGCTTGCTGACGCCGCGGCAGAGCTGAAGAAATCTGCTGACATATTCCCGGCCAAATTCTTCTCGGCCAGCGGTTCGTGGAGGTTTCTCCCGAAAAAACTTTGCGCTTAGCAATTTTGCGGTGACACCATCCAGCACGCGCCCCGAAGCCGCGATTTTGCCGTCACGGTCGTAGCGTTTACCGAAAAGTTCTTCCATTACCGCGTCCATCACCATGTTGCCGGGGCCGGTGTCAAAAGCGATCACCTGACGTAAAGAAGTGCCCGCAGGAATCACGGTTAGATTTGCAATGCCGCCAATATTTTGCACAACACGATTTTGCGCAATACTCCCGTCACGCTGATCCGCAAATAGAAAATAATCGAGAAAGGGAACCAGAGGCGCGCCTTTGCCTCCCGCCGCCATATCTGCGGGACGAAAATCAGATACGACCGGCACGCCCACGCGAACGGCGATCACCGCGCCTTCCCCAGTCTGCCAAGTGACCGCCAATTTGCGCCCGAGGAATCGCTGGGCGACTCCCTGGTGATACAGCGTCTGTCCGTGGCATCCCACCAAGTCAAGTTTCACACGATGTTTGCGGGCTGTTCTTGTAACCGCCTCTGCATACAGTTCACCCAGAAGAAAGTTCAGACGCGCCAGATCCGCAACGAGAGCCAACTCCGCATTCATCATTGCTAAGACCGCGCGTCGAACCGGAGCAGGGAACGGATACTCCTCGTGAGCGAGAAGTGTGTAGCGCGGGCGCCCCCGCCCGCGTGTAGATAGCCGCACCAATGCCACATTGATTCCATCCGCCGAGGTACCACTCATTACGCCCGCAACGATCATGCTCATGCGTGTGCCTTCTTATTGTCTGTGCGAGCGAACGTTGCGAGATGGATTTCTTCTTCGAACTCCCAGAGTTGGCGAGACAGTTTCTTCATGCGGGCGGCAGTGGGAGCCGGGCTGCGCCGTGCTCCTGATTTCTTACTGAATGCCTTCTTCTTAAACGCGAGCACGCGCTGCGCCGATTCTCGAACCCGCTGAGCAAATTTGTGATCACGCTCCGCCTCGTGGATCATGGCTTCGTGCGCGCGTAGAATAAGATCTTCCTGATGGCAGATCAGCCCGAGATCGCCGCCAGCGCGGATGTGTCCGATCATTACCTGTTCGATCGCCTGTTCGACTGGGGCGGCAGCCAGCACGCCGCCCATCTCCAGATCGTCGGAACAGATGAGGTCGCGATAACCAATCTTCTTACGCAGAATGTCAGTGATCCACTTCTTTGAGATCGACGCCGGCGTGCGCTTCTTGGTCACGGACGGATACGCGGCATGCGAAACCATGACCATCGGCAATTCGCGTCGCAGTGCGCGATAGGGAATTAGATCCTGTTCCCACAATTTGGGCAGTGATTTTTCTATGCTGGGAAGTTCATGATGCGTATCGAGTGTAGCCTCGCCCAATCCGGGGAAGTGTTTGCCGCAGCCGATCACTCCGGCATCGCCCAACCCGCGCAGAAATTCGCGGGCATACACAACCACCTGCTTGGGGTCGTCAGAAACCGCCCGCGTACTCATTACCGAACGCGACGCCGCGAAAGCCAAGTCGAGTACCGGTGCAAAATCAATGTTGAAGCCGAGGGCGCGGCAGTTTTCGCCGATCACGCGTCCATGCTTGCGAAAGAGCGCTCGGCTGCCCGTGGCAAAAACCGCTGCTGGAGACGGCGTCGCGCCGATCACACTGCGGAAACGATCCACAGTGCCGCCCTCAAGATCCACGCAGGTGAAAAGCGGAGTGGCAACCAGCTTCTGACATTCGCGCAGAAGAGCATGTGTTCGCTCGGCTCCAGAGATATTGCGTGCAAACAGAATCACGCCCGCTGGCTGAATCTTTTTTAGCAGGGAAGCGACGCGCGGAGACATCTCGGTACCATCGAAGCCGATGATTAGGAGTTGGCCGATTTGTGAAGGGACACTCGAGGTCTTCGGCATCGTCACTCGATCTGCCTCTTCAACTCTGCTAGCAAGTTTAGCGCCTCCAACGGCGTCAGGCGGTTCAAATCTACTTCGCGAAGCTTTTCCAGCACTGGCTGCGAGAGCGGAGTGAAGATGGTCAATTGTGTGGGGCGCTCCGGCTCCGCGGAGGAGCCCGGCGTTAGATGCTCCGAAAGGCGGCGCTCGGAGGATTCATGCTCGGCCAGTACCTCGCGTGCGCGCACCACGACTTCATTCGGCAATCCGGCCAGTTTTGCGACTTCGATCCCGTAACTACGGTCGGCTGCGCCCGGTTCTACGCGTCGTAGAAAAACCACGCTCCCACCTGTCTCTTTGACGGATACGTGATAATTTTTTACGCCGCTCAACTGCTCCGCCAATTCGGTGAGCTCGAAATAGTGCGTGGCAAATAGAGTTTTGGCATGCACTCGCGCGTGCAGATATTCGACGGCTGCCCATGCGATCGCCAAGCCATCGTAAGTGGAGGTGCCACGTCCTACTTCATCTAACAGGATCAACGATCGTTCCGTCGCAGTATGCAGAATCGCCGCTGTCTCGGTCATCTCGACCATAAACGTCGAGCGGCCACGGGCCACGTTGTCGCTTGCTCCGATGCGCGTGAAGACGCGATCGACAATACCCATACGCACGGAGCGCGCGGGAACAAACGAGCCCATCTGCGCCATGATCACGATCAGCGCCGCCTGCCGCAAATAAGTGCTTTTACCTCCCATGTTGGGACCAGTCAGGACGACAATATTATGTGTGGAGGCGTCCAGAAACAGTTCGTTGGGAACGAAGCGTTCGCTTCCGGCGGCCAGTTCCTGAAGTTCGATCACGGGATGACGCCCTTCGATAATTTCCAGATCGAGGCGTCGGGGGGCGCTGGGCACTCCATCAGCGGTCTTTTCGACTTCATCAAAAGTTTGCTCCAACCGTGGACGGCAATAATTTCGCAGCGTGGCGATGTGTGCCAGGCAGCCGAGCACATCCACTTCAGCCAATGCCAACGCAGTTTGCCGGATGCGCTTGGCTTCGGCGGTTATAGTTGAACGCAACTCGGCAAAGAGCCGCCGCTCGATTTCAACAATTTTCTCCTGGGCATCGAGAATCTTGGACTCATACTCTTTTAGCTCTGGAGTCGTGAAGCGCTCGGCATTTACCAGGGTCTGCTTGCGTTCGTAGTTGGAGGGCGAGAGATGCAGGTTCGCTTTGGAAATCTCGATGTAGTAACCAAAAATGGAATTGAACTTTACTTTGAGCGATCCAATCCCTGTCCGTTCGCGTTCGCGCGTCTCTACTTGTGCCAGGTATTGTTTCGAATTCCGGTTCAGGTCGCGGAGTTCGTCGAGATCTTTGTCGATTCCCGGAGCGATCACGCCGCCGTCGTTCAGAGTTAACGGTGGCTCTGGAACCAGCATGCTATCGATCTTCTCGCGCAGATCACCCAATTCGTCGGTGACTCCGTGGAGCGTTCTCAGCCGCGATGCAGAAAGTCCGGCCAATACCGCTCGCACCTTCGGAATTCGCGCGAGGGATGCGGCCAGCGCCAGCACGTCCCGCGGATTTGCCGTCTCCAGCGTGACCCGGCTCAGCAATCGTTCGAGATCAAGAATTCCCTCGAGCGACCGTCGTAGTTCTTCGCGCCGCACTGTGTCTTTGACCTGCACTTCTACGGAATCGAGCCGGCCCTCGATCTCGGATCGATCCAAAGAGGGGCGTAGCATCCAGGTACGAAGCAAGCGCTTGCCCATTGGGGTAACGGTTGCATCCATGCAACGGAACAGGGTTACTCCAGCATCCGTTCCGGCGAAAAGTGGTTCGATCAGCTCCAGGTTGCGGACAGTGACTGCATCGAGCACCAAACAATTCTGGCGCTCGTAGAAGCCGATGCGGTCCACATGATCGAGCGTGCCGCGCTGCGTTGACCGGATGTAATACAGAATTGCTCCCGCTGCAGAGGCTGCGGCCTGTTTATCAGCCAGCCCGAAGCCCTCGAGCGAGAGCACTCCAAAGTGATTCTCGACCAGCGGGATAGCGTGGTCGGGAGCAAAAATCCAGTCGTCCAAAGGAGTCTCAGCCCATCCTGAGCCAGAAATCCGAGGGACGGGGGCAGTGCCAGTGCGAGGACTGACGGAGGGAGCGAAGCTCTGCGCCTGCGTCGCCGCTGCTCGTTCTAATAATGGAGCGGAAGACCCATAAAGCATCTCTCTTGGCCGTAATTGTTCAAGTTCTTCTTTAATGCGGCGTCCGGCTGATTCGCCCGCGAACTCCGTGGCGCGAAACTCTCCGGTTGAGAGATCCAATGCCGCAAAGCCGACGTGATCTCCAACCGTTGCCACTGCAGCAAGAAAGTTGTTCTCCTCTGGGCTTAGCGAAGAATCTGCTGCCGTGCCCGGTGTAACGACGCGGGTCACCTCGCGCCGCACCAACCTCTTTGCCAGTCGTGGATCTTCAACCTGTTCGCAGACTGCAACCTTGAACCCGCGACGAATCAGCTTTGAGATGTAGCCCTCGGCGGCGTGGTAAGGCACTCCACACATCGGAATGGCCACGCCTTTTTCCTTATTGCGCGAGGTCAAGGTGATTTGTAACTCGCGCGCTGCGAGCACCGCGTCGTCGAAGAAAAGCTCGTAGAAATCCCCCAGCCGAAAGAACAGAAGAGCATTGGGATGCTCTTTTTTGATGGCAGAGTATTGGCGCATCAGCGGCGTCGAGGGCTCGGACATAGGGAGAATAGTGATTGCTAATTTGTAATGTGTAATTTTGTAATTTGCAATTCTATGCTGGAACAGCTTTCAACGTCGGACGTCCAAATCGCGGAAAGGCTCCAAATTACAAATCACCAATTGCAAATTACAAATTCTTTTGTTCTTCTAACTGCCATGGAACTTCGCAAAGATCCCATCACCCGCTCGTGGGTGATTACGGGCGACGATGTTATCGAGCCTATGCCGCGCTCCCAAGCTTGCCAGTTTTGTGGAGCATCAGCCGATGCAGCCCAAGTGATTGCCAATTTGCCTGGTGTGGATGGCAGCGCGTGGTCGGCACGTTCGGTTGTCCATCCACAAGCGCTCTACCATATTGAAGGGGAGGCGGCGAGGCGCGGTGACGGACTCTACGACCGTATGGGATCCGTCGGGGCTCATGAAGTTCTGCTCGAAAATCCACGTCATGACTGTCACCTGTGGAATGCGAGTGATGCCGAAGTCGAACAATTTCTGCGTTTGGCCGCGCAACGGCTTCAGGATTTGAAACGCGACAGCCGCTTCAAATACATCAGCATTTTCAAGAATCACGGCGAGGGAGCAGGGCAGGAGTTCGACCATCCTACTTTCCAACTCACTGCGACCACTTTCGTACCGCGACGCGTGCTCTACGAACTCCGAGCCGCGCGCGATTATTACCAGAGCAAAGAACGCTGCGTTTTTTGCGACATACTGGCGCAGGAGGAGCGTCAGAGCCTGCGCATCGTTGAAATTCGCGGAGACTATGCGGCCTTCTGTCCCTATGCGCCGCGCGTCCCCTATGAAACCTGGATCATGCCTCGCAGCCATGAAGCTTCGTTTGAGCGCGCCGGTTCAACGCGTGTGGGCAGCCTCACCGATCTCGCTGCACTTTTGCGGCGAACGCTACAACGTATTCGTACGGTTACAGAGGCCTTCCACCTTGTGCTCCACACCTCGCCCAACAGCCAGCATCCTTCGGCGACGCTAGGATATTGGAAGACACTTGATGATGATTATCACTGGCATATCGAGATTCTTCCAATTATTGAAGCCAAGGCAAGGTCTTATACGTTCAAAGAAGTTTATTATTCTCCAGTGACTTCCGAGACGGCAGTGACCCGGTTGCGCGAGGCAAAAATCTAATTTATGCGAAAACCGATACTGCGAAGTAGAATCGCCGCCGTTCTGGTTTTTGCTTTTTCTTGCTTGTGGATGTCTTCTTTGTACACGTCGTTGGGGACATCGGCGGCCGCTCAAACTTCCCCTGCGTCTCCTTCCGAAAAGCAGGAAGTCCTCTGGTCGAAGCTGGAGAAATCCGTCCTCGACATTGATCGTAATCTTGATGGAGTAATGGGTGTAGCGATTGTCGATCTTACCGATGGCAACAAGTATCTGCTGCACGCGAACGACGTTTTTCCGCAAGCCAGTTCGATCAAGATCTGCGTTCTCGCCGAGCTCTACCGGCAAGCCCAACAAGGTAAGCTAAAGCTCACCGACCTTTACACCGTGAACGCGGCTGATCTGGTTCAGGACAGCGACATCATGGGCGGCCTCACGCCTGGCATCACCAGGATCACGTTGCGCGACTTGGCGACCATGATGGTAGCCGTCAGCGACAACGCCGCTACCAACGTCCTCATCGACCGCGTCGGTATGGAGAATGTGAATGCATTTCTGGCGGCGCAGGGTCTGCACGAAACCAAACTCCGCCGCAAGATGATGGACCTCAAGGCTGCTGCGGAAGGCCGTGAAAACGTTTCCACGCCGAGTGAAATGGCAATCCTGCTTGAAGCGCTTTATCGCGGCCAGATACTGAATAAAGAGTTGACTGAGGATTTCTTTAAAGTCCTCTCCACACACAAAGACAGTTGGATTCCGCGCAATCTGCCCGACGATCTGAAAATCGCCAACAAGCCGGGAGCTCTTGAAGGCGTGCGTAACGATTCGGGCGTAATCTTCGTTGACAAGCGTCCGTACATCTTATGTGTGATGACGACCTACCTCCATCGTGAGCGTGAAGGCGAAGAGGCTATCAGCAACATTTCGCTTGCCGCCTGGCATATGTTTGACCGCATAGCGCGGGCCAGCGAATATGGGAGGGTGATTTCTCCGGGGAACAGCAGTCGGTAGTCTACGGGCCGTCCGTTTCAAGTAATTGATCTCCTTAGCCCCGCCAACACTCGTGATTGCACCGGTTTCTCCCCGCGCTGCTTGCCCGCGAACTATAATCACTCAGTCGGGTTGGGGATGTAACGAACCGGCCTGCGGAAGCACTAGAGAATGATGCCCCTAATCTGGCTCCGCGTTGCGCTCGTTTGTTACGCTGCGGGACTGCTCTATGCCCTGGTTGCGCTGACCCGCACTTCGGAGATTCTCAGCAAAGTTGCGCTTCACGCCTCTTACCTCGGCATGGTGTTTCATCTGGTTTCTTTGACGGAAGCTGTAGTGCAATCTGGACAGCTCGCGTCAGCGTCGGCGCACAACGCTGAATCCCTGCTGGCCTTTTTGATCATGGTCGTGTTTATGCTCGCCTATTTGATTTACAGGACGACCACGCCGGGCATCGTGGTTTTTCCACTGGTTTTTCTGCTGACTTTTGTAGCAGCCACCGGTCAGCAACCGCTAGTTTTTGCTTCAGACGTAGTGAAGAAGGGCTGGCTAGCGGTACACATCCTGATGATCTTTACGGGATATGCGGCGCTCTTCCTCAGCTTTGGCGCCAGCATTCTTTACCTGCTGCAGGAACGTGCGTTGAAATCCAAGAGTTCGAGCGGAATGTTCTCGCGGTTGCCAGCTCTGCAAGTGATTGACGACATCGGCTATCGCTCGCTCATGCTCGGATTTCCCTTCATGACTCTCGGCCTGATCGCGGGCTCGGTCGTTGCCGAAGCTACTTACGGCCGTATTGATTTTCTCGACCCTAAAGTTCTGCTATCAGTTCTGATGTGGGCTGTATACCTGCTGATGGTATTTACGCGCCTCAATGCCGGATGGCGTGGACGCCGCGCCGCCGTGCTCGCCAGCGCGGCGTTTGCAACGGCGATCGTGGCCTGGGTCGCCAACTATTTCAGCGCCATGCATAGGTTTGTCACGTCATGAGATTCCAGCTCATCGGCGTCAATCACAAGACCGCGCCGGTCGAAGTGCGCGAGCTTCTGGCTATTCCTGAATCGCGGTTGCCGGAGGCGTGCAAGAGACTGTCCGAGCATCCTGCGATCTCGGAGGGGATGATCGTCTCCACTTGCAACCGCGTCGAATTCATCGCCCACATGAAGAACGGCAGCGGAGACCTGCGCGAATTCATGCGAGAATATTTCGAAACCGATCTGAGCCAGTTTGAAACTCATCTCTACGAATTTCGCGAAAATGAAGCCATTCGCCATATCTTTCGCGTCGCCTCCAGCCTCGATTCCATGGTCGTCGGCGAGCCCCAGATTTTAGGGCAAGTAAAGGAAGCCTATGCCACTGCGCGCGCCGTGGGAGCGGTCCGGGCCCAACTTGACCAGTTACTCACGCGGGCGTTCGCCGTGGCTAAACGCGTTCGTACCGAAACTGCAGTCGGATCATCGTCGGTGTCGATTGCGTCGGTGGCGGTTGAACTGGCCAAGAAAATCTTTGGCAGCCTGAACGGCAAGAGCGTTTATCTGGTGGGAGCAGGGAAGATGAGCGAGTTAGCGGCTCGTCATTTGCTCGCACACGGAGCGGCCTCGATCTTTGTCGCTAACCGCACTTACGACCGGGCGATTCGTCTGGCGCACAAATTCGACGGACAGGCGATTGAGTTTAGCCGGCTCTATGACACCTGCGATCGAGCCGACATCGTGATCACGTCAACCGGCTCACCTAAATTTATTTTTCGCCGCGAACATGGCGAAAAGCTCATGGCGTTACGCAAAAATAAGCCGATGTTCTTTATTGATATTGCGGTGCCCCGCGATGTCGATCCGGAGATGAACAAGATCGATGGCTTATTCGTCTATGACATCGACGATCTGCAGCAGGCGGTTACTTCGCACGTTGCCGATCGTAAGAAAGAAGCTGAAAAAGCGGAGGCGATTATCAATGGCGAGGTCGACAAATTTCACGCTCGCCTACAGACTCTCGACGTGGTTCCGACGATTGTCAGCTTACAGGATCACCTGGAAACGATTCGCCAGGCAGAGATTGATCGGGTTCGCGGACGTCTCGGTCCCATGACCCCCGATCAGGAACTTGCCGTCGAAGCGCTCACCCGCGGCATCGTCAATAAAATCATGCATACGCCGATCAGCACGCTGAAGACGGCTGCGCGTGCTCCCGAATCGACGACCGTCATTGAACTCGTGCGTCGTCTTTTTAATCTTCGGACCGAAGACGACGAAAATGAAGCAGCCGCTGCCGTGAAGGCCGCCCGCGAGCGTGAAGTAAGGAAACGAGGAGCAGGGGACTGATGGCCCACCTGCGCATCGGGTCTCGTGGTTCGCAACTCGCGCTCTGGCAGGCTCATTACATTTCCGAGTTGCTGCGCGCTCAGGGTCATACCGTTGAAATCGAGATCATCAAGACCACCGGCGATAAAATCACCGACGTTGCGCTGGCAAAAGTTGGCACCAAGGGCATGTTCACCAAGGAGATTGAAGAAGCCCTTGTCGAAAACCGCGTAGACCTTGCCGTCCACAGCTTGAAAGATTTGCCCACGGAGCTATCCAGTGATTTCGAAATTACGGCCATCACCACCCGTGAAGATCCGCGCGACGTTTTTTGTTCCGTGAATTTCGCCAGCATCGAAGACCTGCCACAGCACGCGAATGTTGGTACCAGCAGCCTGCGCCGTCAGGCACAGTTGAAGGCTCTGCGTCCCGATCTTCAGGCGTATCCGCTACGCGGCAATGTAGACACGCGCCTGCGCAAGCTTGAATCTGGCGATTATGACGCCATCATTTTGGCGGCTGCCGGCCTGAATCGCTTAGGCAAGACCGAGCTAATTCGTCAGGTGATTCCCGTCGAGATCATGACGCCCGCTGCTGGACAGGGCGCTCTGGCAATCGAAATCCGCAGTGGAGACAACGCGACTCGCGCCCTTATCGCATTTCTCGAGGACACTGCCACCCGTGCTGCCACGACCTGCGAGCGCGCCCTGCTCAATAAACTCGGAGGCGGGTGCCAAGTCCCCATCGGCGCTTTTGCTGAAGTAAAAGCAGGCCGCATTCGCTTGACTGCGATTGTGGCTCATCCTGATGGAACAAAAGTTCTGCGCGAGATGAGCGAGGGCGATGATCCGGTGGGTCTGGGCGAAGAAGTCGGCGAAACCCTTCTTCGGCGAGGCGGCGATGTTATTCTCGATGAAGTCTACGGCGAAGGCTTCGCTCTACCGCAGCAGCCATAGAATCTGGGTCTCAAGTCCTAGGTTTCAGGTCTCTGATTTGAGATCTTCGAATTGATGCCTAAAGGCCCGACACCTGATAGCTGATCTATGCGAAATCCCAACGAAAACCATCCCCTCGCCGGCACCCGAATTCTGGTCGGACGCGCACGCCACCAGGCTGGCAGCTTCTCCGATGGCCTACGTAGCCTGGGTGCAGCGGTAGTTGAGATCCCATTCATCGAGATCTGCAAACCTCAGTCATACCAGCCGCTCGACGACGCCCTGAAAAATATTAAAAGCTACGACTGGCTCATTCTCACCAGCGTAAATGGCGTCGAAGCCATGTGGAAGCGGTTTCGAAAGCTACGAATCGCTCGCGGCAAGCTTAAACGTCTTCAGATCGCCGCCATCGGGCCTGCAACTAAGAAGGCGATTGTGAAGCGCGGCCTGAAGGTCAAGATGGTTCCGGAGGAATACGTCGCTGAGTCGGTAGTGAAGGGCTTGCGCGACAAGGTGAAGGACAAGCGCGTCTTACTCATCAGAGCGAAAGTCGCTCGCGATGTCATTCCAGAAGAACTACGTGCCGCTGGAGCCGAAGTCGATGTAGTCGAAGCTTACGAAACGATAGTTCCTGAGAAATCGCGCACGCGCTTGCGGGCGCTCATGAAAAACACCGCTCGCCGTCCGCACATCGTTACTTTTACCAGTTCCTCGACTGCGAAGAATTTTGCCGAACTGCTGGGCGAATTCAAGGCGGGGTCACGAGGCATGGGTGTGCTGAAGAACGTTCAGCTTGCTTCGATTGGTCCAGTGACTTCGGCGACACTGCGTGAATTGCAGATGCCGGTCGCAATCGAAGCGCGCGAATTCACGATGGGTGGATTGATCCGCGCGATTGTACTCGCCCGCTACGCAGAGATCAGTGATTGAATCATTCAATATTTACTGTTTGTTCGCAACTCCCCTAGGCGGGTCAATGGCGTCCAGGTAAGCCTGCATCCGTTCCTTTGCGTCGGGAGGCATGCCGGTGAATTCGATTCCGTTGCCGACGCCTGGGTCGCATGTACGAACTACTGCTGTGATATTGACGTGTTCGGAATCCAGCCAAAAATCGATCCGTAGCACAGTTCCAAGCGGCAAAGGCAGCATGTTCTCCACATAGCAGCCATTACCGCTCACGTCGGTGGCACTAATACGACTTGGAGCATTGACGCGCTCGTCCCGAAGCTCCAGGGGCAGCGAAATTTTATGCCGGTGCCAGTGCCGCCGGTTGGAGGCTGCAATCGACACGGTTGCGCCGTCCAGCGGCAAATAGCTCTTCCATGGAGACTCCTGGCCCGCGACTAACTTCACTCCAACTTGATTTTTTTTCACCGGACCGGTGTTCATCACCCAAATAACCGTGCAGCGCGTCTTTTTCTCCTCGCACTGTACTCCGATTACGTCACCAACTTTCAGTTCGTTATCGACGCCCGAGATTAGCGCACCCTCCGAACTGATATTGTGAGCGCGAGCATGTTGAGAAAAGGGGCGTCCGTCGGCGCTCATTCCCCAAATCCGAACGGGCAGATCCACCGTTAGGCGGGGTTCGGTCTGTTGGTCAGCCATGCCTTATCCTCGTATCTGTTGCAGCCTATCTGTTCAGCGATGATACCGCCCTCCGATGCCCCGCGATATTGCAAAGTGATCTGGGACAGTAACGAGGGAAGCACCACTTTCGGTACTTGTTAGGCATCAGTTTCGACCCTAGCCCGTGATCATTCAGGGCTTTCCCGCGAAGCTTTGAATGAATTCTCGGTAACTGATTACCTGGATATTCTCCCGCTCCAGAAACTGCCGGAGTTCCAGCGAAGTCAACAGGTGGCGTTCTTCATCACGAGAATCCAGCAACCGTGTGTGGGTTGCGCGTAAGGCGTCGTCGCTGTAGCCGGGATGGCAGACAAATTCCCATGTTCCATCGGGCAGATTCGAAAGCGTCTGGCGCAGCAGAGAACTATAGCCGGAGTTATGGTTCGAATTAGCTTTCGGATCGTCTTTCGAATTATCTTTCGAGGCGTCTTTCAAAGCCTCTCTCGATCCCGTCTCGATCACTCCGATCACCCCGTCGGGAGTAAGCAGCCCGGCGCGCTTGGTGCGCTGGTGGAATGGTCCAGAGAAAGTGTGCAACGCGCGCACCTGTCCATAACGCTTCCAGAGTTCGCGCTTGTTCTTGAATTGCTTCGCGGGCACCGCTTTTACGGGAACAATCGGATTGCGAATCGCGCGCACTCCACAGATTCGCGCCGCCCGCAACAGGGCGATAAGAATCTCCGGGAAAATGTGAGCGTGTTTATGGCTGTCGAGGTGCGTCACGTGGATTCCGGCTCCTTGAATCTTTCGTATTTGCGCGGTGATTTCCGCAACCAGTTGATCGCGGTCAAAGCCTCCCAACATGGCGCGGGCGGCAAAGGCCGAAAGGCTAGAGTAGAACTTGCCCGGTTCAGCCGAGCGCACAGCAAGCAACGTTTCCACTGTGTCCGGCGGCAATACCGGCGTTCCATCCACCAGGACCACATGGCATCCCACGGAGAGATTCGGCACCGAACGGGCCGCCACGACTGCGTCTTCGAAAGCAGGACCGTTCGCCATCAGTGTGGTCGACGACACGACTCCATCGCTGCTGGATTCCACAATGCCACGATTCACTCCAGCGGTGAGACCGAAATCATCGGCGTTGACTATTAATTTTCGCACGCAGAAAGTGTAGCAGCCGAGCGCTGGAGAGTTCTGTATCACTTGTACGAAAAGTTGATAATGGTTTGACCGAAAAGGGAAGCGTCCAGTATTCTCAGCATAAGTTGCAGAAGAGTTTCGCGAACGGCACTCACAAGCCGTGATCGCGTCCGCGCGGAGCGGGCGGTTAGCTCAGCTGGTTAGAGCGCCTGCCTTACAAGCAGGAGGTCGCAGGTTCGAGTCCTGCACTGCCCACCATCTATCAGATTGTTTTCAAACGTAGTTGCGGGTGTTGGAGGTTTGTTACTTGGACCACTGTTTTCGGGACTGTGCCCAAAATTGTGCCCACCCCCAGCCTCCGGCTCAACGGCGGTAGCTCGTTTCTTCTTCGAATGCGCCTTCTGCTGTTTGTAGCCCGTTTTGTGTTTGCTGACGCCTTCCATGGCGATCTGTACAGACTCTTCAGCGGGATGAACGTATCGCATCGACATCGTAATCTGACTCTGTCCTGCGATTTTCGCGACCTTCCAGGGATCACCGCACTCTGCACCCAGACGCGTCAAGCACGTGTGCCGAAGGCTGTAGAAGACGCATGGCATGACTCCCGATAGCTCAAGAGCCTTGCGGTGTTGCTTCTTCAGCGCCGATGGTTCTCTGTGACCGCGGTAGCGGCCACACATATTTCAAAATCATTGCACTCAAGGAACGACCTTGGAAAATGAAACGATTCAGACGCTGGACACACTATCGCATGTAGGGAGACGGGATGCCGCTTCATTTGATCGCGAAAGTAGTCGGCAAAGCCCTCGATGGCGAGAGCAAGAGTTGGGTAGTCTGGGTGGTGATAGGACTGGTTGTGCTCTTCGTCTTGATTCACAAGCATCACTAGGGCCGCGTTGTCACCGGAACGAAACCAAAACTAAGTTACGAGCATCGCCTCTTCCGCACGGGCCGAACCTAGGTCATCAGCAATAGCGCAGAACTCAAACGGTAACCAACTGCGCCGAGCATTTCGATGCTCAGCTATTTCGTGCGCCAGTCCAAGGCGTCGTCAGAGGAAAGGAAAGTTATGTCAGAAATCAAAGTCAATGAAGGGCTATGGAAAGAACTGCCAGATGAATCCAAGAAAAATATCGAGACTGTGATCAACAAGCATTTCAAACCTAAGCATCCCATCCACGTCGTTGCCGACCCTAAGACGCACGGAGAACAGCCGAGAGATGTGTACGGTGTCATCAGATGCACTGAAGCCTGTGCAACTGCTGAAGCTGCCGCGCTTGACGTGTGCAATAAGCTTCCGGCAGGAACGGAAAAAACGGTTCTGAAGATGGTTATTTTGGAAGCCTATCGCAATTGCATACGAGCGTGTAATGGTGAACCCCCGGAGTAGATGGTTTCGGGGAGAGGGAAATGATTGGGGGAGCCCACTCGTCAAAAAGTGGATGGGTGCGATTGCCCCGATCCCGTCATTCG
>Ga0210388_10001225_pt1 | contig 20205 bp, 18 predicted proteins | sample IncBWC19OmetaG_FD_155485 | JGI IMG/M metagenome (GOLD analysis project Ga0210388, IMG submission 155485) | Forest soil microbial communities from Barre Woods Harvard Forest LTER site, Petersham, Massachusetts, United States - Inc-BW-C-19-O ... | reverse complement strand
CATTCTTTTTTTATTTCCTCCAACAACGACTCGTAGGCGGGCAATGCTTCCTGTTTGTGAAAGGCGGCAACAATCTGCTCCAATTTACGGGTGGCCAGACTCAGGATATTCAGAATTTTCGTGCTGGCCCGAAGTTGCCCGTCCCGAATCAATCGGAGCAGGTCTTCCGAGGCATGAGCGAGGGCCTCGGCCGGTTCCAGGCCGGCGATTGCCGAAATGCCCTTGAACGAATGAAAATGATGGAACAGTTCCCCGATATTTTTGAGGTTTTGGACTTCGCCTTCGGAAGTTTCAAGACTGAGCAAGGCGCGACGGATTTTGTCCAGGTGTTCGTCTGCCTCGTGAAAAAATCATCAAGCAACTCCTGATTCAGCCTCGATGAATTGGTATTGCTCAATGTTGTGTTCCGTACCCGGCTTCACACGAGTTCTTTGAGAAGATGCGCAAAGGCCGGGCTTCGTTTAAAAATTCTGTATTCAAGCCACATTTTGTCAATGATTTTAGTCCCGGTCTTTCGGGTCATTTCCTCGTCGGATTTTTCACGAACCTGCCTCTCGGGTCGGTCTGGCCGTGTTTTTTCACCATTGGAAATCATGCGACTTGCAAACCAGATATCGTCGTCGGTTGCAGTTTACGGCCTGTGGAAACGCCTTGATCCAAATATATAAGGTTTTGGCCTTTTACCATTGTCACTTTATGCGGCACGGCGCTTGCAGAGGTTGGTGGAAAGCCTGAAAAATCATTTGTCTCTTAATTCATTATTCCGGCCCGGCAAATGAATCGTTAAGGCCACAATAATTGGTTTATGGCGGCTGGTAATCCTAAATCTGAAGTTCCTTTTAAGCGCTTGTCCGCCGCCGAATGGCGGGCCCGCAAACTGGAACGCCGGGAAAAACAGCGAACCGCCAATGCCGGTCGCGCGCTTAAAATGCATGCCGCCCGGCTCGCTTTAGCCCCGCTTGCCCGCCATCCGGCAAAACCTCCGATGTTTAATGTCGGTTGTTCCGGCTGGTTTTATTGGCATTGGCGCGGAGAATTTTACCCGTCGTCCTTGCCCACCAGGGATTGGTTTGCCCATTATCGGAAAAATTTTTCCACCGTCGAATTGAACGCTCCTTTTTATTCCTGGCCCACGGTCAATACCGTCAAAACCTGGGCCCGCGACGCCGGAGCAGGCAAATTCATCTATACCGTAAAAGTCTGTGAATTGATTACGCATGTGAAGCGCTTCCGTGGCACGCGGACCCTCGTCAGGGATTTTGGACATATCGCCGACCTGTTGGGACCGCGAATGGGATGCTTGTTATTTCAATTGCCGCCAAGTTTTCAATATACCGCCTCACGTTTGAAAAATATTTTGGCGCAATTGGAACCAACGCGACGCAACGTCGTGGAATTTCGTCATCCCAGTTGGTGGAACGCCGGTGTGTATGCAGCATTTAAAAAAGCGGGGGTTATATTCTGTTCCTGTAGCGCACCCAAATTGCCGGAAGACCTGATTGTCACGACCGATGAGGTTTACATTCGTTTTCACGGCTTGACCAAATGGTATCAGCATGATTATTCCTCGGAGGCCCTGGCCGGCTGGGCGGAGCGCATCCGCGACAGCGGCTGCAAACGGGTTTGGGCGTACTTCAATAATGACCGCGGAGGCCATGCCATTACCAATGCCCGTGAACTGCTCCGGCAATTAAAACACGCCCCCCGGCGCCAATGGAAACGGCCACTCGTTAAGGCTCGGGGTCGTTAGATAAAAGTTCGAACCGCCTGCCAGGCGTGATCCATGAAAAATTGACACCCGCCGCCCATCCCAACACAATTTGTGCACGAGGATGCAAAAGATTATTTCCACCTTCGTCGCCGGGCTGCTGTTGCTCTTCTTCGGCACCGGCTGCGCGACGTTTCATCCCTTCGGCAGTCCGAAACTGCCCCCGGCCTGTCTGGCCGCCTGCCAGCGGCTCGGCATATCGCCGACAAAATATATCTTCACCGTGAACATCGCCGCGCAACGCGCCGCGCTATTTGAGGACAAAAAATTCGTGAAAAGCTACCGCTGCTCCACCTCGCGTTTTGGCGTCGGCGAGATCATGGGTTCCTCGCGCACGCCGCGCGGCCTGCATCGCATCGCGGAAAAATATGGCGCTGGCGACCCGGCGGGAACCATCTTCAAGGAACGCGAGGCGGTCGGGAGCGTTTCGGAATCCGGCATCGCCGCCGGCGGCATCACCACGCGCATCATGTGGCTGGAAGGGCTCGAACCCGGTTTCAACTGCGGCACCAACGGCACCGTGGACGTGGACACGCATGACCGCACGATCTACATCCACGGCACCGGCGACCAGAAATCCATCGGCCGGCCGGCGTCACACGGCTGCATCCACCTCGCGGACGCGGACCTGATCGCGCTCTACAATCGGCTGCCGAGCGGCACGCTCGTGTGGATCGCGGAAAAATAAGCCGGTTATTGCCGGAGTGCGCCCGTCCCCGGGCGCTGCAACATGACCACGACCGAAGACTCTCATGTATTTTGGACCTCCGTGAATTGAACGTTGCAGTGGCCGGGGACGGCCACACTCCGCCGACCGTAACAATTCCCGCCTTGCAGAATGGCCAAGTCGGGTGTTCAATCGTTGCGTGTTCGCCCGTTGCGGAAAAATTCTGGTGGTCATCGCGCTCGTGTTGACGACGGGCCTGCACTGGGCCGCGCTGCAAACCGTCGCCTGGACCACGATGCTCGCGGCGAACCTCACCAGCGAGTCATTCTCCGTATCCGTATCCGACACCTTTGACGGAAAACACCTTTGCCCCTTGTGCAAAGCCATTGCGGACGCCAAAAAATCAGAGAAGAAATCCGATGCCACCGCGCTGAAGTTGAAATTTGAATATCCGCCGCTGGCGGATCAGATCACCCTTTTCGCGCCCGAAGCCTTCGAGCCTTTCGCACCCGGGAAATTTTCCGCCGATTCCTATTCCTCCAAGCCGCCCTTGCCGCCACCCCGCAGTCTCTACGTCTGAATCCCGTGTCTGTTCTCCACGTCATTGCTGGCGTGGAAATTTTCCCGTTTTAACCTGGGGACGCCCGTTTGCGTCCCCACAAACTTGAATCTGAAATGAAAGATATAAATTTGACGAAGATAAAAATCGGGGGCGGTATAGTGGCGGCCATCCTGACGCCCGCGCTGGCGCATGCGTGTGCGTGCGGCTGCGGCATCGTGGATGTCGCGACCAGTTCCCTGTTCCCGCAGGGCTCGGGCGGCATGGCCTTTGTAAATTACGGTTATCAGGATCAGAACCAGAATTGGAGCGGCAATGAGCGGGCCCAGTCCGCAAACAATCCCGACAAGGAAATCGAAACGCACTTCGGGACCCTCGGCTTGCAATACATGTTCAACGACGACTGGGGCGCGCGCGTGGAAGTGCCCGTCTGGAACCGCACGTTTCGCACGGATATTTCCGACACCGCCACGCCGGACGTCGTCTCGCGCAACTGGACCGGCCTCAGCGATATCCGGCTCAAGGGCATTTACACCGGGCTTTCACCGGACCAGTCCAGCGGCCTGACCTTTGGCGTCAAACTGCCCACCGGCAGCATCAACCACTTCGGCGACGTCGTGGATCGTGATACCGAAATGGGCACCGGCAGCACCGACATCCTGCTCGGCGCTTTTCATCGCGACCAGTTCGGCCGCTCGCGCTGGAACTGGTTTGTGCAGGCCGATGTCGAGATTCCCGCACTCACGATGGGCGGCTACCGTCCCGGCGCGGAATTCGATGGCGCGGGCGGGATTTATTACACCGGCCTTCACATCGGCGGCGTTAAAATCGCCCCCACCCTGCAGATCATCGGTTCCATCCGTGGACGCGATTGCGGCTCGGGCGCCGACCCGAACGGCTCCGGCTACCAGCGCATATTGCTCGTGCCCGGAATCGAGTTCGATGTGCATCCCGTCCGCTTCTTTGTGAACGCCGAGCTGCCCGTCTATGTCAATGCGAACGGCAACCAGCTCGTCGCGCCGGTCTTGTTGCAGACCGGCGTCAGCTATATCTTTTGAACGTGTCGTCCGCTGAAAATTCCCCGGGCCGGCGCGGTGAAGAGAAATTCTTTTTGATTTTCGTCATCGCGCTGGCGCTGGTAGCCGGGACGGGCAGTTGGTTCGCCTTCGTCGCGCTGGCGGCGAGGGAAAAAGTCAGCGCCATCCCGCCGGACCATCCGCGCACGTTGATGAATTTTTCCCTGACCGATCAGAACGGCCGCGCCGTCACGCGCGATGAACTGCGCGGAAAAATTCTCGCCGTCAGTTTTTTATACACCAGTTGCGGCCTGACCTGCCCCGAAGTCAGCAAACGCATGGCCGAAATCCAGAAGCTGACCGCCGGCGCGGACGACGTGCGGCTGGTTTCGCTCACCGTTGACCCGCGCGATGATACGTCGTCCGTGCTCGCCAAATGGGGCGTGCGCTACGACGCGGACACCAACCGCTGGTCGTTGCTCACCGGCGACGAATCACAGTTGTACCGGCTCATCGGCACCAGTTTTCTCGCGAGCGATGCGACCAATGTCTTCAACTCCATGCCCGGAAATTTCGCCGGCACCGAGCGCATCGCCATCGTGGACAAAAACGGAAGGCTCCGCGCCTTCTTCGACGGCCTGCGCTTGGAGACGCCGGCCGCCGCCGTCAAGGAGATCAATCAGTTGCGTAATGAAAATTAGACTTTTTCTCACCGGACTTTTACTGGCTGTGCTGGCTGCCTGCACCAGGGAATCGTCCGCCCCTGTCCCGCCGCCGCAAACTGCCGCCGCGAAAACTTACGACGGTCACGGCGTCATCCAGGCCATTTCGGCGGACCTCCGCTCCGTCACCATCAAGCACGAGGCCATCTCGAATTACATGGGTGCGATGACGATGGATTTTCCCGTGCGCGATACGAACGATTTGAACGGTCTTGCCGCGAACGATGAGATCGAATTCAAGCTGCGCGTGACGGACAACGACGACTGGGTTGAAAACCTTCGCTTCGTCGCGCATCACATCGGCGAGGTCACGAACAACACGGTGGTTTTCCATGGGGCATCGGCGGAATTGAAACCCGGCGACCCGCTGCCGGATTTTGGATTTACGGATGAAAACGGGAATACCGTCAGCTTCTCGGATTTTCACGGCCAGGCCGTGGCGTTCACCTTTTTCTACACCGCATGTCCGCTGCCGGATTATTGCCCGCGCATGAACAAGAATTTTTACGAAACGAGGAAAATTCTGCTCGCGGACACCAACGCGCCCGCGAACTGGCAGTTGCTCTCCATCTCGTTTGATTCGGATTTCGACAAACCCGGGAATCTGTCCGGCTACGGAAATTTTTACCGGGGCGGCGACACCAATCGCTGGTTGTTCACCGTTGCCTCCACCAACACCCTCGCGGAACTCGCCCCCAAGGTGGATCTGCATTTTTGGCATGACAGCGGTTCGATCACGCATAACCTGCGCACGGTTGTATTGGACACGAATCGGAAGATTTTCCGGCAATTCGACGGCAATGATTGGACACCCGAAGAATTGGCCCAAGCCATCGCCGATGCGGCGCGGCAAAAGTGACTCAACCGCTCGGGTACAGTCCGCCCGGTTCGCTTTTCGGAATTATAAACGGCTCGAACGGCAGCGGCGACGGCGGCAGGATGCTTTTCTCTTTTGGCGCCTCGAAATGGAGGACGTTCACCACCGCGTGGCCGGAATTCCAAAGCTCCTCGAGCATCTTTTCCACCTCATGGCCGGCCACGCGCACCACGCAGACCGGCAGTTCATCGTGCCGGGTCCAGATGAGGCTCAAAACCTTCAGGTGATGCCGCCGGGAAAGCTTCCCGACCAGTTCAAAAACGTCTTCGCCGTGGGACACGTCGAACGTGATGCGCGCGCCTTTTTCATCCGAACCAAACAAGCTCGTGAACGCCCGGAAGATGTCTGATTCGGTGATGATGCCGGCGATCCAGCCATCGCGGAGCACCGGCAGCGAGCCGATTTTATGGGTGCACATCAACGCCGCTGCTTCCTCAATCGGCGCATCCGGCGTGGTGGTTTTGGGCCGCGCCGTCATGATCTGCGCCACCGTCGTGGAATTGCTTCTGGCATCCGGCGATTCAATCGCAAAGGGGTTGATATGCGGCGGAAAGGCGTGAAGCACGTCCTTCGTGGACACGATGCCCAGCAGACGTTGCCCGCCGGTGACCGTTTCCGCGACGAGCAGCCGTCGCACCCGCCGGGCGGTCATGAGCTTCGCGGCGTCGGCCACGGGTGTATCCAGCCCGATGGTGGCGGCGTCACGCGACATCCACATGCTTACGTTCATGCCTTGGTTATCGGCAAAAACTTGAATAATTTCAGTTTAAAGCGAGATTAACACCCGTTTACGCGTGATTTGCGCCTTTTACAAATCGCGAAATGGCATAAAATCGCACCATGAATTTGATGGAACAGATGACGCAACTCGCCCGCCAGGCGAAGGATGCGTCGCGCGCACTCGCCAAACTGACGACGGCGGAAAAGAATTCCTGCCTGTTCGCCATGGCCGATGCGCTGGAAAAAAATTCCACCGCCATCAAGGAAGCCAACGCCAAGGACATGGAGGTCGGCGCGAAATTGAACCTATCGGCCGCGATGCTCGACCGGCTCAAGCTGGATGACAAACGGATCTCCGCGATGGCAAAGGGCCTGCGCGAAGTCGCCGCCCTGCCCGATCCCGTGGGGAAAATTCTGAACGAACGCACCCGGCCCAACGGGCTGAAGCTGCAAAAAATTTCCACGCCCATCGGCGTGGTCGTCATCATTTACGAATCGCGCCCCAACGTCACCGCCGACGCTGCGAGCCTGTGTTTCAAGTCCGGCAACGCCACGATTTTACGCGGCGGCAAGGAGGCGTTGAACTCCAATCAACTCATCGCCCGGACGATGATCGAAGCCGGCAAGGCCGCCTACCAGGGCTTTCCCGAACACGCAATCCAAGTTGTGCCCACGCCCGACCGCGAGGCGATTCCCGCGCTACTGTCACTGACGCAATATGTCGACCTCTGCATGCCCCGTGGTGGCGAGAGCCTGATCCGCGCCGTGGCGGAATGCAGCAAGGTTCCCGTCATCAAACACTACAAGGGCGTCTGCCACGTGTTTGTGGACGCCGAGGCCGATTTGAAAATGGCCGGGGAAATCGCGATGAACGCGAAAGTCCAGCGTCCCGGCGTTTGTAACGCGATGGAGACGCTGCTGGTGGACAAAAAGATCGCGAAAGAATTTCTCCCGTCGATGGCGCAGCAGCTTGCAGATAAAAAAGTTGAACTGCGAATCGACGACGCGACGCGTCAAATTTTGGACTCCTCGCCCGTCACACGTTACTCGTCACTCAATTTGCGAACTGCCGTCGAACAGGATTGGTTCACCGAATACAACGACTACATCTTGAATGTGCGCGTGGTGGATGGCGTTCAGACCGCGGTTGACCACATCAATTTTTACGGCTCGGCGCATTCGGACAGCATCGTCACGCGCAACGAGGCGGTCGCAAAAAAATTCCTGGCCGAGGTGGATTCCGCGACGGTGTATTGGAACGCGAGCACGCGTTTCACCGACGGCGGCGAATTCGGCATGGGCGCGGAAATCGGCATCAGCACCGACAAGATCGGCGCCCGCGGCCCGATGGGCCTGGAAGAACTGACCAGCTACAAATGGATCGGCTTCGGCAACGGGCAGATCCGCAGTTGAGGCACACTATAGCAATTTAAGAAATATTCTTGCGGTAGTTCTTTGTTAATTTCCTCCCTCACCCCGGCCCTCTCCCGCTGGGAGAGGGTGAAACATTCCCCGCTTCACACGAAGACCAGTGGCTGCATTGGTAAATACCACAATCAAGAAACAGAAACCAAACATAGCTATCCCCTCTCCCAGCGGGAGAGGGTCAGGGTGAGGGAGAAAGCGTGGCAAGCAACACGCTAAAAGATTATTTCAAAATGTTCTACAGCTCACTTCAGCTTTTTGACGAGCACCTTGGAATTTCTTCCGCTGGCTTCGTATTTCTCGCGCCGCGCGGGCGGCAGGTCGTCCGGTACGCCCTCGCTGAAGCCGCCCTTGGATTGGAAATAGGTGAAAGTCTGCGTCGAAAGGGCGATGAGTTCGGCGAGGTTCATTTCCTTCGCCTTGTTCTCGATGAACTGGATCAGTTTTTTGCCGATGCCCCGGTTTTCATGCGACGGGCTGACATAAAGACAGGCCAGTTCGCCCTTCTTCTGCTCGGGATAAACGTGCAGCGCCACGCACGCGACGGGATTTTTATCGATCTCGAAAATAAAATAGTCGTTGAGATTTTTCTCGATGGTCGACCGCGTCCGCTTCACGAGTTCGGAACTTTCCACGCTCTGTTTGGTCAAAAGCTGGATCGCCCGCACGTCCTTTTTCATCGCGCGCCGGATCTGCTGGTATTCGTTGGCGTAGATCAACGTGCCGATGCCCTCGTTGGAAAACACCTCGGCGAGCACCCCCTCATCCACCTTGCCGTTGATGACGTGCACGCGCGGAATCCCGGCCTTGCTCGCGGCCACGGCGTGGGTGGCCTTGGAAAGCTGCTCCGGTGCGATGTCATTTTTTGAGATGGCCAAAACGGATTCCAAATCCGCCACGAGCATCTGCCGGATCAACCGGCCTTGCACGTGAATACCGTCGTGCGCAGTGACGTAAATCAACTTCGTCGCCTTCAACGCTTCCGCAACCGCCACGGCGACCGAATCGGAATTCACCCGGTATGTCTTGCCGTCGCCATCGAAACCGAGCGGCGGAATCACCGGGACGATGCCGTGCGACAGCAGCGTCTGCAAAAGGTCCGTGTCCACCCGCTCCACCTTGCCGGTGTAAAGCTGATCCACACCCTGGAGGATGCCGAGCGGATGCGCGACAATGGCATTGGGGCAGACGGCCCGCAAATCGTTGGCCGCGAGGCCTTCGAGGATTTCGTGCGTCAGCCGGTTCGCCGCATCCATCGCGATCTGCAACGTCGGCGCGTCCGTGATGCCCGTGCCGTCGCTGTTGGAGGGCGTGACGCCCTGCTTTTCCCCGAGCGCCTTGATCTGCGCCGACGCGCCGTGGACGATGACCACGCGGATGCTCAGCGAACGGAGCACCGCCACGTCCTGCAGGAGCATGACAAAGTTCTCGTCCGTGACAATCACGCCGTCAATCGACAGCACAAACGTCTTCTCGCGGAATTGCGGGATGTATTGCAGGATGCCCCGCAGGTCGGTCGGTTTCATTTGCAGTGCAAAAAATGACGGAAATCGCGGCGGACGCAAATGTTAATTTTCACCGTTAAATTTTTGGGAATCGAAAATCACTTCTGCGCCGCCACCGCAAAATCGGCGGCCAGTTTTTGCCACGCTTGAAAAACCAGCTTCGCGTCGTCCGCGTGCAGCCTTCCGATTTTGTGATGAACGAGCCGCGCATCAATCGTCGCGAGCTTGGTCAGCCGGATGGTTGAGGCGCGCGGCAGGCCGGATGCCGGCCAATGCTGCATCGCTACATCCGAGAGTTCGCGCGGCGGATGTGTGGTAAGCCGGGCCACAAGCAGATCGGTTTCATTGGAAGCCAGCACCAAGCCGGGACGCCGCTTGAAGTTTTGAAAATCCGTGAAAGGAAACTCCACCGCCACCACGTCACCGGGCTTAAATGGAGTCATACACGGAATCGTCCGGTGAATCGTCGTGGAAAAAATTTTCAAGCCCGAGCCGCTGCCAGTCTAGATCCTCCGCGCTGCGCCCGATCAACTGGGGCATATCCTTATAAAGCTGCAACCGTTCAGGCAACGGCAACGTGCCGATTGCTTGTTCGATTTCTTGCAGCGTCTTGCTCATGTGGAAATTATCGCGGGAATTTTAATTTCCGCAAGCCGTCCTTGTGGAATTAAGAGATGCCCCCCGCAGGTCGGCCGGTTTCATTTGCGACAGGAAAAATGACGGAAATCGCGCGGGGTTCAACAACTAATTTTGCCACGAATCAAACCTGGAGAAGTATCCGCGGTCAGTTCGTGTTTCATCCTTGGCAATTTTGAATTGCTTGATGAACTTTTTAGCGCCTCCAGGCAGCTCTGCTCTTGCTGTCCTGTGCCGATGGAGATGAGAAAGTTAAGCGCTTGCCTTTTTTGCCTGCAGACGATAAAAAATTGTGCGTCATGAAATTCAACCGGGTGGTGATGTTATTCCCGCTGGTGGCTGCGGGTTGTTTACACAGCGTTGATTATCCGCTGGCAAAGGAAGACCGCTGGACCGGCCCAAAAATCCAGGGGACGATTTGCGTCGAATCCATCGACGACAAAACCATTTACGACCTGACCAAATGGCGCAACGAGCATGATGACAAAGGCGAGTGGCGCTTCAACTATCGCGGCGGCTATAACCACACCAACCTGTCAAATGAAGTCACGGAGATGGTCGCAAAACACCTGGCCTACAGCGGCTTGTTCACCAAGGTTGTTTCCGGCAAACATACGAACGTAGATTTCATTCTGTCAGGCAATCTGGCCGATTATAGAACACGCGGATTGATCAATAAGGGAGCGGAAGGCATCGAAGCCGGCTCCTCCGGCTTTGGTGCGATCGGCGCGATAGTGGGACTGGCCGCGACGGCCAACATGAAAACGGAGATTCAAACCTCCCTAAAGCTGGAAGACTTGATGATGAAGGACAAATCGCAGGAGCTTTTATGGCGCGATTCCATCTGCATCAGCACCGATGCATTTGTTTATTACCAAAACACGGAAGATGGTCAGGTTTTTTCCCAACCTGACTTTTTATTGAAACAAGCCGTCACCAAAATAATATACGAATTGGGAAATTCATCCCTGACGAACCACACCGCGATTGCCCATTGAACATCACAAGGATTTCTTGAGCGCTTCCAGGCAGCGCTGGTTTTCCTGTGGCGTGCCGATGGAGATGCGGATCCATTCCGGCATCTGGTAGCCGCCCATAGGCCGTGTGATGACGCCAATTTTTTGCATGGCGTTGAAGACGCGCTGGCCGTCGCCCACGCGCACGAGCACGAAGTTGGCGGCGGATGGAACGTATTCCAGTTTGAGTTCGCGGAACGCCTTCCCAAAAAAATCCAGCCCGCCAAAATTGTTTTGGCGGGTTTTTTCCACGTGCGCATCGTCGTCCAGTGCCGCCAGCGCCGCGACCTGCGAAAGCAGGTTTACATTGAACGGCTGGCGGATTTTCTCCAGGGCCGCGGCGAGTTCGGCATCCGCGATGCCGTAACCGATGCGCAAGCCGGCCAGCCCGTAAATCTTCGAGAACGTCCGCATCAGAATCAGATTCTTCCGCGCACCGAGGCGGATGAGCGGAATCAAATCCACGGCATCCTCCAAAAATTCGATGTAGGCCTCGTCCATCACGAGCAGCACGTCGTCGGGCACGCGGTTGACGAAATCAATCAGCACCTCGCGCGGCACGAGCGTACCGGTGGGGTTGTTCGGATTGGCGACGAACACGATGCGCGTTTTGGTGGTGATGGCCTTGAGCATCGCGGGCAGATCGTGTCCGTGATCTTTCGCCGGCACGGTGATCACATTCGCGCCAAACATCTTCGCCACGATGGGATAGATCGCGAAACAGAACTGCGAGACAACAATGTCCATACCCGGCGCCAGCAGCGCGTGCGAAACGAACTCGATGATCTCGTTCGAGCCGTTCCCCAACACCAAATTTGCCGGCTCAATGCCGAGCTTCGCGGCTAGCTTTTGTTTCAGGTAAAACGCGTTGCCATCGGGATAAAGATTCACGCCGGCGATCGCCTTTTGCAGCGCCGTCTGCGCCAGCGGCGACGGACCAAACGGATTTTCGTTCGAAGCCACCTTGATGATGGAGTCGGCGGGCAGGTTCAATTCACGCGCGACTTCTTCAATCGGTCTCCCCGGCTGGTACGTCGGAAGCGTTTTTAGAAATGCACTTAGTGGCAGGCTCATGGTGAGGAAATTAGGAACTAAAAATTAAAAACTTAAAACTTTTTACTCGCCCGGCAGATGCGCGTCTGCGCCCGGATAAAGTTTTTGATAATCCGTCGCCTGCACGCCGATGACGGCGGCGACACCGAGGATGTCATGCGCGGTCGCGCCGCGCGAAACGTCCGCAGCCGGACGATTCAAGCCGAGGAGCAACTGGCCGTAGTAATTGGCGCGGCCAACGACACCGAGCAGCTTGCTCGCGATGTTGCCCGAGTTCAAATCGGGGAAGATGAGCACGTTCGCCCGCCCGGCGACCTGGCTGTCATGCAATTTGCGCGTGGCGATTTCAGAAGCCAGCGCGGCGTCCACCTGCAATTCACCATCAAAGTCCGCATCAAGGCCCACCTGCGATGCCTTGTGCCGCGCCTGCGCGGTGGCGGCCTGCATCTTGCCGATGGAGGGATGCGCGGCGCTGCTGCCCTTGGTTGAAAATGACAAAAACGCGACGCGCGGGCGGACGCCATGCAGATGTTTCGCAAGGCGGGCGGTGGAAACGGCGATGTCCGCGAGCTGATCAACGTTTGGCTCGGGAATCACGCCGCAATCCGCCATAAACAATACACCACCCTCGCCAATGGCGGTATTTTCGACCTCAAGAACGACACAGCTGGAAACGGTATGGATGTCCGGCGCGGCCTTGATGATCTGCAAGGGCGGCCGCAGCACGCTGCCCGTGATGTGCGATGCGCCGGAGACCAGGCCATCGGCCTGATGCATGGCGAGCATCATGGCGCCGAAATAATTCGGCTGGAGCATTGCCTCGCGCGCCTCGGTGGGGCGCAGGCCCTTGGCCCGCCGGATGGCATGAAAACGTTTGGAAAAATTTTCCAGTTCCTCGCTCGTCGCGGGGTTGATGAGGCGGATGCCGTCGAGCGCGATGTTTAACTCCCTGGCCTGCGCCCGGATCTTTTCGGTGTCGCCCAGCAGGATCGGCGCGCCGAGGCGCAACGCATGGAACTGGCGCGCGGCTTGCAGGATGCGCGGCTCGTCTCCTTCCGGGAAAACGACGCGCTTGGGATGGCGCTGCAATTTTTCGATGACATTGCCGATGAAACGCATACCGGAGTTTCAAGTTTCAAGTTTCAGGTTTCAAGTTTCAAGTTCAGAAAACGGCCGCGCAAACCCGGCGGGGCGAATTGACTTGAGTTCGTCCGGCGGCTAACCTTTGGCAAATGCAGGAAATCATTGAGAAGCTTCTCATCCTCCAGGACCGCGACCGGAAAGTTTCGCGCCTTTTACAGGAACTCGCCTATATCGAACCGGAACGCGAGGGCTTGAAACGAAAAGCCTCCACGACGCAAACTTCCCTGGATGCCGCGAAATTGCAGGTGAAAAAAATCGAATCCGAGCGCAAGCAGCGCGACCTGGAAATCGAGGCGAAAAAGTCACAGATCGAAAAATACCTCAACCAGCAGCTGCAGACGCGCAAGAACGAGGAATATAAGGCGCTCACGCACGAGATCGAAATGGCGAAGGAGGCGATCTTCAAGATTGAGGACGCGGAAATCGTGCTGATGGAGCAGGCCGAAGTGGCGCTGAAAAATGTCGCGACCGCGACCGCCGAGGCCGCCGCCGCCAAAAAGCTGCTGGATGAGCAGATCACAAAATTGAATTCGCGCGAGGAAAATTTGAAGAAGGAGCTCGCAGAATTGACGAGTGGACGCGCCCAAATAGCGGATGCCGTGGACGAAACGACACGCACACGTTATGAACGGCTGATCAAAAGCAAAGGCGAAAATGTCGTCGTCGGCGTGGAGCACAGCGCGTGTGGCGGCTGCCACATGAAGTTGCCGTCACAGATCATAACGACCTGCCGGGGACAGGCGGATATCGTGACCTGCCCGAACTGCGGACGCATCCTGTATTTCACACGCGACATGATTTTGACGGCGACGGACTAGGGTGTTCCCCTTCAATTCCCGTTTTTCTGCGCGATACAGTTGCGGACGGTCGAGGCGATGATGGAGGAAGAACTGGGCTTGGGCAGATAGATGAAGCCGGATTCGGTGCTCACGCCGTGCGAGCTGAATTCGGTGCTGTAGCCGCTGGAGATGATGATCTTAAGCGACGGCTTTTCCGTGACCAGCCGCTCGGCGAGTTCAAGACCGGTAAGACCTTCGGGCATGACCATGTCGGTAAAAAGCAGGTCGATTTTTTCCTGATGCTCGCGCCAGACCGCAAGCGCCTGGTTGCCGTTGGCCGCCTCAAGTACTTGATACCCGAGTTTGCGCAAAAAAATCCCGATCGGCCGGCGCACAATGTCCTCGTCCTCGACCAGCAAGACCGTCCCCTGCCCGCGCAGCGGCGGGATGGGCGCGCCCTGGATCTCTGTCGGACGTGATACGGTGGCCTTGACGGGAATATAAACACAGAATTTCGTGCCCCGGTTGGGCTCGCTTTCCACTTCGATCCAGCCCTGGTGCTGCTTCACGATGCCATAGGCCGTGGGCAGGCCGAGGCCGGTGCCCTTGCCGATCTCCTTCGTGGTGAAAAACGGCTCAAAAATGCGTTTCAAGATCGCGTCGTCCATGCCGGTGCCGGTGTCGGTCACGGTAAGGCAGGCGAAGTGTCCGATGCGCCGGTCGGAGTTGTGCTTGGCGGTTTCCGCATCAAGTTCCCTTGTTTCGGTCGCGATGATCAGATGACCGCCCTTGGGCATGGCATCACGCGCGTTGACGGCGAGATTCAACAGGACCTGTTCAAGCATTCCGATGTCGCCCTCGATGGCAGGCAGGTGTTCGGTGGGCAGCACCTGGACGGTGATGTGTTCGCCCAGCAACCGGCGCAGCATCTTCATCAAATTACGGACGACCTCGTTCAAGTCCACCGGCCGCATCTGCATCACGGAACGCCGGCTGAACATGAGCAACTGCCGGGTCAGGTTCGCCGCGCGCTTGGCTTCGGATTCCAATTCTTTCAACGCCTCGATCGTTTCAGAATCCAGGTTCGGATTTTGATGCAGCAGGCTCAGGTGCATCATGATCGCGGCGAGAATATTGTTGAAATCGTGCGCCACCCCGCCGGCCAGCTGGCCGACCGAGTCGAGTTTTTGCGCCTGGCGCAACTGCGATTCCAATTGCCGCCGTTCGGTCAGGTCCGTCAGCATCGCGAACGAGCCGCGGTAATGTCCCAGGTCATCGAACAGCGGCGATCCCGAGATCCACATCAGTACTTCACTGCCGTCCTTGCGGCGCAACCGTCGTTCGAACTGGCAGAACTGGCCGCGCCGGCCAAGCTGCATCTTGAAATTATGGTCGTCCAGATCATCCGGCTGCACGAAGTTTCCCACCGGCTTGAAAATCAATTCCTCCTCCGTATGACCCAGCAGGTCGGCCAGGCGGCGGTTCACAAACGTCAGGCGGTCGCTTTCGTCCGTGACCCAGATGCCTTCGTTCGCAGTCTGGATGATCTGGCGGTAACGCCCGTCCATCGCGCGCAACTCGTCATCCGTGCGCTTGCGATTTTCCTCCGCGCCCAGCGCGGCGCCCAGGATGCTCAACAACCGGCGGTCGGCTTCGCTCAACTGGTACGGTGCATCAAAAAAAAGACTGATGATGCCCACCGGCTCCTGCTGGCGGCGGATGACCTTGCCGACATACGTGTGTTTGTCGGACGGAAAATAAACCACCGCCTGCGGATCCAGGTTGGACTGTGCGTCCTCGACCTCCTGATAATGCCCCGCCGCGTAATCCAGAGTTTTTTTGCACGCCGCGCAACCGCATTCGCCGCAGCCCGGCAACGTCTCCCGCACCCGCCAGCCGGCGACGGTGACGAGTTTTTTGCCCCGGCCATCCGAAAAAAACACCATCGTCGCCCCCGTTTCGCGCCCGAGCAGTTCAATCAACCGCTGCGCGTTGCTCACGAAGTCCGGTCCCATCGTGGAAAGCAGGTCGTTGATCACTTCCAGGCGCGATTCGGCGCGCTTGCGTTCGTGGAGATTCTCCCATTCCCGCAGCGAGCGTTCCACGAGATGCGCCATGTCGGCAAACATTTCCGGCGATTTGACGATGTAATCCAGCGCGCCGGCCTTGATCGTCTCCACCGCCGTGCGTTCGTTGCCGAACGCCGTCAGCAAAATCACCGGAAAACGGCCGTCCGCCCATTTCACAAATTCGTCGCCACAACCGTCCGGCAGCCGGTAATCCACCAGCGCCAGGTCCGGCAGCGAGACTTCCAGCGCTTCGCGCGCGGCGCCCAGGTTGCGCGCGTGCAAGACGCGGCACTCCAGACGGGAATTCTGCAACGCACGACCGATCAGTTCGGCATGGTCGCTTTCGTCCTCGATGAGCAGGATGCGTTTCATGCGGGGGGACTCGTTTGCGGCATGGCGGAATGATTTTTTACCGGCGCACCCGGGGCGGACAGCAGTCCGAAATCCAGCAGCAAACGCTTCACCGTCTGGGCATCGGCGGGCTTGGTAAGAAACTGGTCGGCCTGCAACCGGATCGCCGTATCCAGATCATGCTCGGCGTCGGAAGTCGTCAACACCACGACCGGCAAATGCCGGGTGGCGGGATGATTTTTAACCTGCTTCAAAACCTCGATGCCATCGAGCCGCGGCAGGCGCAGGTCGAGCAAAACCAGGTCGGGCGCAGGAAACCGCGTGCGGTCGGCAAATTTCTTTTGCGCAAAAATATAATCCAGCGCCTCCTCGCCGTCCTCGGCGTGATGCACCTGCGCGCACAACCCGGCGTTTTCCAGACAACGCCGTAAAAGTTCGGCGTGGTCGGGATTGTCCTCCACCAGCAGGATATGGATGTTTGCCGCATTCATGACCGGGTCGCTTCTGCCGGCTGCGATGTTGCCGCAGCGCCGGGCAGAGTGAAATAAAAAACCGCCCCCGGACCTTCGTCCGCCGATTCCACCCAGACGCGTCCCCCGTGAAACTCCACGATCCGGCGCACCAGTGCCAGGCCGATGCCTGTGCCCTCGCTGCGCGCATCCAGTTTGTTGAAAAGCCCGAACACGGTTTCCCGATAACGCGGCGCTATGCCCGGTCCGTTGTCGCGCACAAAGAAAACGCCGTGGTCCAGAAGCTTTTTCACGCCGATCTCGATCCGCGGCGGGCCGTCGTTGCCCACGAACTTGATGGCGTTTTCGATGAGATTTTGGAGCACCTGCCGGATGCGTTGGGGATCGCCCTGCACCGTCGGCAGGTCGCGCGCCACGGATATCTGCGCCTGGCTCTGTTTGAGCGTGCCGGATAACAGTTCCACCACCTCGTCGGCGAGTCGGGTCATGTCGATCTTGACCGGCGGGTTGACGATGCGCCCGACCCGCGAAAGTTCGAGCAGGCCGTTGAGCAGTTCGCCCATCTTGTCCGCCGCCACCACGATCCGCTTCAAGTCATCGCCGATGCGGTCGGTGCGCCCGTTCTTCGCATCCGTCAGCAGGGCGCCGGCAAAACCCTTGATCGTGATGAGCGGACTTTTGAGGTCGTGCGAAACCGTGTAGGTGAACCGTTCCAATTCCTCGTTCTTGTTCTTCAGGTCATCCTCCTGCCGCTGGCGCTCGGTCACATCCCGCGTGATGATCATCAAGCCGCGCGGCACACCGAGGCCGTCGCGCAAAACTGTGGCGTTGATTTCGGCGACGAAACGTTTGCCATCACCGCGCACCATCTGGAAGCGCTGGTTTGGTTCTATTTTGCCGTTGAAAGCCAGTTGCATGGCCTGCGCCGCGCGTTCGCGGTCGGCGGCGGCAACGAATTCCAGCGCGTGCCGGCCCAGCTTGGCCTCGATGTTCGGCAACCCGTAAAGCTCCAGATCGCGGGGCGAGACGAACCGCACGCAGCCGGCGAGGTCGAGCACACAGATGCCGTCCGGCGAGGTGTTGACGAGCGTGCGATAAAGTTCCTCGGCTTCCCGCTGCGCCGCCTCGGCCTGTTTGCGCGCGGTGATGTCGCGGATGATGGCCTGGATGGCCGGCTGGCCGTTCAGTTCAAAACGATTTAAGCTGACCTCGGAATTGAACGGCGTGCCATCGGCCCGGCAATGGATCCATTCAAAAAATTGCGCCTGGCCGTCCAGGACCGCGTCGATTCTTTCGCTCACGCGGTCGGCGGAAAGCGCCCCGTCAGACTGCCGCTCCGGGGAATATTCATCGGGCGAATGGCCGACCAGTTTTTCCCGCGCACAGCCGAAGATCGCTTCCGCGCTGCGATTGCAATCCTTCCACACGCCATCCTGAAAAATCATGATCGCATCGGTGGCGGTGTCAAACAGCGTCTTGAATTTCAGCTCGCTTTCGCGGAGCGAGTTGACGGCCCAGTGATGCGTGGTCACGTCGCGAAAGCTCCACACCCGGCCCACCACCTTGTCGCCGACGAATTGCGGGCGGGAATGACGCTCGAACACCCGGCCGTCGATGAAGTGCATCAGATCAAACGTCTCGGACTTGGATGTGTCATTGAACCCCTGCAGCCGCCGGAGCATCGCCGAGGGGTTGCTCAACTGCTGCAACAGGAATTCACCCACGCAGACGATGTCATGCGTATCCAGCAAACCCTGCGGCACGCGCAGCAGTTCGATCAGACGCTTGTTGAAACTGGTGATCTTTCCCCCGCCGGAAACCACCAGGATCCCGTCCGCCGTGGCCTGCAAGGTGGCTTCCAGCAGCGAATTCCTTTGCCGCGACTCGTTATCAATTTTTTTGCGCTCCGTGATGTCGGAGAAGATGACCGCCACCTGCCCGGGCTTCGGCGAAAATGCCACCACGTCAAAATACCGCTGGAGCCCCGCTGAGTAGTTTTGATAGTTCACCGGCTCGCCCGTCAGCGCCACCCGGCCATACGTCTCGATCCAATAATCTTCTATGTCCGGCGAGACGGTCTTGACCAGCTGGCCGGTGATTTTTTCCGGCTTCAAACCCGTGTGCAATTCAAACGCCGGGTTGACCTCCAAAAACCGCGCGTCCACCGGTTTGCCGTTTTCATCGCAGATGATTTCATGGAGGGCAAAACCCGTGGTCATGTGCTCGAACAGCAACCGGTATTTTTCCTCCCGTTCCTTGAGCGCCGCCACCGCCGCCTTGCGCCGCACGATGTCTACCGCCATGAAAATGAAACCGGCCTGCCCGTCTTTTTCATCGCGCAGGACCGTCGCCGAAAGCAGCGCCGGCACGCGGGTGCCGTTCTTGCGGATGAAAGTCCATTCCAGCTCCAGCGGCAGTTTTTGCGGCAGCCCCACCATGGCTTCAAAATCCGGCCTGACTTCACGCCCGAGCTGGACGGTCAGTTCCGCCGCCCGCGCCTTGAGGTCGCCCGCTTCCAGAAATTCCACCGGCGTAAGCCTGCCCACCACCTCCGCTGCCGGATAACCCAGCAGCCATTCCGCCGCCGGGTTGAAGCTGGTGATGACCCCCCGCGTGTCCGTGGAAAAAATGGCGTACGCAGCCTCCTTTAAAATGGTCTCCTGAAACCGGGACACCCGCCGCAATTCTGTTTCCCGCGCCTCGATCGCTGCCAGCAGCAAATTCATGTTCCGCCCCAGCGCCGCGATTTCACCGTCGCCCTGGACTGGAACGCGCTTCCGGTAATCACCCTGCAAGGCCACGTTTTCCACGGCCCCGGCCAGCCGCTCGACCGGCTGCAACACCCCGCGCCGCAGGAGAAAAAACTGTACCGCAAACACCGTTGAAAGCATAAAAACCGCCGCCGCCACCAGTTCCCCGACCGATTGGAAGTCATGCGCCCGCAGCCGCGACAAGCTCACACGCATGAACATCTCCGCGGCCAGATCGTTGGTTCCCTGAACCGTTTCGATAAACTCCGCCGTCTCGGCATCGAGATAAACCCCCGCCGGCCGGCTCAATACCTTCGTATCCAGCACGGGGTTGTTCGTCGGATATGTGGCAATCGTGCGGCCATCCGGCAGCACGATGTCCGCGCGCAGAATCAACGGATTCGCCTTCAGGCCCGCCAGAATATCCTGCACCCGTTTAAAATGTTCCGGGTTGAGCGCCGGTCCGACTGACGATGCCACCAGTTCCATGTACGGATTGAATGTTTCCCTTACTCGGGCCTCGCGTGACTGGAACCGATAAAAGACAAACACCGCGCCGACAATCAAAAACGCCACCGTCGCCGTGCCAAACATGGTGATGGCGGCGCTTCTTTGGATACCGGTTTTCTGGGGCATGAATTTTAGGGGCCTAAAAAGGGGTAATTTTGCCAATATCCGC
>Ga0210388_10001224_pt1 | contig 20209 bp, 11 predicted proteins | sample IncBWC19OmetaG_FD_155485 | JGI IMG/M metagenome (GOLD analysis project Ga0210388, IMG submission 155485) | Forest soil microbial communities from Barre Woods Harvard Forest LTER site, Petersham, Massachusetts, United States - Inc-BW-C-19-O ... | reverse complement strand
GGAGAGCGATGAATCAACGCTCTTTCGAATAGATCCACAGGAACGTCCGGTTCACGATTCGTGGGAAGCAGCAAATGAGGTGCCAGCGGATCGCGGCCGAGGTAGCGCACACCATCAACCCAAGGAAGCGTCTGGCCGTCGCCAAGAAGAACGAGAACGTCGGACGTCGAGACGGCGCTCCATTGTGCTAGGGACAGATCGTCCATAGCGAGCAATTTCCTGGCTAGTTCTAGAGCCGTAGCTCGAAATGCAACGAGGCCCGCCGGCACCAATGGCACTGTCCGATCGTTCCAAATTACAGGAATGGACCAAGTATTCAACGCGCTAAACCTTGTGAGAAGGCTTGAGATGTTCTACGAGCTGCGCCCGGATCGTGATGAGATCGGACGGCATGTTCTCTGGTGCGAAGCTCGCGTCGATTTCACGGGCAACCCCTTCAAGCTTAAGGCGCCAGCTTTGACCTGCTTCCCCATCCCCATTGGGTGGATTTGCCATCAATTCGTTCCCCGAGAGCACCAGCCGCCGAGCCCGCACAAGTGGACCCGCCGAAGCATCTTCCGCGGCCGCGGGCAGCGTTGCATTTTCGGTGTGACGAAGGAGATCACGAAGGCTGTCCCTCGCGATTTCCTGCTGCTCTTGAGTGGGCACGACATAGATCAAGGGCCACAGGTCAGCGTCGGTCGGTTGGGGACGGCCCGATAGAACAGCGGCTGCCGCGATGAGACTCTGCGCCTTAACGACGCGTCGATCAGAAAGAACGACTCCTGCACTCCGCAAAATGCGCAGTAGATGCGCTAGTTGTGGCCGCACGTCAGCGAGGTCGGCGAGTTGGGCTGCCTCTGCCAGAGCATCGATGTCCGACATAGAAGCCAATTCAGAAAACTTGGAGTGATCGAGCCGCCATCCATTGTCGAGAAGTGTTTCAAGTTGCGGGTCCGCGATTCCCTCCACGAAAACTCGCACTAGAAAACGATCGGCGAAAGCAGCGAGAGACTCGTCGCTTGGCAAGCCGTTGGATGCTCCGACGCAAATCCTTAGAGGACATTCTAGTCGTGTATGCCCGCGCCGAAAAACACGCTCGTTCAAGATACCCAGCAAAGTGTTCAGAATCGCCGAAGATCCTTGGAAGATTTCATCCAAGAAGGCAATCTCTGCTTCCGGCAGCATGCCACTTACGTCTGTCTCTACGGTGCCTTCGCGCAATTTTCGCAGATCCACCGGCCCAAAAATCTCGTTTGGCTCCGTAAACTTGCCGAGGAGGTATTCGAAGTAGCGTCCTCCGGTGGCACGCGCCATCCTGCGGACGGCCACACTTTTTGCCGTACCCGGTGGGCCAATTACGAGGAGGTGCTCGCGCGCCACGGCACTGAGTGCAACCAGTTCAACAAGGGTTTCCCGATCAACCAAACCGCGCGAGGCAGCCGTAACTGCCGCGCGAAGTCTAGAAGACGGTTCTGAGAGGCTGGGCGTCATGTAGCTAATGTAACGGATAATCTCAATCTTAGGGAGTAGATCCCCCGTTGGATTCAGCTTTAAGGAGGGCAAGACCCAATGAGGGCGAACTGTTATTGAAGACCCATCCAAGAATTCGTGACTCTACTTGCTACTAGTTTTGGCTGATTTGAGGGTCTTGGATCCCCTATGGAATCTGGCGATTGGAGAAAATGAAAAATGCACGTTGAAGACAAGAGACATACCAACGCTCACCAACCCCTCACCTCCTCCTGGCCAGTGGAGGCTATAATCCCCCCCTCTCCGCCATGTCAATTAAAATCTTTCAGTGTTATTGGAAAATCTTGAATCATCAGGGACTTAGCTGTTTTGGTTTCTTCCGCTAGAGTCTCTCCAGTCTCCCCATTTCCCTCTGATCGCCACTTTTTTCGAGCTAAATTCCAGCTAAACGAAGATTGACCTTCACCTGAGTCTTTTCATTGGACATCCTACGCTGTGTGATGTCCTAGGGTGTTCCGGCGCGCAGTAAGAAAGAATAAAACGCCGTTGTCGGGGTTGCGCTTGTGCCGGACCGATCTGGATCAGGTGGACACGGTGAACATGAAATCAGTTGAGCGAAAAACTATGTTAGCGTATTCCATTGGCGGGCACCTCAGCTTGTAATTCGAAGGTTGTAGAGGCGCAATCGGCGATGACAACATATACCAAAGAGGAAGACCATACAGACATGAAGCTGCGTGCCGCTCGGCGGGCGCTAGAGCTCGTCGAACCGGGAATGACACTTGGGTTGGGTTCCGGGACGACGGCGACTCTTTGGATCAAACTTCTCGGCGAACAGGTGCGCAACTATGGCTTGCGGATTCGTGCCATAGCCACTTCCGACGACAGCGAACGACTCGGACGAGGCTACGGCATACCATTCGTCAATTTCGAAGAATGCCCGAGCTTAGATCTTACAATCGACGGTGCCGATGAGATTGCACCCAAGCTAGCACTCATCAAGGGAGGTGGCGGCAAACTCCTACGCGAAAAAATTGTCGCCAGTGCTTCCAAGCGGTTCGTTGTGATTGCCGACGAGTCGAAACAGGTCGAGAAGCTCGGTCGCTTTCCGTTGCCTGTGGAAGTGATTCAAATGGCCGCTCCATTGGTGAGTGGCTCGCTCCGAGAGCTTGGTTTCAGGCCAACCATTCGAGTGAACCATGATGGAACACGCTACATCACGGACGAAGGCAACCTGATCCTAGATTGCTCCGGCCTTTCTATCGAAAATCCTCCGGAAATTGCAGCCATACTCGACTCCACTGTTGGAATAGTGGAACACGGTCTCTTCTTGGGAATGGCTACCCTTGCTATCATCGCGAGTGACCAGCAGGTAATCGAGCGTTCTGTCTAAACTCTCGTTCGTGATTGCGATACTTCCAAGCGACTCAGCAACGCTATCACAGACAGTAACAAGTGACCGCAGTCTCGTTCGGCTCGTTTCTTTTCTTCAGGTTGATCCGTCACCCTTTTGTAGAGGCGGTCTCCCTCGACGTTATTTCGTACTTAAAGCTGTCCGGATCCAAGCAGTCGAGCCGCCCGTCAGCCGTTTCCGCCTGCGGATACATCAAGAATCCGAGCGACGCACCACCCGAACCAGGCAGCGTCACGTCGTGCGCAAAGTTGTAAGCCATCCAGTTCATTTCCCATGACCCGAATAGCCGAGCACGAGCTTTCTTCACCATCTCATCGTCTAACGGGCGATTCCCGGGTGGCTCTTCGAGCACCACTTTGCGTACATCTGCCGGATCAACGGGAACCCAACCGTAGCTGTTGAGGTACACCTCTGCACGGCAGTGCTGCGCTTTCGTCACAGTCTCCGTCGAAGGCCCCAAGCTTTTGTATCCCAGGTCAGACTTCGCGACACGAATGCCATACACATCCCGCGCTGGGAGGCCGGCTGCACGCGCGAGGCCAACATAGAGCGCATTGAGATCGGCGCACTTGCCGGCCAAATCCTTCGTCTCAAGCATGAAGCGGATATCTCCGAGCCCGCAACCCCGCGTCTTCGGATTCCTGGTCGTGTTCTCCACGATCCATTCGTAGATCGCGCGCGCCTTTTCGACGTCCGTGTTCGAGTCCTTAGTAATCTCCGTCGCTGTCGCTCTCACAATGCCGTCGGTGGGTATTAGTTTTGTCGCCCGCAGAAAATGTTTCAATTCTGCGGGGTCTTCTTTTGGCGCCTTGCCCGGTGCGGAGAGGTCCACCGCAAAATTCTTGGTTGTGACCTGGCTGGTCACCGTGAGCACTGGCATCACACCAGCAGGAAATTCCGCTACGATGATTCCCAGCGAGTCGTCGCTACGCTCGACCAGCTTCGCGGTACCGCCCTCGGCCTTGAAGTCGTTCGCTAGCGTCTTCTGGAACGGAGTCGGATTCAGCAGTGCCGCCGGCATCCATATCCGAGTCGTTCCGGAAGGCTTCAGGACTTGCACACTCGTCGTTACGTCGAACGTACGCCAAGCCTCAGTCGCTGTTCCCTCTGCCAACGTTCGCCCCGCCCTCGGGAATGCCATTGCTGCTGACACCATTCCTGCAGAGCGCAGGAAATCCCTACGTTTCATGGACCCACCTCTTCAACCAGAATTTCTTTTGTGACTTCTTGTACGACTCAAAATTTACTCCTGACTCTCTCTTTAGGCAATGTACCAGCTCAGTTTGAATACGATGCGATCACCCTTGGCAAAACGATGAGACGGGAATCAAACAATATTATTGGTCCGCCGCGGTGCCATTCCGCATCAAACGCCGGGCCATGGTTTGCCTGGCAATTCGTTTCTTCCTAGCCCAGATGAGCCGCGGCGTATGGAAGAATGAATATCGAACGTGAGGAGGGCGAAATGTCTGAGCACTTGCGAACAGAATCCAGCAGCGAGACTTTGCAAGTTTCGCTTTCTGGATACGATCTAATAAATTCTCCCCGACTCAACAAAGGAACAGCGTTTCCCGATCACGAACGGGACGTATTCGACCTGCATGGCTTGCTCCCCCCGCACATCGGGAGTCTCGATGAACAAATTGATCGTCGGCTACAAGCACTGGCGGCGCAGCCAACCCCTTTCCATAAATACGCCTTTCTCCGCGATCTGCAGGACACCAATGAGACGCTTTTTTACGCGCTCCTGGTTCGCAACGTGGAACAGATGCTGCCATTGGTTTACACGCCAACGGTGGGTGAGGGTTGCCAGCGTTTCAGTGAAATCTGGAGAAAGCCGCGCGGCTTGTTCATCAGCTATCCGAATAAAGACCGAATCGCTCAGATTCTGGCTCATCCTCGCTATGACGGTGTGAGATCCATCGTGTTCAGCGACGGTGAAAGAATTCTAGGGCTCGGTGATCAAGGCGCAGGCGGCATGGGCATTCCCATAGGAAAAATGGCTCTTTACAGCGCACTCGGTGGCATTCACCCAGAGCATTGTCTCCCGATTTTGCTTGATGTGGGAACGAACAATGAGGACAGATTAAAAAATCCCATCTACATTGGATGGAGAAATCATCGAGTCCGTGGTGAAGAGTACGACGCCTTCGTGGATCTTTTTGTCCAGAACGTCAAGAAGCGGTGGCCCCATGTGCTCTTGCAGTGGGAGGATTTCGCCGGTTCGAATGCCGCTCGATTTCTAGTGCGCTACAGAGACCAACTTTGCACGTTCAATGACGACATTCAGGGCACTGCGGCTGTGGCAACCGCCACGTTAATTTCTGCCATCAATGTGACCGGTGTCCCGCTCGAGAAGCAAAAGATCGTAGTCGTTGGTTTCGGGAGTGCCGGTATAGGCATCACGAATCTGCTGGCGCAGTTCATGCAGGACAGGGGTATGTCGGAAGTGGAAGCTCGGAGTCACTTTTACGCAGTCGATCGTTATGGCCTCATTACAGAAAGCACAAAAGACCTGCGGCCTGACCAGCGACTCTATGCGCGTAAAGAACAGGAAGTTCAGAATTGGAGACAACCGAATGGTGAAATCACGTTGCTGGAAGTGGTACGCAATGTGAAGCCCACAGTCCTCATCGGAGTGTCTGGGCAGGCTGGGGCGTTCACCGAACACGTAGTGCGTGAGATGGCTAAGCAAACTACCCGGCCGGTGATCTTTCCTCTCTCGAACCCCACCTCGCGAAGCGAAGCTACTCCTCAGGATCTGATGGATTGGACAGAAGGACGGGCGCTGATCGGCACCGGCAGTCCGTTTGAACCAGTAAATTTTGGCGGCAAAAAGATCCACATCGCCCAGACCAATAACTCATACATATTTCCCGGGCTCGCTCTGGGAATTATTGCCTCCAAAGCCAAACGCGTCACCGATTCGATGGTCAAGGCGGCAGCTCAGGAACTGGTGCGTCACCTACCTACACAGAAGGATAAGAACGCAAGTCTTCTTCCAGCACTCTCGGAAGCACGCGAACTCGGTCGCTTGATCGGGCTGGCTGTAGGGCGACAGGCGCTTCAAGATGGACAGGCGCAGGTTGCCGACGAAGATGCCCTGAACCGTGAACTTCAAGCGAATACTTGGGAGCCAGTGTATGTGCCTTACGAACGTAAGCAGCAAACCCTTCGACAAGGTGCCTAGCGAACGAACAGTTGACTAACGATCGGACCATTCTCCGGCCGAAACGATAAGTCTCGCCCGGCTGAACGTAGTGCCAGTGTCCACAAAAGATTCCGAAGCCACGCACCCATGGCTCCACTAAATTTCACGTCAATATTACTCATTCGAAGATACAAGCAAGACTCGGATCGCATCGCCTTTCGACGACAGTCTGACCACGCATGCTCGACTTTCCCATGTATCCCCTCACGCCCCATTTACATCTAAAGGGCTCTGACGGCAAAATCAAAATCTAGCCCGGTTTTGAAGACAGCGCCGCGCGCCGTGTGGATTTCCCGTTTTAGATGAGGGAGGATGCCACCCATCAAAATTTGGCAGGGCTATCCCTTTGCTCGTCGTGCAAGGAGTATTCATGTTGCTTGAACTCGCTGGACCCGGATCGATTGGTTCACCTTCCCATCACCGGCAGCGGCTCCGTAACCGTCTCTCCGCCTACCCCTCTGGTCCAGCCGCGCTCCTCATGACCGCTGCTCTCCCGGTCGTCTTTTTCTTAGCTGGTTGCGGAGGAAAAGCGGCAGCGCCCCCCGCGCCTCCGCCAGATGTCAAAGTCACTGCTGTGGTGCAGAGAGATGTCCCCATCGTGAGCGAGTGGGTCGCTACTTTGGACGGCTACGTCAACGCCCAGATCCAGCCTCAAGTCACAGGCTACATCGTCAAGCAGACCTACAAGGAAGGATCGCAGGTTCAAAATGGCGCTGTTTTATTCGAGATTGACCCGCGCCCTTTCCAGGCTCTGCTCGATCAGGCCAAGGCCCAACTAGCGGAAGCTCAAGCGCAGCTGGGCAAGACCCAGTTGGACGTAGACCGCGACACACCCCTTGCGAAAGAGCGCGCCATTGCACAAAGCCAATTGGACAATGACATTCAGGCGAATCTCGCCGCAAAAGCCGCGGTTCAATCCTCGGAAGCACAAGTGGAACAAGCTCAGTTAAATTTGGGATTCACTCATGTCACGTCGCTCTTCGAAGGCATTGCCGGTATCGCTCAAATCCAGCTCGGCAACCTCGTGAATCCCAGCACCGTCCTTACTTCCATCTCTCAGGTCAATCCCATAAAGGCGTATTTCCCTATAAGCGAACAGGAGTATTCGCGTCTCGCTGTACGCATCAACGAGCCAGAGGATCGCTCTAAGGTTCCCCAGGATTCTCCTCCACTCGAACTGATCCTCGCCGACGGAACCGTTTATCCATCCAAGGGACACGTTCTTTATACTGACCGCCAAGTGGATATAACCACGGGAACCATCCGTGTTGTCTCCGCGTTTCCCAACCCCAAAAATATCCTGCGCCCCGGACAATTCGGTCGCATTCGTGCCTCCACCTACACCCGCACCGGCGCGCTCCTCGTTCCCCAACGAGCTGTCGTTGAACTGCAAGGCAGCTTTCAACTTGCAGTTGTCGGCAGCGATAACAAGGTCAACGTGCGCATGGTGAAAGTCGGCGAACGTGTCGGGTCGGAATGGATCATCGACAGTGGCGTGAAAAAAGGCGACATCGTCGTCGTCGAAGGTGTGCAAAAGGTGCGGGATGGATCTACCGTCAATCCCCAACTACTGGCCGCAGTCGCGGGAGCGGATTGATCCATGTCAAAATTTTTCGTCAATCGTCCGATTGTCGCGATGGTCATATCCATCGTCATGGTCATTGTTGGCGCCATCACTATTCTCACTCTGCCAGTCGCCCTCTTTCCGAACATCGTTCCTCCCGAAGTTCAAGTGGTTGCCACCTATGTTGGTGCCGACGCAGGCACCATTGAACAATCCGTCGCCACTCCCATCGAGCAGCAGATGAGCGGCGTGGACAACATGAACTACATGTATTCGCTGAATTCCACCGCCGATGGAGGCATGCGCCTTATCGTCGATTACGACGTTAAGACCGACCCGAACACCGATCTCATTCTCACCCAGATGCGCGAAACACAAGCGGCATCCCAATTGCCCGCCGACGTCAACAACTACGGCATCACCGTCCAAAAAACCGTCACCGCTCCGCTCATGCTCATCACTGTCTATTCCCCGAACGGCACTTACGACGCCCAATTTCTTTCAAACTTCGCCTACATCAATCTCAGCGACCAGATCACGCGCCTCTACGGCATCGGCAGCGTCCAGATTTTCGGCGCCGGCCAGTACGCCATGCGCCTCTGGGTAAAGCCCGATCAATTGGCCAAGCTAGCCATCACGGTTCCGGAAATCGTTAATGCCATCTCATCGCAAAACACGGTGAATCCGGCGGGGCAGGTGGGCAGCGAACCAGTCCCCAAGGGCCAGGAGTTTACGTACTCCGTCCGCGCCCAGGGCCGTCTCTCTTCCCCAGAAGAGTTTGGCCAAATAGTCGTGCGTGAAGACAATCTCGGCGGCGTGGTTCGTGTCAAAGATGTGGCGCGCGTCGAGCTTGGCGCGCAAAACTATAGCGTCCTGGGCCGCCTCAACGGAAAACCGGGTGCCATCATCGCGGCTTATCAATTGCCGGGCTCCAACGCAGTGCAAGCCGCTGACGCCCTCAAAAAATTGATGATCGAAGCCAAATCGCGCTTTCCCGGCGACATCGATTACGTCGTTTCACTCGACACTACGCTGGCCGTGACTCAGGGCATCAAGGAAATTGTCGAAACGCTGTTGATCGCCATTGGTCTCGTCATCATCGTCGTATACATTTTTCTCCAGGGCTGGCGCGCCACTCTCATTCCGCTTCTCGCCGTGCCCGTTTCTCTCGTGGGCACATTCATCTTCTTCCCCCTATTCGGTTTTTCCATCAACACGCTTTCTCTTTTTGGCTTGGTTCTAGCCATCGGTCTCGTCGTCGATGACGCCATCGTGGTCGTCGAAGCCGTCGAGCGCCACATCGAAGACGGCCTTTCGCCAAAAGATGCCGCCCTCAAGGCGATGACAGAGATCTCCGGTCCCGTAGTCGGCATCGCGCTCGTTCTCTCCGCCGTCTTCATCCCAACGGCGTTTATCCCCGGCATAACCGGCCGTCTTTATCAACAGTTCGCCGTCACCATCGCGATCTCTGTCGCCCTTTCCGCCTTCAACGCTCTCACGCTCAGCCCTGCGCTTTCCGCATTGCTCTTACGCCCCAAAGACACGACTCGCGGAGGTTTGCTCAGGAGATTTTTCGGCTGGTTTAACCGCACCTTCACCAGTGCCACCAACGCCTATGTTCGCGTCTGCGGCTTCTTAATTCGCAAGAGTGCTATCGCTCTCATACTCCTCGTACTCTTCGGAGTCGCCGCCGGCTTTTTCAGCGCCAAAGTTCCTTCGAGCTTTCTTCCCGATGAAGACCAAGGCTACCTCTACATCAACCTGCAACTGCCAAACGCTGCCTCTCTTCAACGCACCGATGAAGTTGCGCGCAAAGTCGAAGACGTTCTTGCTCACACCCCAGGTGTTCAGTACACCACCAGCGTCATCGGCTTCAGCCTTCTCAGCTTCGTCCGCACCAGCTACAACGGCTTCTTCTTCGTCACTCTCAAACCTTGGGACGATCGCAAATCCCGCCAAGAACAGTTCCAGCAGATAAAACAGAACATCAATCGCGACCTCAGCAAAATTCCCGAAGGCATTGCGTTCTCCTTTTCGCCTCCCGCCATTCCCGGCGTTGGTACCTCGGGCGGTTTCACTTTCGTTCTCGAAGATCGCGCGGGCAACGACGTTGAATTTCTAGCCGACAATTTAAATAAATTTCTCGCCGCTGCGCGCAAACGCCCCGAAATCGCCAACGTCAGCACCACCTTCCTTCCCAGTGTCCCGCAGCAATTCGTCGACGTCGACCGCGACAAAGTCATTAAGCAAGGTGTCGCCGTCAAGGATGTCTACCAGACTCTCCAGGCCTTCATGGGCGGCCTTTTCATTAATTATTTCAACCGTTTCGGCCGCCAGTGGCAGGTCTACATCGAAGCCGAGGGCGCGTATCGCACCCGCGCCGAAAACGTCGGCCAGTTCTTCGTCAAAAATGCCAAGAGCGAAATGGTTCCGCTCGCCGCCGTCACAAGATTTGAGCCTCGACCGGGCCCCGAATTCACAATGCGTTTCAACGAATATCGCTCTGCCCAAATCAACGGTGCTGCGGCTCCCGGTTACAGCGCCGGCCAGGCCATGGCCGCCATGGAGGCGGTCTTCGACCAAACCATGCCTCGCGAAATGGGCTACGACTACCTGGGCATGTCTTTCCAGGAGAAGAAAGCCCAGCAAGGCGTTCCCGCCTCTGCTGTTTTCGGATTTTCTCTTCTCTTCGTTTTTCTTATTCTCGCCGCGCTCTATGAAAGCTGGACGTTGCCCTTCAGCGTTCTTCTCAGCACTCCTGTCGCTGTTTTCGGTGCTTTCTTCATCCTCTGGCTGCGGCGAACCTTGCTCTCCTTATTTCTTCCCACCTACATGGTGCAAATCGAAAACGACGTTTACTCGCAAATCGGCCTCGTCATGCTGATCGGTCTCGCCGCCAAAAACGCCATCCTCATCGTTGAATTTGCCAAGGACGAATACGAGCAGGGCAAGCCACTCGTGGACGCCGCTCTCGAAGGCGCCCGCCTGCGATTGCGTCCCATCCTGATGACTTCCTTCGCATTCATCCTCGGTTGCGTCCCTCTCTGGACCGCCTCCGGCGCGGGTTCCGTCGCTCGTCAAATCATGGGCACCGCTGTGATCGGCGGGATGCTCGCAGCCAGCGCCCTCGGCATCTTCTTCATTCCCGCTGTCTTTTACGTAGTCGAACGTCTCTCCCTCGGTAAAGCTGGCCGCGCCGCCATGGTTGCTGGAACTCCCCCTCCACGTCCAAGCCCAGCAGGAGGAGACGACTAAAATGAAACCTCTTCTCGCTTCGCTTCTAATCACCTTGCTAATTTCTGGCTGCATGGTTGGGCCTGACTACAAACGCCCCGCCGCCACTGTTCCCACGGAGTACCGCGGTGTTTCGAGAGATGCAGCCGTAGCCGAGGCGGCCTCGCTGGGCGATCAAAAATGGTGGGACGTTTTCCGTGACGAACAGCTCCAATCCTTAATCCGCACCGCGCTTCAACAGAATTACGATGTCCGCATCGCTGCCACCCACGTTCTCCAGGCACAAGCGCAATTAGGCATCACGCGTTCCAATCAGTTTCCCAGCGTCAGCGCCGGCGCAGACATTGCCGCGCAGCGCACTGCGCAATCCATTGTTTTTCCCGCAGGAGAGCAATCCACCGGACAAGTTTTTCTTTCCGCCGCCTGGCAACTCGATTTCTGGGGACAATATCGCCGCGCCACCGAAGCCGCCCGTGCTTCTCTTCTCGCCACGGAGTGGGGCCGCCGCGCCGTGATCAGCTCGCTGGTCTCCAGCGTAGCCTCCGCATATTTCCAGCTTCGTGCTCTGGATCTTCAGATGGAACTTTCCCAGAACGCTCTCACCGCCCGCCGCGAATCCCTTCGCCTCACCACCGTCCTCGCCAATCATGGCAATACATCCGAGCTGGATGTTCGCCAGGCCGAACAACTTGTCTACACTGCAAGCGAAGAAATTCCCGATCTCGAGCGCCGCATTCAACAACAGGAAAATCTCATTAGTACATTGCTGGGAAACAACCCGGGCCCGATTACACGCGGCCTCCCACTCACCGAGCAGCCTCATCCCCCCGAAGTTCCCGCCGGCATCCCCTCGGAACTTCTCGAGCGCCGCCCCGATATCCGCCAGTCCGAACAGGTCCTCGTTGCCGCCAATGCCCAGATCGGTGTCGCACGCGCGGCTTATTACCCTCAAATTTCTTTGACCGGCGCAGGTGGCTTCCAAAGCGATGCACTTGCGCGACTTTTCGCCGGCACCGCGGGTCTCTGGACTGTTGCCGGATCCCTCGCTCAGCCCATCTTCACCGCCGGCAAAATTCGATCCGGCGTCCGGCTCGCCGAAGCTCAGCAACAAGAAGCTGTCCTTTCCTATCAGCAAACCATCCAGCAATCTTTTCGCGAAGTCTCCGACGCCCTCATCGGCTATCGCAAACTCCGTGAATTTCGCGAGCAGCAGGAACTTCTCACCGCCTCCGCCCAAGGCGCCGCCCATCTTTCCAATATTCGCTACAAAGGTGGTGTGGCCAGCTACCTCGAGGTTCTCACCAACGAAACCAACTACTTCTCCGCCGAGCTTAACCTAGCGCAAGCCCAGGCCAACGAACTCCTCTCACTCGTTCAGCTCTACCAAGCCCTCGGCGGTGGCTGGCAACAATAACTAAAACCATTTCATAAATGCCTCCCGGGAGGGCACGGCTTCAGCCGTGCCTAAAGAGCCCCCCAATGGAGGGGCTTCAGCCCCTGAGGAAAATCCACCGCCCTTCGCTCCGTTTATGAGACAAGTTCTAACACTCGGCAAAACTAAATCACAACTCGCCCTATGGAATCCTCTCGACATAACATCGTCCTAAATGCGATTCTTCCCGGCGTGTACCACACACCTTTCCATGTGCTACTCAAAAGCCTGACGCGCGTCCGTCGTTTCAACCTTCTTCGTAAATTCGTCTTCCCGAACGCCCAAAAACCATGATGGATCGAATAGACGCCCACCACCATCTATGGCGCTATTCGAAAGAAGACTACGGTTGGATCGCAGGGAATATGGCGCCCATCGCCAGAGACTTTCTTCCGCAAGATCTCCAACAAGTGCTCACAGCTTCCGGAATCCAAGGAAGCCTCGCCGTCCAAGCAAGGCAATCGCTTGCGGAGACCGAATCGCTGCTGAACTTCGCGCAAGAATTTCCCATTATTCGCGGAGTCGTCGGCTGGGCACCCATCGCCAGTCCCGAATTTCCGCAAGTACTCGAACGCTTCCACCCTTTTCAGAAATTAAAAGGTTTCCGCCATGTTGTTCAGGACGAGCCCGACGATGACTTTCTGCTGCGCCCGGATTTCAATGATGGAATCGCGCTCTTCAAGCAACATGGACTCGTCTACGACATTTTGATTTTCGAACGTCAGCTGCCCGCGGCTATTTCCTTCGTGGACCGTCATCCATCCCAGGTCTTCGTCTTGGATCACATCGCCAAACCTCGGATTCGCGACCGAGTACTCGAACCCTGGAACACAAACATTCGCGAATTGGCGCGCCGCGAAAATGTCTTCTGCAAACTTTCCGGCATGGTGACCGAAGCGGACTGGGCGCATTGGCGTCCCCAAGATCTGCAACCCTATTTCGATGTAGTCCTCGACGCCTTCGGTCCCAAACGCCTGATGGCCGGCTCAGACTGGCCTGTCTGTCTTTTGGCAGCTACGTATCAAACCTGGTTTTCCACTCTGCGCGAATTTATCTCTAGGTTGTCCGATGCGGAGCAGGAAATGATTCTTGGCGACGTAGCGACGCATATCTACTCTCTGAGTCAAGACGCATGAATTCAAAAACCATGCGAGCTCTGGTCATCAAAGAACCAGGAACTGTCTCCATCGAACAGGTGCAGCAACCTCGGCCCGATCACGGCGAAATATTGCTCCGTGTCCGCATGGTAGGCCTCTGCGGAAGTGATTTGAATTCCTTCCGTGGCAAAAATCCCATGGTCCGGTTTCCGCGAATCCCCGGCCACGAAATCGCCGCCACGATTGTCGAAGGAACCTCTTCGTTTCCCGCGCTCGCCGCCGGTGTAAATGTCACCATGTCTCCCTACACCAATTGCGGCAAATGCGCTTCCTGCCTCCGCGGTCGTCCCAACGCTTGTGCGTTCAACGAAACCCTCGGCGTTCAACGCGATGGTGCACTCACCGAATTCATCACCATGCCGCCTGAAAAACTCTACCCGGCTGCGCTCACGATTAAAGAACTCTGTCTCGTGGAACCGCTCACGGTAGGTTTTCACGCCGTCGCCAGAGGCCGTGTGACTTCCGCCGACAAAGTCGCCATCTTCGGCTGTGGAGGTGTTGGCCTCGGCGCCATCGCCGCCTCCCATTTTGCTGGCGCCACGACCATTGCCGTCGACCTGGACGATGATAAGCTTCAGCTCGCCAAAAAAGCTGGCACCACTCATATCGTGAACTCCGCCCAATCTAGGCTTCATGAACAGTTGTTGGATTTGACTGACGGTCGCGGACCCGACGTCATCATCGAAGCCGTCGGCCATCCCCAAACCTTTCGCGCGGCAGTTGAGGAAGTAGCCTTCACCGGACGCGTCGTCTACATCGGTTACGCCAAGGAACCGGTCGCCTACGAAACAAAACTCTTCGTGCAAAAAGAGCTCGATATTCTTGGCTCGCGCAACGCGCTGCCGGAGGATTTTCGCAGCGTGATGAAAATGCTCGAGGAGCACAAGTTTCCTGTGGAAGACGCAGTCGGCTCGATTGTTTCTCTCGACAATGCTCCCAGCATCCTGAAGGCCTGGAGTTCTAATCCCTCGAAGTTTACAAAAATCATGGTGCAGCTCGACTGACCGAGAAAAACGCGCGCTCGTGTTCCGCTTTCACGGCGCCATCTGGAAAGTTAGAGGAGAAGACGGACGATGGCACAGCATCAACTCGAAAGCTCCCCAGGAAAACCGGCGCCGTCCGCCCATCATTCGCTGTTTCCCGCGGGCCAAATCGTTCCCTTTATTCTCGTCACCGTGCTCTTCTTCCTCTGGGGCATTCCCAATAACCTGAACGACGTCCTCATCCGCCACTTCATGAAGTCCTTCGCCATTTCTCGTTTTCAAGCCAGCCTCGTCCAAACCGCTTTCTACCTTGGCTATTTTCTCCCAGCCATTCCCGCAGCCCTCTTCATGAAACGCGTTGGTTACAAACCTGGCTTCATAGTCGGGCTTCTGCTCCTCGCTTCAGGCTGTTTCTTGTTCTGGCCAGCCGCCCTGCAAAGCAGCTATGCTTTTTTTCTTTTCGCGCTCTTCGTCATTGCCAGCGGGCTCTCTTTTCTCGAAACAGCCTCGAACCCATTCATCGCCCAGCTCGGCGATCCGGACACATCCGAGCGCCGCCTGAATTTCTCGCAAGCTTTCAATCCTTTCGGCGCCATGACCGGCGCACTGATCGGCACAGTCTTCATTTTTTCCGGCGTCGAACTCTCACCCGCACAAATTGCAGCCCGCCAAGCCGATAACACCTACCAGGCTTACCTTCAGTTTGAAGTGTTGCGCGTTGTTCGCCCCTACCTCGTTCTCGGAGTCGTCGCGATAGTTTGGGCGCTGCTCATCCTCCGCACCAAATTCCCCGCTATCACGAGCGAAAACGAAGCCGCCAACGGCGACCACGGAAGCTTCAGCCAACTCCTCCGTCAAAGACATTTTCTCCTCGCTGTAGTTGCGCAATTCTTCTACGTCGGCGCCCAGGTCGGCACATGGAGCTATTTCATTCCTTACGTTCAGGAGTACGCCCACAAGCCGGAAAAAACCGCCGGATATTTCCTCATCGGCACACTTGCTGCCTTTGGCCTCGGCCGCTTCGTCTCCGCCTGGCTGATGCGCTTTATCTCTCCAAGCCGCCTCATGGGCTTTTACGCCCTGGCGAACATGGCCCTGGTATCCATCGGCGTTTTCTTTCCAGGCTGGGTCGGCATCTGGTGCGTCTTCCTCACCAGTTTCTTCATGTCGCTCATGTTCCCCACCATCTTCGCTCTCGGTCTGAAAGGTCTCGGTCCAAACACAAAACTCGGCGGCTCCTTCCTGGTCTTGGCAATCGTCGGCGGCGCCGTTCTCACACCCATCATGGGCCTCATCTCAGACAAGCTTCACAGCTACGCCCTCGCCTACAGCGTCCCATTCCTCGCCTACATTTATATCTCTCTCTATTCCTTTCTGGGCTCGAAGCGAGTCGACGATTCTCCTGCTCTCAGCGAATCCGCCAGCTCAACCCACTGAGTCCCACATAATATTGGGCACTGGGGATGTGATATGGAGTGCGGCAGCTCTGCTGCCGCTTTTCTCAGCGACTAGCACAACTCCATATCCGGCGAGATTCAATAGAGAAAAAAAATTAATCTCCGGCTGTCCCTTTGTAAAGCACTGAGAGCCCCTCGAGCCAAAGAAAAGCACCATCAAATCGAAAGTTTGATACGCCACTACCAGCCCCTGTTGCATAAACCGCTTGTGCCCACTGAGCAGACTCTATATCGTGACCGCCATTGTTTCCTGACTAGCTGAAAAAATCGCAGAAGGGTCCAGCTAAAGAACATGTCGCAAACGCTTCCCGATTCAGACAGTTATGGATTGCGGCGCGAAGCCCTCTCGCCGATGGAGACGCTTGCCCAGTCAGTCTCCACCATCGCGCCCACCACAACTCCCGTCGCCACCATTCCCCTGGTTTGCGCCCTCGCAGGCAATGGCACGTGGCTAGCCTACGTTTTGGCAACCGCCGCGGTGCTCCTTGTCGCCGTATGTATCGGCAAGTTTGCCCGTTACTCTTCTTCGCCCGGCTCGCTCTACACCTACGCCTCGATGATTCTTCCTCCGTCGCTCGGAGCCACCGCCGCCTGGAGCCTTCTCCTCGCCTACATTGCGACAGCCTCCAGCGTAATCGGCGGCTTCTATCACTTCGGAATCCTGTTGCTTCGCGACGCCACAGGCCACGGCACTTCAGCCGTTTTCCTCGCCATCTTCGTGACAGCCATCTCCATCTGGATTGCTTGGCGCGATGTGAAAATCTCCGCGCGTCTAATGCTTTGGATCGAAGCCGTCTCCGTCTCCTTCATTTTAATCGTCCTGCTGCTCGTACTGTTCCGCCATGGTTGGCATCTCGACTGGGAACAATTCCATCTTCGCGGCATGACCGGCAGCGGCCTGCGCCTCGGCCTGGTGCTCGCACTCTTCAGCTTTGTCGGTTTCGAAAGCGCCACCACGCTCGGCGCTGAAGCGCGCAACCCGCTCAAAACAATTCCCCGCGCAGTAATTCAAAGCGCTCTTCTCGCGGGAGCCATGTTCATCCTCTGCGCTTATACCGAGGTGCTTGGCTTGCGCATCGCAGGTCAGGATCTAGCCACCAGCACCGCCCCCATGCGCGTTCTCGCCAAACTCGGCGGCCTCCCCATTCTCGGTCTTCTCATCGACATCGGCGCCCTCGTAAGCATGTTTGCCGGAACTCTCGCTTGCATCACAGCCGCCGCGCGCGTCCTCCTTCTCATGTCGCATAACGGCCTTGCGCACACCTCATTTCGCAAAACTCATGTACGCAACGAAACTCCCGGCATTGCCATCGTCGTCACTGGCCTTGCCGCAGTCGTTCCCGCCGTCATTCTCGCCGCACGCGGCGCGAGCGGCCTCGACGTTTATGGGTGGATGGGCTCTCTCGCCACCTACGGCTTCATCGTGACATACGCCCTGGTCAGCGTTGCTCTTCCGCGCTACTTGCGCGCACACAACGCATATCGCGCTGGCGCACAGATCATCCCTTGGCTAGCCTGCGTCGCCATGCTGCTCGCTCTTGTCGGGAATCTCTATCCCGTTCCCGAAGGCCCCTACGGCAAACTCCCCTACATCTACCTCGCCTATCTCGCCGCCGGCCTCGCCTGGTTTTTCTGGCGCTCCCGCCATCAAAATCCATCATTGGGTCAAAGCTAACCAAACCTTACTACCGAGCCCCGCACAATGTTACGAAGTGGCGATTTGGAGTGCGGCAGCTCTGCTGCCGCCTTTCTCAGTGACTCGCACGACTCTATATTTAGAGAGGCACAAAAGTTGCCGTTGGCGTTCGCCCACCTCGGTAAAATTAAAAAACAAATCGAGGAAAACAAAAGTTTGCGTTTCGGTTCCACGCTGTTTTGGAATACTTTCCAGCAACCTTATCGTCGCACGCGCTCAGCCAAGCGGGGTGAAACCGACTTTCTTTGCAAATTTTTGCTTGGTTTGCATTCGAGTGACGACCAGTTGGGTGTGCTCACAGAAAGTGGGAGGCGTCGCGGAATGACCAAGCCATCAGGCAGAGCTTTTTTCTTCTTCGCATCTTTTCTTTGTTGTTGCATCGCCCTACTTCTCCCGCTTCATGCGTTCCCCCAACAAACTCTCGGCGGCATCACTGGCACGGTGACCGACTCGTCCGGCGGCGTCCTCGCCGACGCCACCGTCACCGTCGTCTCGGATAGCACGCAACTTACTCGCACTCAAAAAACCACCGGCGTTGGCAACTATGATTTCGTAAACCTTCCTATCGGCTCATACACGCTCACCTTCTCACACGACGGTTTCGAAACCCAAAGAATCCCCTCCATCGTCGTCCAAGCCGATCGCACCGCCACTCTCAACGCCACACTCAAAGTTGGCCAAGTTGGTACCACCGTCACCGTCGAAGCCACCCCGCTGTTGAACGCTGTCGATACCACCAACGGCTACATTCTTGAGAAAATTCAGATCGAATCGATCCCTCTTCCCACCGGCAGCTTTACCGGCATCGCCATTCTCTCTCCCGGTGTTAACGCCGAACTCGCCAGCGGCTCCGGTGTCAACGCTGGCCTCGGCAATCTCCCCATCTGGGCCAACGGCCAGCGTGACACCAGCAACACTTTCCTCCTCAACGGCGTCGACGCCAGCAATCTCTTCAACGGCAAAAGCACCAGCCAGGTAGCCTCAGCCCGCATCGTTAACAACACTGGTATCGGCGGCGCCGCCAGCATTTCCAGCACGACTGCCGAACCTCTTCAAAGCACCGCTTCTCCCTATCTCGCCATCGGTCAGGCGCTCCCCACGCCCGCTCCCGAAACCATTGAAGAATTTCGCGTCAACACGTCCATGTACGACGCCCAGCAAGGTTCCACTAGCGGCGCCCACATTGACATGAGCACCGCTTCCGGCACCAACAATCTCCACGGCAGCGCCTACGTCTATCGCGCCTCGGATGCTCTCAACGCCGCTCCCTTTTTCTACAACGCCGACCCCAACATTCCGGCCAGCGACAAAGTTCCCGGCCTCCACAACTACACCGCAGGCGGCACGGTTGGCGGTGCCGTCATCAAAAATAAACTCTTCGGCTTTCTTTCCTACCAGCACGTCGAAAAATCCGACGCCGAAATTGGCAGCTCCCGCGTCTCCGTCCCTCCCGGCCTCACCGATGATCGCAGCCCCGCCGCCTTAGCCGCCCTCGTTAACGGCAACTTTCCCGATTCCGCCACCGTCAACCCCACCATCGGCACAGCCCCCGGCGACATCAGCCCCATCGCCTACGGCCTCCTTAATTACAAACTCCCCAACGGTCAATTCCTTTTCCCCTCCGCCAACAGCTTCGTCCCCACGATCAGTTTCCCCGAAAACACGTTCACTCCCGGCACCGCCTACTTCAAAGCGGATCAAGTGGTCTCCGACCTCGATTGGATTGCCACTTCAACAGACACCGTCGCGTTCAAGTACTACTATCAGCACGATCCCAGCATTGCTCCCTACGCCTTTTCCGGTTCTCCGGGCTTCACCCAGAATCTGGACGCCGGCAGCCAAGTCGCCTCTATCACCAACACCCAGGTCGTGAAACCCAACCTCAGCGTCGTCGAAGTCTTCGGCTTTATCCGCGAAAAGATCTACAGCACCATCCAGCAGCCCTTCACCCCCCAGCAATTCGGCTCCTACGTTCAGGGTCTCACCGGCGCATCCGCCGCCGACTCCACCATCAACACCTTCGGCTCTCCCTTCTTCCCGGGCATCTCCATCGTCGACAACTACGGCAACTCCGCTCCCTACAACGAGAACTTCGTCTTCAACGCCGCCACCAACATCGGCAGCGGCGCCGCCTCTCAAGGTGCCTGGACCGGCGTCTTCCAAAATCGCTTCATGCCTAGCGCCAACGCTATCTGGACCGTTGGCAAGCACACCCTAACCTTCGGCGGCAACTTCGCCTACACCCAACTCAACACCCGCGATCAGCGCACCGACAAGGGCACCGTCGGTTTCGCCGATTTCTCCCAATTCCTCCAGGGCTTGGTAGTCCCTTATACTCCCGACGGCTTCATCACCACCGCCTTCCTCCAGGGTGACGCCAACCGCTACTATCGCTCCAAGGAAACCGGTCTCTTTCTCCAGGACAAATATCAAATCTTGCCCAACCTCAGCCTCACCGCCGGCCTCCGCTTCGATGATCACGGTGGCCTCACCGAAAAATACGGCCGCCTCTACAATTTCGATCCCTCTGAATATGACTACAACGATGCCACCGACACGATCGTCAACACCGGCTTTCTCATCGCCGGCAATAACAAACAATTCCCCAG